>Ga0068857_100004120_pt1 | contig 12246 bp, 29 predicted proteins | sample KBSCornC72_FD_66591 | JGI IMG/M metagenome (GOLD analysis project Ga0068857, IMG submission 66591) | Corn rhizosphere microbial communities from Kellogg Biological Station, Michigan, USA - KBS Corn C7-2 | ecosystem: Host-associated > Plants > Roots > Rhizosphere > Soil ...
TCCGGCGAGGTGGTCTTCAAGGACCTCCCCCGGGATGCCGCTCAGGCGCTTCTCCAGAGCCTCAGCGGTGGCCGCGGTCGCCCCAAGATGGTGATCAAGGAAGATGCCGAGATGAACAGCTGAGGAGTCTCGCTCCGAACAGGGTAGGAAACTACCCTGTTCCCATTTGTCTTTTAACTTGTCTACAGTATAACGGGGCCTGGAGAAACTCGCAATCTAAAGATGTAACAAGGCGTAAGTCGATGTCAACTATTTTGACAGATATCCAATAAACAGGTATACTGCATATTCCACAACAAAGGAGGTCCAGATGTCAATCAAGGATGTGGCAGAAGCCCTTGAACGCGTTCAGAATCGCATCAAGGAGCACGCGGGCGATTACTCCCTTTGTTCCCGGCTGTCAATCATTGAGTTCGCCAGCACTCTTCATTGGTGGCTCGAAAAGGAATGCCCGATCGAGTTCGGAACGGCTCTCGACTGCCTGCATACAAAATCCCCGTTGGTAGCCAACTACCTTCTGACGGAACTCTTCAAGGAATTGGGCTGCAAGGAACGCGGGGACCTTGACGCCCACCTGCTCTGCAAGGCGTAACTAGATGTAACAACGCCTTGACAGGATTGGTTCCAGCTTGCATAATACAAGCATGGACAACACAAACAAGGTAGCAGAGGCATTGATTGCTCGGGGCGAAGAGCTCATTGCCAAGACTGCTGCGCTGAGACAGTGGTGTCTGGATAATTACACCAGGGGCGCAGACACCATGGTCGAGTGTTGGGATGATGCAGATTTCCACGATCTGCTGGTCGAGCAAGACTTCAACGTGGAGAAATCCAAAGAGGTTCTGGAACGGGTGGCATCGGTCTATCGCGACCGGCAGGCAGACGCCGCCCACCATGCACACGAGCGCCACGATTATTGATCGTGCCGCCCCTGATTGTCAGAGGTACCGACTACCTCGGCGTAGATCGGTGGCTTGCGACTTCATATCCCCTCGGCATACACCTGGTGCTGCTAGGGGAAGAGGTCCCGGATATTGCAGGAAAATCGTATAAAATAGACGGCTGCATAGCCCCTACAGGGCCCGTGTGCCCCGGGTTCGTGCTCGTCAGTACCCCTGCCCCCAGAAAGAGCCTACGGCTATCAAAACCGGTCGATGGCCGAATACCCCTAACCCAATTCCCAACCTTGCGTTGGATCTAGGAGGCATGATGCTCTATCTCTACGGCATTCTGATTGCACTCGGCACCATCTCGGTGTTCTATGCTAACGCCAAACGTGCATGGCGTCTAGCCACACTGGGCGGATTTCTGATTGGTGTCGGCATTCATCCTCTGCTGTCTTATTTGTAACAGTGGTTGACGGAAAGTTCCTACGACGACATAATACTTACATCAACAACGCGCTAAGGAGCACAGCATGAGCCTCAAGACCATCGTCGCCGAACACAACCGCATGGATTCGATGTTCTTCGGCGGCAAGGACCAGTGGTCCGAGAAGCCCACTGCCGAGCAGGCCCAGGTGATGTTCGCCCGCATCGACAGCAACCTGTCGCCGGAGGTCATCTACATGGACGGCGAGCGCCGTGGTGCTGCTGCCAAGAAGTTCGAGGCCACCCAGCGTGCCGCGCTCAAGGACCTGGAGTCCCTGGGCTTCAAGCCCGTCGAGAAGATGTACAACGTGTAAGTTCTGTAACAGTGCTTGACGGAATGTTCCGTCGGGCACATAATACAGGCATCGCAACAAGGAGTAAACAGAATGGACACGCAAAAGGTTGCCGAGCTGATCAAGGAATCGGTCGAAAACATGGGCGACGAGGGCGTGTCCTTCTACAACGGCTACAGCGGCCGGGGCATGTACGGGCGCAAGTGCGTTGGCATCACGGGCGACATGCAGGGCTGCATGCGCGTCGTTGGCGAGACGCTGAAGTACGTGCATGAGGTTGCCGAAGAAGACGGCATGAGTTTCGATTGCGTGGTCGACGCGCTGATGGCCTTTATGCAGGACAGCATGGGTCGCGACATCATCATCTACTGGCCGGACATCGAGGCCCTGGCCGAAGACGCTGCGAACGACGAGTAAGAGCTCCTCGTGGGGCGCCTAATCCTTGTCTCCGGGCGCCCCTTTGTGAAGCAGGTAGGTGCTACCGAGAACAGAGAAAGCCCCCCGGCTAGGTCTCTGCCGTAAGTAGCTAAGTGGGTACAGCCTGCCTGCTTCTTTTTTCTGGTTTAGGTTCTGTAGATGAATTCCGCAGATAAAACCTAGGACCAGATTTGGTTTTGAGTGCAAGTGTAACAGTGGTAGACACCATTGTCTGTTGGACGCATAATACAAACATCAACAGCGCAACAGAGGAGCACATCATGCAACACCCCTTCAGCGTCAAGCTCACCTACAAAGCCAAGAAGGGCAACTTCCCGGCCATGCGTGGAGAGATCTACGAGCGCATCCCGAAAGTCGGGGAAGTGCTCATCGGGACCTTCTCCCGTGGCCCGACCGTGGACCATTTCGTCCCGCCCATCACCTACAAGTTCCGTACCGATGCTGCCCGCAATCGCTTCGACGACTTCGCCGACAGCCTCAGCATCGAGGAAACCATCGAAGCCCTTGTGTAAAGATGTAACAAAGGGTTGACTGGAAACGGCAACCCTTGTACTATACAAGCATCACAACACCGGAGCAGACATGCACGCTCAAATCAAGTACGTCATCGACCACCTGAAGTTCAAGCACGGCAAGATCTACGTGGACCTGAGTGCTGGTCAACATACGCCGCTGGGCAGGATCATTGGCAAGATCTACAACACCAATGTCCTGCACTGCCTGGAGAAGGATGTGGAGTGCTTCGGCTGCCCCTACACCGGCGGGCAGCACAAGCTCGAGCTGGTGTGCAGGCCTCTCGACGCCATCGAGATGGTCGAGCTCATCAAGGAAGAAGCACTCGCCAAGTTTACGCTCACCCCGGATGAGTGTCAAGTGGCACACGAGCTCAGTTACATCTCGCAAGAAATCCACGTCCTGCGTAAGCAGATGTAACAGGCGTTGACGCGTTGGGCTCCTGGCAGCACAATAAGAACATCGCAGCAAGGGGTTCAACATGCAACAGCTCAACGTCGCCCAAATCAACTCCGCCCTGTTCGGCCACAATCTGCGTGCCAAGCGCCTGTCAGCGGACATCAGCGACATTGGTGGTGGCCAGCCCTTCCAGCCCCTGTACAAGGGTATGCCCGACGTCGGCTTTGCCCTGCGCAACCCCGTTACGGGGAACGTGACGCGCTGGCGTGTTGCGGGCGAGCTGCGCAGCAACGACGCGGACAACGAGCTTCAAGGCTGGTGCCTGGTGCCCACGCCGGAGAGCATCGAACGGCAGCCCATCCTGGAGGGCTACTGCATGACCGTGTTCAACGACTAAGATGTAACAGTGCTTGACGGAGCATTTCGTTGAGCACATAATAGAAAACATCAACACAGCGAGGTAAGCACCATGCACAAGTTTCCCGGTTCCATCCGTGTCAAGGTCCAGGTCAAGGGTCTGCCCGATGCGATCCAGACGTGCCTCAAGCACAAGGCAACGCCCGAGCTGACCGTCGACTTTCTGAACAAGACGGCCCGCCGGCAGGGGCTCTCGACGGTCTACACCCTGGCCACCGAGGAAGAGTACCAGGCCTACCGCGAGAGCATCAAGGTGTAAGGAGATGTAACAGTGCTTGACCCCTCCGGGGGTTGAGCACATAATGGTCTCCTGTTCGAACTAAGGAGGGGATGGACGTCGAGGGCCACCTACCAAACCGGCGGTCAGAGAAGATGTAACAGTGGTTGACTGGAAGACTTCCTGGACGCATAATAAGAACATAGCAACAAGGAGCGCACGATGAAGAAGTTCAGCAAAGATTTCATCCAGGCCATCCACGACACCTGGCAAGCCATCGGTTCCGACCTGATGGAGGCGTGCGCCTGCTGCGGCGAAGAACTGGACAACGAGAGCGCCGTCGAAGGGTGCATCGATGCTGACCGTATTGTAACATACGGTGGGGAGAAGGGCAAGGCCGCACAGGACGAGTTCCGTGCGAGAATGCACGAAATCGGTTACCGCCCGGCGCTGCTCGAAGCCATGCACAGCCTCCCCTACCCGCTGGCCTGAAGATGTAACAGTGGCAGAAAGTCCTTGACTGGACGCCACTTGTGGATGCATAATAAGAACATCGCAACAAGGAGCACAGCATGCCCGATCCCCAGTTCATCAGCCTGAGCGACGCTGAACTCATCGAACTGATTGCGTTCCTGCGCAACCGGCCCGGCGGTGTTGGCCCGATGGCTGGCCAGCTCCAGGATGCCTACGCTGAATTGTTCCGTCGGCAATACTGTTCCTGAGAGGTTGACATGGAAGTCAATGGTGTGTATGGGCTCCCGTACGAGCCCAAATCCGATCCGTCGGAAGAAATTGCCGTCAAGTGGGATGATCTGGACGAGGAGTATGTTATACTCACTCGTAACGGCCTGCAAGAGGAGTTTCTCCACGAGGACGGCACCTGGCGCAAGGCCAATCCGCATGCGCTAGCAGAAGCCTGGGCGACTGTCAAGTCCATGAACCGCCGTGTGAACGAGGGCCGGAACAGACGTAAGCAGATGTAACAACATCCAAAAGACGTTGACAGGAACCCCTTCCAAGCACATAATACAGACACTGCAAACAAAGCAGCAAACGAAACGCAACGCAACTAGCAAGGAGCACATCATGTCCGCAACCCAAAGCATCCGCAAGGCAGTCAACAACAAGTTCGTCGCCATGCTGCCGCAGCTGGCTACGCTGGGCGGCAAGGGCTTCCGCCGCACGATCTTGGATTGGTCGGTGGAGGAACTCAAGATCACGATGGCCGCTGCTGCAACGCACTACAACCACGCGTTCAAGCGCATCAAGGAATCCGAGCCCGAGCTGGTCGTCGGCCTGGGCCGCCCGGAAGGCAAGAACAACGGTGGCCGCAAGAAGAAGCCCGTCGAGGGTGCTGTTGCCCCGGCTGCGCCCCTGCTGCTGACCTACACGCCGCCGGCGATGAACGACGCTGCTCCGCCCGAGGGCGTTGACCTCAGCGCGCTGCTGCAGAAGCCCGCTGCGCCCCTGCTGCCCGAAGCGCCGGTCGAGCCCCAGACGTTCACCGTCGTGCGCGTCAAGGACGGCGCTGAAGTGGGCACGGGGCTGTCCAAGGAAGAGGCCGAGGCGATGATCGCCAAGGCTGCTGCTGGCAAGAAGGCCAAGCTGGCGATCAAGGAGTAAACCTTAAACGGACTTGCTTGTCAAGTCCTGTTACATTCTCCAAAAGGATGTAACAGGCGTTGACAGGAACTCTTCCTGGAAGCATAATACAAACATCGCGCAACTAGGAGCATGTGATGGCAAAGACCGTCGGCAAGATCACCATCGACAACGGTTCCATCCAGGTGGAGGGCAAGGAGGTCGGGCGGGTTGACCAGGAACTCAAGTTCGGTTATCACCCGGCTGTCAAGCTCTCCGTTGGCAAGAAGATCGAGTGGTTCGAGCTCGACACGGAGAAACTGATTGACAAGGTCTTCGCCAAGGCGGCTGAGTTCATCGGCTAGGCAAGATGTAACAGGTGTTGACAGAAGCACCCATCCAGCACATAATGTAGACACTGCAACAAAGCAGTGACGCAAAAGGAAACGAAATGACCGTGATCGCCAACACCATGTATTTCCGCGTGACGGAGCAGAAGACCCCCTCGGGCAAGACGGTGGGCTGGAACATCCTCGGCGGGTTCGACCCCAAGCTGGTGTTCGCCACTGCGGCCTACAAGGAGTCCTGCACCGACAACGCGACGACGGGCGAGATCGATTTCATCGTGGCCAAGATGGCCAAGCACGGCAACGCGGCCAGCACCTCCAACGTGACCTCCAGCGGCATGCTGAAGAAGATCGCCAAGAACGACGAGCGCATGGCGTTCGCGTTCGCCTAAGGGCAGATGTAACAGGGGTTTCGTCAACCCCTGTTTCTGCTACACTTGTGGCTTAACAAGCAAGGAAGCACATGATCACCAAATTCACACAAGGGCCCGCGGTCACCATCAGTCTGACCCTCGAGATGCTGGCCCTGCTCCAGCGTGCTGCCCGTGGCGATTATCACGCCACCGAGGAGGAATGTCAAGCTCTGATTTCCTTCCAGCAGTGCGCTGTCCAGACTCTCGCCTACTGCGTCGACCACCCGCACGACCGCCAGGTGGTGCACGGCTTCTGCGTCTAGATGTAACAGTGGTTGACGGAAAGTTCCGTTGGCCACATAATAAAGACACTGAAACAAAGGAGAAGATGATGCTGATCAAGATCCTCATCCTGTGGCCCGTGCTGATGGCAGTGGCCCTGACGTTCATGGCAGGCGCGTCCCGCGTCAGTGAGCGCTGAGATGATCAGCGTCTACCTCGTCGACGGCAACACCCGCTTGCACCTGCCCAGCAGCGAGTGGGGCAAGCAGGTGCTCCAGAAATTGGAACAGCAGCGGCACACGGTTGTCAACCAGGGCGAGTTCAACGGCATCGACGACCGCAGCCAGCTGGAACTGGCCCGCCGGGACATCCTGCTGCACCACACGGGGCTCTAGCATGAACCTCCCCGGCGATAACAGAACCTACGCTCCGCGTCAAGAGGCCGAGCTGGCCACCCAGGACACCCTGCCGGCAGCCAAGCCGCTGCCCATCCTCAAGCTGATCCCCGAGCGCCAGTACCACATTCCGGCTGCGCACGCTGACCAGTCGGGGTTCATGATCGGTGACGCGAGGTTGTAACAGTCGTTGACAAGACGGCAGCCAACCAGCATAATACACACATCAACAACGCAGAGGCAACATGCTCTACTTCCTGATCTCCTACGAAGGTGTCCGCGACAGCGAGACGGTGTGCGACGCGGTGGACGCCCTGGGCGAGCAGGTGATCGAGTGCTTCGATGCCAGCCATGTGGACGGTAGCGAGGTCGTGGCCGTCGCAGTGGAAGCCGAAGCCAAGGATGAGGCCAAGTGGAAGAAGGCCATCCAGAACGCCACGTGGAGCGTCAACGGGGGCCTGTCTGCCGACGTTCGCACGCTCAACGAAGACCAGTACGACGAGTTCTGCTAAAAAGGCGTTGACAGGAACAGCGCCAACCAGCATAATACACACATCAACAACGCACAAGGAAGCAAGATGAAAGTCCGCAAGCAAGGCAAGATCCGCACCGCACACCTGGTCATCAACGCCAAGTGGTCCCTGCGCATCGCGGCACTCCTGACTCCGACGGCCGCCGAAGAGGCCGAGCGCACTGCCAAGCTCCGCGCCCAGTGGGACGAGCTCCTGGCCAAGATGGACAAGGCCGACCTGGTGGAGCCGAACCCCGAGGGCGAGAACCACACCACTGCGACGTGGTACAACGTGGCCAAGAAGTCAACCGGTCAGATCGTCGGTACCTTCAGCACCCTCGAGGCGGCCCAGGGCGAGATCGACAAGGCCAAGCGCCAGAAGAAGGCCGCACTGGTCCTCGCCTAAAGAGGTTGACAGGAACACATCCTGGCAGCACAATACATTCATCAACAACGCATCCAACAGGAGAGCAAGATGTACATTCCCGAGAACAAGCGCACCACCGTCACCGTCGACGAGCGCCGCAAGGTCTTCGTGCTGGCCAAGAGCCGCAACGCCAAGGATCGTGCCAAGCTGCCCGACGAGGCGTTCATCCGTCAACAGCTGAAGTCCAGCATGGGCTACGGCCCCAAGGACAGCGCCCCGGACAGCATCAAGTCGGTGGCCAAGGAGATGGCCCAGAAGATCCTGGCCGAAGCCAAGGCAGCCGCTGACGCCGCCAAGGCCAAGGAGAAGGCCACCACCAGCGAGGAGGCCAAGGCCCCCAAGGGCTGGGACAAGGTCGAAGGCGGCGTGGAAGTCACAGCCTAACACCAACTCCACCCAACTGTCAACCACTGTCAAACAACAGACAGTGGTTGACTCACGAGTGCTCTGGAGGTATACTGTGGTCATGAAGATCCTTGCCGCCATATTCCTCGCGTTCGCCATAGCTGGCCTCAAGGGCCACTACGAGGTGACCGCCATCAGCATCACGATGCTCTTCCTGCTGCGCCATGCCGACAAGGTGTTCGCCCAACAGGACAAGGAGTGGAGGGAGAGCCGCATCATCGTCCCAGGCCGCATCGAGGAAGAGCTGGAAGAGCTGGAGGAACAGAGCTGCTCCTTCATGTAAGCAGATGTAACAATGCTTGGCAGTTGGAGGGACTGGACGCATAATACATTCATAGCGCAAACAACAGAGGAGCACGCTATGGATACAAAGGCAATGCGGAAGGTGGCCCACGCGGTGGCGGCAGAGCTTGGGGTCAAGCTGGGCAAGGGCTGGACTGACACGGCAGTCAACGGCGACAAGCGGGTGGCATGGCGGCTGTGGGGCAAGGATGCCGCGGACAAGGCGGACAAGGTGGCCAAGCGGCTCCGGACCAAGGTGCCCTACAGCATTATGGTGCGGCGTACCAGCCCGGACGGCAAGGGCGCCCCGTACGCTGGTGGCGAATACATCCGGGTGCGGGTGCCGAAGTAAACGGAGGGGCCATTGCGGCCCTGTGTCAACCTCTGTTACATTTAGAGTGATAGAGGTTGACAAAGAAAGATTTTCTCTAGAATTCCAGTCAGCAGGTTAGAATGCCAACAAGTTGGCACAGAACGGACCAGGGCAAGCCGCTCACGAGAAATTTTGTCTGCCCACTATGGGCCTCCATCATTATGCAACCATACCAATCCAAAGTCAAGAAAACACTAGAACAATTACGAATGCAAATTGAAGAATATGGTACCCCAAGGCCCGCGCCATCCAATGCGGTCTGCCTTAGAAATCTTGCAATCATTTCCAACTCTGTTACACAATTATCTGTATGGTACTCTGATATTGAGGTATGGTGCAATCAAAAATGTAAAGGCGAGTGGTACTGGGGGTGGTTCACGTATACAGTAGAAAACAATGACTTCACCGCTCACATATACTTCGATAATATGGAAGATGCTACATTGTTTAAACTTTCTTTTCCGGTGTAAACACAATGGGTGACATCGTAGGAACTTTCAAGGGCAATAGTTATGGACGATATGGGACACATTGAATACCATGTCCTAGGACAGATCGACCGTCAGGGGATAGGCGTGCCCTTTGTGTTTAGAAGTGAGAAATACTTCAAGCGTATAGTTGAATGGTGTGAACAGAATATAGGCCCTCATCGCTATGGATGGTATATACACACTACGGACGATGAATACTATCAAGGTAACGTTAGTAACATACCGGAACATATAGCAATTACGAATGCTCAAGATGCAACTGTGTTGAAGCTTGCGTTTCCTGACGTTTATATGGTACACTCTATTACATATGGAAACTTCAACAACTTACCAAATCCTGACTTACGTTAATATCGAAGGGGCATGGGAACCCTTTCATCATGATATACCTGCTAAGACTGAGCAAGGGCGTATTGGCGAATGGCTTTTAAATAATGTTGGACCAATGGGTAATGCTAGATTCCCAGTAGATGGATGGAAGTGGGCATGGTCACTTTCAACTGCAAAGCTTGATATGCCAGTCGGTGTTTACTTTGTTGATAAAGAAGATGCGACTGCCTTTATGTTGAAGTATGCTGGTCTAGCACGAATGCATGGTAGATAAAATGAAATGGCCGTTTGACAAATACCACTGGTTTGATGTAGCACGGCGGGATGCTGCCGAAGGGTGGATTCTGCATGCAGCTAAACTCGCAGCCTATGAAGCATGGTGCATAGAGAATATGGGAAACAGAAGGTTGAATGGCCCTTGGGTTATCCTTGACAGTAACGACCGTCCGTTGCATCCTAACCGCTCTTATAACGTGCAGAACTTTTTTAGCATTGGTATTGAAGATCCTGAATTAGCAGTGTTGTTTAGATTGAAGTTTAATAAATGAGTATCCGCATTGAACCAAAGCTGTATGAGAATGAAAAGATAACCGATTACATGATGCGATTGGCCGCAGTTAGAAATTGGTGTTCTGAAAATTTACACCACCGCAAGGGTGGGCAGTGGGACGTACTGGATATAAATTTGGAATCTATACGTGGCGGCGGTTCTATACTTGATGTTTGTTACTTTGAATTTGCTGACCCCGAGGTTGCTTCCCTTGTTGCATTAAAGTTTGGATTATGATTCGTGCTGATACAAGAGTTCTTCCTAATGAGGAACTTAATAGCTGGCTAAAGCGGATGAACGACATCTGCGATTGGTGTGAGGATAATCTGAAAGATTATGAATGGGATGTCTATGACAAGCATGATGTCTCGGCGAAGAATTCGAGCTTGTGGCTGTTTGCTTACTTTGAATTTCTAAAGAAAGAACACGCTACTTTGGTTGCTCTAAAGTTTGGATTATGACTCGCGTAAAGATAAAAAAGGGAAAAAGAAACTTCGGTGAATTTGTCGCATTAGTCCGTAATGTTGATGCCTGGTGTGAGGAAAATTTGCAGGATGATGAATGGGATATTCTGAGTGCAGAACTTGATTCTGTTAAGAAAGGAAAAATTCTGATCTTCTATGCTTATTATGAATTTAAGGATCCGGAAGTTGCTACACTGATGTCTGTAAAGTTTGGATTATGATAAGACTAAAAGCAAAAGGACTTCCTGGAGAAAACTTTGGCAAGCATGCCAGACGATTAATAAACATCGAAGATTGGTGCAGAGAGAATTTAAAAGATGACGAGTGGGACATACTTAACGAAAGCTTTGTTTCGTTAAAGCGTCCGAACGATAATTCCTTCCTGTTTAGTTACTTTGAGTTTAAGGACAAAGAGATTGTTTCTCTAATTGCTTTGAAGTTTGGCTTATGATTCGCATTAGAAATAAAAGGCGGCCAGAAGAAAACGTTTTGGATTTTATGAGCAGGTTGGCCCGAATTGAGCGATGGTGTACAGATAATTTAGAAGACGAAGATTGGAACATATTGAATATAAATTTGGATTCGGTAAAAGAGGATAATGGAAGTATTCTACGGTTTACCTATTTTGAATTTAAGAATCAGGAAGATGCGGCATTTGTTAAGCTAAGATTTGGTTTATGATTTGGATACATTGCATTGAAGATACCGGTGCTGCCGAAAATAATTACAGGCTTGCAAAAATAGAACTTTGGCTGAATGATAATGTAGGAAAGCGTTGGCAAGATTGGGACTGGGCCAGAGTGTATGGATTTGTTGGCATAAAGGATTCGGAACTTGCCACTGTGTTTAAATTAAAGTTTGGTGTATGAACTGGCAGGAATATTACGCACAACCCGTGAAGCCTAACTGGCATTATATTCTATATGAATCTTGGAATCGGGAATGGGGTGCATGGTTGGAAGAGTCTGTAGGCGAACAGTGGGTGGATTATAGATTCGATGACAACGCTGGATATTTCTTTATCTGCTTTGCCAGAGAGGAAGATGCGACTGCTTTTAAATTGAAATGGAAATAATATGGGATGCAGAGTAAGAATTCCGTCTGTTGATTTAATACATTCTGGTAAGTTTACGGAAGTGTTTGTTTGGTTAGAAAAGGAACCTTATGCCAGGCGGGTTATTAATTCCGATGGGTATTATGTGTTCTCTTTGATGTCGGATGAAGACGCGGATTATTTAGAGACATTGGTGTACGGATATAAGTCGTAAATGACCACAATCCACATTACCAGAATGGTATCTATACCCGAACTTGACGCTATGGTTGATTGGCTGAATGAGAATGCACCTGGACATGATTTTCCAGGACAGGGTATGGAATTTATTGCATTTCCTAATTCGGAACAAGCAATACTCTTTAAACTCCTATTTGGTGTTTAATTATAAGCGTAGATAATCGAATTGAAAATTTGCGCTTTTCGGCGCGCTTCGCACGTGGACAAACCGCGGCCCCAAAAAGATTCCAACCATGACCATTAAAACTTTTGTTGTAATTCCATTTAGTAAAGAAGTGATGGTTTGGCTGGAAGAAAATTGCGAGTTAAGATATGCCTATGCTGCTTGGAGCGAAATGTATCCAGCGGATGCATCAGTAATAAACTTCTCTTGTGAAGAGGATGCGACTGCATTTAAACTTCGCTTCGGCAACGTAATACCTTTTCCATTATGAATAAAAATTTCGAACATCGTATTAGGGTGGAAAACTATAAGCGTGAATACAGCGATTGGTGCAGAGAACATCTAGATAAT
>Ga0068857_100004137_pt1 | contig 12227 bp, 14 predicted proteins | sample KBSCornC72_FD_66591 | JGI IMG/M metagenome (GOLD analysis project Ga0068857, IMG submission 66591) | Corn rhizosphere microbial communities from Kellogg Biological Station, Michigan, USA - KBS Corn C7-2 | ecosystem: Host-associated > Plants > Roots > Rhizosphere > Soil ...
GGTTGAGATGCTCGGCCGCCCAGATCAACGCGTCGCGGTAGGGCAGCGCGGCCTTGCCCAGGCTCAGCAGCGGGTCGTCGCCGTAGGGGCGGCCAACGTCCTGGTGCGGCTGCTTGAGCCGGTCGTCGGCGTCGCTTGTCATGCTCAGTCCTTCCCAGGGGTTCTCGGCCACCTGATCAGCCGGACTGGGTTACGCGTCGGCAGACCCGGTGCAGCCAGCCGTGGGCCTCGCGGCCTTGCTTGGTCCACCGTTCGAAGTAGACCTCCGAGTGCATGTCGTGCAGGTCGCCGCGCTGGCAGGCGCACCACTGGCCGTCGCGCCGGTAGTGGCGCCCGTCGGTGGTGAGGATCACCTCGTCGGGGCTGCCCTGCTGCGGGCCGTGCCAGTGGCGTTCGGCGCACACCAGCGTGCCCGCCTGCTCGCCGACCTCCAGCCGCAGGGCCAGCCGCAGGGTCATCATGCCTGCGGCTTCCCTGGCGTCGTCGGTGGCGGTGACGGCCTGGCCGTCGGCGTGCAGCAGCCCTTTGGCCACCATCGCGGCGGCGGTCGCGCTGGTCTGCCACCGGCCGTCGGTGCGGACCTCGTAGCGGCCGTCGGTGACGCGGACGGCCTCGCACAGCGCGGCGTAAACAACTTCCGTTTCGTCCTGGCCCAGAAGCGGCATCGCGTTCTGGCGGGCGGGGGAGGCAAGTGAAGAACTCATACCCAAATTATAGCGGTCGAACTTTTGCTAGTCAATTAAAACCCAGGGTTTGGTGTTCGACCAAGCACGGATGTCGCGAGTGTCCCACTCAGCCTTGCGCTGCCCGTGGTGCCCTTTGACCACCGGCGCCGGGGCGTTGCCGCGCCGCCACTTACCCACCAGCGTACTGCGCTTGATCTTGTAGCCGCAGGTGGCCAGATAGGCCAGGACCTGATTGGCATCCCAGGTGGCGGGCAGCACGGTACGGGCGGCCGATGCAGGGCGCCGGGCGATCAGCCGCTGGCGTGCCTGCGCGGTCATGCCACCCCGGATCCCGAAACACTGCCCCGCCCCCTGCTCCAGGCGCAGCGCCTGCTCCCGGCAGGCCCGCACGATCGGGCACCCCGCGCAGGCCCGCGCTGCCATCGCCGCGTCGTCGATGTCACGGTCATAGCTGGCCGGGTTGCGCACGCAGTGCACCCGCCGGTGCCCGCGAAACGAGCGGATGTGCTCGTCGATCCGGCGATCGGAGGCAGCCGCCCAGATCACCTCAGGCGCTGCTAACATGAGCACACCTCCTTTTAGGCAAAGAGGTAGGAACAACAACCGGCGGACGTCAGCAGTCCGCCGGTTCAAACTACTCGCTGACCTGCCCTTTCCCCGACTTGACCGGCCTGTGCGGGTTTCTCAGCCTCGGCGATGCGCGCCACGCGCTGCACATGGGCAGGCGATGCGGGGTCGTCATCGGCGGTCGTCCTTCCCGGTGTCATTGGGAAAAACTATAGCCGACGATACACGGCTCGTCAACAAAATATCGGCCCCGCGTGGTTACCTCCGTCCCTCTTCGTGAAAGGAAAACCGATTTGCGCACCATCTCGCGCACCACGGTGACAGCTCTGGCAGCAACCTTGACGGCGGCGGTCACGCTCGGCGCCTGCTCCGGACGCGTCGGCAATGTCGGCACCGGCCAGTCCACCGCTGCATCCCCGCCAGCCCCGGCATCGGGCGCCGCCGAGCCGACAGGCACGGCGACCAGCCTGCCCGACAAACCGGCCACCGCCGCGCTGGGTGCCACGATCGTCATGGCCACCCTGGGCCCGTTGGTCTATACCCTGACGATCGCCAACCTGCGCACCGGCATCAGGGCCACATACACCAAGCCGATATACGGGCAGTTCATCGTCGTGGACATCACCCTGCACGCGGTCAAAGGCGAGTTCCCGGCGGCCAGCCCGGCGCTGTTCCGGCTGGTCAAACCTGACGGCGCCCAGATGACGGCGGACATGTTCGCCCAACCGGCCAACCTGCCCGGCGTGAAGACAAGCTGGGTCCAGAACCTGGCCGAAGGCGAGACCTTCAATGCCCAGCTCATCCTGGACGCGCCGCTGGACCTGACCGGATGCCGCATCGCGGTGATCGAGTTCCAGCGGGTCGCCGGGTCCTGGACGCTGCCGTAGCACGCCCCTGAGGCGTGGAAAAACCCCGGGGCGCCCCGCACACACCACATGGTGCGCGGGGCGCCCCGGGGGCGCGTGCTGTCACGGCCGGTGAGCCTGCGTCCAGTCGCTTCCGGCGGGCGTGGGCCCCCACACCGCCGACCAGGGCACCGGCCAGTCCGGCGTCGTGCCCTGGACGAACCCGATGATCGAGAGCATTCGAAGATCGAAGGGGCGCACGGGGCGCGGCGCGCGGCCGGGCAGGTTGAGCTGGAAGGCGGCCTGGTCGATCGGCATGCGGTCCTGGCTGATCAGCGCACCTGCCGCCAGGGCCAGCATCAGGTCGGCCTGGTCGGGGGTGAGCTGAACGTCCGGGGTCGCCACGCCGTTGAACATGACCGAGGCGCGTTGCAGTTGGTGCATGATGCCCTCTTCGGAGAGCGTGATGGCGCGTCCGGCCAGCGGGTCGTCGTCGTGGACGCGGGGGCCGGTGGTGATGAAGCCGCCCAGCCGTAGTTGGCGTATGGTGCTGCGTTCCAGCTTGACGTCGGCCTGCTGGGGGCGGCACAGCAAGTAGCAGATCGGGAACAGCGTCGGGGCCTGCCCCGGCGGCGGGGGCGGGTCGCGGCGCAGCAGCACCTGGGCGTGGCCGGTGGCCAGGTGGGCCATCAGCAGCCGGGCCGCTGCGGTCATCTCGTCGAGGCTGTCGAGGATCTGGTCGCCGGGCGTCCCGGCGAGGATCAGGTGGATGTCCGTCACACCATAAACTATAGCCGATATTTGCCGGTATGTCAATCAACCCGCACCGTATGGTGCGGGTTGATGGGGTGGTGGCCGGTCAGGCGGCGACCGGTTCGGGCGCCGCCATCGCGACGATCTCGCCCCGGGTGATCACGGTGGCCTTGCCGTACTGCGGCGAGTCCTCCAGCTTCTTGACGGTGCCCTTGACCGTGTAGGTCTCGCCCAGGGCCGGGGTATAGCAGCCCGACCGGAACCATTTGACCGTGGTGCCGTCGGCGCCTTGCAGGGTGTACAGGGTGGAGGTGGCCGTGCGGCGGTAGCCGACCTCCGAGGTGAAGTGGCGGGTGAAGACCAACGTGCCGGTGAAGGTGACCTTGTCGTTTTTCTGGCCGATCCAGCCGCGTGCGGCGGCTTTGCGCTGCCGCTCGGCCAGTTCGTGGCGGTCGGCCTGGTAGAGCTTGTCGAACAGGTCGATCTGGGCGGCCGAGAGCGGCCGGTGGCCGCCCTGGACGGCCAGGTCGCGGGTGGTCGGGTTGAACGCTCGGGCGTCGGCGCCTTCGGCGTCCAGGGTGGCGCGGACCTCGGCCAGCCGTGCGGCCAGCTCGGGGTTGTCGGCCAGCCACCGGGCGTGGGCGTCCTGCTTGGCCTGCTCGGCCTCCTGGCGCTTGGCCTGGCGGCGGATCCGGTCGGCCTCGCGGCGGCGCAGGACCCGGATCATCTCGACCGGGGTGCCCTGCCCGACCTTGCGGTGCAGGCCGCTGCCGTTGCAGGGGAAGCAGGTGCCGCCGAAGACCCCGGCGTATTCCGGGCGGAACCCGGTGCCGTAGCAGGTGTCGCATATCTCGCGGTACTCGGCGGTGCCGTCGCCGCGCCGGAACTGGGCCAGCGTGTAGGTGTCCAGGACTTTCACGATCCGCCCGGTGCTGCGGCAGGAGTGCAGCCCGAACTCGGCGCGCTGCTCGGTGACGACGATGTCGTCCTCGCTCACTGTGATCTTGGTGGCCATGGGGGTTCCTCTCGACTGCCAACACCATTACTATATCAAACTCATTGTGTGAAGTCAATAAGAACTCGATAAAAGGCGACTAGCGGAAACTACTCCTTTGCCATCAGATCGGACATCCCGGCCCGGTGGTCTGCGGTTAAGCCGTTCATGCAGGACTACCGACGGGTCGCCTTCGCGGGCGACTGGCACGCCAACACCCCGTGGGCCACCAGGATGATCGAGTACAGCAAGGCCCTGGGCGCCGAGGCGATCTTCCACCTGGGCGACTTCGGCTGGAACTACAGCCGCCCGTACGTGGCCGAGATACAGCGCAGCCTGCGTGCCACCGGGCAGAAACTGTTCTTCGTGGACGGCAACCACGAGGACTTCACCAGGCTGCACGCCTTCCCGCTGGCCGCCGACGGCACCCGCCAGCTCACGCCCAACCTGTTCCACCTGCCGCGCGGCCACCGGTTCACCCTCGACGGCATCGACGTGCTGTGCTGCGGCGGCGCCGTCTCGGTGGACAGGCACCGCCGCGTGGCCGGGCAGAGCTGGTGGCCGCAGGAGCAGATCACCGCGCAGGACATCGCCGCCTGCGAGAGCGGGGGCCGGGCGCACCTGCTGCTGGCCCACGACTGCCCCTCAGGCGTGGAGATCCCCCACCTGGACAAGTCGGGTGCGTTCTTCCCGGCGGCGGCCATCCGCGAGTCGCAGGCGCACCGCGCCAAGCTGCTGGCCATCGCGTTCGCCAGCCGCGTCTCGGTGATCTTCCACGGCCATTACCACCGCGCCTACCAGGCGCGGCCCAACCTGGGCTGGGGCCCGGTTCGGGTGCAGGGCCTGGACTGCGACGCCTCCACCGGCCAGGACAACGTGGCCGTCTACGACACCGCCCAGATCAGGGACTGGGCAGGACTTCCCGAGGGCCCCGGCGCGAACCCCGAAGCCGGGGACCTGGCGGCGGCGGGGTGAGCGTGCGTTCCTGCGCGACGAGGTTCAGCGCCGCCAGCGGCTGGCCGTGGCACAGGTGCCCGATGCCGACGTGCTCGCCCAGGTGCGTGTTGACCCATGCGCAGGTGCCGTCGTAGGCCTGTTCCAGCGACTCGGACACCAGCTCGGCGATGACCTGGCTCCCGGCGCGGATCACCGTGTGCCAGCGGCCCAGTTCGTCGGCGGGGTCCTGCCTGTGGTCGGCCCCGACCTGGCGATGGCGGGGGCGCGGCGCGGAAGCAGCATCCACGGGATCGGATTCTAGGTCATCGGGGCGACCGCATTAAACTGTCTAAATATATAGAAAGGCTAGAAAAGTAATATATCGGACATAGCGTTAGGGCGGCGGGGCCGTATCCACCCGAACGCATCCTATTTTTTCTTTATGTCCGATTTGGCGTGGCGTCCGGTCTGGATGATGACCGACGACGAGCTGCTCACCGAGGTCGCCGCGCTCGAACACAGCGCCGACGCCCAAGCCCTGGCCAACCCGGTCGCCCTGGCCCGCCACCTGGACCCCCGCTACCGGCTGCGCGCCCACGTGCGCCTGATCGGCGACGCGCTGGGCCGCATCAGCCACGGCTCCGCCGACCGGCTGATGATCCTGACCCCGCCGCAGGTCGGCAAGACCCAGAGCGTCGCGGTGTGGTTCCCGTTCTGGTGGCTGATCAAATGGCCCCGCGACCGGATCATCATCGGCTCCTACAACAACACTCTGGCCCTGGCCCGGGGCAGAAGCGTGCGCAAGCTGGTCAACGAGCACGGCCACCGCTTCGACCTCGCCCTGGAACGCGGCAGCCAGTCGGTCAACGACTGGCAGTTGACCAGCGGCGGCGGCGTCAAGAGCGTCGGCGTGGGCGCCGGTGTCGCGGGCTCCCCCGGCGACCTGGTCATCATCGACGACCCGCACAAATCCAGGGCCGAGGCGGACTCGCTGACCGTACGCAACAAGGTCTGGGAGTGGATGTCGGCCGACGTCAACTCCCGCCGCCAGCCCAGCGCCCCCGTCTGCGTGATCATGACCCGGTGGCACGAGGACGACCTGGGCGGCAGGCTGCTCAAAGAACAGGGCCGCGTCGAGGAGGGCGGCCTGTGGCGCGTCATCCACCTGCCCGCCTTCGCCACCGCCAACGACCCGCTGGGCCGCGAGCCCGGCGACCCGCTGCCCCACCCGAAGATCCTGACCGCCGACCGGGCGGCGCTGGTCGCGCACTGGGAGGAGAAACGCGACACCAGCACCGTGCGGGACTGGGCCGCCCTGTACATGGGCGACCCCAGACCGGTGGAGGGCGCGCTGGTCACCGAGGAGCTGATGACCGCGCGCAGCATCCCGGCCAGCATGGCCCCACCGCCGGTGATCAACGCCGTGGCGGTGGACCCCTCCGGCGGTGGCCGCGACGAAGCGGGCGTCATGGCCGGATACCGGGGCACCGACGGGCGGGTCTACTGGACCCACGACCTGACCGCCGTGATGAGCACCGACAAGTGGGCCCGCGCCGCCGTGGACCTGGCCTACCTGGTGGACGCCGAGATCATCGTGTTCGAGGGCAACTTCGGCGGCGACCAGGCAGGCCTGATCATCCGCACCGCGTGGAGCGCCATGTGCGCCGAACGGGGCATCACCAACCGGCTGTGCCCGCGCATCGTGCAGGTCTCGGCGCGCAAGAACAAGCGGCTGCGCGCCGAGCCGATCGCCCAGCAGATCGTCGAGGACCGGGTCCGCATCGTCGGCAAGCTCGCCGAACTGGTCGGGCAGTGGTGCACCTGGATGCCCACCGACAGCTTCTCCCCCGGGCGGCTGGACACCTCGGTCTATCTGACTTTGGCGCTGCTGGGCAAGGAGCCCACCGACATCGGCACCGTCACCCCGGCCCCCGACCCGGTAGCACCGGCGGCGGCGCCGCTGCCGGTGATGCCCGGCACCCCGCGCACCACCGGCGGCGCCGGGCAGGGGCTGCCGGTGGCCCCCGGGTTCCCCCGTATCGGCGGACCGCGAAGGATGTAACGGGGGTTAAGCCAGGGTCCAGCCGCCTTTCACCCCGGATATCTCGACGACCTCGATCTTGCATCCGGTCAGCTTCAGCGGGGCGTCGAACAGAAGCTGGGCGCCGAAGGACTGCCCCTGCTCGACGGACTGCACCCAGACTGTCGAGACGCCGGGCAACACCCGGTCCGGGGCGGCGCCCAGGTTGGCGCCCAGCACAGTGCCATCAGCCAGGACCAGGTGGAACATGCCGGGGCTGCCCGTGACGAACCGGCCCGTGTCGGCGTGGATATTCACATCGACCATGATGAACTGGCCTCTGGTCGGCATGATCGTGTTGCCGCTGGCGACGCGGGTGCGCAGGTTGGACAGGGTGACGGTGTAGACCAGCGGTACATCGATGCCCATCGTGTGTACGACGATCGGCTTTCCCAGCGCCACCAGCGCGTCGCTGAGTTCAGCGGTGGACTGGGCCGAGGCCGACGCGGCCACGGTCGGCTGGCTGGCGGCCACGGCATCGACGCCGTCGCCGGAGCAGGCGGTGATCACGGGCACGGCAAGAAGGGGGCAGAGAAGGCGCAGCAGCGTCTTGGTGGACAAAACGGGGGGTCCTTTCCGGTGCAGTGACGGCGCAGCGGCAGCGGCCACACATGGCACATGTAAGAAGTGGGCACCACGGCTCATGTGCAGCGCGCCCACCATCCTCGCCTTCGATGCCCGACGTATGCAACGGCCGGGCACGGGGCTGCCGGTAGCCCCGGTGGATTCCCCCGTATCGGCGGACCGCGAAAGGATGTAGCGGGCGGGCGCCCAGACGTGAAAAACGCTATAATGCAGGTCTGGTTGACAGGGAGATGGCGCCCGGAGGAGGTCTCCCCTCCTCCGGGCGCTGTTGTTCCTTTTCTGCTGATTCCGGAGTACGCGGCGCCTGGGCCCTGCGACCAGGCGCCGACCCGGTGCACGCCCCCTGCGCGCGAGCAGCACCGCGATATCAGCGCCCGCGTTATCCTGGCCGGGATCAACTTTGCGGGATCAACCGTCCCTACACACAAGCGCGTGCAGGCACACCGGGCGCGGCGGCCTGCACGCGTTCACGACCCAGCACGGATGCCCACCCAGTGCAGCCCGTGTGGCTCTCCCGTGGGTGGCATGAAGCCAGACAAACCATCCACCGACGGAACTCTGGTCGAGTGGGCTCGAACCTACCACCGGATCCCGCGCCGCCGCCACCGTGCACTTATGGCATTCAAACACCCGATACCGGCATTGAACGGACGCGTTGGGTGGGGTGATGGAACCCGAACCCGAACCCGACCACTCCGCCACGCCTGCGGCAGCCCTCGACCTGGGACACGGCGTCAGCGTGGTCTTCACCTCCCACGCCGGGCACGCCCGCGCCGGGCTGATCGAACGCCACCCGTGCCCCTGCGGCGGCCGGGCCACCGGCAGCGATCCCGGCAGCGATCCCGGCGACCCGCAGGGCCGCTGCGCCGGGTCGGTCCTGTTCGAGCTGCCCGGGATGCGTGAGGCCTTCCCCAACCGCGAGCTGTGGCGCGTCTACAGCCTGGACCCGCTGACCCTCGACCCGTCCTTGCAGTGCCGCTGCCGGGGATGTACCCACCACGGATTCATCTACGACGGCCGGTGGGTACCGGCGTGAGACGCAAAACCGCCACCACCGGCATCCCTGGCATCCCTGGCCCGGCCAGCATCCCCGCACCCGCCCCGGCCGCTGCCGAGCCAGCCAGCCCGGCGACTGGTTCGGGACTGGCAGGCCGGTGGTGGCCGCGCCGCCGCCGCGAACCTGCGGCATCGCCGCGCCGCGACCACGGCACCGGAAACGGCAGCCCCGGAAACGGCCCGGACCGCAGCGATCCGGGCCGCAGCGGCACCACGCTGGGCGGCACCCGCTTCGACGACATGGGCCGCTACGGCCACGGCCACTGCACCGACTGCGGCACCGACAACACCGGCTGGTACACCGACACCTCGCTGTGGCACGAGGTGATGGGCAGATCCCCCGTGTTCGGCGAACCCGGCGAAGGCATCTGCCTGACCTGCTTCACCGCACGGGCCGCCGCCGTGGGCATCGTCCCGGCCGCCTGGAACCTGAGCGCGCAGTGGCGCCCCAGCCCCTGCTGCGTCAGCGACACCGACAAGCCCTACACCCCGCGCCACAGCGCACACTGAAACAACGTGTTCCCCGCCTCCCCGGCACGCCTGGCCGTCCTGGACAAGCTCACCATGCTGCTGCCGCCGATGCAGTGCCGACGCCTGTGCCAGAACGCCTGCACCTCCCCGATCGACACCACCCCGACCGAGGTGGCCGTCCTGGGCGACACCGGGCTGCTGATCGCCTCCGCGACGGCGGCCCGCGACGGCGGACCCCGCCAGGGCATGTGCCCCGCGCTGGACCGCCAGGGCAACTGCGCGGTATACGCCCGACGACCGTTCATCTGCCGCTTCTGGGGCGTCGTGTCGTGGATGTCATGCCCGCACGGCTGCGTGCCCGAAGGCGGATTCCTCGACGACACCACCGCCCTGAACGCGATGATCGACTGGTCGGTGATCGACGAGACCGACGCCGAGCAGCTCGGCTTCGCCCGCGAGCTGCGGGCACGAGTGGCCGTGCAGGCGCACCTGCGCAAGGCGCTGATCTGGCGCATCTTCGTCTACGCCAACGCTTCGATCTACGGGCCGCATGACCGTATGCAGGCCAGCGCCCGGCTGGCCCAGGCCATGCGCCAGGGCGGCACGCGCCGCACCGGGCGCCACAACCGGCGGAACCGATCCCGGGGCGCCCGGTGAGCCGCCCGGTGAGCCCAGTGCCGGGGCCGGGGCGCATTGCCCGCCGGTGGCACAATGGAGCCCGTCACCAGGCCGTTGCGTCCTGGCTGGCCTGTCCCTGACCCGCTGTCTCCCGGGAGTCCTGCGTGCCCAGGCTCAAACCGTCCGACGTCGCCGCCCTGGACCCGCAGACCAGCGAAGAGGTCCTCGACGAACTGCTCGACGAATGCACCTGGGGTGATTTCGTGACGCTGGTGACGGCCGAGGCGTGGTACCCGCGTCCCCGGACACCCGAGGCGCTGCGCACGGTCCTGTCGCGTCCGGAGCTGCGCGCCGAGCGTATCGACGCCCTGGCCCAGGCGATCACCTCGATGCAGATCACCATGATGGTGCGCCGCTACCACGACGGCCCCCATGGCGCCGGGGTGGACATGGCCCGCCAGCGCCTGTCGCGGCTGCGCCGAAGGTTCAACGAGATCCACCACGAGCAGTCCGCCAGACCCGGCCGCGACGCCGAACGGCTGCGCCACGCCCGGGGCTGGGCCACCAAGCGGCTCAAAGAGGCCTACCCGGCCGAGTTCGCGGCGGCGGTGGCGGCAGCCAAGGCCAGCCTCGGCGGTGACCCGCCGCCGCACCTGCCTTCGCCCAGCCAGGATGTCGCCCTGCGCGACTGGGTGATGCAGTACGGCTACCCGTTCCCGGCGCTGGACGACGAGCAGCGCTCGGTGCTGCTGATGGCACCCGAAGGGTTTCGCAACGCGGTGGCCGACGAGGTCAAGGATCCCGGATTGGAGACGATATTCGCGCATCCGCTGCTGATCGAGGCGTGGATCGAGGCGCTGGCCCATCTGGAGGAACACACCTGCGACCTGCTGGGCGTGGCCCGGCGCGGGTCGGGGCAGTTCTCCGACGCCGAGCTGGTCATCGCGGAGGGCACACCGGAAAGCGACGCGCTGCTGCGGATCAACCGGTTTCGGTTCCTGGGCAGCCTGTTCGCCCGGCAGGCCGAGGCCCGCCGCGAGCTTCGCAGCATCTACGGGACGATGAACGAGTGGGCCAAACAGCAGCGCCATGACCCGGCGCTGGCCCAGGCCAGAGCCGAGCTGGTCGCCGCCCACCGGCAGGAGTTCGATGACCTGGTGGCGGGGTTCGACGAAGCAGCTATCTCGGCCGACGCGGTGCGCGCCGGTGCCGGGAAGCCACCGATGAAACGGAGGGTGCTGCCGCAGACCGCCGCCCAGATCCTCAACGCGGCCGTCGGCCAGGGCTGGGAGGTGGACCTGTACACCCCGCAGGTACCCGGTGGCGTGGCCCATCGCCGCTACCCGACCCGGGTGGTGGTCGAGGCGCGGCGCGGCGCCGGGCCGTTCCCGGCGGTGGGGGCGGTGTTTCGCTACCACGGGTCCTGGGACCTGGTGCGCGTCCACGCCCTGATGCGCTCAGAGCACACGGCGCAGGGCACCGGGCTGGAGACATTGCAGCGGTGGGTGTCGTTCCCGGGCGTGGCCGATGTGATCGCGTTGCTGGTGATGTCCGATGATGAGATCGCCTCGGCGGTGTGCACCCGCAGTGGGCGCAACAGCACCAACGCCACGGCGGCCCGACGTAGCCGAGAGCTTCCAACGCACTCTGATTGACATGCACAGGCTTGTGGTGTATAGTTTGTGGTGTTGACAAGTACATAGCGGATCCGGCAGCGGCCGGGCATCGGGGCCCTCCCAGCGCCCACGGGGCGTGAAGGAACACGTGATGAGCACCACCCCCCAATCCAGGAGGTTTCCCCGTGAGCATCACCTTCTTCCCGGCCACAGGCGCGCACGACGACCGGCCCGACCTCAACGTGAACAACGCCAACGGTCGGACTCTTCTGGACCTGCTCGGCCTGGTGCCCGACGACCAAGCCGACCTGGCGGGCGCCTGCCCGGCCGCCGACTTCGCCGCCCGGGTCTTGCTGGCCCAGGGGCTGCTGCCCCTGACCGGCGACGCCGAGGGGACACCAGCCGTCCAGGACGGCCGGTTCTTCTACGGCGGCCGACGTGCGGGCTACCTGGCCGACCGGCTTGCGGTGCTGGACAAGGTCGCCCAGTGGGCGGTCCGGCACGGCGCCGAGGTGTGCTGGGGCTGAGGTCCGGCAGGGCAGCGGGCCGGGTCCGTCTGGACGGCCGCAGGCCGGACGCGTCAGGGATTCCAGGGATCCCTGACGCGTCCGGCCTGCGGCCTTTCCCATCCCCGTCAGCCACATAATTTCCTTTATGTACCTTTCGCGGGGGTTTGACGGGCTGGCGGTCATCGACGAGGCCCTGGGCATTCACCCCGAACGCACCGGTACACGGGTGCAGGCGTGCCTGCCCCCGCACGTGGCCGTGCCGGTACCGGGCCCCTGCAAAGGCTGGCGCCACAAGATCAAAACCATCAGGCCGCGTAAACGCAAGACCGCCAACGTCGGCGACTCCCTGTTCGACCTCCAGCCCCCACCCGCACCAATCACCCCCGAGCAGAAGGCGGAGATCAGGAAGATCTACGGGGGCACCTTCGGCGGCCTGACCGCCAGGGTGACCGGCCTGACCCGCGACAAACGCAAGGGCAACAAACGCCTCAAGGTCGAAGGCATCATCTTC
>Ga0068857_100004138_pt1 | contig 12227 bp, 18 predicted proteins | sample KBSCornC72_FD_66591 | JGI IMG/M metagenome (GOLD analysis project Ga0068857, IMG submission 66591) | Corn rhizosphere microbial communities from Kellogg Biological Station, Michigan, USA - KBS Corn C7-2 | ecosystem: Host-associated > Plants > Roots > Rhizosphere > Soil ...
CCAGCTTGACGCCCAACGTTCCAAGCTGCTGCTTGAAGTTCTCATCACTGTGCTCGTCGCGGGCTACGCGGTCCATGCGGTAGACAATCAGCGCGTCGCCATCGCCCAGCAGGTCAAGAATCTCCTTGAGCGCCTGGCGCTGGTCAACCTGGCCGTTCGCCTCATGAAGCTCGGTAAGTTCGGCTTCTTTCAAAGCATCATTCTGTACGTTGGGTTGCTGGTCGGTCGGAGAGGTGCTGATGTAGCCAATACGGCGTACTTGGTCGGTCATCGCAGTAACCTTTCTTGGTGCGATTGACAGGCCGTGCCAGGTAATGCGAGAATACCCGGAGAACTTGTGCCTGTCTGGATTACAGATGATAGGCGGTAGGAGATGCCGGGAGCGTCGTAAACTAGCGGCACCACCCACCATGAGCAAGGTACTTCAGGGGACGCTTGGCTTTCCTAACTCAAGGAGAGCCGGGCGTTTTCTTTTCCACTAAACGGTCTCAGTCGGCAAACGTAACGCCTTCGAGATCGGTATATCTGATCTGCGCCTCGCTTCGTTTCACCAGTTCCCGGTTGATGGCTTCGGCAATCAGCCCCACCTTCGCCCGGAAGACCGGAATGCCACTGATGGCGTTGCGTAGCGTCGTCACGTCTATACCTGCCTCATCGGCCATATGCTTCCGAGACCAGCCGAACCGCACGCGGTAATCGTCTATGGTCATACATAACCCCCAAGAGTAGTCTTTGTGTATAGAATACAACGAAAGAGTGCGATTGTCAACGAGGGTAATGCAGCCTAGACGAGCGTGCGCGATATCTAACGAGAGTCGTCGAGCCGCGCCCGCAGCCACGCCAGGTACTCTTTCGCCTTCTCCTCGCCTAAGAGAGCCAACCCCCATTTCAGTTGTAAAATCGGGTCAATTTCGGGCGGCTGGAAGATCCCCTTTTTCTTTGGCAGGTTGAACGGCGACGTATTCTCCTCCGGTATGTTGAAGATGGGCGGTCGCTCGGTATCGTCAAACTCTGGCATGGCTATGCCTCCTTGTGTCAGTCGCTCAGTAGCACTACGGGTCCGTCTTCCGGATATGAGGTGTACCAACGCCGCTCCAACCATAACTGCCGTGGCTCAAGTGGCCGGTCTAACGTCGTGAATGAAAAGGCCGTGCCTACCTGCTTCGGCTCATTCGTAACGGCCATCTCAGCCCGCGTCCACTCGATCATTTGCCTGAGTCGCGGTACGCCCGCAAAGGTAGTGAAGGCCACCGTGACCGTCCGCACGCCGAAGAGTTGCTGGTACGCGGCGCTTTTCAGGAACACCAGGTACGCCCGGATGCGGCGGCGGAAGTGTTGCTGCTCCTCGGTTCCCCGGTCGTGCTCCAGTAGGAGTGGCATCCGGCGCTGGCGGCCATCTGCCGTAGCAGAGCGGAAGTCTAGGAACGCATCAGGTATGACCGTAAAGTTCTGTGATCCCGTGTCCGTCCTCCAGGTCGCCTTGTACGGGTGCCGCTTCATCGACCGTTCATGGATGAAGCTGTCGAGCCGATACGTGGGTGCGATGCGCTGCAGCAGGGAGGCGGCAATCAGGACGTCGTTCAACTCCAGCGTGTGCTCGACGAACAGGGCGTGCTTGTTCACCTCGCGGGCTGCCCGGAACGTATCGCTCGTATCACATCCGACCTCTTCCAGATAGCGCATACCCTGCTGGGACAACATATAGTAGTAGGGGCCGTTCCCTCGTTTGGTTGGCTGGGCATCGGACTGGATAAAGCCGTGGTCGGTTAAATCCTTAAGCCGCGCCTTGACCTTGTTGATCGAACCGGCTTTGTAGTGCAGCCGCGTGAGCTGCTCGGCTGTCGCCATATGCAAGTGATACAGCCCCACGGGGGTCGCCGTTGACCCCCGAAGCAGCAGATCGTAGACAGGTGTGATACGGAACATGGCTTAAACCTCCTCCCATCGGGTTACTGGCACCTGCGGCACTTGCGCCACCGTTGGCGTTGCCGGAGCGGCCGGTAGTGTCTGCTCCGTATCGTCGTCCTGCGAGCGGCAGTAGACGAGCCGGGTGTGCGCCTGTACCGCCAGCACACGGGCACGCAGCTCGGCTGGCCCAGCAGCCTTTGGCGTATCCTGGGTATAGACCACACCGACTGTATCGCCGCTTCTTACGAATGCCGCCCGCTTTGGGAGCTGCGTCAGCATCTGCCCGACAACCGTGCTGCTCGGTGCGCTCTTCTTGCCGATTGGCTCGGCCGCTAGGTGTTCCATGGTAGCCCGCAGATGGAAGAAGAAGTGCGCGACCTGCTCCATGCTGCTCTCTGGCGGACGTGACCACCGGCGTCCGTTGCCGTCCGGTACGACCAGGTGCGGCGGATAGCGCCATTCCTGCGTCAGCTCTGGATTGCTGATCGTCCGGGCGTGGCCGTAGAAACCTTTGCCGCAGCGGGCGAACCCGATAACCACCTCGTAAGGAACGGGAAGCATGGGGTTGCCGGTACGCATTGCCTCGTACAGCAGGTTATCCAGGTATGGCGTTGGGTCGGCCGCTACGATCTCGCGCACCCGTGTACCGCTCCACAGGTTGATGTCGATATGGTCGCCCAGCTCGATCTTGCTGCCATGCTTGTATTGCTGCACCGGCCGCAGATAGGTGTCGATGAACTGCCGCACATTCCAGTCATCGCTGCCGTAAGTCAGCAGGTAGTTGACTGGTTTCGGCTCGATATCCTCCGGCTTGATACTTTCCTCTTGCGGCGGGAAGACGTGCGCCATCTCGCGGCCGTCCTCCGGCGTTACCTGGAAGCAGACTTTTGTCCGCACCGTCATAGTTGACTGCTGCAGATAGCCCGGCAACTGGTTCCGGTATTGGTGGGCGATCACCAGACGCACCCCGAATTTTCTCCCTTGTGTAAAAAGTTCGTCGATATCTGGAGTCGAAAACGTCTGGAACTCATCCACGTACAGACTTACCCCCGGCCGCTTTGCTTCCGGCACATCGCCGAAAGAGAAGATGGCCGAACTGATCTGTGCCATGATAATCGTGCCGACCAACCGGGCATCTTGCGCCAGGGTTTTAACGGGCAAGCGTACCAGGATGATCTGTCTGTCATCAATGGCCTTGCGGAAGTCGATAGTGTTTTCCCGTTGCCCGACGATGTTGCGTACCAGGCTGCGGCCCATGAAGAGCGACTCCAGGCGGCCGACCAGCGGCTGGATGCGTGTCATACGTTCCTTTTCGCTCAAGTCGTCGTATTGTACCTGCCAGAACTGGCGCACGGTCGGGTCGGTTACGTGGCGTAACATACCGGCGCGCACGTTGCTGTCTAACAGGAAGGCGTACATATCCACCAGTGTCGCGCCTGGATTGTCCAGGAATACGATGGTCGCGGCCCGCACGTAGCGCGGCAGATTTTGCTGGCTCAGGACGTCAGACCACAGCACCTCGAAGATATGCATTAGCCGGTCAACAGCCCGCGTCTTTGCCACGCTGCTGGTCAGCTTATCCGTACTAAACATATTCAGACCGAACGGATACTGTTCGTCTTCCATATCCAGCAGGTACGTGTCGGCCATGCGGTGCTGCGGTATCTGACCCAGGACGTGCGTAATCAGGTCGCCGTGTGGGTCAATAACGATGATGGCGTTCCCGGCGTTGGCGTCGAAGTCGATCAGGTTTTCTAGTAGAGCTGATTTTCCCACGCCAGCGACGCCGATTACATAGGTACCGGCATAGCGGTCAACAGGCGGCACAGCCAGCACGTCGCCTGTCTCTGGATGGTAGCCGAGCGCAATGTATTCGCGCTCGATGTGGCGGCGCTTGTCGTCGCTGACGCTCCACAGGTAGTCTTGTGACATGAATGGCATAGCTCTTCTCCTTTAGTGTATGGGTGGCGGCACGAACAGGTTGCCCTTGCTGCCCTTGTTGCTCATCGGCGGTACATGAACCTCCTGAACAATCAGGCGCTGTTGCTGGTATGCCTGCTCGATGAATGCCTTGTCCCGTTTGTGCTTGCTCCAGGCGATCATAGCGAAGACTGCGCCCGCAATCAGGAACGGGAAGATGCAACCGTATGCCTGACCGAAGAGGCAAACGAGCGCAATCGCGCCGAGCAGGATCGCGCAGCCCAGAGATTTTGTTTTGGTCATTGTGACCTCCTTGCTTGTGACGGTGTATAGGACGAGCCTTGCAGCGTCGCATGATATGTACATCTGTTCAATAGTCAAGCGCTCAGAAAATGCGCTACAATAACGGGTAACAGATGCGTTTCTTAGCCACCCACCGCCTTTGGTAGCGTCCGTAGGACGGTGTTTAGGATTTCTGAGGAAAGTATGCGCCAAACGAGGTGCAATATCGGCGTACTTTCGTGCAACTTTTCGGAGAGCGGGCCATGCAGGAAGAAAGTCGTTTTGAAAACGTGCTCAAGTCGTTTCGGGTACGGAAGGGGAAACTGTGGACGCAGGAAAGAACGGTTGAGCTTATATCTGAAATAGTAGACGTGTCCCTGCGCACCTATAAGAGTTGGGAGATGGGCGAGCGCATACCATCGCCTGAATACATGAAAGCTATCGTGGCAGTTTTCGGGCTGAGCCAGGAAGATGAAGATACGCTCTACCGGGGGGTCGCACAAGTGCCGCCACGGATACATAATCTGCCGTTTGCGCCGAATCCTCTTTTCACTGGCCGCCAGAAACAACTGGAACAGTTGGGCAATCTTCTGAAAGAGGGTAGTACCTGTATCAGCGGCCTGGGCGGTATCGGTAAGACGCAGATCGCGCTGGAATATGCCCATCGCTGTTACCAGCAAGGTGTATACCGCGCCGTGTTCTGGGTTGACGCAGCGGGAAAGGCCACGATTGAGGCAAGTTACCTATCACTAGCGCACCTCCTAGATTTGTCTCAGAAAAACGAAGCAGACACTCGGCAAGTGATTCAGGCAGTCAGACAATGGCTCGAAACTCATACCGCGTGGCTGCTTATTATGGACAATGCGGATGATCTGGGGCTTGCCCGCTCGTTCCTGCCAGTCGTACACCAGGGGCACATCATACTGACTACCCAATCGCAGATTGTCGGTAAGTTTGCTAAACAGATAGCAGTTCAGGAGATGGAGCCAGGCGAGAGTTTACGCTTTCTACTGCGGCGTGCAAAAGTGCTCCAGGATGATGGTTCCCTTGACGATGTTACTGCTGATGCTCGTAAGGCAGCGAGCCAGCTTGTTACGCTTCTAGGCGCTCATCCGTTGGCGCTTGACCAGGCTGGGGCATATATCGAGGAGACCGGCGTATCATTCGATGAGTACACAAAGCTGTTTCGTGAGCGTCGGAACTACCTGATGCATCGACAGGGAACGCTGGAGGGCGAGCATAGCGACCATCCCGGAAGCGTCGCTACGACTATTGTGATGAGTGCCAAGAAGGCAAATGAGCGGCATAACATGGCTGCTGCCATCCTTATTTTCTGTGCATTGCTTCAGCCAGATGCTATACCAGAGGAACTGTTCCAATTCCACCTCGCGTTTCAACAAGATACCATAGCCCTGCACGAAGGTATCGCCACATTGCTCCGGTATTCTCTTGTCAAACGGAACCTCTCAGAAAAGACCTACTCCATACACCGCCTCGTCCAAGCAGTGGTTGTCGATATGTTCCAGCCTGAAAGCCAAAAGCGGTGGAAGTACTGGATTATGTGGGCTATCGGGACGGCTCTCCCGCGAAATGTACTCAACTTCAAAAACTGGAGGATTTACGAGCGCCTGCTTCCGCATGCATTACTATGCATCACGTGGGAGGATGTCGACATACGTGGCATCCATGACTTGCTCTGGCGAGTGGCCTTGTACCTCGGTACACGCGGACGTTTGACAGAAGCTGAGCCTTTGTTGGCCCGCACGCTTGCGGTCACCGAGCGGCATTATGGTCCTGACCACTCTGAGACCGCAGGGGCGCTCAAAAATCTGGCAGACTTCTATATCCAGCATTATGACAGGGAAGAAGAAGGGAGGCGGATGCTGGAGCGTGGCCTTGCTATCCTAGAGAAAAATCCAGGAAACGATCCACTTGCCGTGAGCAGGATATTGTCCTCATTATCACAATTACATGAGAAACATGGGGAATATGAGAAAGCTGAGAGGTTGAAACTCCGTGTGCTTACCGAGATGGAACAGCACTGGGGTGCCGACCACCCTGATGTTGCGAAGTACCTCGGTACTCTGGCCGAGTTCTATATTGAACAGGGCAAAGACGAGCAGGCAATGCCGCTCCTGCGGCGAGCACGCGAGACATTTGACCGTCTAATAGCCGCTGGGAAAGCGGACGCAGAAGACCCCTACATCCACTTGTCGTTAGCAGGTACTGTGATGCTTCTGCACCACCAGGGAAGACACAAAGAAGCAGAAGAATATAATCTGCAAGTGATGCGTGCCAAAGAACGGTTGCTTGGGCCAGCGCACCCAGACGTCATAGCAGACAAGAAAGTCAGTATATCTTTTTTGCCTAAACTGGGGATGTATGCAGAAGCGGAAGCACTCAAAGCGGAAATCAGGGCGCTTGAGTCGGACGAGTAGCCTCCACTAGAGCCACGAACTTACCCGCACGTCAGAACAACTGCTTGTCCGACTTAGAACGGGTATTTTTGGCGGCCGGTGCTTCAGGTTTTCTCTTATTATTAGCATGTGGGCACATGGTCAGCGCATAGTGCGAACGAGGAATGGTTACGATCACGCTGCGAGGTAATGCGCGTACGCCCGCTGGGGACTGCCGTTCTTTTTATCCGTTCCGTTTTTTCTTGTTCCGATTTACTTCATATGAGTAGATCTTGGGGTAGAAATTATGAGGTTGAACGCATAAACAGCTTGGCAGCATTAGACACTTAATAGTAGACGCTTTAACTCTTCTGTTGCGTATTCTACTACACATAATACTTGTAAATACTGGTATATACCGATATACTTGTAAGTAGGTTAAGCAAGGAAAAGGATATGAACAGCAATACTTATGCTACGCAGCCTAAAGACAACAGCCGCCGCTCTTGGATAATTCTCAAACTTCAACGCGACTGGCCTGCAATTCGCCTTGGCCTCAAGAATGGCCGAAAATTAAACCGCCTCAGCACGAAGCAACTGGAGGCAAAGGTACGCCAGTCACGGCGCATAATCTCAGCCGCTACCAATAACTATGTAAATTGGCTAGATAGCCTCCAGGTCGCATAATGACCCCGGCAAAAAAGATTATCAAAAGCAATAATGTGCTTGCCGCCATACTGCAAGGACTGGCGAAAGATATTCAGGATATGACCAGCACGTTTGAAGCTGATCTTAATAAGTGGTAAGGGAGTAGCGGCGATGACAAACGATAATCAACCCCAAGAGATACCAGGCTTAGCAAAGTATCTGCCAGATAAACCTACGAAACCAGTTTGCAAAGAGTGCGGCGCTGAACTTACGCCGGAAGAAGCAAGCGAGTTTCCTGCTGGCGTCTGCGATGTTTGTGCCTAGCGGTATCCAGCTACCAATCATTTAACCAACGTAATTAGGAACCCCGACAATGGAAACCTATCAATACCGCATCACGTACCGGCTGAACGACCAACTAGAAATACTGGTACGGACTTGCGAGACTACCTCATTGGCGAAAGCAAAGGCAATAGCTAAGTCTGCGGCGACCGAATATAACGGCCGTTTGTGGGATGTGTTTGAGGAGGAGCAATGACAATGACAGTAGTGAATGACACATTTACCTATCAAGAGGCTAAAACGCTGCTTCTAAGTCTTAAGGCGAATGGGGTAGATGTATCCGAAGCTCTTAGAACTATAAAGCCTAGAAGAATGTGGAGGATATTCTATTCTCCGGCCATGAGCAAGCCAGACGTTATTCAATGGCAGTGGTAGGCTATATTTTATTTCTAACGTAAGCAGGAGCACTACAATGACAGTCCAAGAACGCCTAAAAGCCAATGAGCAGCGGTTCAATATCCTTTACGGCGATGTGCTGTCCCTCTATGGCGTACCGCAAGACTTTGAGCTACTACGCATGTATGGGCACAAGATCTTCGATAAGCGTACACGCCTGTATAGAACCGCTACCGCGATACGGCGGCAGCAACTTATAGAGCAGTATGGGATAGAAGCCTAACAGTATTTATACCAACCTTACCAACGTAAACAGGAGCAATGACATGAAACTATCCACAGAACAAGCAACGCGTATGTATTTTGGAGCGGGTGAGGCAATTCGCATGGTTGACCGCGAGCGTGACACTGTGAATACACACGGTGTATCGCTAGGGGTTGACAAGCAATACTACCTTGAAACGTTGGCAGAACTACGCGGCAACCTAGTACGCAATGGCAATGAAGCCTTAGCGACGCTAATCCGCACACCTGGCTATAACACCGAAAACATGAAAGAGCTTAAATAGGTTGAAGCCTAGCAGCCTTTACCACAAGCCAGGGCGCGGCATAAAGCGCCCACTATTTAATTTTTGGAGAAAAACTAATGCCCTACCACAATCTACCAATCAACGTGCGCGACGATCAGCGGGAACGGGAAGAAGCCATACTGGATACAATCAGGCGATACAAGGCAAATCATAGGCATATTAAGACGCTATTCGAGGCGCTAGCAGAGCTGGTTATGAAAGGCGACGCGACGTTTGCCGATAAAGATTAGCCGATTTTTCGCCCAATTTTTTCTTCTTTTTCTTTGGCTGTCGGCATGGCTGCTGGCATATGGACGGCTGGTGTCGGTTCGGCTGACTAATGATGGGGGAATCATTAGGCAGTCAGGGCCGATAGCCCCGCATATTTTCGTGCGCCGATTCTGCCCTCAGAACGCCGCTCAGGCCGCTATAGACCTCTGAGGAACCGTAGGACAGTGCGTAGGACGGTAGAAAACAAGCACCGTCCCCTGCATCATGTCATGGATATCACCAAGCGCCGTCCTAATATCTCGCACCCACTCCTCAAAAAGAGCTTGCTCAGGTTTCTTTGGAGAGCTATGCTAGAGCGATTAAGCGGAGATACGCATTTATGAGTAGGCATACTGACGGCCTGCCCGCTGAGGAGTTTGCATCCCAGTTCTACCTGGGCGACTGTCTTGAAATAATCCCCAAATTAGCCGATGAAAGCATCGACCTTCTTCTGGTCGATCCACCATACGGTATTAACTACCTGAGCCGGTCGACCACGCTGCCAAAGGTGCGCGTCACCAATGACGGGCCGGAGGCATATGAGCTGCTGGACAAAGCGCTGGCACTTATCCTACCCAAAATGAAAGTGAACAGCCACGCCTACATCTTCACGACCTGGCAGGCATTTGCTAGCATGGAGGTGGTGGTCCGCAAGCATCTGAACCTCAAGAACGCGCTGGTGTGGGAGAAGAATAACCGCACACGCGGCGACCTCAAAGGCAACTATGGCTACCAGCACGAGATGATCTTCTTTGCCCATAAGGGCAGGCGCTATTTGAACGGCAGTAGGGATGCCAATATCCTAAAGTTTAAGAAGGTGCCGACGCAGTATATGGTTCACACTACAGAGAAGCCTTTGGAGCTATTGGAATACCTTATCTTCAAATCGACGTCGCCCGGAGAAGTCGTACTAGACTCCTTCGCCGGATCTGGTAGCAGTTGTGTCGCTGCCAAACGCCTCGGCAGGCGATACATCGGCATCGAGCTAGAAGAAGTTTGGTACAGCGTGGCAATGAAACGCCTGGAGCGTGAGAGCTGGCCTGAAATGGTAACTATTTAAGGAGAATTATGGAAAATCTTCCTCAGAACCAAGAAGCACAATACCCCGACCGCCCAATACTAAGCCTCGACCTGGCCGGAGAGGATGGGAATGTCTTCATGCTTGTCGGCCGCGCACAGCAAGTGGTGCCCGAAGAAGAGCGCGAGGCATTCCGCCAGGAAATCAGGGCGGCTACTGCGCCTGGCGCTGGCAAAAAGTATGACGACATTCTGGCGATTGTCGATTCGCACGTCGAGCTGGTAGATGTGTCTGAGACGCATCCTATGTATGGCGAACCTGGACGTGTCCAGGACGTCACGGAACGCTACCAGCGCTATGTGACGGGAGCGGTCGAGCGGTTGAATGAGCAGATTATGACACTACCTGAGACGGTGCCGTGCGGCATTGACGGTTTGTACCCTGAGTTCGACGAGCCTGACCATTCGCCCGAAGCGTACCTGGCAGTACTTAACTCCGAAATCGGGAGCACTGAGGACAAAATAGAACACGCGAGCGAGGAGGAGCGGGAAGGGCTGGAGCAGTACCGTACTATGTTACGCGAGTGCCGGAGGGCGTTACGCCGGACGGGAGTCTTGTAGTGGAACGGCGCAATAAGCCGGAACGTGTACGGCCTATCCTCTCATTCAACGCCCAGGACGAAACGGGCAAAGTCTCCGCGCTGGTAGCCAGGGCACAGGAACTACTGGACGGTGAAGACCGGCGACGTTTCATGCAGACTATGGATGCTCTAAAGGGTGATGGTGAGACAGTCCGGTTTAATGTCTACGACGACGTGCTGGCCGTCATAAATCGGTTCGTAGCACTGGAGGAGACGTCGGGCACGTTCAAGCAGTACGAACCGCTTGACCCAGGAAGGACGATTGATGGAACGGCAGCCGGAGAGTAACGATCCGGAACGCACCTGGCCGAAGTTGGAAGTTGATCTGACTACCTGGAATGGCCACTGGTTTAACTTAGTCTGTGCGGCGCAGGACCGCTTGGAGGGCGAGAAGCTTAAAGCGTTTAACCGCGAGGTGGGGGAGCTGCTGTGGCGAGGGGATGGTGCGACGGTGAACGATTTGCTGGCGACTATAAATGCTCACATGGACCTGGTGGATACGTCTGGGGCGTTTAGTGAATATGCGCCGCAGCCTGGACCGGAGATGCCGAGCCAGGATGTGTAATGAGTCGTGAGAATGCGCCGCGCTTCGATTCCCCGGAACTGCCAACAGTGCCGCATCTTGAGGGCTACCATGTCACCGATGACCCCCAGCCGGTGTTTGACGCTTTACGCACTGGCGCTCCTATTGACCGTGGCCGTGATACAACCCCTCACGATGATCTTCTGGCCAGCGGTCTGTACTTTTCCGAGTTCCCCAAGGCATGGATGGGACGCGCCTCGAATAAGTGGCGTTTCACTGAGTCATTAGACGAGACGCAGCGCACTGACATAGCCAGGGCGATATTGCAGGACAGCCGGTTCAAGGGCGGCTGGTACTTGACGGAATCTGAGAAGGAGCGTGCCGTCCGGTGGCTAGATAACTTCACTGAGAGCGGCAACGCGGTGTATTTGCAGTTCCTCGCCGACCAGCCTTATAACTTTGCTTCTTGGAGATCGGAGTTTCTGGAGCAGTTCGGGGCAGTGAATGAGAAGCTGCCACAAGTTGTACCTGTGCTGGCGCGAGGCTTATTCGCTGACATTACTCGCGCTCGTATATCGTCAGAACTGATCGTGGGGTTAAAGTACAGCGGCTTTGATGGCGTATTCGTTAGGGGGAGTATCGCGTTCGTAGACCAGTCTGTCGTATGGAACAATGGGGCGGTGGTGCAATTTGGCGAGTATTTGGGGCGGCCGACAGAGGAGCGGTAATTATCGCAACGATCTGGCGTTGCTAAGTGGTAAGCGGTTTGGTAAAGTAGGGATTAAGTGTGCGTCTTTAATCAAACTCACACCCACATGGATTAGGGAAGGCATAAGAATGGCCCCTCTTTCGAGGAGCCGCGCCTTTAATCTCTTATAGATTAGCAACCCCTCCTCCATATGTCAACACCTGTCCACATGGACGGTCTGATTAATCGTGACTTGTTTCTTAAAACGCTACTAAACCCTGTTCTCAGCCAGCAAAACTGAAGTTTTGACTCCTGACAGGCTCGACGTTCACCTGGCTAAATGCATGAACGTCATTCTTACTCAGGAGTCAGGTTTAAACGGCGCACCGACAGTGGAAGGGAACCCAACCTGGTAACATCTGGAGAGTAAGTTATCCTGTCGGAGCGTGCGTACCACCTAGTAGCTTCATGTATCCTGTCACAGCCTGCTCTAAAGTAGTAGGAAGAAGGGGTAGTGCCTCAATAACTCCATATCATCGAAAATTCGGCCGCCGAAATGGTAATAACGTCATAAACTTTGAAATAAGTAAAAAAGGTGTTGACAAATAGTATAGTATTTGATAAGATAATAGTATCTTAGGATGAAATATGATTCTAAGATAAAGCCCCAGGTGAAGCAGTAGGATA
>Ga0068857_100004140_pt1 | contig 12225 bp, 5 predicted proteins | sample KBSCornC72_FD_66591 | JGI IMG/M metagenome (GOLD analysis project Ga0068857, IMG submission 66591) | Corn rhizosphere microbial communities from Kellogg Biological Station, Michigan, USA - KBS Corn C7-2 | ecosystem: Host-associated > Plants > Roots > Rhizosphere > Soil ...
GAAGGATTGTTGCTAACGTCACTGGGCACCATGGTCGGACTTGGTCTTGCATGGCTCGGAATGAAGTTGATGCTGACGGTTATTCCGAACTTGCCCCGGCTCGATCAAGTTCGACTCGATTATAGGGTGTTGGCATTTACTTTTGTTCTGTCAGTCATCACATGTCTCGTGTTCGGCCTGGTGCCAGCCCTTCATGCGTCGAAACCAGATTTGAACCGGGCACTCGAACAGAGCGGACGCACCTCTGGACCGGGAGCGGCCCGCACACGCCTCCGCCAGGCGCTGGTTGTTTTCCAGGTCAGTATGGCGGTGATGCTCGTGATAGGCGCAGGATTGCTTATCAAGAGTTTTTGGTTATTGCAAAAGGTTGATCCGGGATTCAAGCCTGACAGTATTCTCTCGGTAGGCGTCACGCTGCCGGCAAAATATTCCGAACCGGCCAAAGTCAATGACTTCTTCAATCGGCTAATTCAAAACGTCTCGACGTTACCAGGCGTCAAGGATGTGAGCATAGCTTACGATCAACCTCTCGAGGCGAGCTGGGTTGATTCTTTTGAGATCGAAGGTAGAGTGAAGGCTCCTGAAATTGACTCGATGTCGGCGAATTTCAATCCGGTAAGCCCTGACTATTTTCAGACAGTGGGCGCCAAGATAATTGGTGGTCGGGAGTTTACGGCGCAGGACGATCAGGACCATCCGGGCGTAGCTATCGTCAACCAGGCTTTTGTCCGCCAATACTTTCCGAATGAGCAAGCGCTCGGTCGAATAATCAAACCAAGTCCTCCGGCAAGAATCTGGAAACGGGAGCGCCTGACGTCGTTCGAGATAGTAGGCATAGTGCGCGATGTTAAATCCGCCGGGTTAAAAGCCGACACAGACCCGGCTTACTACCTTCCAGCGGCTCAAGCTCCGTTGGGCGATATGGTTGTGCTGGTCCATACCGAATCAGAGCCCACTTCGCTAATTTCGGCAGTGAGACGTGCTGTTCTCGAGATCGATCCGAATCAACCGATTTCAAACATCAACACCCTCGACAATATTGTGTCGACCAGCATAGCCCAACCACGACTAAACATGTTGCTGATGGGTTTGTTCGGCGCGCTTGCCCTGGTTCTGGCTGCCGTGGGAATTTATGGATTGCTATCGTATGCCGTGACCCAGCGCACCCAGGAATTGGGAATAAGAATGGCGCTGGGAGCCCAGGGCAATGATGTATTAGGTCTAATCCTCAAACAGGGAATGACCCTCGCTCTAATTGGCGAGGCACTGGGTTTGATCGGAGCCTTTGCGCTAACTCGATTTATCCAAACGCTACTCTTTGGGGTTACTCCTACCGACGCGACTATCTTCGTTGCAGTAGTCGGTATCCTGACGTCTATAGCATTGCTCGCGTGCTATTTCCCTGCACGCCGGGCCACCCGAGTCGATCCCTTAATCGCCCTCCGCTACGAATAGCTCGTGTTGGGCCCACCAGAAGTCTAACCTGGGAGAACGATGATGCAGACAATATGGCAAGACGTGCGATACGGCATAAGGATGTTGTTGAAGAATCCAGGCGTCACGTCGATTGTGATACTTGCGCTAGCTCTGGGTATCGGAGCGAATACTGCTATCTTCAGCGTCGTTAACGCAGTTCTGCTTCGTCCGCTCCCTTATCAAGACTCAGACCAACTTGTATTTTTGAACGAAAAAAGCGCCGTACTCGACGAGATGTCGATCTCCTATCCTAATTTTCTGGATTGGCGTTCACAGAACACCACGTTTGAACGGATCGCGGTATTCAATCGTGGCAGCTACAACCTAACAGGTTTGGGAGAAGCGGAACGTATTGTTGCCGCGCAAGCATCTGCAGATCTGTTTCCAATACTTAGAGTAAACGCTGCGCTGGGACGAGTGTTTACAAATGAGGAAGATAAGCCCGGTGGTCCACCCGTAGTCGTGCTGAGTCACGCATTATGGCAGCGTCGTTTTGGCGGCCAAGCCAGCATTTTGAATCAGCCAATTACTCTAAACGGCAAAAGCTATACGGTTATCGGGGTGATGCCTGCCGATTACTTCTATCCAAGTCGCGCCGAGATGTGGGTGCCCGTTGGTCAACTTTCGGATCAACCAGGATGGCAAAATCGGGGCAATCACCCTGGTTTGTACGGTCTTGCCCGACTAAAGCCGGGCGCTACCCTCGCACAAGCTGAAGCTGATATGGAGCGGGTTGCCCTTAATCTCGAAAAACAGTATCCAGATTCGAACACGGGTAATCGAGTTCGCCTACGCTCAATGATGGAGGTGTACGTTGTTGATGTTCGTCGCGCACTCTGGGTGATATTTGCAGCCGTTGGCTTTGTGCTCTTAATTGCCTGCGCCAACATTGCAAACCTTTTGCTCGCACGCGCAACCGCTCGTCGGAAAGAGATGGCTATACGTTCAGCGATGGGAGCCGGACGTTGGCGTATCGCCCGACAATTATTGACGGAGAGCGTGTTGCTTTCAATTGTTGGGGGTTCAATCGGATTGTTATTGGCGAGGTGGGGTGTGCAACTCATCTTGTATATAAGTCCGGACGCTATTCCTCGTTCGCGAGAAATTGGTCTCAACTGGCAAGTGCTGGTATTTACACTGGCCGTGTCGGCGGTTACCGGAATTCTGTTTGGCATCGTGCCCGCGCTTCAGGCGGGACAAGTCGATGTGCAGGAAACTTTAAAGGAAACCGGACGTGGCGCCAGCGGGCGTAATTTGTTGCGCAGCTCGCTAGTAGTGGTTGAAGTTGCTACGACAATCGTGCTGCTGATCGGCGCTGGTCTGATGATTCGAAGTTTCTATCTGCTCTACAAAGTTAACCCCGGTTTCTCTTATGAACACCTGACGACCTTCAACATTTCATTGCCGGAAAAAAAGTATTCATCATCAGAGCAGAAAGCCGCATTTTATGATCGTCTATTCGAGAACATGAGATCCTTGCCTGGTGTGGAAACTGTCGCTGCCGCCTCAGGATTGCCGCTGGGCAACAACGGCTGGCAAACATCTTTTACGATCGATGGACAGCCTCCGCCGCCTCGGGAACGAGTACCGCTCATGGAAGCATGTTTGGTGACCCCCGATTACTTTAAGGCCATGAACATCTCCTTATTGCGCGGCCGTTCTTTTACCGATCAGGACAATCGATCTCATATCGTTGGTAAGGACCTCAGTAAACTAAATGAAGAAGAACGAGAAATTGCGGGTCTGAATTCGATTGTCATCGATGAAGAGTTTGCTAAACGCTATTTTCCGAATGAGGATGCGGTTGGCAAACGAATATCCATCGGAGGGCCAGTCCAGGTCGGCAATCCACTGGTCACAGTCATCGGTGTAGTTGGCCGGGTAAAAATGGAGAGCCTTAACCAGAACAGTGACCGGGTCCAGGGCTATTTTCCTTTTTATCAAGTGCCGGCTGGCAGTATGACAGTTGTACTAAAGGCTTCTTCAGATCCGAATCTTATTTTAGGCGGCGTACGTGGTGCGGTGAAAAATATCGATCCGGATCAACCTATCTACAATCCGCGAACGATGGATGAAATTCGCGCCGAATCAGTTGCGCCCGAACGCTTGAACTTAACTTTGCTGAGTTTGTTTGCCGGCATCGCCCTCGTGCTTGCGGTCGTTGGTATTTATGGAGTGATGTCCTATTCAGTCACTCAGCGCACGCATGAGATTGGAATTCGGATGGCAATAGGTGCTCGACCGAGTGACGTATTTAGAATGGTTTTGGGCCATGGTATGAAGCTGACCCTGATCGGCGTTGCCGCGGGACTTGGCGGCGCTTTTGCTCTGACTCGCCTGATGGAGACTATGTTGTTCGGAGTTGCGCCTACGGATACAGCAACGTTTGTCACTATTGCCGGCGTTGTTATCCTGATCGCTTCGCTCGCGTGCTATTTACCCGGGCGCAGAGCAACTAAGGTTGAGCCTGTCGTGTCGCTGAGATACGAGTAAAGATTATGGAGACACTAGTTCAGGACATTCGCTACGGCGCCCGAATGCTTTGGAAGACGCCGGGTTTCACATTTGTTGCCTTGATCACACTTGCTCTGGGAATCGGGGCCAACACCGCAATCTTTAGCATTGTAAATGCGATTGTTTTTCGCCCCTTGCCTTACACCAGCCCCGATCGTTTAGTTGGAGTGTGGGCCAAAGATGTCGGAAAGCCAGGCTCGCAATATCCAACTTCGTTTCCTACCCTTCGAGATTGGCAATCGCAATCTCAAAAGTTAAGCGGCATAGCGTCGTATGCTTTTAACCGTTTTCACGTAACAGGTGCTGAGGGAGTCGACGAAACTCGTGGCGTTTTCGTGTCCACCAACTTCTTCAACGTGATGGGAGTCGCGCCTGTTTTGGGTCGCGCGCTCGAAACCAGTGATGACCGCGAGAAGGTAGTGGTTATTAGTGATGAGCTTTGGCGGCGGCGCTTTAGCGGGGATAGAAATGTCATCGGGAAGGCAATAACTCTTAACGCAGAGAATTTTACGATTGTTGGTGTCATGCCGGCTTCTTTCAGATTTCCGACTCCGGATATCGAGATCTGGACCAGCATGGCCACGCTCTATTCAATTCCAAAATCGGCAGGTGATTGGATCAACAGTCGCTCGCTGAGAGGTTATCGAGTCGTAGCTCGTTTGCAGGACGGCGTGAGTCGTGAGCAAGCTGAAGCTGAAATGAATGCGATTTCGCAACGACTTGCTGCTACCTATCCTGATGACGAGGCTGACACGGGAGTGATTTTGCTGCCCCTGAGGGATCAGATGGTTGGAACTTATCGACGACCCCTTGTGGTGTTGCTCGTGGCAGTTTCATTTATCCTCTTAATCGCCTGCGTTAACGTCGCGAATCTGATTATGACGCGCACAGCCACGCGTGATCGAGAAATTGCAATTCGCCGCGCACTCGGCGCCGGACAACTCCGGTTGCTTAGACAGATGCTTACCGAAAGTATTTTGCTTGGTGCGGTAGGCGGAGCGCTTGGTCTGTTGATCGCATCCTGGGGCGTCCGAATCCTGTTGCAGTTTACTCCGAGGGATGTACCGCGCCTGGAAGGCGTTGGAGTTGATCGTTGGACCTTGATGTTTACCGTGCTCGCATCTTTGATTACAGGGATACTGTTTGGACTTGCCCCAGCATGGCACGCGCGTGCTCTGAATTTGACCGGCACCCTCCGTGAAGGTGGACGCAGCATCGCTGGAATGACGCGAATTCGACGCTTTCGTAGTGCACTAGCGATCGCGGAGATTTCACTCGCCGTAGTGTTGCTTATAGGCTCAGGTTTAATGTTGAAGAGTTTTCAAAAACTGTCTGAGGTGAATCCTGGATTTAATACCGACAACCTGCTGACCATGGCAGTCTCACTGCAGTTCGTTCGCTACCAGGATCCGGCTCGGCAGGTCGCGTTTTTCGACCAAGCGCTGGAAAAAATCCGAGCGCTTCCAGGCGTCTTGTCGGCTGGAGCGTGCACCAGTCTTCCACCGACCTACATTCAACAGGGAATGGGTTTTACTATTGAAGGTCAAGCGGTGGATTCGAGTAAACAACCTCCGAGCGCGCTTTATATGCCGGCAACTCCGGGATATCTCGAAGCCCTCGGAGTTCCCATTTTAAGTGGCCGCAACGTGAACAACGGCGACACCTCGCAGTCGACAGGAGTAGTAGTTATCAATCAAACCCTTGCCAGGCAATTTTTTGGTAACGAAGATCCAGTGGGCCGCCGTTTGAATTTAGGTGGCATTTCGCGACAGATCGTGGGCGTGTCCGGAGATGCACATTATGAAGGCCTTGGAACTGAGATTGGACCACAGGTTTATGTGCCGTACTCGCAGAGTCCGTTCCCGGGAATGCGAGTTCTGGTCCGTACTTCAACTGATCCAATGAGTTTGATGACTTCGATTCGCGCACAGATTCAGAGTGTGGATAGCGAAGAAGGGCCAACCAGAGTGGCGACGATGAACCAACTTCTCGCCGAGTCTGTCGCTCAACCCCGTTTTAATGCCTTTCTCATTGGTCTATTTGCAATCCTTGCATTCGGCCTGGCAGCAGTTGGTGTCTATGGCGTAATCAGTTATGACGTCACTCAAAGAACCAGTGAAATAGGTATTCGCCTCGCGTTGGGCGCTCAAAATAACGATATCTTCGCGCTGATCTTGAAACACGGCGCCCTGCTAACCTTTGGGGGATTAGCCATTGGCCTGGCCGGTGCGGTTGCCTTGACGCGCTTTTTGACTTCTTTACTTTTTGAGGTTGAGCCGACTGATCTGGCAACGTACGGGATGGTTTCGATAGTGATCGTATTGGTCTCGTTGGCTGCCTGTATGGTGCCCTCAAGACGCGCAACGAAAGTCGACCCGTTGGAGGCATTAAGGCACGAGTGATCTGAACTTGCGTTTTGTGCTCTGTGCTTTGTACTTTGTCACATGCCCCGAATTCTTGTTGCTGACGACCAGGCCGATGTGCTTGCTGCCCTTCGCCTCTTATTAAAAGGCGAAGGCTTTTCTATCGAAACCGCCTCATCTCCCGCAGGTGTCCTTAAATCCATCGACTCTCAGGAATTTGAGGTGGTCCTGATCGATCTCAATTATGCCCGAGATACAACCTCCGGCAGCGAAGGTCTTGACCTGCTCATGAAGATTCGCTCTGCCGATCCCACTCTGCCGGTTGTGGTGATGACCGCCTGGGGCAGCGTCGACCTGGCAGTCGAAGCCATGCGCCGGGGAGCGCGCGATTTCATTCAGAAACCCTGGGACAACGCGCGACTCCTCGCCGTGCTGCGCACGCAGGTAGAACTCGCAGAGGCGTTGCGACGCGGTCGCCGTCTGGAAGCTGAAAATATTGCGCTCCGCGATAGTGTCGGCGAGGCCGCCAGCGACCTGCCACAGATTGTTGCCGAATCAACGGCGATGAAGAACGTCTTGAATCTCGTAGAACGGATTGGACCAGCCGACGCTAACGTTTTAATAACCGGCGAAAATGGAACTGGCAAAGAGGTAATAACCAGGGTTCTCCACTCCATTTCTTCGCGGCGGAGCAAACCATTGATCTCCCTAAATGCCGGCGCGCTTGCCGAGGGAGTATTTGAGAGTGAACTCTTCGGTCATGTTCGAGGCGCCTTCACCGACGCCAAGAATGATCGTGTTGGTCGCTTTGAATTGGCCGATGGCGGGACTCTATTTCTGGATGAAATAGGAAACGTACCGCTGAACTTACAGGCAAAGTTATTACGAGTGCTGGAGACTGGTGAATTCGAAAGAGTCGGCTCTTCTAAGACACAAAAAGTGAATGTTCGCTTGTTGTCAGCAACCAATGCAGATTTACAAGCTGAGGTGGCCCAGGGAAGATTCCGACAGGACCTTTTGTTCAGACTCAATACGGTCGAGATTCGCCTTCCTCCGTTGCGTGATCGACATGAAGATATTCCAGTCCTGGCTGATCATTTTCTTCGGTTACATCGAGAGCGTTACCATCGGCCCATCATGGGGTTTACTCCCGAAGCAGTGGAGGCGTTGCGTCATCACCTGTGGCCGGGAAACGTGCGAGAATTGGACCATGTGATTGAGCGCGCAGTATTGATGAGCGGCGGGAACATTGTCACCGCCTTTGACCTGGCGCTTGAAGCTACGCCGGATGCTCGACTATCGGCTCGCCTTGAAGAGATGAGTCTCGAAGACGCCGAGCGATTGCTGATCAGGAAGGCACTGGCAAGATTTGAAGGGAACGCAAATCGCGCCGCCGAAGCCCTCGGCCTTAGTCGCAGCGCCCTCTATCGTCGCCTCCAGAAGTATGGTCTCTCATAAATTCATAAAAGGTTAATTATCGTCCTTCAAGACGTCGCAGCTTACGCCGATTTACACAGATTTTGCCGGGCCGCGGGTTTTCTCTGAAGAAATCAGCGGAATCTGTGGATGAACCCGATATCCCAACGGTAATGGGTTATCATATTTCTTGTGAGTAGCGCTGGTAAGCCACAGAAAGTTCAGCCCTCTTTTTCTTCGCTCGATCCGGCATTTCGGCGTGGCGGACGCCTCAAATTTGAAGGGCGCGTCACCCTTCTTGCTCTGGCCGCGGGTCTGCCGGCGGTCGGCCTCAGCGCTTTCCTACTCTGGTATGACAACTACTCGGCGCAAGTCCAGTGGACCGTCGACCTGCTGCTTGTGCTGCTCTGGTTGAGTGTTAGTTTCAATCTAAAACAGCGGATCGTCCGTCCCCTCCAAACTCTTTCCAACATCCTTGCGGCTATCAGAGAAGGGGACTACTCAATTCGTGGCCGGCGTGCCCTAAGTGGAGATGCGCTTGGAGAAGTAATGCTCGAGGTCAACGACCTTGGCCAAACGCTCAGAGAACAACGACTGGGCGCCATGGAAGCGACCGCGCTGTTACGAACGGTCATGAGCGAGATCGACGTCGCGGTGTTTGCCTTTGATGGTGACCAGAGACTTCGTTTAGTAAACAGGGCCGGCGAACGACTATTGGCCCAGCCCTCGGCTCGGCTGCTGGGCAGGACCAGTAATGAGTTGGGACTGTCCGCGTGTCTTAATCGAACTGATGGTACTGGTCCATATACGATGCAAATGGTCTTTCCGGGCGGCGTCGGTCGCTGGGATGTTCGGCGCAGCACGTTCAGGGAGGGTGGCGCCCAACATCAATTGCTGGTATTGACGGATCTCAGTCAAACACTTCGCGAAGAAGAACGAATTGCGTGGCAGCGACTGCTGCGCGTATTGGGCCATGAACTCAATAACTCGCTGGCGCCCATCAAGTCTGTTGCGGGAAGCCTGGCGAACCTTCTGACCAGAGACCCCGAACCGCCGGACTGGCGCGAGGACATGCAACGTGGACTGGCGGTAATCTCATCTCGAGCCGACTCGCTTGCGCGTTTCGTGGAGTCGTACTCAAAGCTGGCGCGACTACCGCCGCCAAAGTTGGAACCGTTGAAGATCGGAGCCCTGGTATCTCGAGTCGCCAGCCTGGAAACCCGTTTACCCGTGAATATCGTTGCTGGACCCGATGTGACGGTGCGTGGTGATGATGTGCAGTTGGAGCAATTACTTATTAATTTGATTCGTAATGCCGTAGACGCTTCGATGGAGACAAAGGGATCCGTCGACGTTGGGTGGCAACAGAATAACGGTCAGGTGGAAGTCTGGATTAGTGACAATGGACCAGGATTGGCCAGCACTGCAAATCTGTTCGTCCCTTTCTTTACAACTAAAGCAGAAGGTTCAGGAATTGGTTTGGTCCTGTCGCGACAAATTGCTGAGGCTCACGGCGGCAACTTAACCCTGGAAAATCGCACTGAATCGCACGGTTGCGAAGCCCGCTTGCGATTGCCGCTCTAAAAGGTCGCCAGTTTACAGAACTACGAGTGAGGCGACTGACAGTTGGGAAACTTACTTATCAAGTACTTCACCGAGGTTTAGCCTTTTTTAAGTATGACGCTCAAAACAATAATCGGCGTAACGGTCTTTCTCACGACACTTCTTTCAGTATCGTTCGGTCAAAAGTCTGTGCGCGATGAGACCAGGGAATGGCGCCTGGCCCATGAGGGGGAAATAAAAGCCGACAATGGCTGGTTGACTGTGTCAGGTCTATTCTGGTTGAAACCGGGAGTTAATACTCTTGGTAGTGCGCCCGATCAAAATATCGTTTTACCTGCGAGTGCGAATGCCGAAAAAGTTGGCTCCCTTGAAATGAGCCAGGCAGGAGTGATTCTGCGAGTCGCCGAAGGTGTAACGGTGCTGGTGAACGATGAAACCGTTCGCGAGTATGAGATGACCTTTACGTCCGAGAAGCCACCCGAGTCCTTCAGGGTTGGTGCTTTGATCTTAAGTGTTATTAAACGCGGTGATCGAGTCGGTCTTCGAGTACGAGACTTAAATAGTCGATTACGAAATGAATTTAAAGGATTGCATTGGTTTCCGATACGCGAATCCTACAGAGTAACGGCAGATTTTCTTCCGGATTCGGAGCCGAAGGAGATTACCATCATGAATGTGCTCGGTGATGAATTAAAGATGAAGTCGCCGGGTTTACTGTCATTCAAGCTCAACGGCAAGTCGTTCCAACTGAGGCCTGTTATTGAAGACGATAAGTTGTTCATCCTGTTTCGCGATCGCACGGCAGGTAAGTCGACCTACGGCGCAGGTCGCTTTCTCTACGCTGAAATGCCGAAGGATGGAAAGGTTGTTCTTGATTTCAATCGCGCAGAGAATCCACCTTGTGCCTTTACTCCTTATGCGACCTGCCCGTTGCCACCTCGCCAAAATCGTTTGCCGATAGCGATTCCAGCGGGGGAATTGAACACTCACTTAGAAGCGCAGCCGCCCCAACCAAAATGATGTGTTTGAAGTAACATCAACTAAATCCCCAGAGATCATTTGACACTGAATGTTGCTTGCACCACTGAAGTGGTTGCGGCGTCGGCACCACCGGTGAAGCCCGGTTGTTTACCACCGGCACTAACCAGAAATTCTCCCCGCTCAACTTTCTTGTTACCGTTGTCGTCTATTACGGCCATTTGATCGGGAGTGATCGTGAACTCGAGCACTCGCTTTTCGCCGGGTTTCAAATTGATTCGTTTGACGCCAGTGAGACTTCGAATTGGCTTAGGGTATGTTGATGCTACGTCCGTCAGGTAAACCTGGGCCACCTCGTCGCCGGTACGACTGCCGGTATTCGTGACTTCGACACTCAGCTTCAAACTTTGACCTGCAGTGATCGATGCTCGATCAAACTTCAATCGGTCATACTTAAAAGTTGTATAGCTCAAGCCGAAGCCAAAAGGGTACAACGGAGTGCCTTTGAAATACCGGTAGGTGCGACCCTCCATCGCGTAATCATTGAAAGGCGGAAGATCCGCCACCGATTTGTAGAATGTCACCGGCAAACGTCCGGCCGGGTTGTAATCACCAAAAAGAACGTCTGCAATTGCGGTTCCGCCTTCTTCACCCGGATACCAAGCGTCGAGAATTGCCCCGACATGTTCGTTGGCCCAGTTAACTGCCAGTGCACTTCCGCCCATCAGCACCAACACGACAGGCTTCCCAAGACCTTGAATTTCCTTGATTAGTTCCTCCTGGTTTTTTGGAAGAACGATGTCCGTGCGATCGCCGCCGCGAAATCCTTCCACCTGCACATCCATCTCTTCACCTTCGACGGAAGGTGTTATACCCATCACCATGACGATCGTGTCCGCTTCACGAGCCTTCGCGATCGCTTCATCCTTTAACCTTCGCTCACCGTTCGGCGTGGACCAGTTAAATTTAATGGAGGAGTACTGGTTTGAGTTTTCAAAGTATTCAAGGCGCACATCATAAGATCGACCCGACTGCAATTCGATCTCCTTTGTAAGCGACCGGGTGCGACGATTATTCATTTCTTCAATCAGAGTCTGACCATCAATGGATAATCGGACGCCTCCGTTCCCAGAGATACCGAGCACATATTTTCCCGACTCAGGTGGCGAGAGCTTTCCGGTCCACCGCACGGAGAAATTGTCTTCAGCGACCCCGTTCGCTGGACTCATCGCGCCCCATTCAAAGTTGATTCCGGGATCTGTTCTGACTACTGTTGGCTCTCCTTTTAGTTCGCGGTTATTAAAGTATTCACCTCTTAGACCTTCGCTGCCATTAGTCAAAACGGAAGCCGGAACTGGTTCGACAAACACACCCGGCGGATACAAGCCCGGAGCGTATAAGACCTGGGTTGCGGCAGATACTTTTGCCCGTATGCCAGCTAGCGGAGTTACGTACTTGCTCGGTTGGCCATTGTAATTACCGAGTAAGACGCTGAGATTGTCAGCGGATGGGCCAATCACGGCAATCTTGCCGATCTCTTTTTTCAATGGCAGTGTATTTTGCGCGTTCTTAAGCAAGACGAGGGACTCGCGACTGGCACGAAGTGAAAGCTGCCTGTGTGCTTCCGAGTCATTTTCCGAGAAAGGAATCTTTGCATAAGGAACCATATCGGGAGGGTCGAACATCCCAAGCTGAAAGCGTGCTGTCATTAAACGTTTAACTGCAATGTCGATCTCTTTTTCTGTTATCAAACCATCCTTCACCGCTTTAACCAGCGAGCGGTATTCTCGTCCACAGGTCAGATCCGTGCCGGCTTTGACCGCAAGCGCCGATGCTTCCTCCTCTGTTTTTACGTAGTGGTGTCTCAGATAGATGTCGTCGATCGCACCGCAGTCTGACACGATGTAGCCATTAA
>Ga0068857_100004142_pt1 | contig 12222 bp, 13 predicted proteins | sample KBSCornC72_FD_66591 | JGI IMG/M metagenome (GOLD analysis project Ga0068857, IMG submission 66591) | Corn rhizosphere microbial communities from Kellogg Biological Station, Michigan, USA - KBS Corn C7-2 | ecosystem: Host-associated > Plants > Roots > Rhizosphere > Soil ...
CTGGAACAGCTCGGCGCGTTGGCCGAGGCGGGACAGTTTGACGAAGCCGTAATTCCCGCGGTCCAGATGCTTCCGCAATTTCCGGCGGAAATGGTGGACACTCTAACCGCCGGCCAGATTCGCAATGGCCGCGATTTCCGCGTTTCACCGTTCCATGTCCGCACGTCCGGCCGTTACGTTAAGGCCGTGACGTCGGAAGGCCAACTCGTGGCCATCGGCGAGGCCCGTCTGCCCCACGTCTACCATCCTGTTTTGGTGCTTTGAATCGCCCGAGCAAGTGAAGGTTTATTCATTCACTCGGCGTCCGATTTTGATTATCCTGAAGGCGGATGAAGCTACGCTGCTCGCTTCTTCTCATCGTCCTCACATTCGCCTTCAACGCGGTGTGGGCGGCGGCGCAGGAAGACGAAGATAATTACTTTACCGGGAATATAGTGGAAAGTGCGTCGGATCACCTCAAGGTGTCGCGCCGGCTGCAGGGCAAGACGGAAGATCACGTCTTCAAGATGACGACGGCCACTAAGATCGAGCAAGGCCGCATTCGTCTTAAAGAGCGCGTCACCGTCCGCTTCATATCCGGCGACGATGGCGACGTCGCCATTTTAGTAATTGTTCGGCCTACTTCCACACAGCAAAAAAAGAAGTAGCCCAACGCGTTATTTCTTGCGCGGCTTTTTCACCCACCCCGGCTTTAAAATCTGCCGCGCGCGCCCCAGGGCCAGCGTCTTCGCGGGAACATTCTCGGTGATCACACTCCCCGCTGCGACATAACTGTCCGACCCGATCTCGACCGGCGCTACCAGCGTCGAATTGCTCCCGATAAACGCCCGCTCGCCAATCTGCGTGCGATGTTTTTGTTCGCCATCGTAATTGCACGTGATGGTGCCGGCGCCGATATTGGACCCCGCGCCAATCTCGGAATCGCCCAGGTACGCCAGGTGCTGGCTCTTGGCGCCCTTGCCGAGATTTGTCTTCTTCAGCTCCACGAAATTGCCGACCCGAGCGTCCTGGCCGACCTGCGCATCCATGCGCAGCCGCGCGAAAGGACCCACCTGCGCCCCGGTCTCGATTCGCGAATTCGCGACTAGTGTGTAAGGTGCGACCACCACACGATCCGCCAGTACCGCCGATTCCAGAATCGCCCCTGCTCCCACGTGGCACTCCTCGCCGATTGCGGTAGAACCAAGCAGTCGGGAGAAGGGTTCGATGATCGTATCCGCACCCACCTGGACATTCGCATCCACCGTGACCGTTTCCGGCCGCTCGACCGTAACCCCAGCCAGCATCAGCTCGCGGCATTTTCGCTCCCGCAGAACGCGATCCGCATCGGCCAGCTCCACCCTCGTGTTGATTCCCAGCAGCTCGTCCGGATCCTCGATATGCAGTGCGCCCACCCGATGGCCATGCTGCACCAGAATCTCGGCCATGTCGGTCAGGTACAACTCGCCCGATGCCGCGTTGGGCTGAAGCTCCACAATGTGCTGCCACAAAAGCGACGCTCGAAAACAGTAGATCCCCGAATTGATCAGCCGGATCGATTTCTGCAACGGGGTGGCCGCCTTCTCCTCGACGATGGCCGTTACGTAGCCTTCGCTGTCCAGGATCACCCGGCCGTAGCCCGATGGATCCTCGATCTTGGTCGTGATCAAGGTCGCTGCCGTGTCCGATGCGGTTTGAAGATCGCGCAGCCGCAGCAGCGTGACCGGCGAAAGCAGCGGCGTATCGCCGTACAACACCATCACCATTCCGTCCCGATTTAGCAGACGTTCCCGGCAGGACGCCAAAGCGTGCCCTGTCCCCTTCTGACCAACCTGGCGAACGAAGCCAACCCCGCTCGCTTGCAGGATCGTCTCCACTTCTTCGGCCTGATGACCCGTAACGACGATCATCCGTTCCGCCGGAGTCACAGCAGTAGCCGCCGTCACCACGTGCTCCACCAGAGCCAATCCGCCCGCACGATGCAGAACCTTGGCTCTCTTCGACCGCATCCGGGTTCCCAGCCCCGCCGCCAGAATCACTACCGTCGTGTCAGTCGAGCCGTCGCTCACACTGTCGTTCAACCTCATGAAGCCAGCCGCTCCTTCGCTCTCCGCCCTCGCCGGGCCAATTGAATGGCGATGGCGCTGATCGCACCCGGATCGTGCCGGATCTTTTCCTGCACTCGCCGTCCTGCCATCCGCACCAGATCCTCCTGCGCCACCTTCACCCCCATCGCCTCGATGTTCTCCGCGTCATTTTCCACCGGACGCGCTTCTCGCTCCTGATAATGCTCCAGCACTCTTCGCATGATCGAACCCGTGTTCACCACACAAACGTCCATCAAGTTCCGGCTGTGCCGTCCGGCATGGCGCAGGATAGCCGCCAGATGATCCGACGCGCGCATGTTGGTCGTCTCGCCAGGCTGAGTCATCAGATTGGCGAAATACGCCTTGGTCGCAGGCGACGCCGCGATAGCTTGCGGAATTCCCTCCACGAGCAGATGCGGAATCACGCTGGTGTACAGTGATCCCGGCCCCATCGTAATCAGATCCGCATGTGCGATCGCATCCAGCGTTTCCTTCAGCGGACGAGCCCGCCGAGGGCTGAGCATCACGCGATCGATAGGCTGCCTGCTCCGGCTGATGCGCGTCTCCCCGATCACTTTCGATCCCTCCGCCAGCGTCGCCTCCAGCCTCACGTTGGCCGAAGTAGAAGGATAGATTCGCCCATTCACCGCCAGCACTTCCGACGATAGCTTCACCGCCTGCGCGAAATCGCCGGTCAAACCAGTCATCGCAGTGAGAAACAGATTGCCGAAGCTGTGGCCCTTGAGCCCCTTGCCGCCCGTAAAACGGTAGTCGAAAAGCTGCGAAAGCAGCGTTTCATCCTGGCTCAGCGCCACCATGCAGTTTCGGATATCGCCCGGCGGCAGCACGTCGAACTCGCGCCGCAGCCGACCGGAACTGCCGCCATCGTCGGTAACCGTCACCACGGCAGTAATCTCCAGGGCGCCGTCGGCAGCCCTGGCGTAGCGCTTCAAACCCCGCAGTAACGATGCCAGACCGTGGCCGCCCCCCATGGAGACAATCCGCAGCGGCTGTGAATCCACACTTTCGCTCATCTTAGAGTTACTTTGAGGATCTCACGAGCGCCGCGCGGCTAGGAGGCCTTTTTTTGGCGAGGTTCTTCTTCGGCGTCGTCGAATGCCGGAATTTGTTCCAGATCTTCAGATTCGAAAACCTGGCCGCATTCCACGCAATGCACGTACTCGACTCCATCCCGCCGCATCAGGAACTCAGTGCGCTTATGCTCACAGCTGGGCATGGCAAGCAAATATTATCCCCATTTTAGTCGCGGGCGTATCCTTGTCAAGCCCCCTTCTCGTACCAGCCGGCTAAGGTCAACAGCGGAGCCCGGACTTTCCGCCTATCCGATACGCCTCTAACAGCGCACCCTCCGCTGCGCCCGACTCCGGAGCCGATACCCGATTCCCATCCTCCAGCTCCACCAGCATCTGAAACCTGGCCAGCAAGGGAGCACTCGAAAACACGCCACCTGCGTAGCGAATATCCACCGATTCCCCCGCCCCGAACAGTTGTCGCCGCACTGCCGACGTGATGGTCGCCAGCGACTGCGCGGCCGACCCCAGAATCTCCATGGCCACCGGATCGCCGTTTCGAGCCGCCTGATCCACCAGCGCCGCCATCGCCGCGACCCGATCGCGGGGATACTCCTGCGTGTAAAAACGATGCAGCAAGTCGTTTGCATCCCGTGCGCCCGAAGCCTCCAGTAGAATATCGCGCAGCACGGTCCGGCCTCCCCAGCCTTCTTCGTTCCGCAAGACTGCGCGCAAACTTTGCCGAACCAGGTCGAACCCGCCGCCTTCGTCGCCGAAAACGTAACCCCAGCCCCCCGCACGCGCGATTTGGCCCCCCCCATTCCGCCCGAATGCGATCGACCCCGTTCCGGCGATCGTGATGATCCCCGGTCGGCCGCCCGTCGCACCGGCCAGTGCGATGTGCGCATCGTGCGTGATCAGATAGCGCTCCGCCCGGATCAGCTCTCGAGCCAGCGCATCTTTATCGTCCGGTCCGCCGCTCAAGCCCAGGCAAGCAGCCGCAAACGTCAGCGGCTCTTCCAGATCTGCCGAAAGAGCAGCATCGTGCACGCTCTCCGTCACCGCGGCGATGAATTTTCGCCGGCCTTCTCCCGCCGCCGCGTGATTGCACGGCCCCGCGCGTCCCGTGCCCAGCACACGTCCGGTCTCATCCCCGATCAGCGCCGTGGTGCTGGATTGCCCTCCGTCGATGCCCAGATACAGTCGCATCACCAGATCGTCCTATACAGCCGAGTATCTTCTCCGCGCGCCACCAGCTTCAGCCCCCAGGCTTCAGGATCTTTGGCGAACTCTGCCGCGCCATAGTTCGAATCGTAGATCAGCAAATTGCGAACTCCCCGCTCGCGCATTTCGGAGATCGCCATCAGCCGAATCGCCGCAGGAATCGTCCCAGCTTCCAGCTTGGGATTCTCCGCGACGTACTCCCACACATTCGATGAATTCATAGATTCCACCCGCAGCCGGATCTTCTCGAAATCGGTCGAAGTGACCAGCCGGACTTCATCCATCATCTGTTCGCTGCCGAAATCGGCATCCAGATACATTCCCGGAAACGCGACCTCACCCGATCGCCAGCGTGTCGCCAGCGAATTATCGAAAGCGAATTGCACCTCCCATGGATTCGGCCAAGCGCGCAGCCGCCACGATGAATTCCGCACCAGTTCTTTTCCCTGATAGTAGAAGCGCAGCTCATGCACGTTCCACTGTTCGGGATACGCGGCTTGCGCTGTCTGCAGCACCCGCATCCGCCGGGCCGGCCGCGCTTCGAACCGAAAAACCCGCTGCAGCCTCGGTTGCAACTCGACATCCCAACCCATGTTCACGGTATCCGCGAGAGCCTGATTGCCAGCCGATTGAAAGCTGACCAAGACCTCGTGCGTCGTGTACGAATCCGCCACGCCAGTCATGGTCAAGACCGGCTCGCCCTTCGGCACATGTTCCTCAATCAGCCGCGCACCTGCGTACCCATAATCGTTCTCCATGAGAAACTTTTCGGGCGGCGTGATCCGCAGCGCTGCCTTGTAGGGGAATCGCACCAGCCTCCAGCAGTTTAGATTTACATAGCGCTTCATCACCGGAGGCCACGAAGCCACCGCATGGAACACCATCATCGCCCCCAGCAGCGGGACCGATTCAGCAAACGCCAGCCCGATCGCCAGGGAAAAAAACGGCAAACACGGAATCAGAAAACGCGTCCCGATGTTCGCGAAGTAAGTCGAGAACACCAGCGCTCCAGCCAGCAGAAGTCTTCTTCCAGCCTGATATCGTAACGCCACCAAGGCAGCCGGCAGCACCAGAAACGCCGGCCCGATAATTCCATACGTGAATCCTCCGCGCACCGTCACTTCCAGCGGCAGCGGCCACAAGCTCGGCATGTAATACGTCCGCAGCAACGCCGAATAGCCGTGCTCAAAAATGATGTGGATATAAGGATTCCGAAACAGCCAGTTTCCGAACGGAGCCAGCGGATTCTGATACCAGATCCAGTTTCTAGCCATCCACGGGCCCGCCGTAATCAGCGCACAGCCTGCCACCAGCAGCACCGGACGCAACCTCTTACTCCTCCACGCTACGAACCCCAGCGCATAGATTCCGATCGTAAACGCGGTGTACTTGGCCGCATACGCGTAACCCGCCAACAATCCCAAGGGGATCAGCAGACGCATCTCTTTCTGCTCATCCCAAATTTCCGCCCAATAGAAAACGGCGAACACGATGGCCGCCGTCGCCACATCCACATATGCGGCCGATCCCGACGCTCCCACCACCGGACTCGCAAACGTCAGCAGCGCGCCAGCGGCGCCCGCCCACGGTTTGCCGATCCTCCGGCCGTACGCCAGAACCGCCAACGCGAGCGCGATGGCAAAAGCGAAATGCACCAGCGCCGCCGCCGAATGCCGGCCGATAGCGAATGCCGGCACATACAGCATCTCCACGCCTTCGCTGAGCATGGCGTACAGATTAGTCGTGATCGGCTGAAAGCCGTGGTCGCGCAACTCCCGGGCCACAAATCCCAGATGATACCCGCTGCCATCCGGACTCGCTTCCGGAGCCCACGCGTTCACCAGATACAGAATCGAAAACGCCCCCGCGCACAACCCGAAAACCACACGAAGCGGCCAGCTCAACGGAGGCGCCGCCTTGCTGCTCTGCGCCGCCGTTCCCCGCAGCGATATTCCGATAATCCCGGCCAGTGCCGCCACAAACACCGGCCAATAGCCGATGTGCAGCACCAGAATCGCGAAGATCACCAGATGCAGACACGCCGCACCCAACACGAAGGCTAAAGGGATTCGCTCATCGCGCCGCAGCACGGCGCCCAACCGGTCGATGACAATCGTCCCCGCCGCATAACAGGCCGCGACCGTGAATCCCGCGCCGAACAATGCAGCCGCAGCCTGCCGCATTACTGTGTGATCCCGATCCGCGCCAGAACGATCCCCAGATCCGCAGACACCTTATCGACCTCTGCGCCCACTGTGATGTCCTGTCCAGCGATCACCCAACCTTCCGGTATCGCCTTTTCGAAATGCTGATTACCAGCAGTGCCGTAGTGAGCCCGATCCAGCACACGATCATTCACCAGGAACGCAATATTCACCGGGCCCGTCTCCCGAAAGTGCTTTTCCGGCAGCACGAAGTCGATCGTATAACGAAGATCTGCGCCCGTCCGCGCTTTCACCCGAACCGTCGGCTTCTTCCCCGTCCATCGCCACGAACTGGTTGCGAGCGAAGTAATGTCCTGGACGAAATGCGTCTGGGCGTCGTCATCCGACATGCTGACGATCGCCTGCATCCGATACGGATGAAAATTTTCCACCGCGGGACGCTGGAGCGGCGGCGCGTAAGCCTCGGGCATGTTCTGGCAGCCGCCCTCGACCAGCACCACGGCACACGCCAGCGCCAGCCTTCGCTTCATTCCCGCTACTATACCCCAGCCCTTTACACGTACATCGGCCAACCGCAAACGAGCGGGGCTGAAGTCCCCGCGCGGGCTCAAGTCCGCCCTCCCGCGCGGGCTCAAAGCCCGCCCTCCACGCGGCGCTTGGCTTTAGCCAAGCTTTTCCCACCGAACCACGAACGACAGTGAGTGGCCAAAGAGTGCCCGGCCCAACCTAAATCCCTCCTTTCGCGTCTAATTTCATCATCGTGTTAACTTGGGAGAAACCATGCATTTGAAACGATTCCTGCTCACAGCGACCCTCTCCATCCCGCTATGGGCCCAGAACCCCCCGATCGATCCAACCAAGGTCGTCGCCGTCATCGCAGGTAAGAACATCACCGTCACCGATGTCGAGAAAATGCTGGCCGCCTTCAATCCTCAGGACCTTCAGATGTTTCAGGCCAACCCGCAGCTCGCCCTCAGCCAGTACTTCCTCTTCATCCATCTGGCCGACGAAGGCGACAAAGCCAAGCTGCTCGAAAAGAGCCCGTACAAAGAGCAGTTTGAGCTCCTCAAGATCCAGCTCCTCCGCCAGGCCCGGCTTAATGAGGAGAACAATAATTTCCCGGTGACGCCGGAAATGCTCGAATCGTATTACAAGCAGCACAGCGCCCAATACGAACAGGCGAAAATCAAGCTGATCCAGATCTCATTCGCCGGCCAGATCGCGTCTACAGGAACTGGAATCAATGACATCAAGGCCGCGGCTCAGAGCGCCCTTGCCGCAGCCCAAGCCAAGCGATCGGAACCCGAGGCCAAAACACTTGCGGAAGATATTGCACAGCAACTGCGCGGAGGCGCCGATTTCGTAAAGCTGGTGGAAAAGTATTCCGAAGATCCCGTCTCAAAAGCTGCCGGTGGCGATTTCGGCGTCATCAAAATTGCGAGCGAATATCCTGCCGAGCTCAAGTCCGCGGTGTTCGCCCTCAAGCCCGGCGAAATTAGCGCGCCGATTCGCCAGCCCACTGCGTACTACATCATTCGGCTCGAAGATAAAGGACTCCAGCCGCTCGACGAAGTCCGCGAGCCGATCGTGCAGATCCTTCGCAACGATCACATGAATCAGTGGATGAAAGATATCGGCACAGAATACCAGGCCGTTATCAAGGATCCCGATCTCTTGAAGGCCGTAGGCGCACTCGCGATTCCGGTCGGACCCGCGGCCGCTCCTCCCAAGCAGTAGTGCTGCCGCCTCTCGCCGGACGTCCCATCCGCGTCGAAGTTCGCCGTTCCCTCGGCCCTCATCTGGCCGCGACGGATATTCCTCGCCGCCGCATTCTGCTCGATGCCCAGGTCCTTGCCCAGCGCGGCGAGTTCGAACGCATCCTGATCCACGAAATTTTCCACTTCGCCTGGGTCCGCCTTTCGAACCAGGCCCGCTGGAGTTGGGAAAACATCCTCAAGGCCGAACTCGCTGAATCTCGCTCCGGCGAATTGGGGTGGAGCGCCGAGTGGCGCAAGCGCAAACTCACTCGAGCCGACGTGCGCCGCCGCACTCCCGCGTGGCGACGCTATATCTGCGAGAGCTTCTGCGATACTGCGGCGTGGCTGTGCGCCGAACTGCGCAATCACGACGAATTCACGCTGCCTGGCCCCCTCCGGCGCGTCCGCCGGCGCTGGTTTCTCAGCCGCCTGTTTGACAGTCCCCCAGTCCCGGTATAATTAAGGCATGCCAGCCCAAAAGCTGTCCTTGCGTTCGATTCGCCGCTGGACGCTCTTCATCGCGGCCTTTGCACTGCTGGTTTCCTGCACCGCTCCTTTTCGAGACGACGACGCCCGCGTCAAGAATGAAAAGGAACGTAAAGCCACTCCCGATTTTTCGCTGAAGGATTCCACCGGGACCATGGTCAAGCTGTCCGACTTCAAGGGCAAGGTTGTCCTGCTGAATTTCTGGGCCACCTGGTGCGGACCCTGCAAGATCGAGATCCCCTGGTTCACCGACTTCCAGAAGACTTATAAGGACCGGGAGTTTGCCGTCATCGGCGTGGCCATGGACGAAGATGGATGGGATTCGGTTAAACCATACATCGAACAACACAAGATGAACTACCGCATCGTGATCGGTAATGATGAGATCTCCCAGCTCTTCGGCAGCGTCGATTCGCTACCCACCACGCTGATGATCGATCGTGAAGGCCGCATCGCTTCCATGCATGTCGGCCTGGTGGCCAAGAATACGTATGAGAAAGAAATCCAGCAACTGCTAGAGGCTTCCAAAGATGCTCCGAAAACCGGCGCTGTTCGTGCTCCTGGCAGCGAGTTCGCTTTCGTTCGCCCAAACTAACGTCCTTCTGATGCCCAAGCCGGATCCTGTGCCGGCGAAAGCGGGCGCATCCGTCGAGGTCAAACTCCCCGTGCAGCTCCGCGAGGGCTATCACGTGAACAGCAACATGCCGCCCGATCCGTACCTGATCCCCTTGAAACTCTCCTGGGAGTCCGGACCATTCACTGGCTTCGAAGTCGTCTACCCTAAGCCGGTTCTGTTGAAGCTCGGCTTCTGGCCGGCGCCCGTTCCCGTTTTTACGGGCAAATTCGAGCTGACCACCCGCTTCAAGGTCGCGGCCTCCGTGCCGCCCGGACTGGTGAACCTCCCCGGCAAGCTGCGCTACCAGGCATGCAATGATCGCATGTGCCTGCCGCCCAAAACCATCGACCTCACCCTGCCCGTAAGTGTCAGCCGTTAGACTTCTCATTCGCCCGGGCGCCATCGGCGATGTGATTCTTTCCCTGCCCGCTCTCGAAGCCGCCCGCGCCAATTACACCGAAGTCTGGGCTCCGCGCCCGATGCTTCCCCTGATTCGCTTCGCCGACCGTACCCGCGCCATCGCCGACACCGGCCTCGATCTGATCGGCGTCGTCGAAAGCGCTCGCGTGCCGGAGCTGGAAAGGTTCGACTCCATCTATTCCTGGTACGGCTCGAACCGTCCCGAGTTTCGCGATGCAGTCCGCCATCTGCCCTTCACGTTCTTCCCGGCGCTGCCGCCGCCCGCCGACGGCATCCCGCGCATTCCCGTTCCCACCGTTGAACGCAAGAATTTCGCCGTGATCCATCCGTTTGCCAGCAATCCGCAAAAACGCTGGCCGATGGAAAACTTCAGCGAAGTTGCCGCGAGCTTGGCGATCCCTGTAGAGTGGTGCGCCGGGTCTACAGAACTGCTGGAAGGCGCCACCCGCATCGACGATCTATACGATCTGGCCTGCTGGCTCTCCACCGCGCGCGTTTATATCGGAAACGATTCCGGTATCGCCCACCTTGCCGCCGCCGTGGGAACTCCGGTCGTGTCCATTTTCCTCGCCACCGATCCGGAGATCTGGGCCCCGCGCGGACCGCACGTCACGGTCCTCCGAAACCCCACTGTGGAACTCGTGATTCAGCACTCTCGTCGCTTCCTCTAAAACACCCGCCCCCAGCGCTCGCAAATCCATCCCGCCCATTTTCCGAAGATTGAGATTCACGCACGCAGTGAATCGATTCGCCGCCTGCACGCTCCTCTCGGTCCCCAAATCGATCACCGCATTGATCAGCGCAGCCTCCGCCGTCAGCAACTCAACGTACGGTCTCGGTTTCTTCTGCACGCTCACCAGAACGTCCTTATGCCACACCGGCGCGTAACGATGCGCCAGCTCCACCATCTCCGCTTCCAGCAGTCTGCCTTCGATTTTCCGCAGCACCGCCTGGATCGATCGCCCGGTCATCTTCCACGACGCTTCGAGCGTCGTGTCGCATTCCGGATAGTCGCGCAGATCGTAGGTGAACTCCGTCCGCGGACGCCCATGACACAGGCGGCTGGCCTGATACACGATCACCGGATACGCGGCGGGACGATTCTCGAAACGCTTCACGTCCGCAAAATACGCCTCGGCCACGCGATTCCGCATCCACCGCTGCAATGCCAGCGAGACGCTCTGCCACACCGGGAAATACGCCGGCTGGCGTTCCGACGGAGCCTTGAGCCACGCCGGATCGGTCAATACCAAGGTTGGGTCTGTCATAAGCAGACCGATTGTACATTCGCGCTCCAAGAAATCTGCTCGACCCGATACCGCATCCCTTTGCGATCGCACGCATTTCACGAATCCACGCACGGCGTTACCATGAAACATGCCGGACCTCAGATATCCCGTCGGACAATTTGTTCTCCCCGATTCCACCACTCCCCAGGAACGCGTTGCATGGATAAAAGAAATCGCGCGAACTCCGCGTTGCCTGCGCGCCGCGCTATCTGGTCTTTCAGAGGAACAGCTCGACACTCCCTACCGTCCCGGCGGCTGGACCGTCCGACAGGTCGCGCATCATGTGCCCGATAGCCACCTGAACGCGTACGTCCGCTTCAAGCTCACTCTGACCGAACACGAACCCACCATTAAGCCGTACGACGAAGCGCGCTGGGCGACGCTGGCCGACACTACCCTGCCCGTGGATGCATCGCTCGATCTTCTGGAAGGCCTGCACCTGCGCTGGGTCTACCTGCTCGAATCGTTGAGTGATGCGGACTTCCAACGCCGATTCATACATCCCGAGTCCGGACCCTGGCGGTTGGATCAGTACCTCGCGCAATACGCCTGGCATGGACGCCACCACATCGCCCACGTCACGGAGTTGCGCAAGCGGCTGGGTTACTGAACCTGATAGCGCCGCGCGAAGCTAGCTAGACCCAGCCGGTCTACAACGCCTTGCGCCTTCTGATACGCAGCAGCATCCGGGAACGGTCCGATCAGGACGCGAAACGCTTTGTCACTCGGTCCCGGTGCGACAAACGAATCCAGCGCGTGCTTGCGCAAGCCCTCGGCAAGTACCGTCGCGACACCCTTGTCCACCGCGCCCACTTGAATGTAGATCGCCTGCGCTACCGGACTGGCGAACAGCGGAGCATCTGCCAGAGGAATGGACGGGTCCGCCAGCGGCACGGCCTGAGGCACAATTGTAGCTTCGATCAGCGGAGCAGGCGGTTGCTCCAGTTTAATCATGGGAACCGGAGCTTCCTCGCGGGGCGCAATCGCTTTCCCAGCCAGGTAAGATGCTCCCGAGCACAAAGCCACCACTACCAGCGCCAGGAACGTCAGCGCGGCCGCTTGGCGGCGTCCGACTACCAGCTCGAAGTCCTCTGTCTCTGAGGCTGAGGCTAAGGGTTCGTCAAAGATCAACATCCGCTGCATCACTGGCGTTCTATCGGCAGATGAT
>Ga0068857_100004146_pt1 | contig 12216 bp, 11 predicted proteins | sample KBSCornC72_FD_66591 | JGI IMG/M metagenome (GOLD analysis project Ga0068857, IMG submission 66591) | Corn rhizosphere microbial communities from Kellogg Biological Station, Michigan, USA - KBS Corn C7-2 | ecosystem: Host-associated > Plants > Roots > Rhizosphere > Soil ...
CGCCACCACGAGCATGGGCGGAGCGGTGGCCACTCGCGTCGCGCCCGCCGTACGCGCCTCCCGCCCGGGTCACCAGACCCCGCTCCACGTGCTCTACGGGTCGAACCTCGGCACCGCCGAGGAGATCGCGCGGCGGATCGCCGAGGCCGGCGAGGGGCAAGGCTTCGCGGTGACCGTGGCCACGCTCGACGAGTACGCCGGCCGGTTGCCCCGCGAGGGGGCGGTCCTCATCACCACCGCGTCCTACAACGGCACGCCCCCCGACAATGCCGGGCGCTTCTGCGACTGGCTGCGCGACGGCGCGCTCGCCCCCGGCGCCCTCGCCGGCGTCCGCTACGCGGTATTCGGCTGCGGCAACCGCGACTGGGCGTCCACGTTCCAGGCCATCCCGCGCCTGATCGACGCGCAGCTCGAGGCTCATGGCGCCCGGCGTCTACACCCGCGCGGGGAAGGTGACGCGCGGGACGACTTCGACGCTCAGTTCGAAGGCTGGCAGGAGCCCCTCTGGGGCGCCGTCGCCACCGCGCTCGGGGTCGAGCTGGCTCCGGCCGAAGCTGCCGAGCCGGCGCATCTCACCGTCGAGATCGTGGCGGGGCCGGACGCGGGCGCGCGCGAGGACGGGCATGGCGCCCATCCCATGCGCGTGGCCGTCAACCGCGAGCTCCACATCAAGAGCGGCCCCACCCCGTCGGAGCGCTCCACCCGCCACCTCGAGCTCGAGCTTCCCGCGGGGGTGGCGTATCGCGCGGGCGACCATCTGGGGGTGGCGCCGCGGAATCCCCACGCGCTCGTGGCCCGGGTGGCCGCGCGCTTCGGCCTCGATCCGGCGAGCCACGTGCGGCTCCACCGCGAGGGCGCGCGTCCGGGCTTCCTGCCTCTGGGGGCGCCGATCGCGCTCGCGCGCCTCCTCGGCGACTACGTGGAGCTCCAGGACGTCGCGTCGCGCCGCCATCTCCAGACCATGGTCGAGCACACGGAATGCCCCTGGACGCGCCCGCGGCTGGCCGCGCTGGCGGCGGACGAAGCGCGCTACAAGGACGAGGTGATGGCGCGCCGCAAGTCGGTGCTCGACCTCCTCGAGGAGTACCCGGCCTGCCAGCTTCCGTTCAACGCGTACCTCGAGATGCTCCCGCCGCTCCGCCCGCGCTACTACTCGATCTCGTCGTCGCCGCTCCACGACGCGCACCGCTGCAGCATCACGGTGGCGGTGGTGGCGGGCGAGGCGCGGTCCGGGCGCGGGACCTTCGAGGGCGTGTGCTCGAATCACCTCCTCCGCCAGGGGGAGGGAAGCCTCGTCCAGGCCTTCGTGAAGGACACCCACTCGGCCTTCCGGCTGCCCGATGACCCCACGACGCCCCTCATCATGATCGGCCCGGGAACGGGCCTGGCCCCCTTCCGCGGCTTCCTCCAGGAGCGCGCGGCCCTGCGCGCGCAGGGCCGGCCCATCGGCCCCGCCCTCCTCTTCTTCGGCTGCCGGCATCCCGAGCAGGACTTCATCTACCAGGGGGAGCTGCGCGCCTTCGCCGAGGGCGGGGTGGCGTCGCTCTATCCCTGCTTCTCGCGGGTGGCCGACCGGCCGCGCGTCTACGTGCAGGACGAGGTCCTCGAACGGACGGACGACGTCTGGGCCCTCCTGGAGGCGGGCGCGATCGTCTACGTCTGCGGGGACGCCACCCGCATGGCGCCCGACGTGCGGCGCGCCTTCGCCGCCATCCACCGCGCGAAGACGGGCGGGACGGAGGCCCAGGCGGAGGCGTGGCTCGACGAGCTCGTCGAGCGGAACCGCTACCTCGTGGACGTGTGGGCCTCGGGCTAGCGGCCCGCCGGCTTCGCGGCGCTCCGCCGCGTGTACTCCTCCAGCGAGAAGTCGGTGCGATAGATCACGGAGGACGTCTCCAGGTTCCGGCCGTAGGTCTGCGCTTCGAGCGTCGCCTTGTTCCGGCGCCACGAGTAGATCTTGTTCTCGAACGTCGCGCCGGTGACGTTCTGAATGGACTCGGTCTCCAGGCTTCCCGAGCCGTACTGCTTCGTCAGCGCGCCGACGACGTCGGTGAAGTGTTTTGGATCGAGCGTGAGGGTGATCATCTCGAGCTTGCGCGCGTAGAAGTAGAGGAGGAGCCCCTTCACCGGGGCATTGGCGATGGCTTCGCGCTCACCCGACTTGAGCCGGCACACCTGATCCGCGACCGGGCTCCGCGGCTCCGTGCACGAGAAGCGGGCCGTGCGCTCGATGGACGCGAGATCGGATCCCAGCGCGACGCCATTGAATTCGAATGGCGACACCTGCGCGGAGCCGGGTGAGGCGAAGAGCAGGAGCAGGATCAGGGCTACGAGCCGCATCGGTCCTCCTTTGGAGCCGATTGTAGCCTATCCGCCGGCCGGGCCCGGCCGCACGCAGGATGCGCGGGATCTCTCGTCCATGGCCGCAGTCAGCCAGTTGACGCCGTCGGCATCAGCATGTTCAGAAAGTCGGAGAGGTGGTGGGCCACCAGTCTCCCCGGGTGCGGCCCGATCTGGTGCTCCGCCGCAGTATTGTCGTGATGGACCTGATACACGGGCGGGTCTTCTTTCTCCAGAGGGATGAAATACGGATCGCCGATGCCGTCACCATCCGCCGCGATGCAGACGAACCCGAGAGGGAGAATATCGCGCCCCGGCGTGAGCTCGGTTGATTCAACGGCCATGTTGCCCGGGTCGGCGAGGACAATGTAGCTCCGTCCGTCGAAATCATCCTCGGGAGGATAGGCCTGCCAGAATAGCTCCGCACCGCAGAGCGAGTAGTTCTGGAGCAGAGCGCTCAGCCACTGAGGAAGGGGCAGCCCAAGGGAAGTTGCAAGTGCAGCGTGCTGCGCCTCCGTTGCCATGAACGAGTCAGCGCCAGCGGAACGAAGCCGTTCACACAACGCATTCGCGGCGGCGTGGAGCGCGGGGCTCAGCATGGCCCCCCGGTCGTCGTCCTGCTTCAGGCGGACAAAGTCGGCCATGTTGGTAGCGGAGGGAACGCTTGAAGAGCCGCTCGAAAGGCGCCCCAAAGCCACGTGTTGTTCCCCATGCCCGGTCCTATCAGACCACCCGTATGGCCAATTTGCGTGATGGCTACTTGGGACGCTCGCCATACATCCTCCAACGGCTCAAACGTGCCGTCCCCTCGGCGGCGGCTGAAGATCGGGGAGTTGTCCGGCCCGAATCCGAGCAGGTACTCGTGTCCGTCGTTGCCCTCGATGAGAATGCCCTTCACCTTTCCCTGACCCTTCATCTCGTCCCCCTGATTTGCGAGTCATTCATCTCCGAGTCCTTGCTCCCCCACCGTGATGAGCCTCGACGCGGAGACCCTTGGCCCTCGCAGACTCGCTGCCAACGTTATCGGCAAGTCAACGGGCGATTGCTCTCCCGGTGTGTCGAACGCGCCGGATCAGCGGCGGCGCGCAGCGCCGGCCGCTGCATTCGGAGGCTAGAGGGCGTGTCTGACTGCGACATCGTTCGCTTTCGCTGGGATGCCCGGTGGGCATCAGGCGCGTGGGGGTACTCGCTGCTCGATGGTACCTTCCTCAATCATCCGCCGTCGAGTGCGCTCGTGCCATTCGGATCGCTTCATGTGGCCCCGCGTGCCCTCGACCATCGCTTCGGTCAGTCGGTAGATCTCGTCGTCCGAGAGACTGAGATCAAGCGGGACAGACACGGGGGGCATGTACCACGGCGTCTGCACAAATAGTTCAATACGGTTGCCTTCGGGATCTGAGAAGTAGACAGACCACGATCCCCCGTGATTCGTCGGATTGATCGTGGAAACGGGCTCGTCCACAAGCAGCGTGTGGATGCGGCGAAGCTCAGGGAGCGAGACCACCCGAAAGGAGATCTGATTGATCGTGGAGGCGTGCGCTGGATCACGTCCTGGCACCAACACGATTTGATGATGTTCATCGGGATTGCGCGACAGGAACAGGACGTCGGCGCCGCGGATCTTCGCTCGGTCGGTAATGGAGAACCCGAGAACGCGGGTGTAGAAGTCCTCCATCTTCGCGGTATCGGTAACGTAGATCCCCATGTGGGCGAATGCCATCCTGGGTGTTTCTTTCATGACGGACTCTCCTCGCGCGTCGCGCGCCATGTAGAAGGCTGTCACGAATTTACCATCGCCACCCCTGCCATCCGTTGGGAAGACGGCCGTCGCTCCAACGCCCAGCTTCAGCGGCGCGTAGTTGGCGCCATTTGTGCGACCGCCGCCGCGAAGGAGTGTGCGTACCTTGCAAGAGAACCAACGTCGATTGCGTGTGGCCACCGGTCGTCGGCATTGTGGAAAAACTCGTTGTCGCACACACGGAGGTGATAGGGCGGGAAGGCTGCGTGGCATGGCCGGTGGCCTCCTTGGGTCGCAAGAATAGCCGAGGTGGCGCATAGTTCGCGATGGGGCGGGATGGGCGCGGGACGAGATCAGGCAGACCTGTGTAGCGCGCCGGAGATTGCGGGGTCGGGATGGCGGGCCACGGAGTTTCGGCGCCCTTTGTGGCAGCCCCCTTACGGCAGCAGGCGCAGCAGGAGGTGAATCGCGTAGAGGGCGCCGCCGGCGAGCCCGCCGACCACGGTGCCGTTGACGCGGATGTACTGGAGATCGTCCCCCGCGTGCTCCTCGATGAGGCGCACCGCGCCCTCGGGCCCCAGCGCGTGGACGCCCCGCTCGATGAAGCGCGCGATGCGGTCGTGGTAGCGCTCGATGAGGCCGATCACCCGCGCCTTGACCCACCGGTCCAGGCCCTGCCGCAGGGCTTCGTCGGTGGCGAGCTGGCGGCGCAGCCCGTCGAGCTGGGTGGTGATCCAGGCCACCACCTCGGACTGCTCGCTCGCGAGGTCCGAGACGAGGGCGCGCCGGAGACCGCCGGCGGCGTCCTCGATGAGCCGGGTCACCTCCGCGCTCGCGATCAGCTCCGTCTTCGCCGCCTCCACGCGCGCGGCCAGGTCGGCATCGTGGCGCAGGCGCTCGGGGAGGGCGCCGATCACCTCGACGAGGCGCCGCCGCATCGGGTCGGCGGGGTCGGCGGCCACCTTCCGGATGGCGCCGTGAAGGGCGCCGACGAGCCGGTCGCGGTTGATCAGACCGAAGACGTCGGCCAGCCCGAGCAGGAGCCGCGGATAGGTGCCCATCTTCTCGCGATAGCCCGCCAGCACCTCGTCCACCAGCTCGCCCACCGCGGCGCGGAAGTCGGGCCGATCCAGCGCGTCGCCGAGGGCGCCGGCGAGCGCCTCGATCGCGCGCTGGTCCCAGCCCTGGCGCTGCGCGATCTCGATGGCCCGGGCCAGAAGGGGAGCCAGGGGTTGGCCGAGGAGGAGTCGGCGCAGCCAGGCGACGATGTCCGCGGTGGCCGCGGGCGAGAGCTGATCCGCCGTCCAGCGCGCGGCCGCGCGCAGCACGGCCTCGAGATCCTCGGGCTTCACGCGATCGGCGGCGCGCGCGAGGAGATCGGCGATATCGAAGCGCGCCACCTCGCGCGCGACGTAGTCCTTGGTGAGCACACGGTCGCCGACCATGGTGCCGACGCGCTCCGCCATCAGCTCCCAGTTGGCCGGGATGAGCGCGGTGTGGGGAATGGGTAGCCCGAGCGGGCGGCGGAAGATCGCGGTGACGGCGAACCAGTCGGCGAGCCCCCCAACGATGCCCGCCTCGGCGATGGCGAGGATCCAGCCACCCCACCAGGAGGCGCGGAAAGGGAAGGACGCGATGGCCACGAGGACGGCCGCCACGAGGACGATCATGGCGAGCCGGCGCTGGCGTGGGGCGGGAGAGCTCACGGGGTCGCCCACATTATCGTGTGCATTATCAGGTGAATGGCCTGAATTGACTCCATGCGTTAAATTATGGTTGACACTATGACGCGCTGTGTTAGTTTAGCCACAACGACAGGGACCGACCGGGTCCCCCAAACCCAAGCCGGCGGAGACCGGAGAAGAGAAGGAGACGCGCAATGCAGACCCCCACCACCGTGAAGGACAAGGTTCTGGACGCTGTGTCGGCTTATGCCCAGGCGAATGAGCGGGTGATCGGCGAGCTCGTGGAGCTCGGGTCTTCGGCCGCCCGCGAGGGCGTCAAGACCTACCTCGAGCTGCAGGCGGCGGCCCTCGAGGCCGCCCGCGAGATCACCCTGCCGGGCCTTCCCCAGGCCGACATGCTGGATGAGCTCCGCCGCGATCCGCTCGCCTGGTACCGCAAGGGCCTCCAGGCCGTGGCCGATGGGACCCAGCGGGCCACCAAGCTCGTCGAGACCAATGCCCAGATCGTCGCGCGCAATGCCGAGCGCTTCCAGGCTTCCGCGGAGAAGACGGTGAAGGAGCTCGAGGGGGCCGGCAACACGTACGCGAACCGGATGCGCGAGATCTACGCCCGCTAGCCCGTTTGGGGTAGGGGACCGGTGACGAGCCGGTCCCCTACCATCGCCGGCTCCGCCGCCGGAGCGGCAGGACGCCGCGCGCTGTCGGCGCGCCCGGCCGCGTCGCGGAGCTCGGCGAAGGACGTCTTCAGGCATTCGACGTAGAGCCAGACGTCGGGGACGAGGCGCGGATCGGTGGTCACCCCGATGGTGAGCCGCTGGTCGTAGGTGAGGATCGCGTTGCAAAGCCCCACGTCCCCGGCGAGGGGCAGGAGCGGGTACCAGCCGATGAGCCGCCGTCCCGAGAGGAAGAGCGGGATCTGCGGTCCGGGCACGTTCGTGGACACGGTATTGAGCAGCGTGTTGGGGATCGAGAGCTGCCCCGCCACCGCGGCCAGCGCGGGCGGCACCTGCTCCAGCAGATTCGTCATCTCGTAGAGCCCGCCCGCCTGGTCCTGGGTCTTGAGCCGCTCCATCGCCTCGCGCTCGGCGGTGAGCCGCGCCACCGGGTCCAGGATGCCCACGTGCAGCGGGGCGAAGATCATGGACACGAGATTGCCCAGGGCGCCGCGCTGATCGGGCCGGCGCATGCTCACCGGGCACATCGCGCGGAGCTCCACCCCGTCGGTGGAAAGGCCCAGGGCGCGGAGGTAGCGGCCCAGCCCCCCCGCGATCACCGCCAGCACCACGTCGTTGACGGTGCCGCCCAGGACGGACTTCACGTGCCGGAACTCACCGAAGGAGAACTCCGCCCAGCCGAAACGGCGGTCCGCTCCGATCGTCCCGTTGAACGGCACCCGCGGCGCGGGGCGGAGCACGTTCGGGGCGGACGACGTGACGGCGCTGGCCAGCTGCCGGACACGTGCTTCGAGCTCGGTGGGACGGAGGAGCCGGAACGTCTCGTCGGTCGCGATCCGCGCCACCTCGGTGAGACGGTCGCGCACCGAGTCCTGCAGCAGGGTGAGGGGATCGGGGACGGGCTGGGGCTGCCAGGGCGCGGCGGGCGGCTCCGGGGGCGCCGCGTCCGGCTTGAGGTCATGGAGCACCATGGTGAGGTCCACGCCGGAGACCCCGTCGATCATGGCGTGGTGGATCTTCCAGATCACCGCGGTATTCCCGTCCGCCCGCCCATGCACCACGATGAGCTTCCACAGGGGGTGGTTCCGGTCGAGCATTCCCGCGAACGCGCGGCCGCCCGCTTCCGACAGGACTCGCTCGTCGCCCGGCGGGGGCAAGGTGATCTCAGCCGCGTGGTTGAGGATGTTGAAGTCGGGATCGTCCTCCCAGGTGGGATGGGCGAGCCCGAAGGGCGGGAACACCACCTTCTGGCGATAGCGCGGAAGGAGGTGGAGCCGTGCGTTCAGCGCTTCGGTCAATGCCTCCAGCGACAGCCGCCCCTCGTAGATCATGCAGCCGCCCACGTGCATGGGCAGGGTCGGCTTCTCGGTGTTGGGCGTATCGGCGACGACGGAGGTGAGACGGCGATTGAGCTCGCGAGCCCCCACCAGGGCGATCCCTAGCCGCGGGTCCCGGCGGAAGAAGCGGACCGGTCCACCGCCGCGAGATGCGTGGCGATGAGCCGGTACACCGCGGGATTGACGACGAGACCGATGTGGGTGCCCGACACCTCGAAGTCCGTCGCGGCATCGCCGGTGATGCAGTACCGCCAGTCCACGATGCCGTCGGAGCGGGTATACACCGCGATCTGCGGGATCGAGGACGGGAAGGGCGCCATGAGCCCACCGACCGCCGGGCACGCGCAGTAGCCGGTATAGCAGTCCGGCTTGTCCTCACGCGTCCGGCTCAGGCGGTCGCGAACGCGGTCGGAGGCGAAGAGCACGAGCGGATGCCCGCGGATCCCGCGGAACGGGGAGCCCAGCGTCGTCACGGAGGCGACGAGGTCGGGGCGCCGCGTCGCCGCGGAGCGCGCCAGCAGCCCGCCGAGGCTATGGCCGATGAGGTGCACCGGCCGCCCGGTCGCGGAGCGCGCCGCCTCGATCGTGACGAACAGGCGATCGGCGATGACGTCGAGGCACTCCGCGTTGCGGCCCACACCGGAGAGCTGAGGGCGGTAACCGATCCGGCCCAGCCACGCATGGATCTCGAAGAGGTACCAGTCGCTGGCGAGGAAGCCCGGCACGAGCACCACCGCCGCGCCGTCACCGCGCGGCACTCCGCAGCCGTAGAAGAGCGGGGACGTCCGGAGCGAGACCCAGTCGAGCCCGGCCAGCGCTTCCCGCCAGATCGGCAGCGGCGCCGGCTTCTGATCCTTCACGAAGGGCGAGGACGCGGGGGTCGTCATGTGCGCGATTGCAATCGCATCCATGGCCAATGTAACACGGAGTCATCTGCTACGATACGCGCCATGCGCGCCGCGCTCCTCCACGGCCCCCGCGATCTGCGGGTGGAGACCATCCCCGACCTCGTTCCCGGCCCCGGCGAGGTGGTGGTGCGCGTGCTCGCGGTGGGACTGTGCGGCACCGACTACAGCATCTGGAGCGGCGCGCGCCCGGTGCGATACCCCCTGGTGATGGGCCACGAGTTCATCGGCCGGGTGGCCGCGGTGGGCGAAGGCGTGACGGGCATCGCGCCCGGCGTCAAGGTCGCGGTGGAGCCGAACTACTCGTGCGGCGAGTGCGCGCTCTGCCGCGAGGGGAATCGCAATCTATGCCTCGCGCGCACCGCGGTGGGCATCGACGTGGACGGTGGGCTCGGCGAGCAGGCGCGGCTTCCCGCGCGGGTGTGCTGGCCCGCGCCCGCGGACCTCTCGGACGATCAGCTCCTCCTCGCCGAGCCGCTGGCGGTGGTCACGCGGGCGGTGGGCCGCGGCGCCGCCGCCGCCGGGGAGACGGCGGCGGTGCTGGGGGTGGGCACGCTCGGGCTCCTGGCCATCCAGGTGCTGCGCGCCCGCGGCCTCTCCGTCCTTGCGGTGGGCCGGAGCGAGGGGCGGCTCGAGGTGGCGCGGGCGCTCGGCGCCGCCGCCGCGGTGAGCACCGCCACCGGATCGGCGGTGGCGGCGGCGCGCGCGCTGTCGGGTCGCGAGGGCGTGGACCTGGTGATCGAGACGGCGGGCAGCGCGGAAGCGGTGGGCCAGGCGGTGGAGCTGGCGCGCCCCGGCGGGCGCGTGGTGCTCACCGGCCTGCCGCACCAGCCCTCGGCGGTGGAATTCTTCTGGGTGGTGCGCCGTGAGCTGACCATCCTGGGCTCGATGATCTACCAGACGGAGTTCCCGGAGGCGATCCGCCTCCTGGCCTCGGGCGCGGTGCGGACGGAGCGGCTCCTCACTCATCGCTTTCCTCTCGCGGACGCGCAGGGCGCCTTCGACGCGCACCGCTCGCCGGGGTCCATCAAGATCGCCGTCTTTCCCTGAGGAGTGCTCATGCCCTTCGCCACGCTCAACGGCAATCGCGCCCACTACGAAACCTACGGTCAGGGCGATCCGGTGCTCCTCGTGAGCGGCCTCGGCGGGCCGGCGGTGGGCTGGCTGCTCCAGGTCAAGGATCTCTCCGCGCGCTATCAGGTCATCACCCTGGACAACCGGGGCGTGGGCGAGACCGAGCGGGGCGACCTGCCCTCCTATCCGACGGCGTTGCTCGCGGACGACGCGGCGGCGCTGCTCGACCACCTGGGGGTGGTGCGGGCGCACGTGGTGGGCGCCTCCATGGGCGGCACCATCGCCATGGAGCTGGCCATCCGGCACCCCAAGCGCGTGCGCAGCCTCTCCATCTGCTGCAGCTGGGCGCAGGGTGACGCGCGATTCATCGACGTGCTGCGCTCGTGGATGGCGCTCGCGCCGCATCTCAGCCTCGAGGACCGCTTCCGCCACGTCCTCTTCCCCTGGCTCTACACGCCGGCCTTCCTCTCCGACGAGGCCGCGGTGGCCGAGGCGCTCAAGCGGTCGCTCGCCTATCCGCATCCCACCACGCCGGAGGGGCTCACGCGTCAGGGCCAGGGGCTCATCGCCTGGAACGGCACCCGGCTCAAGGAGATCCGCCGCATCAAGGCGCCCACCCAGATCCTGGTGGGAAAGGAAGACATCCTCACCCCGCCCGCCTTCTCGCGCGCCCTCGCGGGGATGATCCCGGACGCCCGCTTCCGGATCCTCCCCGGCGCGCACGCGTTCCTCATCGAGGAGGCCCCCCGGCTCAACGGCGCGCTCATGGACTTTCTCAAGGGCATCAAGAAGTGAGCGAGGCGGGGCGACTGGCGGGCAAGACCGCCGTCGTCACCGGCTCCACGCGGGGCATCGGGCTCGCCATCGCGAAGTCGTTCATTCGCGAGGGCGCGCGCGTGGTGGTGAATTCCCGGAGCGCCGCCGACTGCGAGGCGGTGGCGGATGGTCTCGGCCCCTTCGCGGTGGCCCTCGCGGCCGATCTCTCGCGCTCGGACGATGTGCGCCGGCTCGCCCGCGAGTCGGAGGCGGCGCTGGGGGGCGCCCCCGACGTCCTCGTCAACAATGCGGGCCAGCCGCGCGTGGCTCCGTCGGAAGAGCTGCCGGAATCCGACTACCGCGACACGCTCGACCTGAACCTCAACGGGTACTTCGTGCTCAGCCAGGATGTCGCGCGCGGGATGCTGGCCCGCGGCAGCGGCGCCATCATCAATATCAGCAGCATCTTCGGCCTGGTCGCGGTGCCCCAGCGCCTGGCCTACTGCGTGTCCAAGGCCGCGCTGAACATGATGACCAAGGTGATGGCCATCGAGTGGGCCGCCCGGGGCGTCCGCGTCAACGCCATCGCGCCCGGCTACGTGGAGACCGAGTTCATCGGTGGCCTCATCGCGCGCGGCGTCCTCGATCCCACCAAGCTCGTCCGGCGCACGCCCATGGGCCGGCTGGGCAATTCCGACGAGATCGCGGAGGCGGCGCTCTTCCTGGCCACCCCCGCCGCCTCCTTCATCACCGGCGAGATCCTGACCGTGGACGGGGGGTGGTCCTCGTACGGCTTCCTGTAATTTCAAGAACCTCCGCGCCGTGTAAACATTAAGATACAGGGAGACGTCATACCGTCCGGAGCCGCGATGCGACGACCCTCCCGGGGCCTCATGCTGGTGCTGATGGCAGGCGGCCTTGCCGCTTGCTCCTCCGTCGCCCCCCCCGCCGCGACTCCTCGGCTCGAGCCGCCCCCCCGCTATCGCGTCACGCTGGCTCGCTCGACCCTGACCGCCGACCAGCAGATCGTCCACGTCCTGGGCCGCCTGGGCTATGGAGCGCGGCCGGGCGAGGTCGAGCGCGTGCGAGCGGAGGGGCTCTCGGCGTGGATCGAGCGACAGCTCGAGCCCGGGCGCATCTCCGACGAGACCGTCGAGCCGGCGCTGGGGGCGTACCCCGTGCTCCCCCTCACCGCGGCCGAGCTCTACCGGGACTATCCGCCCGCGCGGCCCCAGGACGTCCAGAGATTCCAGGCCGGGCAGATGACGCCCCAGGAGATCCGCGAGGTCTTTCCGCCGAATCGACGGCCGGCGGTCATCACCGCGCAGCTCCAGGCGGCCAAGCTCACCCGCGCGGTGCTCTCCGAGCGACAGCTCGAGGAAGTGATGGTGGATTTCTGGTTCAACCACTTCAACGTCTACGCGCTGAAGGGGCCGGTGCGCTGGATGGTGCCCGACTACGAGCGCCAGGCCGTGCGCCCGCACGCGCTCGGCCGCTTCCGCGACCTCGTGGTCGCCACCGCGCAGCACCCCGCCATGCTCTACTACCTCGACAACTGGCTGAGCACGCGCGACGACTTCGTCCTGCCCCCGTCGCGAGGCGGCCGCAAGCTCGGCCTCAACGAGAACTACGCGCGAGAGCTGATGGAGCTGCACACGCTGGGCGTGGACGGCGGCTATACGCAGCAGGACGTGATCGAGGTCGCCC
>Ga0068857_100004147_pt1 | contig 12215 bp, 8 predicted proteins | sample KBSCornC72_FD_66591 | JGI IMG/M metagenome (GOLD analysis project Ga0068857, IMG submission 66591) | Corn rhizosphere microbial communities from Kellogg Biological Station, Michigan, USA - KBS Corn C7-2 | ecosystem: Host-associated > Plants > Roots > Rhizosphere > Soil ...
CATGCTGGTAGTAGAAGACGAACCGGAGGATCTGAAGAACTTCAACGGCACTCCGGAAGAGTATGAAGCCGAACTTCAATCTGCCTGCACTGTGTCGCATGAACTGAAGATTCCATGCGCGAACGGCGGCTTCAATTCTGTGAACACGGGCAATCTCGTAATCAACCAACGCTTCGTGTCCGATCCCATCGACGCTGCGGCTCTCGCGTTGAGTCTCGAATTCATCCGGGTTCACACCCGCGACAAGCTCAACATCAGCATTTTCAACAAGGGATTGGGTCACGACAAGAATGAGCAAGATCTCGCGGTGGCGGCAGCAAAGCAAAACGACGAGAAGCACAAGCCTGAGATCGATCGCACCCGCAAGTTTCTCGAAGCCGTTAATAAGGCCGGGGTGGATCGGCTGAACTTCCACTGGTACGAGCTACAGCCCGACAACGTGCCGAAAGTTCTGGACAGCCTTCATCAGTTAAGCAAGCTGGACCTGATGAGCGATGAGATGGGACAGAAGGAAGAGCGCGCCTTCGAGGTCAGCGAGAAGATCAAGCTGGCGCTGGAAAACTTCGTATGGCCAACCATATGGGCTGGCACCGACGGCAAAAATGACGCGGTCGGACTGGTGGACAAGAAGGGCAAAACGAGGTCCAATGCCGTCGGCTTCCAGATGGCATCTCGTTCGCAATAAAAAAGGAGTTCCACTTTCGCGGAACTCCGTCACTTTCCCTTAAGGTTATCGCTTGGTTGTCACACTCATCGCTGCCGTAGCCTCTTTCTTTTTTGGAGAGGTCACGTCACGAGCAGTACCGATTTCCAGCGAATTCACCGTTAGCGGCGTGTCAGACTGCTTCCACGCGTCTTTGTATTCCATCTCGACGAACCGGGCAGCCTCGTAGTTCTCCTGGGCCTTAAGGCTCTCGGCTAATCCATATAGTGATCTTCCGTTGCGGGGGAAGTGCTGAAGATCGGCTCGGAAAAGTTTCTCTGCATCGGCGGGGCGTCCAGCCCGCAGCAGCATTGCGCCATGCGATTCACGCACAGGGAACGGCCACTCCGGAGGTTCGATGTAGTTGAAGTTATCGTGGAGCTGAGCAGCTTCCGTGTAATGTTTTTCAGCCGTAGCCAAGTCGCCCTTCGCTCCGGCAATGCGTGCTGCGAGCATATGACTCGCAACCGAAAGAACCGTCGCCAGCGAGTTCTTGTCGACTTTCGCATCTGCGGGAGCGGCGTCGCGAGCTGCGTCGAGGGCCTTCTGCTCCGTCTCGGCGGCGCTCACGTTATTCTTCGCCACTTGCGCCATTCCACGTCCCCAATGCCAGATTGCATTGGTTAAATGCAAGGACTTGTCAGGCTCCGGAAGCGCCAGTACCTCATCCCACTTTGCAAACCTGACCAGCACGTACGTCTTCACGGGAAGGAATGCTTCGACCATCGGCATGTCTTTGACTGCCGGGCCGACATGCGCGGAAAGCTTGTCTGCTGCAGCTTTAGCACTCGCGTACCTGCCCGCCATCGAGTCCGACAGCGCGAGGAAGTGCAGATTGTGCGAGTAGTACATCATAGAGTAAATGCCCGGCTTGATCCCCGAGTGCTCGATGTACGACATGTCGACGTTCGCGGCAGCGACATTTACATCCGCGGCGGAAACGTAGTCGCCGGTACGCAGGTAGATATGACCGGGCATGTGAACCAGATGGCCGGCGGAGAGCTTCAGATCGCGAAGACGATTCGCCGCTGCAATGCCCCGCGCCGGATCAGGCGACGCTTCGACCGCGTGGATGTAGTAGTGGTTCGCTCCAATGTGCTGCGGGTTGCGACGGAGTACCGATTCCAGCGTCGCTATGACTTTTTCTGTATTTGGCCCCGGCGTGCCATCCTTGCTCCACAACTGCCAGGGCGTCAGGTTCATCATGCTTTCGGCATAGAGCGTCGCAATATCGAGGTCATCAGGAAACTTCGCCGACACCTGGCTCATGGCATCCGAATAAGCCTTCTCGCGCGCAGCCGAGTCGCCGATCGAGTCGTCGTAACGCTTGCCGAGTGCAACGATCAGCGCTTGTTCCGAAGGCGCCGCTTTCGAAGACAGCGACTCCGCCGTCTTCAAATGCTCCTTCGCCATCTTCAGCAACTCGGGGAACTCCGGGGCGTTGTAGTTCTGCCCGTTCACCAGCGCGATTCCCCAGTGCGCGATCGCCAGGTTAGGATCCAGCCGGGCTGCCTCCCCGAAAGCCTTGGCAGCCTCTTCATGATTGAAGCCATAGAGCAGCGCGAGTCCCTGGTCGAAATACTTCTGCGCCTCTGCGTTTTGCGTTGAGACCGGGTGATGGACGCCACCAAGGCCGGTATACATTTCAACCTGCAGCTTCGCGGGCGCCTGATGCTGATGTTGGGCAGCTACCTGGATCGAGACCAGTAAGCACATTGCCATTGCAGTGCGAAACATGGTGCACCTTTCACGAACGGAATTACTTTCAGGCCCAGTTGACGTAATTGTGAATGCGAGGAGCGCGTCGTTTCATCCCAGGTAAGTTTCCGACGCGTTTCAGTGAATTGCCCGACATTATAGCCATAGTTGTGAATCACTGCCAGAACTGCACATGAATCCGGGCAAGTCACTCATGTCCATTTTCCACCGCTCTTTTCCTCCCTCATCCGGGGTTCCCAAAGTAAAATCGAAGTACACCAATGTCTGACTTCGTTCATCTTCACCTTCATAGCGATTACTCCATGCTGGACGGCGCCTGCGACGTTTCCGATCTCTGTAAACGTGTGAAGGCGCTGGATATGCCCGCTGTCGCCATGACTGACCATGGCAACATCTTCGGAGCCGTTCACTTTTTCAACGCCGCCAAAGAAGCCGGGGTCAAGCCGATCCTCGGCTGCGAGTTATACATCTGCAAGAAGGATGACCATCGCGCAGCGCCTGAAGGGGATACTTACAATCACCTCCTGGTGCTGGCGGAGAACGAAGAGGGTTATCGCAATCTCACGAAGATCGTCTCGGAAGCCTCGCTACACGGCTTCTACTACAAACCTCGGGTCAGCAAACGCTTCCTCTCCGAGCACTCGAAAGGGCTCGTCGGGCTCTCCGCTTGCCTGAAGGGCGAGGTCGCCGAACGGCTCACCGAAGGAAAGTACAATGCAGCCCGCGAAGCTGCCGCTACCTTCCAGGACATCTTCGGAAAAGGGAACTTCTTCCTGGAAATCCAGGACCAGGGGCTGGCGGAAGAGAAGGCCATCCACAAGGATCTTTTCCAACTCGAGAAAGAGCTCGGCATGCCCATGGTGGCGACCAACGACAGCCACTACCTTTGCGAGGACGACGCCCACGCACAGGACGCCATGCTCTGCATCCAGACCGGCAAGTCGATTCACGAGACCAACCGGATGAAGTTCGCCACCAACCAGTTCTTCGTGAAGAGCGCCGACGAAATGAAGAAGGTCTTCAACGGCGCCGAACAGGTGGTCACCCGAACCGTCGCAATCGCCGAGCGTTGCAATCTCAAGCTCGAGAAGGTCAAGAACCCGTTTCCGAAGTTCGATATCCCCGACGGTCATACCATCGATTCATATTTCGAACTTGTATGCCGCAACGGCTTCAAGTCGCGGCTCCGCCTTTTCGGAGAACTACAGGCGCAAGGTCGTCTGCGCTATCCAATCTCCGACTACGAGCAGCGCCTGACCCGCGAGATCAAGATTATTCAGCAGATGCAGTTCTCCGGATACTTCCTCGTGGTGTGGGACTTCATCCGATATGCGAAAGAGCATGGCATTCCGGTCGGCCCCGGCCGTGGTTCCGCCGCCGGCTCACTGGTCGCCTACGCCATGGCGATCACCGACGTTGATCCGCTACAGAACAATCTCCTGTTCGAACGGTTCTTGAACCCCGAACGCGTGTCCATGCCTGACATCGACGTGGACTTCTGCATGAACCGGCGCGGCGAGGTGATTCATTACGTCACCGAAAAATACGGTCGCGAGCAGGTCGCGCAGATCATCACCTTCGGCACCATGGCGGCGAAGGCCGCCATCAAGGACGTTGGCCGCGTGATGGACATGCCCTTCGCCGAAGTCGATCGCATCGCCAAGCTCGTTCCAGCCACACCTGGAATGACCATCGACAAGGCCTTCGAGGCTCAGCCTCAACTCGACGAGCTCTACAAGAAGGAGCCGCAGGTCAAAGAGATCATCGACACTGCGAGAAAGCTCGAGGGTATGGTGCGCAACGTCGGAGTTCATGCCGCCGGCGTCGTTATCTCACCCCAGCCTCTCATCGACCTGGTTCCGCTCCATCGCACCAAGAACGAGGAAATCGTAACCGCCTACGATATGAAGGCGGTCGAAAAGATGGGCCTTCTGAAGATGGACTTCCTCGGGCTCACGACGCTGACGATCATCGATGACGCGCTCAAGCTCATTAAGCAGACGAAGAATGTCGACATCGATCTCCAGACGCTTCCGACCGACGACGTGCTGACCTACGAGAAGGTCTTTCACACCGGTCAGACCTCCGGCGTCTTCCAGTTTGAATCCGGCGGGATGCGCGACGTGCTGCGCCGCTACAAGCCCACCACCGTCGAGGACCTTACCGCTTTGAACGCCCTCTACCGTCCGGGACCGATCCAGGGCGGCATGATCGATGATTTCGTCAACCGCAAGTGGGGCCGCTCCAAGGTCGAGTACGAACTCGATGACATGAAGGAAATCCTGGAAGAGACGCTGGGCGTCATTGTTTACCAGGAACAGGTCATGCAGATCGCCAACAAACTTGCCGGCTACTCCCTCGGTGAAGCCGACCTGTTGCGGCGCGCCATGGGTAAAAAGAATCCCGAGGAGATGGCGAAGCAGCGCGAGCGATTTATCCAGGGTGCAGCGGAGCGACATCATCCGCCGAAGAAGATCGAGAAGATCTTCGATCTGATGGAGCAGTTCGCGGGATACGGCTTCAACAAGTCGCACTCTGCCGCCTATGCCGTGCTCGCTTATCACACGGCTTATCTCAAGACGCACTACCCGATCGAGTTCATGGCGGCGCTGCTGACGTCGGTTACCGGCAGCACCGACGACGTTGTGAAATACGTGAACGAATGCCGTGAAATGGGGATCTCGGTCGAGCCGCCCGATATCAACATCTCCGACTCGAATTTCACCCCGCATGGCGAAGCGATTCGTTTTGGCCTCGCCGCGATCAAGAACCTCGGCCACAACGCGATCGCATCGATCGTCGATGCACGAAAAGAACTTGGTGGCCCCTTCCGATCCATCTTCCAGTTCTGCGAAAAGGTTGATCTACGCGTTCTGAACAAGCGCGTTTTGGAATCGCTCATCAAGTCTGGCGCCATGGATTCGCTTGGCCGTCGAGCCCAGATCATGACCGTGCTCGACCGCGCCATGGAACAGGCGCAGAAAACTCACCGCGACGCCGAAGCCGGCCAGCATGGTTTGTTCGGCGTCTTCGACGACCAGCCGGAGCAGGTAGCCGGCAACGAAAAGCTTCCTGACGTTGCCGACTGGGACGAGCACACCCGACTTCAGAGTGAAAAAGAAGTGCTCGGCTTCTTCGTCTCCGGACATCCGCTCGAGAAATATCGCGACAAGATCGAGGACTTCCACGCACTTTCAGTCGCCGAGGCCTGCGACATGAAGCGCTCCACCGGCAAAGGTGAGGAACTAATCTTTGCCGGGGTCATCAGCGGCCTGAAGGTTCAGAATTCCAAGAAGGGCGATATGTATTCCCGCGGGTATTTGCAGGACATGACGGGCTCGGTCGAGATGTTCGTCTTCCCGGAGGCCTACAAGCGCCTCTCGGAGAAGGTGAAGCTCGAGGTCCCCGTGCTGCTGCGCGCCGGAGTGCGTGTTGACGAGGGCAGCAATCCGCAATTGGCGGTGAACGACATTACGCCGCTGGAAGACGCAAAGCCCAAATTGCCCAAGGCGTTACGTCTCCGCATCCCGCTGCAGAACGCCACCGAAACCACCATCGACGAGTTGCACAGCGTCTTCCTCAGCTGCAAGGGCGAGGCCAAGGTATTGTTCGATCTTGAGTCCCCCGGCGAGTTCGTGGCCGTGATGGAGGCCGACGGATATAATGTCTTACCGGACCGTGTGTTCCTTCGCCGAGTCGAGGAGCTGTGCGGACGCGGCAGTATCAAGGTCATCGACTGAGTGAGTTTTGTTTATGACCCTGATGGTGCTCCAGGTTAACGCGATTTGTGCGTCAACCTGGGTCAGTTCCAATCCGAGTCTCCGGCCTTGTTGGCGACTCCCCCCAGGACAATTCGAATGGAATCTTCAGGAAGCAAAGCCCAGCACGAGCTTGAACGCATTGAGCAGCAGATACAGAAGCTCGAGACGGTAGCGGGCGACAACCGACAGGCGCACGATCAATTGCAGGCTCTGTTGGAGCGAGTCTCCAACCTGCGCAAGCAGGTCACAGCCGCCGCCGGCCCGTGGCAGAAAGTCGAACTGGCCCGGCATCCTCAGCGCCCTTACACCCTGGACTACATCGAAAACATCTTCAGCGATTTCAGCGAGATTCACGGCGATCGTGGATTTTCCGATGATGCCGCGATCATTTGCGGCATGGCTCGTTTCCATGGACAAGAATGCCTGGTGATCGGCCAGCAGAAGGGTCGAGACACGAAACAGAAGATTTACCGGAACTTCGGCATGCCGAGTCCCGAAGGCTATCGCAAGGCCCTCCGCGCCATGCGGATCGCCGAAAAATTCCAGCGGCCGATCTTCACCTTTGTCGATACCCCGGGAGCCTATCCCGGTCTCGGCGCGGAAGAGCGTGGCCAGGCCGAAGCCATTGCTCACAATCTTCGCGAGATGGCTCGCTTCAAGGTTCCAATCATCGTCACCATAACCGGCGAGGGCGGCTCCGGCGGAGCGCTCGCCATCGCCATTGGCGACAAGGTTCTAATGATGGAGAACTCGGTTTACTCCGTGATTTCTCCCGAGGGTTGCGCGTCCATCATGTGGCGTGACGCCAGCAAGAGGGAACTGGCCGCGGCGGCCTTGAAGATTACCGCCAAGGATCTCGAACAGATGGGAATGATCGACGCCATTATCCCCGAGCCTGACGGAGGTGCCCATGCCGACCACCTGGAGGCGGCCCGCCTTCTGGATCTCGACCTTCAGAAAGCACTCGCCGACGTCCAGAGAATGAGCGTTAGCCAGATGCTCGATGCCCGCTACGATAAGTTCCGCAAGATGGCCCAGTTCTTCAAAGAGGGTTGATAGAACCGACTGATTCGTGGCTCGCGATTCGTGAATTGAAAGGCCCTCGACGGAGGGCTTTTCTTTAGGCCATAAATCACTAGCCACGAGCCACATCTGTCTATAGTGCCCGCTTCGCGACTTTTCAGGCGGGCGTATAATCAAATCAAAGCAGTGTGGGAAACCCATTTCAAGCCCATATTCCAAGGATGGTGAACGCATGGCCACCACGGACATAGCGGTCCACAACGGGACCGCTGGTCGCACCCAGGATCGGGTGGTAAACGATTTCAGTATTCAAGTCGCAACAGTGAACGGTTCCGGTTCTCAGTCTGCCAACACCGTCCTTCTCCGCACCATTTTCCAAATGGGCGTTCCGGTCTCGGGCAAGAACCTCTTTCCTTCCAACATCGCGGGATTGCCGACGTGGTACACCATTCGCGCCTCCAAGGATGGCTTCATCGCCCGCAAGAAGGAGATCGATTTCCTCATCGCGATGAACCCGGAGACGGCCAAGGAAGACGTACTGGCTCTCCAGCCCGGCGCTGCCGTGCTGTATGACGAGCCGCTCAACCTGAAGGAGTTGCGCTCCGATCTGACGTTCTACGCGGTTCCTTACGACAAGCTCGTGGGCGCTGTTTGCCCGGAGGCTAAACTCCGCAAGCTGGTCAAGAACATGATCTACGTCGGCGTCGTGGCGCAGTTGCTGTCGCTCGATATGGCCGAGGTGGAAAAGGCGCTGCGCAAGCAGTTTGCGACCAAGAAGAAGGCTGCTGACCTGAACTTCAATGCCGCCAAGGCCGGATTCGATTACGCGGTCAGCACATTGGAGAAGCAGGATCCATATTCCGTCGAGCGCATGGATAAGACGACCGGCAAGATCATTATCGACGGTAACGCGGCCTCGGCGCTCGGCAGCATGTTCGCCGGTGTGACCGTTGTGACCTGGTACCCGATCACGCCATCTTCATCGCTCGTTGAAACCCTGATCGAGTACATGAAGGAGCATCGCGTCGGTCCGGATGGAAAAGCGACATTCGCCATCGTCCAGGCCGAAGACGAACTCGCATCTATCGGTATGGCGATTGGCGCAGGTTGGGCAGGTGCCCGCAGCATGACCGCTACTGCCGGCCCCGGGATCTCGCTGATGTCAGAGTTCGCCGGACTCGGTTATTACGTCGAAGTTCCCGCCGTCATCTGGGACGTACAGCGTGTTGGCCCTTCTACTGGGCTGCCAACCCGCACCTCGCAGGGCGACATTCTCAGCGTGGCCTTCCTCTCGCATGGCGACACCAAGCATCCCATGCTGATCCCGTGCTCTGTGACCGAGTGCTTCACCATGGCGCAGGAAGCCTTCAACCTTGCTGAGCAACTACAGACACCTGTGTTCATCATGAGCGACCTCGATCTGGGCATGAACAACTGGATGAGTGATCCGTTCCCATACCCGGAGACGCCAATCAATCGCGGCAAGGTGCTCACGAAGGAAGACCTCGAAAAGCTTGGCAGCTTCGCACGCTACAAAGATGTCGACGGCGATGCGATCGGCTACCGTACATTGCCGGGAACCGATCACCCTGCCGCGGCATGGTTTGCCCGAGGCTCAGGACACAACGAGAAAGCTCAGTACAGCGAGCGGCCGGACGACTACGTCAATAACATGAATCGCCTGGTCCGAAAGTTTGAAACGACGCGAACCCTCGTTCCCAAGCCCGAGCAGACCGGAAGCGGATCGAGCATCGGCGTAATCGCCTACGGCACCAGTCATTGGGCGATGGTCGAGACCATTCATCAGCTGGAAACGGAAAAGGATATCCGCATCGACTACCTCCGTCTGCGTGCTTATCCGTTCACCAACGAAGTTCACGAATTCGTGAAACAGCACGACCGTGTTTACGTCGTCGATCAAAACCGCGATGGCCAGATGCATCAGCTGCTGACATTAGATTTGTCGAACGCAGACGCCGCAAAGCTCCGCAGCGTGCGTCACTACAACGGGCTGCCCGTCGACGCGCGCTCCATCACCGACGACATCACCCGGCAGGAAGGACGATAAATGGCGAGCACCTCTGTACCTCAACCTAAGACGAATCGCATCGGTCTGGCCGTGCTCGATTACCGCGGCGGCAAGACGACCCTCTGCGCAGGATGCGGCCACAACGCCATCTCCGAACGCATTATCGACGCCTTCTACGAAATGGGCGTAAAGCCTGAAGCAGTCGCGAAACTCTCCGGCATCGGTTGTTCGTCGAAGAGCCCCGCATACTTCATGAGCCGCTCGGCGAGCTTCAACTCGGTGCACGGACGCATGCCGTCCGTTGCTACCGGTGCAGTACTTGCCAATCGTAAGCTGGTCGCCCTGGGCGTCACCGGTGATGGCGACACCGCTTCCATCGGTATCGGCCAGTTCGTTCACCTGATGCGCCGAAACATTCCGATGATCTACATCATCGAAGACAACGGCGTCTACGGCCTCACCAAGGGACAGTTCTCCGCGACCGCCGATCTCGGCTCCAAGCTCAAGACGGGCGTCATCAACGAACTCCCGCCCATCGACACCTGCTCCATGGCGATCGAACTCGGCGCGACCTTCGTTGCCCGCTCGTTCTCCGGTGACAAGAGACAGCTTCACGCGATGTTGAAGGCCGCCATCGCTCACAACGGAACCGTGCTCATCGACGTCGTTTCGCCATGCGTGACCTTCAACGACCACGAAGGCTCCACCAAGTCCTACAAGTACATGAAGGACCACGAGGAACCCTTGCACGACGTCAGCTTCGTTCCTGCGTTCGAGGACATCGCCGTCGATTACGACGCCGGCACCAGCATCAACGTCACCATGCACGACGGCTCGCAACTTCGCCTTCGCAAGCTCGAAGAGGACTACGACCCGACCAGCAAGTTGAACGCGATCCGTCGCATGGCCGAAGCAAAAGAGAAGAATGAAGTGCTGACGGGGGTGTTTTACGTAAATCCAAAGGCGCCGACGTTCCTCGACATGATCGACATGACCGGAGATCCGCTGGCGACGCTGCCGCAAGAGCGTGTACGTCCCTCACGCGAAGCCCTGGAGCAAATCATGGAAGAGCTGCGGTAAGGTCGCGGCTTATGATTAGTGTTTCGTAAACAGAAAAGCCCTCGATTCCCGAGGGCTTTTGCCTTCACAAGCCACGATCCACCAACCGCCAGCAACGCCTTCTACGCGGCCAGGTCGTCGTCGCTTTTTTCGTTCTGATTTTCTTTCTGGCGTTCCCCGGGGTCCTGGTCCGTTTCAGATTCAGGATGTTCTTCGTCTAAACCACTCCTCTGATCTTTCGGCGGCCCGCTGTTTGTATCCTTATCTAGTTCGTTCTTCACTTCTCTCTCTCCCGTGAACTCTGGCGTCTGACCTTGTCCCGCCAGGCCGCTATCACTTGATTTGATGAGCGGGTCTTGGTTGCGGTGATCCAATTGTTCGTCTAGGGGCGCGACATTGGTTTCTTGCCCTGGCCGGTCCTGCTCCACGGCGCCGGTGTTCTTAAAAGCTGTCTCGCGATTTGAGGGATCCATAGGTCTCCGCTCTCATGGATGGCACTAATAGGCTGTGTTGTTGTCTCACCGCACTGATGTGCCATTTCAGCCAGTAAAAATGCACCTTCCAGCTACTCTCGAATTCCGCCTTAGTCCGCGAAACAATCCGCAAACAGCTGTGTTTGACCCTTCGAAAGCGATGTAAGGTCCCCTCCCTGAGGGACGCACCAACAACACCATAGGAAGGGAACACAGAATGAACAAAGCAACTCTCTTACTAGCCGGGGCACTGATGATCAGCCCGGCGATGTTTGCTCAGCAGTCCTCGGCTCCCGCATCGTCGGATCAGGCGACCAGCTCTCAGGCCACAACCCAGAGTTCGACGCAGGCGCAGTCGACTTCCGCGAAGGCAAACCTCACCGCTGATCAGAAGGCTGAGTTGAAGGATCTCAAGACCAAGGCCAAGACAGCTTGCAAGGCCGACGCGAACAGTGACGCCTGCAAACAGGCGAAGTCGGATTTGCATTCGAAGATGAACGAGTACGGCGTCCAGAGTGGCCATCATAAGAGCCAAAAGTCCGGCGCCACCAGCAGCCAGAACCCGTCGTAATTGACGGCGCAACAAGTTTGATCGTGTGAAGGGAAGAGGGTGTCCGCAAACGGTTACTGGGAAATCTTCACATGATCAAGGGGCAGTTCCAGGGGTCTCCCCGGCCAAAGGAACTGCCCCGATTTATATAATCGCGCCATCGAGCCAACGGCCCATCGATCTATCGACACAACATAAACTTGATTGCCGGTGCTTTTGATCCCGATGACGCAATGACCAGATCGTCCCATGACCCGATCCCCAATCCCCGCATTACCTCCGATACTATCTTTCTCCCAGCGCTCAACCCTACAATGTGCCTAATGAGCAGTCCCGGCGGACTCTTCCGTCCTTATCAGAAACTCGTAAAAATTCAGCTCCTCGACCGCGAGGTCGAAGTGCCCGAGAACAATATGGTCTTACGGGCGCTGCAGTATCTTGCGACGGAAGGAATCGCCTACGGACGCTTCTGCTGGAATGAGGATTGCCAATACTGTCGGATCGTTTACGACAGCGGGGACGGCACCAGTCAGCACACGGCTTTGGCCTGCAAGATGATGGTCAGAGAGGGAATTCGGATCAAGGAAATCAGCACCGAGCTGAAGTACTGCTTGCGGGATCTGAAGCTGGGGAATAGCGGAACCGCGACTATCGTCCAGGCCGACAGTTCTGAAAATTACGACTGAGATCCGCGCCTCGGGATCCCGCCGATAGAAGCCTTGCTATCTCTTTCGGACCGCAGAAGGCTTGGCTGGAGCGGCAGATACCCCTAACTTACGAAGCCGCTCCTTTGCCTGCGTCGCTTCCACCGACCGCGGATAACGCGAAATCAACGAGTTCAATTCCTGGACGCCGGCATTCTGCTGACCCAGTTCAATCAGGGCATAGCCCTTCTTCA
>Ga0068857_100004162_pt1 | contig 12189 bp, 11 predicted proteins | sample KBSCornC72_FD_66591 | JGI IMG/M metagenome (GOLD analysis project Ga0068857, IMG submission 66591) | Corn rhizosphere microbial communities from Kellogg Biological Station, Michigan, USA - KBS Corn C7-2 | ecosystem: Host-associated > Plants > Roots > Rhizosphere > Soil ...
TCTACAGTTAAAAACTTTGACAACTTAGGTCTTATTCTTGACTTCGGTGTGTGCGAAGGTGGTGAACGTAACATCTCAATGTTATACCGCAATGGTGCTAGAATGATTCAGAAATTTATCCCTGGCTTAGGTGCTGATGGATTAACTGTATCAAACAGCTTCGATGGTGTTCAAGGCGAACTCTTAACTGAATTCATGCCGAAGATCATCCTTCCAAATCGCTGTGGAATGCTATATGCGAATAGCTAATTGATTATCAAGTAGTTACAATAAAGGCTTTCAGTAGGGTGTGCCTCAACACCTTACTATTTTTAACTAATCAACAATGGCAGTAAAACAATTTAATCCTAAAAAGATTCACAACTTCGTTTTAGTGGATCGTAATGTATCAGGCTCAAAAGAATACGCCTTCAATTCCTATACAGACACAGCCGGAACTTATACAAGCCAGCCAGGATCTGTAGCAATGTATGTCCAAAGTAAAGACGACAGAGGAAGAGACAAAGGAAAGTACTTTAACCTAAACCAATCTCACTCAAACTTCATGGTTCGAGAGGGAGAAAAAGACATATATGGCAGAAGCCAATTTGACTTCCTAGCCAACTCTCCTGATTGCAAAGATAGTCCTAATGGATTTTATCAAGGCGAAGGAGAAGACCGAGTTCAAGTAGGAGTTATATTTAAGCTAATGGATACAGCAGGAGATGCTGACGTAGCAATAGAAGCTTCTAAACGTAGAGCTAAAGCCGAGATGAGTGCTTTGGAAGTGGATGACGAAACCTTACAAGACTTAGCTGCCCACATCGGAATATTTGGGGAAGCTAACAATCTAATGAGACATCAGGTACATCAATGGGCAAGCAAAAGGCCACTAGATTATTTTGAAGTATTAAATTCAGGTGATAGAGCAATACGAGCCATTGTTCGTAAAGCAGTATCTGAGGGAATCTTTACTAAGAAAGGCGAAATCATAATGTGGGGTGCAACAGTAGTTGGTCCTACTGAAGATGGAGCTGTATCAAATCTAATGAGAGATGGTAAAGACATTCTTGAAGCTCTCGAAAAGAAAATGGATTTAAGCAATAAAATTGAACTGAAGGGAAAACCAGGTCCAAAACCAAAGCTTGAAAAGACAAAATAATGTTAACCTAAATTAAATAAATAGCCTTCCAGAGATGGTTGGCTATTTTTATTAGTATGACTGTAGAAATTCTAAGAACTTATCAAGAGAAAGAAACACTCAGTACACTCAATGTAATTGATGGTGGAAAAATTATTTTCTCCTGCAAAGGACTAGAGCCACCAGACAAAGGTAATGCTCACAACATTTCTTGTATACCCGAGGCAGTTTATTCTGTTTCAAAAGAAGTAACTTCTAAAGGCCACGAATATCCGCATTTCAGAGTAGCTAATGTAAAAGATAGAGCTGGTATACTTTGGCATTCAGGGAATTATTTTAAAGATACATTAGGATGCCTCCTTGTGGGAGACTCTTTTGGTGACAGAAATAAAGATGGAGTACTTGATGTATTAAACTCAAGAATAACTCTACAAAAATTATACAACCTATTGCCTGATAAATTTCAAGCAACTTATAAGAAGAAATAATGTATACACCAATATTATCAGTTGGAATTACAGCAGACAGAACTACTGCTACTGTAATAGACGGAACGGTTTATGGAGGAAGTGAACCAGCAAGAAATCTAGTGCTTGTATTCTTAACAGGAGACAAACGAAATGCTGATAACACTATTGCCTCAGTGTTGACCTTAACACCAAATGACACTGACCCAACGATAGTATCAAGCTGGTCTTATGATTATACTTCTACAGGTGATGGCTGGGTAAATTATTTCTTTGTAATCATCTCTGACATATATGATTCAGGTACAACTTATGATATTTATGACGCTGTGTATGATTCAAGTACTAAGTTAGTATATAGATCAAAGATAGATGCTAATTTAGGAAATGTATTAAGTGATACAAACTCATGGGAATTAATAACAGATCCAAGTTCACTTGCTTTAAACAAAGATCAACCTAATGAGTCATTAAATATCAGCTCTATTGTTTATCAAAGAGTCCTAACATTCAACTCTCAATATGGATACGGAAACTTTGTATCTGAAAATGCCTCTGGATGTTGTGGTGATTGTGGGGACACTGAAGCAGTAGCAACATACAGTCTTTTAAGTCTACTGGTCAATGGAGCAATTCAGGCCGATTATCAAACTTTATTGCCACAAGGACAAGTTATTGTAGAACGTATAGCAGGAATACTAAGTACATGCTAGAAATAATCGAGAGTTCTGTAGTATATCAAGCTAACACTAAGTTAGTAGAGCTCGCGTATGCAGTAGCTCAAGAAAGAAACTATAAAAAGCCTTCTGTACAAGTTAAAGTTCAGGAAGGTTTTCGTATATACAAACTCCTCCAAGCACTTCAATATGAAGCATATTTAACACTGACTCAACGTCAGAAGATAGTCTACTGTTTGATAGATGAAGCTGGCATTAATGATTTTCCAGTAGCTCCAGTATTAGGTTCAATAACACCACCTACAATATCAGTGGGTATACCTGGCCGTCCTGGAATTCAAGGACAAAGAGGTGAAGATGGAGGGGCTACCGACTTTTCTTTAATTAACTCAGGTACAGATTCAGTAGTTGATTCATTTCCACCAACTGACGCACTAGCTGCTCGTTGGGACTATGTAGTCTACGATGGATCAGGAAATCAAAGAGCTGGATCAGTAATAGCTTCATGGACTTCAGATGGTATGTCAATAACATCACCAGCTGAGTACACCACAACAGATTTAGGAGATACGAGCCCAATCCAATTCACTGTAGACTTTTTTGGAGGTGTAATAAGACTTAATGCTGTTATAACAAGTGGATTCTGGACAGTCAAAGGTTCAAGATATTTCATGCCGAATAATGGCAGCGGAACTGGTACTATAAATACTAGTTTACAAGATGGATATATATTTATAGGCAATGCTTCTAACATAGCTACAGCTGTTCTTCCTAGTGGTGATATAACTGTTAGTAATACAGGGGTGTTTTCAATACCTGCTGGGACTATAGTTAATGCAGATATAAATGCTTCTGCTGGAATTATTTTCAGTAAAATGGCAGTACTCACAGCAAGTAAAATCGCTGTGACAGATGGTTCTGGTTTTATCACAACATCCTCTGCTGCAACCTTAACAGAGCTTAGTTATTTGTCTGGAGTAACATCAAATATTCAGACACAACTTGACAGTAAAGTTGGAAGTATTACAGGTGCTATAAGTACTGTAGTTTCTGTTGATCTTACACCAAGCCGGGTAATTGTAAGTAATCCATCTGGAAAAATAGCAATAAGCGGAGTAACAACTACTGAGCTTTCTGTGTTAAGTGGTATTACTTCCTCAACTACAGAATTAAACTATTCTACTGGTGTAACAGCATCTTTGAATGACAGTTTAATTTCGTACACAACATCCGGAGTAACCTATCAAAACACAGCAGTTGCAGGAGCTAATTTTGGAATTAAAAAAACCTCCAGAAACACAGTAAAAATTGCTGGTATACTAACACTAAGAGCTTCTGGTGGATATAGCAATCTAACCACCTACACAACACTACCAGTTGGATATAGACCATCTTATCAGATATATAAGTCTGTAATAATAACACAAGTAGGAGGTTCTGCTATTAGAACAGCAGTAGTTATAAATACAAACGGTACAATACAATTTGATGGAAATGCAGATGCACAAAGTGGATTTGTTTGCTCTGCTCATTTTGATGGATTAGAATTTGATCTATAAAAAGTAAATAATGGGAATAGTACTAAAAGGTACAGTAAATATAGAAAGTACTCCCGTAAGCGGAGGATCAAATCCTCTATTATCAAGAGCTACTTCAGGTGACATTACTAGTTCAACAGCTGGACTTACTACAGCTTTGGCTAATGGTTATATTATTATAGGTAATGGTAGTGGAGTTGCAACAGCAGTTTTACCTTCTGGCTCTATTACATTAACTAATACTGGAGTATTCGGAATAGCTTCAGGTGTGATAGTGAATTCTAATATAAGTAATAGTGCGACAATTGCATTATCTAAACTAGCAGCACTTACAGCAAATAGGGCACTTTTATCAGACGGTTCTGGTGTTATTTCAGCCTCCACAGTGACTAATGTAGAATTAGGATATGTTAGTGGGGTTACATCAGCAATTCAAACACAACTTAATACAAAACAAGTTACAATAACAGGAGCTGCTACATCAATTGTATCAGTTGACTTATCTCCTAACTTTGCATTAGTTTCTTCTGGATTAGGTAAAGTAGCTGTTAGTACAATATCAACTACTAAATTAGGCTATTTATCAAATGTAACTTCTGATATACAAGCCCAACTAAATAATAGACTTTCTTTCAGTTCAGCATTAACTCCTGTAGAGGGAGATATAGTTTATTATGATGGGGCTGTTTGGAATAGATTACCAAGAGGTTCAAACGGACAATTGCTTGCTTCAACAGCATCCAGTATTCAATGGCAAACTAATCCAACTACTGGCTTACCTACAGGTGGTTCAACAGGACAATACCTAAATAAAGTTAGTGGAGCAGATTATGATGTTCAATGGTCTACGTTAACTCTTGATAAAATAACAGATGTAACTGCAACTGTTAGTCAGGTCAATGTCCTTGCTACAGGATATTATGATGCTACTAGTTCTATTCAAACACAATTTGGAACTAAGCTCAATACTTCGTTAAGCCCAGGAGCTATATTTTATGGTAATGGTGGTGGAACTGCAACTCAATTATCACCAGCTACTAATGGTCAAGTATTAACTCTTGTATCCGGTTTTCCTCAATGGCAAACAGTATCTGGAACGGGCACTGTAACATCTGTAGCTGTAAGTGGTGGTACAACAGGACTTTCTACAACTGGTGGTCCAATTACAACTACTGGTACAATTACATTAACAGGAACTCTTGTTGCAGCTAACGGAGGTACTGGACAAAACTCTTATACTAAGGGGGACATATTAATTGCTTCTGGATCTACAACACTCACAAAACTTGGAGTAGGAGCAGATACTTATGTCTTAACTGCTGATTCTACTCAAACAACCGGAGTTAAGTGGGCTCCAATAGGAGGGGGAACAGTGACTAGTGTAGACTTAACAGTACCAGCTTTCTTATCAGTTTCTGGAAACCCTGTTACAACATCAGGAACACTAGCTGTAACCTTTTCTGGCACAGCAATACCAGTAGCAAATGGAGGCACAGGTAATACAAGCTTAACAGCTTATGCTCCTTTGTTTGGAGGGACAACATCAACAGCACCTGTTCAGAGTGGAACAACTGGAACCGCAGGTCAGGTACTTACTTCTAATGGTGCAGGAAGCTTACCTACATGGGCTGCGGCTTTAAGTTACGGTGCAGCAACACAGATACCATTTACAAACGGAAGTGCTAATGGATTCAGTTATTCATCAGCCTTTGCATTTGATACTACATACCAGAATTTATTTGTTGGTGGATCAAACACATATACAATATCCACGCCTGGATACATAAATAACACTTACGTATTTGCTGAACAGACAACACTAACAACAGGTAATACCGCCCCATCAATTATCACAGATGCTGTTGTCTTTGGATTTCAAAACTTTATCGGTGATGGAACTAATTATTATTCTGGTTCATCATCACTTACTTATGGTGCTCATAATAAAAACTATACTGGTGGTGGGTTAGTTGGTGGTTTATATGCGAGATTGTTACACTCAGGAGAAGGTAGTGGAGTTCATTATCATTTTGGTGGAGTTGCAGTTGGTGTTGGTGGTGATGCAGCCGTTGGAACTGAACTAGTAACAGCAGCAGCTACATCAATAAATATTAGTTATAACTCTTCTTCTCAGACAGCTGGGCATGGTGCATACGGCTATAATTCAGTTATTATAGGTGGGCAAGATCATGATATTCCAAGTACCTCTCCACGATCAGGTATTATTGGAGGCAATGCTATTAAGGCAAGAGCATCAGATCCTGATCAGATTTATGTACCTAACTTTAACATTGTAACAACTCCAACAAATGACAATGCCTTAACTCAAATATTAGCCAGAGATGCAACAACTGGTCTTATAAAATATAGAGATGTTTCATCAATCACTGGGACAGGTTTTACAAATCCTATGACCACACTTGGTGATATTATTTATGAAAATTCTACTCCCGCACCAGCAAGATTAGCAGGGAACACTACCACAACAAAGAAATTTTTAGTTCAAACAGGTAACGGAACAATAAGTGCCGCTCCTTTATGGGATACTATAATTGCAGCAGATGTACCAACGCTGAATCAAAATACAACAGGAAGTGCAGCTAGTCTAACAACTGGCAGGACTATTTCAATAACTGGTGACTTAGCATATACATCTCCTACATTTGATGGGACAAGTAATATTACAGCTGCTGGCACTCTGGCTACAGTAAATAGTAATGTTGGAACATTTGGGTCAGCAACACAAGTAGGTTCATTTACAGTAAACGGAAAGGGATTAATAACAGCAGCAGGTAATACCACTATTACTCCAGCAGTAGGATCTATAACTGGACTAGGTACTGGAATAGCTACTGCACTAGGAATAAACGTAGGTTCAGCAGGTGCTCCAATTTTGTTTAATGGGGCTGGTGGTACACCATCTTCAATGACTGGAACAAATATAACAGGATTACCACTCACTACAGCAGTAACTGGTGTATTGCCTGTTGCTAATGGGGGTACTGGTGTTATTGCAAGTTCAGGTGCAAGTAGTGTAGTATTAAGAGATTCTAATCAGAATATAGTTGCTAATAATTCAACTTTAAACTATACTACAACCGCTACCGCAGCAGGAACAACTACACTTACTGTTTCTAGTTCAAGATTTCAAACATTTACCGGATCAACAACTCAAACTGTATTATTGCCTGTTGTATCAACTCTAGCTACAGGATGGATTTATGAATTTACAAACTCATCAACAGGTGTAATTACTATTCAAAGTTCTGGAGGGAATACACTTCAAGCAATGGCTGCTAACTCAGCAATGATTGTTAGGTGTAAACTGATAACTGGCACAACTGAAGCATCCTGGGAATATAATTATTATCCCTCAAATCCAATGATAACAACAGGGGATTTAATAGTTGGCAACAGTACTGGAGAACCAACCAGATTAGCTGTGGGTTCTACAAATGGTATTCTTTCGGTAGTCGGTGGGACACCAGTGTGGAGAAATTTAATTGTATTAGGGGCTGGAACCTCTACTGCTGGAACTGCCCCTTTAAAATTTACTTCAGGTACTAACTTAACTACAGCTGAAGATGGTGCAATTGAATACAATGGAACTGATTATTTTGCCAGTGTAAGTACAAATAGATATACAATTGACAAGACTCTACGAGCATCATCGTCATTAAATTTTCCCTCTACTGCTGGAAATTCAAATAGTGATTTAACAATAACAATTACAGGAGCAGCTGATGGAGATATTGTAATGCTAGGTGTACCAAACTCAGCAGTATTTGCTAATTCGTGTTACACAGCTTGGGTATCAGCAGCAAACACCGTAACTGTTCGATTTAACAATTATGATCCCATAACCGCTAGAGATCCGGGAGCAGCAACATTTAAAGTATCTGTAATTAAATAATATATGGCATTAAGAAACGACATTAACGCAGAAACAAAATCTGATCTAACAGCCTATAATGGTGCTACAGATGGACAGGCTTATATCCTACTAGGGGAGTCATCTCCTGGTGATACACCAGTTAGAATATACTATTACAAATCAGCCTCTACTGCAACTGTAGATGGTGAGAATGTATTAGATGCTACAGGTATGGGAGTTGGTAGATTCCTTAAGAATCCTGTTCAACAAATCAATGCTGATTGGAATAGTACTTCAGGCTCTAGCCAGATACTTAATAAACCAGCTATTCCATCTTCTTTTAAAAGACAGGAAACATATTCCGGCACTACCAATTCAAGTGGTAACTATACAGTAACTTTTGGAACTTCATATAGTGTTGCTCCAAATATTCAAGCAAATATCATTGGTGGGAGTAATACAAACTTGATAAAGATTACATCTATTTCAAATACCGGATTTACAGTCAATGTAGTTAATAGAACAGATGTTGTTGGATTATTGCCAAGTTATTCTAATGTTAATGGAGCATCTGTAGATGTTATTGTAACAGAAAAATAGTATGATACAACTACCGTGGTTAAAAGGAAGAGGATATTGTAGCGAGTATAAAAACTTTCTAAACTATCTTGATACTAATAGTATTACTAAACCGAGTGCTCAGACTAAGCTTGCACAGAACCAATTTGTTGTTGATTTAAAAGAAGTTGGAATTTGGGCAATATCAGATCATTTGAAAATAATGGTTACTGATGCAGCAACAAAAGCTACTGATATAAATTTAATAAGTCCCGGAATTACATACACATCAACTCGTGTTGCATCACCTGTATTTACCCCTAATGATGGTATAAAGTTTAATGGAACATCTAGTTATATAAATACAGGATGGACTCCTAATGGGAGCACTAACTACACGCAAAATTCAGCGGAACAGATTATTTACCTAAAAGATATTGTTCTAGGTTCTAGTTTATTAGATGGTACTAGAAGTAGCGCAGCAAATAACGTATCATCAATAACACCATATTTTGCGTCAGGACAAGCCAATTATGGTACAAATGGAACAGGAACAACAACTGTTTCAGACGCTGCTTTTGATGGAACAAATGATTTATATTTTTGGGGTCGCACTTCATCTTCTTCACAATTTATTAGGAAAGGTGGAAATAGCAGATTAACAGCTTCAAACACCTCTACAACACCATCAACGCGAACTTTTAAAATCGGTGTATTCGATAATAATGGAACTATAAATCTTTTCAATAATAGAAAGGTGGGAATGTTTTGGAGCGGTGGCCTTTTAACAACGACACAAGAGACACAATTTAAAGCTGCATGGGATAAATACCTATCATCGATTGCATCAGTTCCAGTGCCAACTTTAGGTGTTATATACAGTAAAACTTCATGGTCTGACCTATCTGATTTTACCAACAGCACTACAGCCTCAATAGTATCAAACAACATTCAATGCTCAGGTGGTGCAGGAACATTTACTCAGCGTCTTGATATGTCATCATACGCAATGGTAAAAGAAAACTGGCAATTAACTGCTCTTATAACTGTAGGGACTAAAAATACTACAAGTTTTGGATTTGGTTTAGGTATCCACTCTATAAATGCTGCTGCTCAAAATGATTTTGCTACTCAATTTGATATGAGAAGCACGGGAACAACAGGCCAAGTTATTATAAACTCTGGAGCAAACGGAACATTTACACAACGTGCAATATCATCAACAGCATTGACGTTTAGTGCTGGTGATCAAATTTCAATTAATCTTGTAAGAGCTAAAAATGTAGTTACAGTTAGTGTTTATAATGTAACAACTGATCCCTCGGCAACAACAGTAAAAACGGCAACTTATACATTCCCTGCCACAACAACACCTTATTTACCAAATACCGGAGTTCCTTGCATATACAATTTTGGAGGTACATGGACGCTTAACTCATTAATATTCCAATCAAGCGAATTAAAAAGCCTTAGATATGCTTTCTTTGGGGACTCTAAAACTCAAGGTTACTTTGCGTCAAATTATGATCTTGCTTATCCTGTTATAACTAGTGATTATCTAGGATTAGCCAATAGATTAGGTGGTGGAAATGATCGCACTACAGATTACTTAAACAGAGTCCAGGAGGTTATAGATTTAGCTCCACAAATTGTGATAATGGGTGGCATTTCTAACGACCCTAGAAATGGGGTATCAGCATCAACAACGCAATCAAATTATGCTTCCGTAGTTAGTTCATTAACAGGCGCAGGTATAAGGGTAGTACATACAACCGGATTTTATGAGACATCAGGAATAGATCAGGCTACTTTTAGAACATGGCTATTAGCTAATTATAATAGTGCTGATATTATTGATACACTATTAACAACAATTTCACTCAATGCTGATGGTATACATCCAGATGATACTGGACATGCTTCAATTTCAAATATGATTGTTACTAGTGGAAAACTTCAAATAAATTAAGTAATATGGATTTTCACAAATTTGGTGTAGGCCCACACGCATTAGTGTGGCTACATGGATTGAATTCTACATGGGATCATGAAGGAATAGGCAAGCAGTGTAAAAATGGCTTTACTGATGCTAGGTTTACAATATTCTGTCCACAGAATCCAGATCAGAAAGATTGGTCTAAAAATGAATTAGCAGCGATAAAAGCTTATGTAATTGCTCAAGGTCCATTCACTACCTATAACATCACAGGGCATTCCCAAGGAGGAATAGGGACTATTTCAGCTATTAATTTTCACAAGAACTTCTGGCATACTGCTGGCATAAGCTCTGGAAAGACAGGATTAAAGAATTATACTCAGCTTTTATACCCTAAAATTAAGATTTGGCATCACCAACATGATCCGAGGGTAGGAGACAGCATCTTCAAATTCTATACTGGAATGCTTGCGGCTGGAGCTGACATACAAGAACACATCTACCCCGGTAGTGTACATTCTATAGAGGATGTTTATAGCCTGACAGCTTCTTATGGATATTGGCAGTGGATTAATACAAAATTATAATTAGGCAAGATTTTTGCAGTATAAACCTATAAATTAATCAATAATGGCAGTTCAAATAGCTTCCCCTCAATCCTCAGCTGGATTTGCAATAACACCAAATGACTCAGCAGATATATCAGCAGATGCAGCAGCAATTGCTTTAGGTATGTCTTTCTGTTATGTTCATATTGCTGGTACAAGTGGATTAGTAAAAGTTGACACTGTAGATGGTTCTACTATCAGTCTTTATGGAACTCAGGGTACTATACTTGGCACAACTTTACCTTTGAAAGTAAGACGTGTTTATGCAACAGGTACAGCAGCAACAAGCTTAGTGGCATTAAAAGGTAAAATCCCTTTTAACTAATGACGATAGCAAAGGTATTAGAAGTATTTGATATTCTCCAAGATAAGTATGGAGCACCTTATTTTCCCTCTGAATGGAAGGTAGATATGTTCAATATGAGTCAGTACGAGTATCTTCATGACTTACTTCCAGAAGAGGGGGGAGAAGGGGTAAACTTTGATTATGATTCAAATGTAACGGCCACTATTCAACCTTTATTGTGGATTGTAAATGTTACTATGAACAGCCAAGGGTTATTGCCTACAGCTACTATTGATACAGCCATCCAAACAGCTTCTGGAGACGCTACAGCTTCTTGGTTTAGAATTGCCAGTATAGGATTCAACTCAGGAACTAATGTGTACCCAGCACAATACATTAAAGAAAATAATCTCAGATCTTTTCAAGCCAATGTATTTAAGGCTCCGTCAGCTCCTAAAAATGTAAGATATAATTTTGTAGGTAACGGAATTCAATTCTATCCTACAGCAGTAAGCAATACACTTTCTATAAAAGTTATCAAAAATCCTAGAAATGTGTTTGTAGATGAAAATGATTCATCTAACAATGTTGATCCGGAATGGAGTGATTATGTTTGTTACAATATTATTGCCAAGATGTTGAAATTAGCTGGAGTAGCAACAGATGGACAAGATTTGATTCAAGATGTGAGGCTTAGTTCCATCGCTCAATAATGACTTATAAGATAGTTTATACTGGACGTTTAGTTAGTAGCAATACATTTTATGCTGGAGGTGATTGGAGGGTTAGAAATGGAATACAACAAAAATGGCATAAAATATATTCTATATTGTTTTTAGAAGCAAAACTTAAACCGTTTAAATCCTTTGACTTACGAGTGCTATATAACAGTAGACATGACGTAGACAATATTTCAGCCAACGTTAAGCTTTGTGCAGACTCGTTAAAAGGAAAATACATAAAAGATGACAGCTCAGACTATTTTCAAAGCATGAGTATAAGAAGAGATAAATCTTTACCAAAGAATACAATTGAATTCTATATAGACACACACGATTAATGTTAAAATCCGAATTCATATCAGATGTTGTGCTCCAAGTGACGCAGGGTGCTGTGAGTGATGAT
>Ga0068857_100004170_pt1 | contig 12172 bp, 8 predicted proteins | sample KBSCornC72_FD_66591 | JGI IMG/M metagenome (GOLD analysis project Ga0068857, IMG submission 66591) | Corn rhizosphere microbial communities from Kellogg Biological Station, Michigan, USA - KBS Corn C7-2 | ecosystem: Host-associated > Plants > Roots > Rhizosphere > Soil ...
CAATTTTTATGGGGCGACATATCAAGGTGGTGCATCAGGAATCGGGTCCATCTTTAAAGTGACACCAACTGGATTGCTCACCACGATCCACTCATTTACGGGTGGGGACAATGGTGGCTTTCCGCATGCGAATCTCACATTGGACGTCGATGGCAATCTTTACGGTACGACTCACAAGGGCGGAGCGTTTGATTGCGGATTGGTTTTCAAGATCACGACCAATGGCTTAATGACCACGCTGGTTTCGTTTAATACTACGAATGGCGCATTTCCTGATGCCGCTCTCGCGCGTGCGGACGATGGAAATCTTTACGGCACTACCGCTTTCGGCGGCAGCTCCAGCAATGGGACTATTTTCAGAGTCAGTCCCAACGGGCAATTCACGAATCTTTTCTCTTTCCCAGGTGGCAACGGAGGGGCCCAGCCGATGGCGGGATTATTCCTGGCGAGTGATGGAAATCTTTATGGTACGACGGCCAATGGCGGCGCATTCGGTCTCGGCACTGTTTTTCGGATGCTGCCGAATGGAGCAATTACGAACCTGGTCCACTTTAACGGTTTTAATGGAGCCAACCCCCAAGCTGTCCTGGCCGATGGTGGCGATGGCTACCTTTACGGCACGACGCAATATGGCGGCGCGAATGGTAACGGAACAATTTTCCGAATCGGTTTCGATTCCGCCCCGCAAATCGTGACGCCGCCAGCCAGTCAGACTGTCTTTGCCGGAGAGCTCGTGAAATTGAGTGTCGCCGTAACTGGCAGCCGTCCTTTGACTTACCAATGGAAAAGAGATGGAACCAATTTGATCGACGCAGGAAATGTCTCTGGCTCAATGGGGCGCGTTCTCAGTTTCAGCGGTGTCAAAACGAATGACGCAGGGATTTATTCGGTCGTGGTGAGCAATGCACTTGGCTCAGCCCAAAGCGCCGATGCAATGCTTTCTGTGACTTCTTCACCGCCAATCATCGTGACACAGCCGACGAATGTCACTACATCGCCGGGTGCCACTGTGGTTTTTGTGGTGGACGCCGTTGGGGATCAACCGCTCTCATATCAATGGCGAAGCAACGGAGTGCCTTTCGGCAACGGCGGCAACGTTTCGGGCTCGGATTCCCGCGCGTTGACGATATTGAATGCAACTGAAGGTAATAATGCGACCTATTCGGTGCAGGTGAGTAATGCGCTCGGTTCGGTGGTCAGCGCTGAGGCAGTGTTGACCGTTATTCCAGCGAGCGCATCCGGCACCAGACTGACCACGCTCTATTCGTTTGCTGTAGACAGTCCCGCTTACTCGCCGAACGGGTTGATCTCAGGTACAAACGGCGTCATCTATGGCACAACACGATTCGGTGGCATTTATGGTTCAGTATTCACGGTGACGACAAATGGAACCGTTACTCCGCCCTTAGTTTCATTTCATGGAACGAACGGTTCGCAACCGCGGGCTGGCCTCGTTCAAGGCTCGGATGGCAATCTCTATGGCACGACCCAGTATGGTGGGACTAATTCCAGTGGCTCTATTTTCCGTCTGGGTTACGACGGTACGCTGAGCAGCCTTTACATTTTTCCTTGCGATGACAACGGGTGCCCTGGCGGCGCGAATCCTTTCGCGCCCTTGTGCCAGGGCGCTGACGGCAATTTGTATGGCGCTACAACACAAGGCGGAACCGATGGATTCGGGACACTTTTCAAAATAAGCACAAACGGAGCTTTTACGGCGCTCTATTCCTTCACTAATGGAAGCGACGGAATCAGTCCCACGAATGGTTTAATTCAAGCCATGGACGGCAACTTTTACGGCGTGACTGATGGCGGCGCCTCGAATCGAGGCAACATATTCAGGATGAGTCCTGATGGCACGGTCGCTAACTTTTATACGTTCGATGGCGGCCAAAATGGCGGTGAACCTAACGCACTGATTCAAGGCAGCGACGGGTTTTTCTACGGCACAACGATGCACAGTTCGATGGGTTCTTTTCAGTTTTATGGCATCATTTTCAGAATGAACGCCGCCGGCCAGCTTGGCCTGCTTTATACGCTCAACTTTAATGATGGGCATTATCCCGCGGCGGCGTTGTTCGAGGCGAGTGATGGTAATTTTTACGGCACGACTTACAACGGTGGCTCCGCAACCTTGCCTGGGAACGGAACGATTTTTCGATTCGCACCAAATGGCGCGTTCGCAACTCTCGCCAGTTTCGATGGATTCAATAATGGCGCCAATCCCGCTTCTGCTCTGATTCAAGGACCGGATGGCGCGCTTTACGGCACAACGACTACGGGCGGCTGGGGCGGTCGCGGTACAGTCTTTCGTCTGGCTTACACTTCCGCGGTGCAGATCATTACTCAACCTGCAAATCAGGCGGTTTGGCCCGGGGCTACTGCGAAATTCTTTGTTACAGTCGCAGGCGTGAGTCCGTTCTCCTATCAGTGGCGGCGCAACGGAACAAATCTAACCGACGGAGCTAATATTTTTGGCGCGACCCAACGAATTTTGACTCTCATGAATGCTGGTCCCGCAGACGTTGCAACCTATTCTGTTGTGGTAAGCAATGCTCTCGGTACTGCCACCAGCGGTAACGCACTTTTGACACTGCTATTCCCGCCATCATTTCTGAACGTGGCGAAACTGAATAACTCACTGAGTCTAACGTGGAGTACGGTGGCGGGGCAGAGATACCAACTTCAATATAAGACAGACCTTAACTCAGCGATCTGGATTAATCGCGGAGTTCCAAGAACTGCGACCGGAGCGACCATAGCTGTTTCTGATCCGATCACTTCTGATTCGGAGCGGCTTTATCGCGTAATCCTGCTACCGTAACTCGGCGTCCGCGAAACGTGTGGCGCTGGCCGAATAGCTGATTTAGTGAGTGTCCCTGGCCTTCCTGCGGGCGAGTTGCGATTTTAAGTACGTGTCCGGCGGGGCTTGTTGCCAGGCAGAGTACCAAATGTCTCCGAGCAATTGACCTGACTTCATCAATTGCCCTTCGAGAAATGCCCGGCCCTGAATTCCCACCTCACCATCACCTGAGAGTTTGCCTTCCTGCTCCAACTGATAGAGGGGCCCGACCAATTTGTGCTGATCCGTTATGAACGTCATTACCGCCTGGAACATTTCCTCCGGCTTCGCAGTTCTGCCATCGATCGACACAGCTTTCGCCGAACGCAGCTTGCCTTGCATTTCCTTAAAATTTGCGCCGCCAATTTTTCTAAAGTAACCGCCATCAATCCAGCCGTGAAACGATTCACGGGTAGAGTAATGATGCGGATTCTCGCCTTTCCAACCGTGATGATGAATCGTTGTGTGCAAGGGCTGTGAAGCATCTCCGGCGTGATGGCCCATTATCCCCATCGTGTAAATGATATTGGCCCGGGCGTTTGCGATTTCCTCGGGCGTGCCGCCGTCTTCCTCGAACGCTTTCAAATAGGAAAACTCGGATTTCAATTTGGCGTAGTTTTCCGTGATTATCCACGGCAACAATCCCACCCATGAATATTTGTGCGCCGGATCTTCGCGGGATTCGGTTTCAGGAAAATTCTCCGGGTGCGTTTTTCGGAAGACGGCTAATTCCGATATGAAATCGTACCGAAAAATCGGCAAGGCTTCGGGCTTGAGACCGAATTGCGCCAATTCCTCGATGTCGATGAAATGCTCTGGTTCCTGGCAATGTTGGAGGGGCAGGTCGTGCGTGTTCCTCCAGCGATCCGGTTCACCGGCCAGAAATGCGATGCGTTCCGCAGCTTCCGGCGCACGAACGAAGGCCGGAAAATTTGTTGGCAGTGAGGACAACGCAAGTTGATTGACAGCCCGATGGCCTTCGTAATCCCATGCAGAGGCCGTATATACGCCGAGGCAGGTGATCAATAACCCGAACCCGGCAGGTAGGAGGTGTTTCATTCGCATTTCGATTCTGATTGTATCTCCGGAAGTGCCTTGAGAAAGGTAAAACCCTCTGGCCGGACGCTCAAGGAGACGATCGTTGAAAGCAGTATTCAGCGGGTTAGGATGGTAACGAATAATCTTGTTCAAACGCGCGCGTTTTGCTTTGATAGGACTGTGTTTCCCAATCAGCAAAGAAACCTGAATATGAAAAACTACTACCCTCTACGGTTTTGTGCAGTTCTGTTCTTTATAGTGTGGTCGGCCTTTCAAAGCAGGGCGCAGACCGAGCTGATTCAAAACGGCGGCTTTGAATCGGGCAATGCGAGTTGGACGATCGGCGGGGGCGCACTTGCGGACAACACAGCCGGTTTTTCAAGATCCGGTACGTATTTCATGTTTTTGGGGGGAGTGGTAAACGAAGTGGATCTCTGTTATCAACAAATTACAATTCCGGCTGGAGCTGCGAGCGCAACTCTGACTTTCTATTACAATATTCTGTCCTCAGACGACCCCAGTTTCCCTTACGACACATTCAGAGCAACGATTCGGGATACGGGTAACAATGTACTCGCGACTGTGCTCAGCAAATCAAATATAGACTCTGACAACGGGCCCGGGCCTGCCAATTATCATCAACAAACGTTCAACCTGCTTCCTTATGCCGGACAGACCATTCGCGTTTATTTCAACAGCGCCAATGATGACAGCATTGAAAGTTATTTTCTAGTTGACGATGTCAGCGTGCAAGTGACTACGTCTTCCACACCGCCAGCCAACGATCTCTGCGCCAACGCGATTCCGATGACGGCAGGGACGACGTACACCGCGAATACCGCCAACGCTACTTCAACAAATGAACCGGTGCCCGACTGTCAGGGTACGGCTGGAAAAGGCGTGTGGTACACTTATACGCCTGCTGCGAGCGGCACCGTGACGATCGGCACATGCGGCAGCACGTTTGATACGGTGCTGGAGGTCTATACGGGAAGCTGCGGCTCTCTGACGCCGCTGATATGCAATGATGATAACGGACCGGCTTGTTCTGGAAGCCAGGCGAGCGTCAGTTTTGCCGCCACGGGTGGAACAACATATTACATTCTGGCTGCGGGCTCTGGAGGTGCCAGTGGGACTTTGAACATTTTGGCTAGCGGTCCAGGTGGATTGATCATCACACCTACGTTCGACAGTTCGATCACAAGCGATCCTCAAGCGGCGACGATTATGGCGACAATTAATTCGGCACTGGCAGTATATCAAAACAGTTTTTCTGATCCTGTTACGGTCACGATAACCTTTAAAGAAATGGGGGGTGGTCTGGGCCAGAGCAGCACTTATTACAGCGGGTTTAGCTACTCGAGTTATCGAGCCGCGCTGGCTTCGCACGCAACAACGTCGGATGATACTGCGGCATTGGCTCACCTGCCGAACCAAAGTTCAAACCCGGTTAATGGCAACTCCACCATTAATCTTAGCCTGCCTCTGGCCAGGGTGTTGGGATACAGCGGAGTAAATCCTCCACCGGGAGCAACGGATGGCACGATTTTCCTCAACACTTCAATTATGAACCTTTCGCTTAGCACGACCAATCCGACGAAATACTCACTCTTCGGCACCGTTTGCCACGAGGTGGATGAAGTGCTCGGTTTTCTGTCGTCGCTGAACGGTCTGAACAACGGCGATCCCGCTCCAGTTGGTCCGATCAGCCCGGCTGACCTTTTCCGTTATGATGCGCTTGGGAATCGTAGTTTCGACACAGGAGTCGGCACGGCGGCTTATTTTTCAATCGATGGGACAACCGACCTGGTACGGTACAATCAACAGCAGGGTGGTGACTTTCAGGATTGGTTCAGTTACCCTTTTGGCGCGGCGATTCCGCGAGTTCAGGATGCCTTTTCGGGAACCGGTTCTCAACCGGTGCCGACAGTCGAGCTTAGAGTCCTGGACGTCATCGGCTATGCCCGTGTGCTTCCGCCTCGGCCAACTCTTTCGATTGCACGCTCCGGTAATAACGTAGTGCTCGCGTGGCCAGCAACAGCAACCGGGTACACATTGCAAAGCTCGAGCAACGTTTTATCTGGAGTGTGGGCTACGGTTAGTGGCGCCATCAGCGCCAACGGAAATTATTACGTAACCAACTCAGCAAGCGGCCCGAAGAATTTCTATCGGCTGTCGCAGTAATTACGTTTGGTTTTCACCGGTCGCAACGCGGTTGGTGAAACTTGCAATCGTTCTGACATTTTCCGCGGCGATGCGGGACAGTCACCATAGCTGTCTTCAATTCTGAAAGGCTTCGAGCGACATCAGTCGCCTGAACCGTGATGACATAGATTCGACCATCGCCCTTGCCCGAGCGGTCCGCACGCAAGGTCGCCCGTGATTGTCCAATCGGATGATGTGTGCATGGCCATGGCCCTCCGGCGATTCGTTGCTGCTGACGCCTACAGTTTTGCAAACCGAAGACTTCTTCGTTGACCCCTCGCCCACCCTCGGTAACATGCGCTTTCCGAATTGGAAATTGAAAATTAAATTGAAATGGAACTATGGCAGTAAAAGTTGCAATTAACGGGTTTGGACGCATCGGGCGGCTCGTTTTCCGCGCGATCTCCGAACAGGGATTGATAGGTAAAGATGTGGATGTCGTCGCGGTCGGCGATATCGTGCCGGCCGATAATCTCGCGTATCTCCTCAAATATGACTCCACGCAGGGCCGATTTAACGGAACTGTCGGCTCCGAAAAATCTTCCGCAGACAAACCGGAACCGGACGTTCTGATTGTCAACGGCCAAAAAATTCAGGTGGTCAGCGCCAAAGAGCCCTCGCAGCTTCCCTGGAAACAGTTGGGAGTGGACATCGTGATCGAATCGACCGGCCTCTTCACCGACGTTGAAAAAGCCAAGGGGCATCTCGCGGCAGGCGCGAAAAAGGTGATTATCAGCGCGCCAGCAAAGGGTGATTGTCCGACGATTGTGATGGGCGTCAATGAGGGCAAATACGATCCGAAACAGCACAACGTTGTTTCCAATGCTTCCTGCACAACCAACTGTCTGGCGCCTCTGGTCCATGTGCTGCTGAAAGAAGGGTTTGGTGTGGAGGAAGGGCTTATGACCACGATCCATTCGTACACGGCGACGCAGAAAACTGTGGACGGCCCCAGCAAGAAAGATTGGAAAGGCGGACGCACCGCTGCCACAAACCTGATTCCTTCGACGACTGGCGCAGCAAAAGCCGTCGGCCTGGTTTTGCCTGAGGTCAAGGGCAAACTCACCGGCATGTCTATACGAGTGCCGACGCCGACCGTCTCCGTTGTGGACCTGACGGTTCGCACGACCAAAGACACAAGCTACGCTGAGATTAGCGCGGCGATGAAAAAAGCCAGCGAAACGTATCTCAAAGGCGTCCTGGAATACACTGAAGACGAAGTCGTCAGTTCCGATTTCATTCATTCGAAGTCTTCGTCGATTTTTGATCAGGGCTCGGGGATCGAATTAAACAAACGTTTCTTCAAGCTTGTAAGCTGGTACGACAACGAATGGGGTTATAGCTGTCGCGTCGCAGATTTGCTCAAATACATGATCCAAAAGGGAATTTAACTTCCTCCAACCTATGATTCACGACGGCGGTCCGACATCGGGCCGCCGTTTGTGTTTTCGGGAATCAGGCAGCTTTGATCGAGGAGGAGTCCCGCCCGCGACGCAAAAGGGTGAGCTTGGTGATGTAGTTGGTGTTGAAAATGTGAATTCTGTCGCCCACGTCAACGACTACTGTAGTCTTATTCTCGGCTAATAAAACCTGTTCGGGGTGACAAACAACAATCGCCTCGCCATTTAGACGCAGTTCGAAAGGACGGAATGGGCTCGCATGCAGAGCGGCTTCTACCTTCGCCACTTTCATGTGGCTAATCTAGCCGGTTTGCGGATCATCGCAAGCCTTCCCCGTGCGCTCCATTAACGATTCGGGAAATTCGCCAAGGTCTGCAGGGTTTTGTCTGCGCTTCGCAAGCGGAAGAACCGCATCGGCTCAGAGAAGGTGACGGTGTGTGTGAATGATGTCGGGCTGCTGAAGTCTTCGAAGAGGCCGGTCACGTTGGTGGAAGTTTGCAATATAAATCCCGGAGACCATGAAAGCGTAAGTCCATTGCTGGAGGCTTGAGAGATGAGGACCTGGGTCGGAACGATCTCACCCGTGGAAAGGATGGTTGCGGGATAGTTTCCAGTGGCACCGGCTGGGTTGTGAAACTGAATCTGCGCAAGTTGTTGCGATGACAGACCAGAGGCATCGTTCCCAAAGTAAAGTTGGTGAAGTCCGTCGCCAGTGGGAGAACCGTTCCAATGCTCAATGGTGAGAATTGCCTGAGCCGACCACGAAACAGAAGCGCTGTTGACAAAAGCAAGACTGGATGGGCCATGAGGAAAAACGATCGCGGAATTGCTGGCCTGCGAATCGCCAACGAGCAATTTTCCCAACGCCTGTTGATTCGTATTTGCCTGCCAGCTTCCGTTGGCCAAAGTTACCATGTCCGCGTTCATAATACTGCCGCCTGACTGACTAAAGGTGGCGCCGCCCGCCATCTCGATATTCGGCGCAACTAGTTGGCCGCCCTTTTGCACAAAATTGCCAAGGTTCATGCTCAGGTGATTAACTGAAAGAACTCCGTCATTGAGCGTGTAAGCGGGGGAAATGAAAACGTTTGGTCCGGTTTGTCCGCCGTTCAATTCAAGTGAATCGGCGATGTGCACCCCGCCGTATTGCTCCATGCTGCCGTATGGACCCAGGGAAGTGGAAGTAGTGATGAGAACTCCGTTGGACAAAGCGTAATGTCCGGATGGGAACGCATTCACATAAGGCGGCGGAAAGTTGCCAATACTTACCGAACTCGTGAAATTGGTCCCACCGGCCTGCAGGAAATTTGCCATATCGGGATAGTCGAAGACGGAAGTCACACCGGGTAACTGCATTTCAGAACAGGACAAGATGCCTCCGGCGAGGCGATAGTTGCCCATGGTCACATAAACGACTCCACCTGTGACAGTGCCGCCATACTGATTGAAGTTCCCGGCTGATGAGCTTCCCGGCCGATAAATAATATTGCTCACGGTAAGGTTGCCTCCAAACAGATCGTACTCTCCCGAAGTATATAACTGCACATCAGCCGTATAGTTACTTCCTCCAAACTGATTGAAGCGCGCCGGGAAATTCCCTCCGACGCTCAGAGCTGCGCTCGCTACCAGATTGCCATTGGTCAGGTTGTATTCACCGGGACCGACATCTCCGATTTGCACACTGGCAGTTGAGACCGTGGAGAAATCGCCTTGGTTCAAAGCGCCTCCGATCGAAAATGCGCCGCCTAAGGCATTGTTAACCTCGAGAGCAGAGTGCAGAGTGAGCAGCGTCGCATCCGCGTAGATGCGGAGTTGCAAAACTGAAACCGGCATTTCAAGTCCGGCATTATCCAGCACCAGTGCATTATGCGAGTTGCTGGGCGACGAAACGGTAATAGACGACGGGCGAACTGTTTGCGAAAAATTTTGGACTGTGGACGGCCCGATAGAAACTGCCTTTGAACCAGAATTTTCGATGAATACCGCTTGTCCGGGACCGGGCAATTGGCCCAAAGACCAATGCATGTCCTCCCATTGACCGCTCGTTGGGTTGGTCCAGGCATTTTGCTGGGCACCGACCTCAACAGATTCGCAAAGCACCATCAATCCCAAAACGACCAACACACGACCGAACATCGGCTCAGGTTAGGATGGATTGGCAGGTGGAAACACTGGGGTAAGGGGAGTAGAAGGGGCGGGGGCAAACGAGTAGAAGCCTTTTGTGGCTTGCCTATAATCCCGGGTTTCTTACAGTGGTTAGATGCGAAAAGTTGGTCTGTGGCTATGCCTGTTGGCGGGCTTAATCTCGTCGGTGTGGGGGCAAGTCACAGTGGAAGTCGCGCTGGATCAGGAGCAATTTCTTCCAGGCGAGACGATTCCAATATCCGTGAAGATCAGCAATCGATCAGGGCAGAAACTGACATTCGGAACCGAGCCAGATTGGTTGACGTTTGCGGTCGAATCGCGAGACGGCCTGGTCGTCCCAAAAGTCGGCGAGGCGCCTGTAGCGGGGCCTTTTGAACTCGAATCGGCTGAGCGCGGAACCAAGCATGTCGATATCGCGCCGTATTTTGTCGTCCGACAGCCCGGACGTTACTCACTGATGGCGACTGTTCGCATAAAGGAGTGGAGTGGCCAGCCGGTAAACAGCCAGCCAAAGAACTTTTATATCATGGAAGGAGCCAAGCTTTGGGAACAGGACTTTGGCTTGCCAATACCGCCCGGCTCGACCAATGCCGTTCCCGAAGTGCGTAAATATGTGCTTCAGCAGGCCAATTATTTGAAAGGCAAACTGCGACTCTATCTGCGTTTGACCGACGCAACCAATACAAAGGTTTTCAAGGTTACACCCATTGGGACGATTCTCTCCTTCAGCCGGCCCGAGCCGCGCATCGACAGGTTCAGCAATTTACATTTGCTCTATCAGAACTGGGCGCATTCTTTCAGTTACACGGTATTCAATCCGGACGGCGAGATTCTAGAGCAACAGACCTACGACTATACGGATACACGTCCGCGTCTGAACGTGGATGAGGATGGCAGAATATCGGTCGTGGGCGGAGTCAGACGCGTAACTTCCAACGGCTCTCCGGTAACGGGTGAAGGTCGCTAATTTTGCCGACCGAATCGCGCCAAGGTCAGATATAGTACATCTTTTCCTTTTCAGCGGCCTGATCGAGTAACTGCTGAAATGTAATTCCGTCCGCCACTTCTTCCATCGCGCGTTGCAGACGTTGCCAGGCATGGCGCAGTTCAGTCGGACAATCAGCGTCGCTCAATGCGGGTGTGTCGAAAACCGTGCCATGAACGGCGCGAAGCACATCCCCAAGGCTGATCTCCGCCGGAGGCCGCCCGAGCATATAACCGCCTTCCTTGCCGCGCACACTGCGGGCAATGCCCTGAGCCTTCAACTCGATCAGAATTTGAACCAAATAGTTGGCGGGGACACCTTGTAGCGCGGCGAGGTCTTCGACTCGGAGCGCTTCCTGTTTGGGGTAATGGCGGGCCAGTCCGAGCACGGCGCGAGCCGCATAATCGCTTTTGACCGACAACTTCACACGTGAAAGTTAAGTGTCAGCGATGAAATAAGCAATGGTGATTAGGGATTATGGCCGGGTAAAGAACTTGCGCTGCTTTTCACTAATCTGCATTCCAAGTTTCTCCATGACCATCATCATGTCCTCCCAGACTTTTCGTTTTTCACTCAACGCCTGATTTCGCAGCACATAAGCGGGATGGTAAGTCGGCATCAATGGAATTCCACGGTAGGTCTGCCAGTTTCCGCGCAATTTCATGATGCCAACGGTTTTTCCGAGCAGACCTTCAACAGCGGTCCCGCCAAGAGCGACGAGCACTTTTGGCCGGATCAAATCAATCTGTTCGTGCAAGAACGGAATGCACGTTTGCATTTCTTCGGGAGTCGGCTTGCGATTGCCGGACGCTTGTCCAGGCGTATCTGGACGGCACTTCAATATATTTGCGATATAAACCGACCCGCGTTTGAGGCCCATCGTCTCGATGATTTTCGTCAGCAACTGCCCGGCTTTCCCAACAAATGGCTCCCCTTGAATATCTTCATCGGCTCCCGGTGCTTCACCCACAAGCATGAGTTGCGCATTTATGTCCCCGACGCCGAACACGACGTTTTTGCGGGACGAAGCGAGGTGAGCGCATTTAACACAGGCCATCGCGCGCTGGTGCAAATCGGCAAACGCCGCTGCTTTTGCTTCCGGTGAAAGGGCGGGAGAAGTGGGAACCGCGATTTTCTCGCCCCGCATTTCCAACGCCATCGGTGATTCGACCGGGAAAGAGGCCGGTGCAGATTTGAGCGTTGGCTTGCTTGCCTCTGGCATTGGTTTTTTGAGTTCCGGTTTGGCGCTTTCAAGTTTCTGAGAGGCGAATCCGAATTTTTGAAATTTCGGATTAGCCAGCGCAGAGAGTGCTTCCGGTGAAACCGACACAAAGCGCACGCCGCGCCCTTTTAGCTCATCAAGGTGCTGAATCGTTGCCTCAAGTAATTCTTCGTAACCTGCCGCCATGAAATTGATCGTATTCAATAGAACCAAAATTGCACGAGAATTTTCCTGCTTTCAGCACAATGCATTTCTGTTTTTACAGCAGTACGTCCAAGACTTTCGGCATCTTCACACGTATTTCGGAAAAGTGATCTTCCAACAAATTCTGTGTC
>Ga0068857_100004175_pt1 | contig 12165 bp, 8 predicted proteins | sample KBSCornC72_FD_66591 | JGI IMG/M metagenome (GOLD analysis project Ga0068857, IMG submission 66591) | Corn rhizosphere microbial communities from Kellogg Biological Station, Michigan, USA - KBS Corn C7-2 | ecosystem: Host-associated > Plants > Roots > Rhizosphere > Soil ...
TCCACTTGCACGGTGTCGAGGTGGCCCATCAGCAGAATGGGGCGCTTCGAGCCGTTGCCTTTCAGGCGCGCGATCAGGTTTGCGCGCATAGGATCTTTGGCGGCGAGGATGACTGGAATGCCTTCGGCTTCTAGGACGTGCTGAACGTATTCAGCGGCTTTGGTTTCGTTCCCGGGAGGGTCAGTGGTATCGATGCGGATGAGCGCCTGGTAGTGGCGCAAAAGTTCATCGTTGACTTTGGGCCAGTCGATATTCTGGGCGCTGGCTTCGCCGAAAAAAACCAGCAACAACAATGAAACAGTCAGACGCATGGAGTGATCTTAACTCACTTGACAGAGTTCGTGACGCGTTCGCTATTTATGACATATGCGCTTCGTATTAAGTAAATAATCCTAAGGAGATTTATTTCGTGCCACCTCCGTCTGGGCAGATCCAGCATCTGGTGGTTCTCATGATGGAGAACCGGTCGTTCGATCACTTGTTTGGTTTCCTCATGTCCGATACCTATCCCATCGAAGGGCTCACTGGAAAGGAAAGCAACTTAGATTCGCAAGGCGAGCCGGTCAAGGTGTCGGCCGACGCCAATTATTCGGGTGATTTGGGAACCGATCCCGGGCACCATTTCCCGGACGTAAACATCCAGATATTTGGCAACATTGAGGGCACGGGGGCGCCGACCATGTCCGGCTTCGTCGCCGACTATCAGAAGATGTGCGGCGGAAATATTTCCAAATCGCGCCGCATCATGAAATGTTTTTCCGCGAAACGTATACCGGTGATCACTACGCTCGCGCAGCAGTACGCGATTTGCGATCACTGGTTTTCTTCTATTCCAGGACCGACGCTGCCCAATCGCTCCTTCGCCCATGCCGCGACTTCCGTGGGCCGCCTGGATATGAATCCGACTTGGTTTGACGAGGCCAAGACCATTTATGAACTGTTGGGCGAGTCCAATGTATCGTCAAAGATCTATTTTCACGACATGAGCATGGCGCAGACTTTTAAGAATCTTCAATTGGGGGACCAGAACAAGTACTTTGGAACTTTCAACAGCTTTCTGGACGCCTGCAGTAAAGGCACGCTTCCTGCCTATAGCTTCGTTGAGCCACGCTACAATGCCGACAACTCGGGCGATGCTCTGCCCGCCACTGATCAGCATCCCGACCACGACGTGCAGGAAGGAGAAACGCTGATTCTGGACGTGTACAACGCGGTGCGCAAGAGTCCGCTATGGGAGAGCACGATTCTGTTGATCGTGTACGACGAACATGGGGGCACCTACGATCATGTGCCGCCGCCGGCTACGGTGAATCCGGATGGCAAAGCGTGTCTCGATCCACCTTTCACTTTCACGCGTCTGGGAGTGCGCGTTCCGGCGGTGGTGATTTCGCCGTGGATCGAGCCGGAGACTATCGACTCGAACCAGTATGACCATGCGTCGATCGTCGCTACGGCGCGGAAGCTATTCCTGGGAGCGGGCTGGGAGGCGAAGGCCCTAACGGCGCGCGATCAGGCGGCCCTTCCGTTCGACGTCACGCTCACTCGGGATATGGCACGCACCGACACAGTGGATCCCAAGCAACCCTATCGCCAGACCACGCCGGCGGTGCGCGCGGCACGGCAAGCCGCCCGTCCGCTCTCCGATTCTCAGCAGACCCAGGTTCAGCTCACCAATCTGGTGAACCAAAAGTTGCCGCCGGAGCAGCAATCGCCCATGCCGGTAGAAACCATCCAAACGCAAGCGGACGCGGCGGCGTTTCACAAGGACGTTCTCAGCCGGGCCATGCCGCAGACGCAGAAGGCGGGCGGATGAAGCGGCGATTGCTGGTTCCGCTCTTGCTGGCAGGTGCTCCGGCCTTTGCCCAGTTCATCAGCGATTGTAGGGGCATCGTCAACCCACCGCCGCCTAAAACGTCGATCAAAGAGGCGGAAGCGTGCCTTACGGATTTCTTCACGGCTCGTCCGGTGCACGTCACGGTGAAGAGCATCGTGCCGGGCGGTGGCTTCGGCGTTGGCCCCACGTTCAACCAGGACCTGAATAGCGGCCGGTGGCAGAATCATTTGAACATTACCGGCGTCGCGACTTTCCGCCAGTTCTGGGAAACGGATGCGCTGTTCACGGCCACGCATACTCGCTTTGGAGCAAACAATTCCGCTCGCGACCGCTTCCGCGTGAACCTCTACGCTCACGCGCGCGACCTGCCGGTGATGCCCTACTATGGCATCGGACCCAACGTCACTCAGCAGAATTTGACGGATTATCGCGACCGTGAAGTGAAGGCCGGAGCCGATTTGATCAATCCATTTTCGGCTTGGTTCGCCGCGGGCGGCACGCTCGAAGCCATCTGGCCGGATATTGGCGGCGTGACCAATAGGGACGTCCGGTCCATCGAGGCCGCCTTTAATGAATCCACCGCGCCGGGCTTGGTCTCACAACCTGCCTTCATGCATTACGAGGTGTTCGCCGAGCCTCGCCACACTCGTGGTCCCTTCGAATTCACTTACCGCGTGGGATATAACTTCTATCAGGACACGCAGAGCGGGCACTATTCCTTCCGCCGCTTCAAAGTGGAAGGCACCCACACCTTCCATCCGGAAAAGCGCGACGACAGCTTTCTCACTATTCATACGCGTTTGACCATCTCAGATGCGAACGCGGGGAATGTGGTGCCGTTCTATTTTCAGGAAACGCTGGGCGGATCCGACATCGACGGGCAACCTACACTGCGCGGATTTCGCGACTATCGTTTTCGAGCGCCCGACAATGTACTGATTCAGGTGCAGTACGATCGCCGCGTCTGGGGACCGCTTGGTCTGGTGGGGTTCTACGATACCGGCGAAGTAGCGAACCGGGCCGGCGATTTGAGCCTGGCCGACATGCGCCACAGCTTCGGTTTCGGGGTCAGTATCTGGGCCGGAAATCGCGCGGTCTTCCGCGCGTTAGCGGGCTTGGGAAGCGGCGAAGGCCGGCATCTCTACTTCGGCATCCCAACTTTTTGAGTTGAAAATCGAGTAGTGGTCGAGTTTGAATATCCCGACTATGATGAGGAATGATTTCAGGCCAGGAGACAGGTAAGCGCATTAGCGAACTGATACTTCAGGTAACCGCTGAACTAAATGGGTCAGTAAAGATGGCGCAAGAAAAATGTCCGGCGGATGAGTTCTTCACCTATCGTCGCGCGGTGGGCAGCATTATGGGCGAGATATTTTGAAGTACTCAACCCAATTTATTCGACCCATCCAACGCTCAAGCCCCCTGGATTCGAATAGGGCCACCCTTAGAACGCGTGGCTGGAGCTGATGCCGTTGGTCTGCAGGACCGTCTGCATCTTTTCGAGCGCCGCTTTGTGAATCTGCGACACGCGGCTTTCGTTGATTCCCAGGATGCCGCCGATTTCTTTCATGGTCATTTCGGCCGTGTAGTAGAGCGACACTACTTTCTGATAGCGCTCGGGCAGAGTCTTCATGGCGACGCCCAGCACGCTGCGCAGTTGCTCATGGGCGCAGATGGAATCGGGGTGAGTGTCGGGGTTGGTCGGGAAATCGGGGGCCGGCAGATCGTCGTTTTCGTTGGACCGCGTGGACGCGGAAACCAGGCCGACGTTGCGCAGGTCCAGCATCATGTTGCGCCAGCGTTCCTGATCCATGCCCAGCTTCTGCGCGACTTCCTGTTCTGTGGGATTGCGCTGCAAGGTGGCGGCTAGCTCGCGCGTAGCGGCCTCCACTTGTTTGTGGCGGCGGCGCATGTCGCGCGAGGCCCAGTCGAGCTGGCGGAGGCTATCGAGAATCGCGCCTTTGATGCGGTGCTTGGCGTAGCTCGAAAAGGCGACTTGTTTTTCGGGGTTGAATTTGCTCGCGGCGTCGAACAGGCCGAGGATCCCGGCGTGAACCAGATCGTCCACATCGACGTGGACTGGCAAATTTTCGTGCACGCGAATGGCGATGGCTTTGACTAGGGGCAGGTGCTCCAGCACCACGCGGTCGCGGCGGGCCATTTTGGCCGATTGCTGGGCCGCGGCTAGTTTCGCCGTCGCCTCCGCTTTCACCGTCGCACGGGTGTGCAGCGTGCTACTCACCGCCATGGGCTTGGCCGGTGGGGGTGGGGCAGTACCCTTGCGGGGTACGGCGCGCAGTCTGCTCTGTAATGACTTGGTCTTGATCTGGTCTGGCGGAAGCTGGAGCGCGGGCGCGACAGCGGCGGCACTGGAATTTTTTAGTCTCATATTCATTTCTCCGACGCCTTTGAAAAGGCACGCCTTAGGCCAATTGGTCTACAGGTTCGGAAAACTCCTGCCGAGGGCCCTGTCGGAATCCGCCTAAAGCACCGATAATCAAACACTAATGCGTTGGAAAGGACGGGGCTGATCTCCTCCCGCGCGGAGGTCGATCTTCCAACTGGGCCTGCTCCCGTACCGTTTTGGAACTGCTTTTCCATCGTTTAATACCAAACCGGAACTGAGGAGCCGATCTGGGATCGGCATCTACGAAAAACTTCCGGCTTTTAGATAGAAGCTTAGCGAGTAAGGTGCTGATAGTACCTAGAAGCTTCCCCTTAGATGAGGCCTAAAATGATCCCACGTAGGATATGTCTCACGCTTAGCCGATGCGGTCTTTCAGTATGGCTAAGTATGTTTTCAGCGCAAAGCCGCCTAAAAGCACCCAGGTAGCAATGCGGATGAGGCCATCCAGCGTGAAAGCTGCCAGGATAGCTAGCACCGCGTAGACCAGCATGGCGTAGAGGAAACGGCGGTTCATCTGGGCTGATTGTACGTAAACGCCAACTGCAGCCGGATTTCGTTGCCCTTAAAGGTTGTGGGTAAAGGCGGGAAGGGGTAGGAGGCGCTGATGCCGGCGACAGCGGCGCGGTCGAAGGCGGCTGTCCCCGAGGTTTCGGCGATGACCAGTTTGGGAACGGCGCCGCGGCGGTCGATGATGAACTGGATCAGCACGCGGCCTTTGCGGCCGCCCACGCGGGCGCTCTCGGGGATCACGGACAGCCAATTGGTGCGGACGGCGGCGAGCACCTGCACCAGGTAGGGTTTGAAATCGACGCCGGCGGGGTCGCTCAGGAGTTGTAGATTGCTGCGGGCGGGGCCGGTGGAGGGGGCTTGGTTCTGGCTGGGTATGCTAGTGAATTCGTCGATGTCGCCGATGGTGACCCCGGCGGAGGGTTGCGCGGGGGCTGGCGGGGTGGGCGTCCGCAGCGTTTCTTCGACGGTGTGCGCGATCGGCGGCAGCTTCGCGTTCGGGTTGTAATTGGGACGCGGCGCGGTCCCGCCTGAGCCGACCGGTTCGAAGGCCAGTTTGGGCTTTTCGGGCGGCGGAGGCGCGATCGGCGGGAGGATTCCGGGCGAGGTTACGGGTGGAGGCGGAGCGGCTTCGGCTTCGATCTTGGGCGGTTCGATGGGGGCCGGGATCGAGGGAGTTGCGGCGGGCGCGGGTATGGGGGCGCGGAAGCGCGGGGCTTGTGGAATGGGGGCAGGCGGGGCGGCGCTGCGGACGTCCAGGTCGTGCGTGATCTTGCCGCGGTTGGGATCGCGCTGGGTTAGATCCTGCGGCATGTAGAGCGGCACTGCTTTGCGAAGGTCTACTACGAATTCGGGAACACGGGTCGGGAGCGGGGCGTTGATGGCGGTGATCACCACGGACAGCGCGACTAAGTGGTACAGAAGGGCTCCGGCTAGTGCGAGGACGATTCTCGAAGGCGGGATGGGCTCGCGCCATTCGCGTAGGAGGTTTAAGTCGTCTGCGGGGTCGGGGGTGCGGTCGGTGTTCACGTGCTTGCCAGCGTTTTTTCCACTAGGCGGTAGTGCGCCTCAATTTTATCAAGGATCTCGAAAGCGACTTCGAGGGCTGCCAAGCCCTGCACGCCGGTGACCCGCGGGGGGTGGCGCGTGGTCACGCTTTCGAAGAATCCCTCTAATTCAAGACGCAGCGGTTCGTCCTTGGTTACCGGGAGGGCCGCGAAGTCGATGGCCATGGGCGGTTTCACGCGGAAGCGGACAGCGTCCTGGCGGCTGTAGTCGAGCGAAATGTACTCGTGGGGCTGGAACAGGCGCAGTTTGCGCACGCGTTCCGTCGACACGCGGCTGGCGGTGAGATTGGCGACGCAGCCGCTGGGGAATTGAATGCGTACGTTGGCGATGTCCACCTTGTCGGACAAGATGCGGATGCCGGCGGCGCGGATTTCTTCGGGGCGTTCTTTCGTGAGCGCCAGGATGATGTCGACGTCGTGGATCATCAGGTCGAGGACCACGTCTACGTCGAGGCAGCGGGGGGTGAATTCGCTCAAGCGGTGGATTTCGAAGAACAGGGGTTTGCCGATTACATCGCCGAGCGCGATTACGGCGGGGTTGAAGCGCTCGAGGTGTCCGATTTGCAGGACGCGGTGATGGCGCTCGGCGGCGTCGACTAGCGCGCGCGCAGCTTCCAGCGTGTGGGCAATGGGTTTCTCTACCATCACGTCCAGGCCGGCTTCAATCAATTTGCATCCGATTTCGGAGTGCGTCACAGTGGGTGCGGCGATCACGGCGGCGTCCGAATTTTGCGCGAGTTCGTCGAGGCTCGTGAAGACGCGGCAGCCGTGGGGTTCAGCAACAGTGGCGGCGCGTGCTGGGTCGAGATCGTAGACGCCGGCTAGTTCAGCGTGCTCCGACTGGTGAATTACGCGCAGATGATTCTTGCCGAAAGCTCCGGCTCCGGCGACCGCTATGCGCGGCTTCATCCGAGCATCTTCGTCAGCGTCTGGACCAGTGGATGGCGGGCACGGATCTCGGCTACACGGAAGGCCAGGTCGCGGCTATCGATAGCCGGATCGACGGCGCGGCCTTGGGAAATGGTGTCGATGCGCAGGCGAAAGGGCGTGTCGGCCGCGTGGGGAAGTTTCAGGCTCACTTCGAAGTTGCCTTCGCCGACGGCGCTCTCGACGGACGCATCGCCTACTACCAAACGAACCCGAGCGGGCGGAGCCTTGTCGGGACGCCAACCGCGCAGAAGCACGCCGGACACGGGCGCTAGCGGTTGGATTTCGACATCGGCGTGCGATTCCACCCATTGGTCTGAGAACATGCCAATGGGAGAGGCGCCCTGGATGACATAGCCGGTGAGGGGGATGCGAACGTAAGTTCGAAGGTCGACGATGTTCTGGTTCTTGATGGCGATGTCGGCGTTCTTTTCGAGCTCCATCTTGTGATACATGCGGAGCCAATCGTCGCGGCGCTTCAATAGGTTTTTAAGCGCCTTCACGTCGTCGGCGGAGAGGGTATGGCCTTCGCGGATCTCCGGCGGCAGGGGGCGCTGGACGTAGAACGTGCCGTGAAGGGGCGCGATTTCCTGCGGGGGGCGTTCCTTGGTGTAGAGGTAAATTGAAATCGATTTGCGCGTCAGGTGGCGTTTGTCCGGTGGCAGATTGATTTTCGGGAAACCGTGCCACGAGTATTCATTGGTCTCGAACATCACGCAGCGGTTGAATAGGGGATCGAAGGCGCGGATCTGGTTGTGCTCGTGATCCCAGGGGTTCGAGTGGACTTCAATGGCTCCGCCCCATTCGGTTTTCCACTCCTTGTTCATGTAGACGATCACGTTGAGGCGGCGGTGCAGTTTCTGAGCTTCGTCGTAGTTGAAATCTACGTGAGCGTCTAGCTCCTGTCCGTGGCGATTGTCGTGGGTGCCGCCGCCGTAGAGTTTGGGGTCCATGAGCAGGTCGGGGATGCCGGTCAGGCGGCTCATGAGATCGAGGAAAGGTTGCGAACCGATCATTTCGTACAGTTCTTCGTAGGCCGGGCTGATCTCGCGGATCTTGGTGTTGACTGCCTTGCCGCCTAGCTCGCCCATTTCGTTCATGGCGAGTTTGGGATCGAAGCTGGGGAACTCGGCGAGCAGTCTTTCGGCGAACGCCGGTTCGAAGAAGTTTTCGATCATCGAGTGCTTGAAGGGTGAGGCGTTTACGAACTCTTCGCGATGCTCGGCGGCGTGCTGGACGACCGACTCAGAGATTTGCGGCAACGTGGCTTCTACTGGGTGCATCTGGTTTCAGGATACCCTAACGAAATCAATGAGAACCGCCGAATTTTGCCTGTACGGGAAAACTCATGCTGCGGTTCCGTCCACTTGCGCTGATCGCCCTTTACGCGCTCCCGGCCGCGGCGCAGCGTTATAACTTCAAATTCTATGGCGATGACGAGGGCCTGAAGAATCTGGCGGTGCAGGCGGTGTTGCAGGACCGTGCAGGGTTCCTGTGGGCGGGCACGCAGAACGGTCTGTATCGCTACGACGGGAACCATTTCACTGCGTTCACTGCCCGGGAGGGGCTGCCGGGGACGCGCATCGAATCGCTCTACGAAGCGGCGGACGGGACACTGTGGGTGGGGACGGATCGCGGGTTGGCGCGGCGCGCGGGCGATCGCTTTGAAGCGGTTTCGTTGAACGGTTGGGAATTGATCGGGCGGCAAGGGATTGCATCCGATCGCAATGGCCGCTTGTACCTGGCGACCGACGGTGGCCTGGTTGTAGGCGAGAAGGGCACGGCGTTTCGACGCATTGCCTCGCCGGCGGGTGTGAATCGCGACGAAGTGGTTAGTGTTTATGCGGACCCTTCCGGCGTGGTCTGGTTTGGCTGCGGACTGAATCTTTGCCGGTGGGACGGGCGCACGGCTACGGACGTGGGCGGGCTGCCGCTGGATCGCTGGGACGCTATTCTGGTTGATCTCGACGGCAATCTGTGGGTACGCAGCGCCTCGGCTTTGTACTTGCGCGCGCGTGGATCGGCACAGTTCGAGTTGCAAACGGGGCTTCCTCCATCGAGTAACACCTTCCCGACGTTGGCGCTCGATCCGGCCGGGCGATTGCTCGTGCCTACCAATCGTGGACTCGCGCGACGGATGGCAAGTGGCTGGGACATTATCGACGCCGACCAGGGCGTGACCTCCAATGACATCTCTGCGGTGTTTCAGGATCGCGAAGGGTCGATCTGGCTCGGCTTGCTGGGATCGGGTCTCGCGCGCTGGCTGGGTTATGGGGAATGGCAGAGCTGGAGCACGCATGAAGGGCTGAGCCGCGAATCGGTGTGGTCGGTGGCGCGAGATGGCAGCGGCACGCTCTGGGTAGGGACGCAGTTCGGACTAAATTATACGGACGGGATCGCGTGGAAACAGCTTCCGGTGCCTGGCCTCGAGATGGTGCGTGCGCTGGCGGCCAATCCGGATGGCTCGTTGTGGGTCGGAGGCGAACCGGGTGGACTGCGGCAACTGAATCCGCGAACCAAACAAATCCGTGTGTTCGGCGAAGCGAATGGGCTGCCGGCGGGCGGGGTACGGGCGGTAATGGTGGACCGGCGGGGATTGGTGTGGGTTTCGGCGAACACTGGATTGTTCCGCAGCCTAGCTCCAGTGAACTACGGAGGCAGGGCCGAGTTCGAACAGCAATTTCCCGCGGGTACGCAGTTCGGCGAGAGGTTTTTGAAAACCATCGAAGATTCGCAAGGGCAGATTTGGACTGCGGGAGACTTCGGTCTGGCGCGCTGGTCGGTCGGTGTATGGACGCGGTTTACGAAAAGCGACGGCCTGCGGTCCGACGGTGTGGCACAACTGGCGGAAGACGCCGACGGGTCCATTTGGGTGGGCTATCGTGATGCCTTCGGGGTTTCGCATCTGCGTTTTGCCGAAGAATTGCAGGTCACGCATTACGGCAGCGCTAACGGAATGCGCTCCGACAAAACGCTATTCCTCGGCTTCGACGCGGACGCTCGGCTGTGGGTGGGCACGGACCACGGCGTGGATGTTTTCGACCACGCGAACTGGCGCCATTACGGGCACTCAGATGGCTTGATTTGGGACGATTGCAACACCAACGCGTATTTCGCGGACTCAGGCGGCGTATGGATCGGGACCAGCCGCGGGTTGTCGCGCTTCGAGCCTTCGACGGTCGCGGCGCCGAACGTACCTCTGACGGTGGTGTTCACAGCGAGTGTGCCGGCGAAGATCCCCTACGGCGAAAATTCCTTGCGGGTGCGCTTTGCAGCGTTGACGTTTGCGCAGGAATCGTCGGTGTTGTTCCGTTACCGGATGGCGAACTCAGCCAAGGGCTGGGTGGAGACTGCAGAGCGTGAGTTAAATTTCCCCAATTTGCCTTCGGGCGATTACGCGCTCGAAGTGGAGGCGCGCAACGCGCAGGGCTTGTGGAGCGCGAAGCCGGCCCGGCTCAGCTTCGAGGTTTTGACGCCATGGTGGTCCAGCCGTTGGTTCCGGATGGCGGCTGCGCTGCTGCTACTGTTCCTGGGACGCGCACTGTGGCGGCGCCGGACGTATCGATTAGAAGATGAAAAGGTCCGGCTAGAGGCCGCGGTGGCGCAGCGCACGCGGCAGCTTTCCGAGGAAAAACAAAAGGTGCTGGAGGAGAAGGCGCGCACGGAACAAGCCAATCTGCTGAAGAGCGAGTTTCTGGCGAACATGAGCCACGAGATCCGCACGCCGATGAACGGCGTGATCGGCATGACGGACTTGGCGCTGGCGACGGAGTTGACGGCGGAACAGCGCGAATATCTGGAGATGGCGCGGTTGTCGGCGCACTCGCTGCTCGAATTACTAAACGATATTCTGGATTTTTCCAAGATCGAAGCGGGGCGGCTGGACGTGAATCCGATCGAATTCTCGCTGCGCCAGTGTGTTGCGGAAACTTGCAGGATTTTCCGGTTTACGGCGCAGCAGAAGGGGCTTGATTTCGACAGCCGGGTCGACGCGGCGATTCCCGATCGGTTGATCGGCGATCCTTACCGTCTGCGGCAAGTGTTGACCAATCTGCTGGGGAATGCAATTAAGTTCACTGCCCAAGGGCGGGTGGGGATCGTGGTGGAATCCTCAACCGGTGACGACGTGGCGCTGAGCTTCTCCGTCTCCGACAGTGGCATCGGAATTCCGGAGGAACAACAGCACATTATCTTTGAAGCGTTCCGGCAGGCCGATGGTTCGACTACGCGCAAATACGGCGGCAGCGGGTTGGGTTTGGCGATTTGTTCGCGGCTGGTGGGGCTGATGGGCGGGGCAATCAGCGTCGAGAGCGCACCGGGGCGTGGCAGTACGTTCCGTTTCACGGCGCGATTCCAGGAAGTGCCACAGGCGGCGCCACACGCGGAACGTCCGATCGACAGCATCAGTCTACAAAATATGATGGAGGCCCTCGGCACTTCGCGCGGCGTGCTACCGGCGCGCCTCTTTGTGCTGCTGGCGGAAGACAATCTGATCAATCAGCACCTGGTAAAGCGGCTGCTTGAAAAGCGGGGGCATGTCGTGAAGCTGGCGGCGAGCGGGCACGAGGCGCTGGTACGAGTGGAGCGGGAAATGTTTGACGTGATTCTGATGGACGTGCAGATGCCGGACATGGACGGGCTGCAAGCGACGGCTCGGATTCGCGAAATCGAACGCGCACGCGGGACGTACACACCCATCCTGGCGTTGACGGCGCACACCATGAAGGGCGATCGGGAGCGGTGCCTGGCGGCAGGGATGGATCAGTTCATCAACAAGCCGATCGATACCGCCAGGTTTGTAGAAACGGTGGAGGCTGCCGCGGGGGCGGACCGGGTGCGGGACTCGGATCCCTCGCGGCTGCCTCTGTAAACGCTAGCCTTTTTGCGCCATCGCAGCTTGCATGGCGGCCATGCGGGCTTGGTTCTCACGAGTCAAGTGGGGCGTGATGCCGAGCATGCGCTCGATCAGCATGAGCTGGCCGCGATGATGCATTTCGTGCTCTTTCACGGCTGCGAGCATGTCGAAACGGGTGCGGCTGGGGGGCGTGCCGCCGGGGGGCATGGACACGGCCACGCCGATGAAATCGTCGGATAACGACTCGACGGCGGAGGCATACTTCTCGCCTTCCTCTTTCAATAGCGCGATGATCTGCGCCTTGGTGCGCGGTTTGGCCGCTTCGGCCGCGATGCCGCCCATAAGCTTCATGAAATCGAAGCCTTCCATGGAGGTGCGCTTTTCGTTGAGGACCACGGCTTCCTGGAACTTGCCGCCGAACGCGATGTGGGTCAGCAGTTCCCCGACAGTTCTGGTGCCCTCGGCCGGGCGGTAACTGTACTTATCCTCCGGAATTTCTTCCGCGATGGTCAATGTGTTCTTGCGCACCGTCCGGAAGGAGGCGGCAAGGTCTTTGGCTCCGTAATAG
>Ga0068857_100004177_pt1 | contig 12159 bp, 9 predicted proteins | sample KBSCornC72_FD_66591 | JGI IMG/M metagenome (GOLD analysis project Ga0068857, IMG submission 66591) | Corn rhizosphere microbial communities from Kellogg Biological Station, Michigan, USA - KBS Corn C7-2 | ecosystem: Host-associated > Plants > Roots > Rhizosphere > Soil ...
ACGCAGCAAAAGCTCGATACACAGCGTGACGTCGTGAAGAACGAACGGCGCTGGTCAGTCGACAATCAGCCATACGGCACGTGGTGGGAAAAACTCCCCGCACTCGCGTTCCCGCCTGATCATCCCTTCCATCACTCGCTGATCGGGTCGATGGAGGATCTATCCGAGGCGAGCCTCGAGGACGTCGCGCAGTTCTTCGCGACCTACTACACGCCCGACAACGCCGTGCTGTCGATCGCCGGTGACTTCGAACCCGGCGAGGCACGACGTCTCGTGGAGCAGTACTTCGGTCCCATTCCCCGCGGAACGAATCGCCCGCCGCTCCCGTCAATGGAGTTACCGCCAACGTTCGGCGAGTGGCGGCGCGAAGTAGTGATGGACGCGGTCATGCTTCCGCGACTCTATCTCGCGTTCCGGTCACCAGTGTTCGGCAGCGATGAGTACTATGCCGCGAGCGTGACCGGCGCGATCCTGGGCATGCGCCGCGGGAGCCGGCTGCATCGCGCGCTCGTACGAGACCGACAGATCGCTTCGGACGCGACGGCCTTTACTTTCGACTTGCCGAAAGGGAGTGACCTTCTCGTGGTCGACGTGACTGCGCGACCGGGAATCGACGCGGAGGTTCTCGAGCGCGAGGTCGCGGCGGAGATCGACACGCTGCACGCAGATGGCGTCGACTCGACCGAGGTGGAACGGGCGGTCGCTCTCATCGAAACCGACTTTGTCTCGTCGATGCAAGCCGCCGGCGATCGTGCCGACAAGCTCTCGCTCTTCGCGACCTACTTTGGCGACCCACGGTTATTGAACGAGCAGGTCGACCGGTATCGAGCCGTCACGGCGCAGCAAGTAAACCTGTTTGTTCATAGTCGGCTGGGTCGAGACAATCGTGCCAGTCTCCTGTACCTCCCGCGCGAAGGCGACGCGGAAAGCGCGGAGGCTGCAAGCCTCGCGGTGACCGGCGCATGACGGCCGCCGAAGTAGTTCAGCGCCCCTCGCCGGGTCCGAGCCGGGATTACCGGTTCCCGGCGTTCGAGCGCCTAACGCTGGGCAACGGCCTCCGGGTCGTCGTTGCGCCGGTGTCGAAACTGCCGATTGCAACCGTCGTCGCGTTAGTCGATGCCGGCGCGGCAGCCGACCCACAGGGGCACGAAGGGGTTGCGTTGCTCACCGCGCGAGCGCTCGCGGAGGGCACGGAGCGCAGTGACGGCGCCGAGCTCGCGGCACGCTTCGAGCGGCTCGGCACGGCGCTGGACGCGAGTGCAGACTGGGACAGCGCGGCGATTCGCATCACGGTGACAACGGAGCGGTTACCAGCCGCGCTCGCGCTCCTTGCGGAAGTGGTTCGCGTGCCGAGCTTCCCCGAACGTGACGTCGAGCGACTCCGGCAGGAGCGTCTTGCTGAGCTGCTGCAGCAGCGTGCCGAGCCGCGGGGGCTTGCGGACGACATGTTCGGCAAGTTCGCGTACGCGGCTGACTCGCGTTACGCATTGCCCGATGGCGGTCTCGAGTCGACCGTGGACGCGCTCAGCCAGGAGGTGGTTCGCGCGTTCTATGACGAGCGCTACTCACCGAGCAGCACGACGGTGATAATCGTGGGTGACACCACCGTAGAGCGCGCGCGGCAGATGGTGACCGACGCATTCGGCTCGTGGGCAGGCCACGACGTTAGGCAGCTCACCGTCTCCGACCAGCCCGCGGCGACTACGCGGCTCGTTCACGTGGTGGGAAAGCCGGATGCGCCGCAATCCGAGCTTCGTGTCGGCCACGTCGGCGTCCATCGGCTGCATCGAGATTACTTCTCGATCGTGGTGATGAACGCCATTCTGGGCGGGCTTTTTTCCTCCCGGATCAATCTCAACCTCCGCGAAGCGCACGCGTACACGTACGGTGCGTTCTCCTCATTCGATTGGCGGAAGTCCGCAGGCCCCTTCACCGTTTCAACGGCTGTGCGCAGCGATGTGACCGACGCGGCCGTACGAGAGATTCTTCTCGAAATCGACAGGCTCCGTGACGGTGGGGTGACCGAGTCCGAGCTCACGCTCGCGACCAGTTACCTCGACGGAGTTTTCCCGATCCGGTTCGAGTCGACCACGGCAATCGCCACAGCGCTTGCGAGCCTGGTGTCGTACGGGCTGCCTGACGACTACTTCGACACCTACCGGTCGCAGGTTCGGTCCGTGACCGCGGATCATGTCTTAGCGGCTGCGCGCCGACACCTGCGACCGGATCAACTTCAGATCGTAGCCGTCGGAGACCCAACCGTCATCCGCGCTCCGCTCGAAGCGCTGGGCGCGGGGCCCATTCTCGCGTACGACGCTGAGGGCCACCGTACGTCTTAGGACGCAGCCGTCGCAACGCGTTGGGCACACGCGGCGGCGAGGCATCCGCCGCGTGTTTCATTTTCAGACCTTATCGCGCATCAGGAGCTACTCGTGACTGACAGCCCACGCGTCTCCACGCGCCGAGTGTATACCGGCCGCGTGGTCAACCTCGACGTCGACACGGTTCGCTTCCCTAACGGGAGCGTCGGGGAACTCGAGATGATTCGGCATCCGGGAGCAAGCGCGGTCATTCCATTCCTCAGCGATCCAGCGGGTGACGATCCACAGATCCTATTGATCCGGCAATATCGCTACGCAGCCGACCGGTATCTGTATGAGGTGCCGGCGGGCCGTCTCGATGCGAACGAAGGGCCCGAGCACTGTGCACGGCGAGAGCTCCGCGAGGAAACGGGATGTGAGGCGGAGCGTGTCGAACACATGTTCACGATGTACACGACGCCAGGGTTCACTGACGAGAGAATTCACGTTTTCATGGCGGTGGGGCTGACCCATGGTGAGGTAGCGCGCGAGGCTGACGAGTTCATTGAAGTGGAAACCATGTCACTGTCGCGTGCGCTCAGCATGGTGGAGCGGGGCGAGATCCAGGACGGGAAGACGTCGCTCGCGCTTCTGTACGCCGCGGGGTTTCGAGCGGGGCGGTAGCAGACTGAGCTTTTAAATCGCTTGGAGGTGGCCAAATAAGTGTCCTATTGTATGTCGCCTGGAGTGGACACCCCATGTTGCGAACACACACGAGTCCGGTTCGCTAACAACATGCTAACATATTGTTCTGTAGTATGTTAGCAGATAACGAGTGATATTTCGCAGTAGGGCACACCGCGTGCTTCATACCCAACCGAAAGCGGGTGGAGGTGCAATTCACGGATCCAGCTTTGTCAGACGGTGGCGTTTTCCGAAGCTATAACTGGGAGTGAGAACCATGACTGACGTCGCAATCAAGCGAGCGATATCGCTGCCTGGAGCGGCTGTCAGAGAAAGGCTACGCACGCTGGACGACTCGGCGGTTGTAACTGCGTTTCTCGGCGGCGAGGAGCGAGCGTTCCAAGAATTGGTAGAGCGGTACCAGACCCGTCTCCTGAACTTCGTCTACCGAACGATTGGGGATCGCGAGAAAGCGGAAGACCTCGTGCAGGAGGTGTTCATCCGGGTTCATCGGCACCTGCATCGATTCGATCGCTCGAAGAAGTTCTCCACGTGGATCTACACTATCGCGTCGAACCTGGCGAAGAACGAGCTTCGCAACAGGTCACGCAATCCGCTGGTGCTGTTTCAGACCATCAAGAAGAACTGGCAGGATGAAGAGCGGCCGCTGCAGTTCGAGGATAGCAACTCGAGGCCGGATGACATGTACCGGAAGCGACACCTCCGTGAGCTCGTGGAGGAGTCCGTGGAGCGATTGCCCGAGCATCACAAGCAGGTGTTCATTCTTCGTGAGCTCGAAGGAAAGTCGTACGAGGAGATTGCGGAGATCACGTCGTGCAATCTCGGTACAGTGAAATCGCGGTTGAACCGAGCGCGGAACTCATTCGCCGAAATCATCGCGCCGGCACTGGAGTAAAAGGGCAGTACTGACGGCCCGACGTTGGGCCTTTACATAGAAAGCCCCGGCTCGCCAACGCTCCAGAGTGGCAAGCCGGGGCTTGTTTTGCATTAGGTGGGTGCCTGCCCCTTCCGTGACAGGGCGCACATTAATATCCTGGAACCCGGCCCTCGGGGGCGGGTACCGTTACGCGAATCCTTTCGTGGGGATCTTGTCGCCGATGGATTGTCGCGGTTTCCGAAGCAGGCACGTCGCGTTCGTAGACGACTTTCTTCCTGGAGAAGAAGTCGTCGCAATGCAGCGGCATCTGCTCGAATGTGAGCAGTGTGCTGCGCACGATGCGAAGATCCGACGTGCCTTACTGCTGTTCCGCAATCTCCCGGCGGTCGAGCCCTCGTCGGACTTCTACAGCCGTCTGCACGCCCGCATCGAGTCGGAGCGTGCGACTGCACTCACGCAGCCGGCAATCGCCGCACGGGGTCCCGGTATCGGCACGTTCATGAGTATCACCGCGGGACTCGTGACGATCGGCTACGTCACGGCCACGTCGCTCGACTGGACGGGACCAAAAGGCGGCGAGGTCGTTCTGTCACCCGTGGTTGCGACGGCACCTGCGACACCGCAGCTCTCGGTGGAGAATCAGGCTCTCGTTGCATCGATGTCCGCCGGCATGCCGGTGTGGCCGATGGTCTATCTCGCAGAGCAGGCGCCGATGCGATTCGCGCAGGTGCACTTCACCCAGACCAGCCTGAGACGGTAAATCACGTCACCCATTCAGCGCTGGCGAGAAGCCCGCGACGATTTCTCAAATAGAGAATGTTGCGGGCTTTTTTGCGCCCGCATGGGGGCTCGCTGTTCTCTATATTAGCCGTATGGCTGCTTCCAATGCCCACCGTGACCTGCGCAAGGCTATACAGCAGCGGGCATTCGAGTCTGCGTACTACTTTCACGGCGACGACGAATATCTGAAGGACGAGATGATCCGACAGGTCATCGACGCCGCAGTGGATCCCGCGACGCGCGATTTCAATCTCGATCTGAGACGTGGCGGTGACATCGACGGTGAGTCGCTTCTGTCGTTGCTGTCGACACCACCGATGATGGCTGATCGTCGTCTCGTCGTCGTGCGTGACGTGCAGGCGTTGAAGAAGGATGCTCGCGCGGCGCTCGATCGGTATCTCACCTCTCCGGCGCCCGACGTCGTTGTACTGCTGATTGCTCCCGCAGGAGCCAAGCTGGATGCTGCGCTGTCGACGCAGGCGAGCACTGTCGCGTTCGAGCCCCTCACGGGAGACCGCGTGCCGAAATGGGTCGTGCATCACGTCGATACGATCCTGCGTTCCACGATCACGCCAACCGCCGTAGATCTGCTCATCAGCGCGGTGGGGAATGACCTTCCGCAACTGGCAGCTGAATTGGACAAGCTCGCAAGCTACGCCAACGGCGTGGCGATCGACGACGAAGCGGTGAGCGCGATCGTGGGCGTGCGGCGAGGAGAGACGTTAGGCGACCTGCTCGACCGCGTTCTCGCGCACGATGCACTCGGTGCGCTGGCGGTGATCGATCACGTGCTTGCGCAGCCCAAGGTTACGGCCGTGTCCATCGTGATGGCACTGACAACCCAGATGCTGGCTGTGGCCTGGGCTCGCGCGGCCCGAGATCGCGGCGTTCCGGCGGCGGGTATCGAGCGAGAGTTGTTCGGCCTGCTCAAGGAGAGCAGCCCGTACACGGGGCGCCCGTGGGGAGAGGCAGTCAGCGCGTGGAGCGGAGCGGTTCAGGCGTGGCGCCAGTCGGAGCTCGACGCAGCGATCGATGCCTTACTAGCGGCCGACTACGCGCTCAAGGAATCGAGGCTCTCATCCGACGAGCAGATCATTGCGTCGCTCGTACTCACGCTGTGTGGTGCGCCTCGTCGCGCGGCGGCATAGAGAAGTCGACACACGCCGATGAGATGGAGCTCCGTGTATCGACTGAGGATCTCGAGGACCGTGATCGCGACGTGCGTGGCCACTGTCAGTGGGGCTGTTGCAGCGATCGCGCAGGCCCCGGCCCCGGCGACCGAATCCGTATTCGTGCGCGCACAACGAATGGTCACCGCCGGCCAGGACTCTGCAGGGCGCGCCGTCGTGGATTCAGTCCTGCGGGCGACGGACGCGGGGACGCCGCGTTATGCGGAGGCGCTGTTCTGGCGCGCGACGTTCAGCAGGACCGCTGCCGCGGCCGAGCGGGATTACCGACAGATTGCGGTCGAGTATCCACTCTCGCCTCGTGCCCAGGAGGCCCTGTTTCGGCTGGCGCAACTCGAGACGACACGTGGCGATCGTGCGAGCGCGCGCGCACATCTCACGCGGATCCAGCGCGAGCACCCATACGGCTCGATGAGTGCTCGCGCGAATGTCATGCTCGCGCAACTCTCGTTCGGCGACGGTGACATCGTCGCGGGGTGCGCCGCCGTCTCGGCGGCTCGCGAGACGCTGACGGCAGACGTGGAGCTTCGCAATCAACTCGACTACTACACGCCGCGGTGTGCGAACCTCGCCGCAACCGGTGCGGTTGGCGATACGACCATTGCGGCCGCGCGCACTACCGGAACGTCAACGAAGGCCCGACAGGAATACAGCGTCCAGGCCGCCGCGTTCGTTACTCGCGACTCGGCTGAGGTGCTCGCGAAGCGACTGTCGACTCGAGGCTATAACGTGCGAATCGTTGGCACGAGCAAGCCATTCCGCGTGCGCGTTGGGCGGTATCCGACCCGCGATCGGGCGGCGGAAGTCTTGCGGGAACTGACTCAGGTCAACGTCAAAGGGATGATTGTCGAGGCAGAACGACCATGAGTCGAGAAGCCACGCCGCTCATGCAGCAGTATCGCGAGATCAAGTCGCGCCATCAGGACGCGATCCTGCTATTTCGCATGGGCGACTTCTACGAGATGTTCTACGACGACGCCGAGACTGCGTCACGTCATCTCGGCCTAACGCTGACGGCGCGTAACAACGGGGGCGCCGCGGAGGTGCCACTCGCCGGTGTTCCGGTGAAGGCCGTCGGGGAGTATCTGCGTCGCCTCGTGCAGCAGGGGTTCCGGGTCGCGATCTGCGAGCAGGTGGAGGATCCCAAGCTCGCGAAGGGAATCGTCCGTCGCGAGGTCGTAGAGACGGTCACACCCGGTGCCGCGTTTTCGGACGATCTGTTGGACGGCGCGCGAAACAACTTCCTGTGTGCCGTGCACGCTACCGGGGAGGTAGTCGGCATTGCTGCCGCGGATGTCTCGACGGGAGAGTTCCGCCTAACGCTGGTGACCGTCTCCGATGCGCCGGCCATGCTCGCGCGGTTCTCTCCTCGGGAGATTCTCGTTCCGCGAGGCGAGCCGGACCGGTCACGCTCGACGTCACTACGCGCGGACGGAGCACTCGTGACCGAGCGCGACGCGTGGGAGTTCGACCCAGCGCTCGCCGCCGACGAACTGGCACGGCATTTTGGCGTGATGTCGATCGCTGGCCTCGGGATTGGCGACAATGCTGCTGGCGCGATGGGTGCGGCAGGTGCGCTGCTGCGCTACCTCCGCGAGCTGCAGCCGGGTGGGGTGCCGCATCTCGCGCGGCCGGTGCTCGAGCACAGTGGCGGCACCATGCCGCTCGACGAGATGACACGACGCAATCTCGAGTTGGTCGAGTCACTCCGCGGCGGCGACGGTATCGGTTCGTCTCGTGGCGCAGATCTATCCGGGACGCTTCTGGGCGTGTTCGACCGCACGCTCACGCCGATGGGGGCGCGTATGCTCCGGCGATGGATCCTTGCCCCGCTGGTCGAGCGCTCGGCGATCGATCAGCGGCTCGATGCGGTGGGAGCATTGGTCGCTGATCCGATCATCCGCGCGTCGATGCGTGCCGCGCTCGACGGCGTGCGCGATCTCGAGCGGCTTGCGAGCAAGACGGCCGCAGGGCGCTCGACGCCCCGCGAGCTCCGCGCTCTCGGCGATTCTCTGGCGCGGATGCCGGCGGTCGAGCAGGCGATGAAGTCGTTAGGTACGGCAGGGGTGCTGGCGACGATTGCGACGCGCTGGGAATCGTGCAGCGACATTGCGGAACAGATCATCGCAACGCTCGTCGAGCGGCCGCCACATGTCGTCGGCGAGGAGGACGCCATTCGGTCGGGTGTGGACCCGGACCTGGATGCGTTACGCACGCTGCGGAGCGGCGGCAAGGACGCGATCGCGCAGATCCAGGCGGTAGAGCGCGAGCGCACCGGCATCGCGTCGCTCAAGGTGGGCTACAACCGGGTCTTCGGCTACTACATCGAAATCTCGAACGCCAACCGGCATCTCATTCCGGCCGACTACCAGCGACGCCAGACGCTAACCGGCGCGGAGCGCTACGTCACTCCGGCGCTCAAGGAATACGAGGAGCGTGTCCTGACGGCGACCGAGCGGATCGAAGCACGCGAGCGCGAGCTCATCGACCAGCTTCGCACGCGCGTGGGCGGCGAGATCCGGCGATTGCAACAGGCGGCGAACCTGGTGGCGGCACTCGACGTACTTGCCACGTTCGCCGAGGTGGCTGAGCGCGAGGGCTACTCGCGGCCGGAGATGACGGAGGAGTTCACCCTCGAGATCGTCGGCGGGCGGCATCCGGTCGTGGAGCGCATGATGCCGCGCGAGCAGTTCATACCTAACGACACGCGACTCACGGACGACGCACGGCTCATCATCCTCACCGGGCCAAACATGGCCGGTAAGTCCACGATCCTGCGGCAAATCGGGTTGATCGTGCTGATCGCGCAGGTGGGAAGCTTCGTACCCGCGGCGCACGCGCGTATTGGCATCGTCGACCGTGTGTTCACTCGTGTGGGTGCGAGCGACAACCTGGTCCGCGGACAGTCGACGTTCATGGTGGAGATGGCCGAGACGAGCGCGATCCTCCACACGGCGACGCAGCGGAGTCTCGTGCTGCTCGACGAGATCGGCCGCGGGACGTCAACGTACGACGGCGTCTCGATCGCCTGGGCGGTGAGCGAGCATCTACACGACGGGCTCGCGTGCAAAACGGTCTTCGCAACGCACTACCACGAGCTGACACAGCTAGCGGACGAATTAGACGCAGTCCGCAACTATAACGTCGCGGTTCGTGAAGTGGCTGGACCGCAAGGTACTGCGCCGCAGGTGTTGTTTCTCCATCGTCTGCAGCCGGGTGGTGCCGATCGCTCGTACGGCATCGAGGTTGGCCGGCTCGCTGGGCTCCCTGCGCCAGTGCTGGGGCGTGCGCGCGAGGTCCTTGCCCTGCTCGAAGGCGAGGGCGCGCAGATGGCGACGGCGCTGGGCCGGAAGGGCGAGCGCCGTGACGAGCACTCGAGTGGCGGGAAGCCTGTGGCGCGCTCGGTGCGAGCCGATGTCATGGTGACGCCTACCGAGCAGCTCGGACTCTTCGGCCCGCCGCATCCCGTGATCGAGCGGCTGCGCGAGCTGGATATCAATACGATGACACCACTGCAGGCGCTCGATCAGCTCGCGAAGCTCGTGGACGAGGCAAGGTCGGGTCAGCGCAATGCATGAGGGCGGGACGCCTCGCTGGCGGATGATTCGGCCATGGCGGACCCGGCGTGTGGTTGCTGGTGCAGCGTCGATCGCCCTCGCCCTCGCCCAGTCGGCCTGCATCGACAAGCGTGACGCGAAGAAGATGATCGAGGCGCTTCAGTCGAGTCTCGTGCCGGACTCCTTGCCGGTCATGCAGAACACGGAGCTACCCTTCAAGTACCCGCCAGAGCTCTACGCGCAGAAAGTGCAGGGTAACGTGACGCTCCGTATTCATATCGATGCCCAGGGGGCGGTGCGTCCGGAGTCGACGTCGGTGGTGGAGAGCTCGGGCTATGCAGCGCTCGATACGGCTGCTGTGCGCGGCGCCCGGGATCTGCGCTTCAAGCCCGCATTTGCCAAAGGGGCTCCACTGGCGATCTCGGTACTCTTCCCCGTCTATTTTCGTCATCCGGAAGCATTGCCACTGCCGGGAGACACGGTGCTCAAACCGAGAGACTAGGGCGCTTATGTCGCAAACGACACCAACGGCTCCGGCGTTCGTGGAGCGAAACCGAACGCCCTACGAGTCTGTTCTCGACACGGTGGGGTGGACGCCGCTCATTCGCCTGAACAAGGTGACGCGCGGGATGCGGACGCCGGTGTACGCGAAGGCGGAGATCTTCAATCCTGGCGGCTCGGTGAAGGACCGCATCGGGCTTCCGATCATCGAGCGTGCAGAGCGTGAAGGGCGGCTCAAGCCTGGTGGGACCGTCGTCGAAGGGACCAGTGGCAACACGGGTGTTGCGCTCGCGATCGCGGCGGTGCTGCGGGGCTACCGTTGCATCTTCACGATGCCGGACAAGATGTCGCAGGAGAAGGTCCGACTCCTGAAGGCGTTCGGTGCGGAGGTGATCATCACGCCGACGGCGGTACCGCCCGACCATCCGGATAGCTACGTGATGATGGCGAAGCGCATCGCGAAGGAAACGCCTAACGCTATCCTGGCGGACCAGTTCTACAACGATGCCAATCCCGAGGCGCACTACGCGACGACGGGGCCGGAACTATGGGAGCAGACCGAAGGCCGGATCACGCATTTCGTAGCCGGCGCGGGAACGGGCGGCACGGTGACGGGCGTGGGGCGGTACCTCAAGGAAAAGAATCCCAAGGTCCAGATCATCGTCGGCGATCCGCAGGGTTCCATCCTGGCCGAGTACTGGCGGAGTCACGGGGCGAACAAGGTCGAGGGGACGCCTTACAAGGTCGAGGGGATCGGACAAGACAAGATTCCGGGCACGCTCGACATGGGTGTGATCGACGAGTTCCAGACGGTGAGCGACAAGGAAGCGTTCGCGATGGCTCGGCGCCTCACGCGAGAAGAGGGTCTCTTCGCCGGTGGCTCATCGGGACTGATCGGTCATGTGGCGCTCAATGTCGCGCGGCGGATCAACGATCCAGACGCCCTGGTGGTGACGGTGCTCTGTGACACCGGTGAGCGGTACCTGTCGAAGCTGTACAGCGACGAGTGGATGCGCGAAAATCAGCTGCTCGATACCGATCGCGCAACGGTGGCGCACGTCCTCGGCACGAAAGAGGGAAGCGCACCCGTGATCGTGAGCGTCGCACCGGGCCAGACGGTGCGTCAGGCGCTTCGGCTGATGAGTCTTCACGACGTGTCGCAGTTGCCGGTGATGGACAGCGCGACGTGCGTTGGTTCGGTGAGTGACTGGTCGCTCTCGGCGAAGAGTCTCGAGAACGCGAAGGTGCTCGACCAGACCGTAAGCGACATCATGGACGCGCCGTTTCCGGTGGTCGACGCTGGGCATGCCGTGGACGCGATCGTCAAGCTCCTCTCCAAGTCGAATCCCGCGGTACTCGTCCAGGACCATGGCACCATTCAGGGGATTGTGACGCGATCGGACATGCTGTCGTTCATGATGGCGCGCTAGCCGTTCCCTCGTCGCGCTTTCACGCCCCCCTTCGGACGCTGCCTTGAAGATCACGGTTCTCATGGGCGGAACCTCCGCCGAACGCGATGTCTCGCTCGCCTCGGGCGTACGAGTAGCCGAAGCGCTTCGTTCGTGTGGCCATGAAGTGCTGTCGGTGGATACGGCGCACGGCATTCTGTCGGCGCCGGACGAGCAGGCGCTGCTCAGTGGGAAGATCGTGAATACGATCCCGCCGGACGTTCAGGCGCTGGTGCGACTGAACGCACAACTGCCAGGGACGCTGCGGTCGCTACCCCAGACCGATGTCCTGTTTCTTGCGCTGCACGGCGGGCAGGGCGAAGACGGGACGCTCCAAGCATTGCTGGACCTGACTGGCGTGCCGTATACAGGGAGTGGGCACCTCGCGAGCGCGCTCGCGATGGATAAAGACCTTTCGAAACACCTCTTTCGGGCGGCGGGGGTTCCGACTGCGGATTGGCGCATGGCACCAATCTCGGGAATCGGGCGATCCCTCGCTTCGCTCGGGACAAGTCGGGAATCGGGAATCGGAGGCTTCGCTACGGAAGTAGAGCAGAAACTGGGACTGCCAGTCATCGTAAAGCCAAGCAAGCAGGGATCGACGGTGGGGCTCTCGATCGTGCGGGAGATCGGGGCGCTGTGGGGTGCCATCGACGAGGCGGCGAAGTACGACGACGAGGTCATGGTGGAGCAGTTCATCCCCGGCCGTGAGCTTACCGTCGGAATTCTCGGAGATGAGGCATTGCCGGTTGGCGAAATCATCCCGGTGCACGAGATTTACGACTACGAATGCAAGTACACTGC
>Ga0068857_100004180_pt1 | contig 12155 bp, 8 predicted proteins | sample KBSCornC72_FD_66591 | JGI IMG/M metagenome (GOLD analysis project Ga0068857, IMG submission 66591) | Corn rhizosphere microbial communities from Kellogg Biological Station, Michigan, USA - KBS Corn C7-2 | ecosystem: Host-associated > Plants > Roots > Rhizosphere > Soil ...
CAGATCAAGGACGCGGGCTTCAATTTTGTGCGCCTGGGCCACTATCCGCAGACCCCGGCAGTGCTGGACGCTTGCGACGAACTGGGTCTGCTGGTCTGGGAAGAACTGCCCTGGTGTCGCGGTGGCGTGGGCGGCGAGCTTTTCCGTAAGCAGGCGTGTACGATGTTCGCGGAAATGATCGATCAACACTATAACCATCCTTCGATCGTCTTCTGGGGCCTGGGCAACGAATTAGATTGGGAAAGTGAGCACCCAGATTCGACGGATGAGCAGGTGTGCGAATTTCTCCGCACCTTGCAGAAGATCACGCATGTCCTTGATCCCCAGCGTCTCACAGCGTTGCGGCGTTTCGAGCCGGGCGCGCAAATTGTGGATGTCTATTCGCCCTCTATCTGGTCCGGCTGGTATCGCGGGCGCTATGAGGATTATGAAATCGCGCTCAAGGAAGCGCTGGCGCGTTATCCGCGTATGCTGCATATCGAATGGGGCGGCGACAGTCATTATGGGCGCTATGGGGTTGGCGGACATCTGACCGCCGAAATCACGAGTGAGAGTGATCACGCTGAACGGCCAGGGGTCGCGCTTAGCACGGATGGTCCGCCGCGAGCCAGCCGCGACGGCGATTGGAGCGAGAGCTATATGCTGGACCTGATGGAATGGCACCTGCAAGTCCAGTTGCGCACTCCACAGTTCGCGGGCAATGCGCAGTGGGCGTTCAAGGATTTCGGCACGCCACTCCGGCCAGAGAATCCCATTCCCTATGTCAATCAGAAAGGGCTGGTGGACCGGGCAGGCCGTCCCAAAGTGCTTTATTACCTGTTCCAGAGCTATTTGACCACGACCCCGATGTGCTATATCGAGTCGCCAACCTGGAGCGTACGCGCAGGCCGGTTGGACGAGCCACAGCGCGTGCGTGTCTACTCGAACTGCCCGCGCGTAACGCTATTTGTCAACGGCGTCGCGCGCGGCGAACGACAGCGCGACAGATCGGCGTTTCCCGCTGCCGGGCTGGTCTGGTACGTGCTTTTCCAGCCTGGGCAGAACGAATTGCGCGCCGTGGCCAGTGCCGCCGATGGGCGGATTGTTGAGCAGCATATCACGCTGGAATATAGCGAGGCCGCGAGCGGGCCAGGAGTCGCTTTTCATTGGCACGCTCAGCCAGACGTTATGCCAGATAGAAGCGTGGCCACGCGCGTTATCATTCAACTGGTCGATGAAGTTGGCAGGCCGGTGGTTGAGGATCGGCGGCGCGTCTCTTTCGCGCTGAACGGTCCCGGATCGCTGTATGCCTGCCTGGGAACCGTCGATGGCAGCCGCGTGGTCGAGCTTGCCAACGGACGCGCCAGCATTGTCGTGGCGGCGGAAGAGGCAAGCGAATTGCTGATCACGGCAGAAAATGTGCCGGAAACCCGCATTCCGATTGGGCGCGTGGCGACTTAGACAAGGCCGGGGAAGAAATCTTTCTTGATCTGACCGCTTTTGGTGTGCAAGATTTTGAGCATGGAGTGTATGATTGCAAGACGGATAGTTAAGCAGCAATTATCCGTCTTGCAATCATAGGTTATCGGCACTAGCCGATGCTACAAGGAGATCCGTTCAGCGTGAACGAGGTCGGGGCAGAGTTGCTGCTGCTCCACGCGCCGTTGAAGCCAGGCTCTGAACTCAACGACGTACCCGGCGCGATCGTGCCATTATACGAGAGGTTCGTAATCGTGACATTCGCTCCGCTCTGGGTATAGTTGCCGCTCCAGAGCTGGGTAATCGTCTGCCCATTGGGGAAGGCGAATTGCAAGCTCCAGCCGTTAATGGTCGTGGTCCCGGTGTTGGTGATCGTGAGGTTCACTCCGAAACCGCCCGGCCACTGATTAGTGATCGTGTACGTCACCTGACAACTCGCACCAGACCCTTGCGTGGGTGTAGGAGTGGGTGTGTTGGTTGGTGTCGGCGTAGGCGTGTTCGTCGCGGTCGGAGTCGGTGTGGGTGTCTTGGTTGCGGTCGGGGTAGGAGTGGGCGTGGACCCGCTATTCAGCGAGAGCAGGTGCGCTTTGACGCCCGCGCCATAGTTCGTCGGTGTGCCGGTCCAGTCGCTAATCAGCGCTGGCGTGCCGCTACAATTCCCCGAATCGGTCCAGGTCCAGGCCAGGTAGCCAATGCCGTGCGAGTCAGCCCAGCTCATCAGGGTAGCGGAGAAGCTCGAAGCGCAATCGTTCTCGCCGAACTCGCCAATAATGACGGGAACTTGCGCGGCCACTGGCGCGATTTGCGAATCCCAACAACTGCTGCTGGCGCAAGCGTTGAAGTTGTAGATATGGGCGGAGGCGGCGATGTTGTTCTGTGGATCGCTGGGTTTGTTCGCCAGCCATTGCGACAGATCGTTGGACCAGGCCAGGCCACCCAGCATCAAGATGTTGGTTGCTCCGGTCGCGCGCACCGTATTGATCAGCGTCTGCATTCCGGCCACAGCAAAGCCGACGCCTGAGCAGTTGCCCGACTGTGGAGCGGTGCTGCCACCAAGCCAGCAGGCCCAACTGACATCGTGCGGCTCGTTGTAGAGGTCGAAAATGACGGAAGAGTTGTTTTTGAAGGTATTAGCCACTGAGGTCCAGAAGGCCGGGGAGTGATCCAGGTCCGGCATCATCTCCTGACCCGTCGATTGATTGGTGCCGGAATTATTCCAGTGAAGGTCCAGAATGACCACCAGGCCGTTCGCATTCAGTAAATTCACCCAGTTGACGATATCCGACTGATATTGCGCGGCGGTATGGTTGTTCGCCGGGAAGCCATTGATGCCCAGCCAGCAGTCTTCGTTCAACGGGACGCGCACGCTATTGATGCCCCAGGCCAGCATGTAATTGACGGTCGTCTGATCAACTGGCCCGTCGAAGTCGGTCGGGGCGTTGGTCGCGCTCTTGGTACACTGGTACTCGGTGCCCATGCGATCAACACCGTGCGGCACAAAGACGTGGCCGCTGCCATCCTCAATCTGGTTGCCGACCACGTGCAGTCCTGTTGGCACGCTGGCGGCTGCCCTGGCGGTTCGCGGTGATTGGAACGTAAAGACAGTCGCCGCCGATAAGAGCAGCAGAATGACCCCTACGCCTGCCAGTAATCGCAAACGTCTAGTTCCTGACATGTGTTCCTCCTTGATAAAATGATGGACTCCAAAATTCTTTTCACTCTGTCATGATCTATGACCAGTAAAGGCGGAAGCTGCACCTCTCTATCTCCGGCGTCTGGAAAGTGGGGACGCCAGAGGTAGAGGAGCGTGACTATCCGACCCTACAGGGTGAGCCATTCAGGGTAAACGAGGTTGGGGCGGAGTTGCTGCTGCTCCAGGAGCCGTTGAAGCCCGGCTCCGAACTCAACGTAGCACCCGGCGCGATCGAGCCATTGTACGAGAGGTTCGTAATCGTGACATTCGCTCCGCTCTGGGTGTAGTTGCCGTTCCAGAGCTGGGTAATCGTCTGCCCGTTGGGGAAGGCGAATTGCAAGCTCCAGCCGTTAATGGTTGTGGTCCCGGTATTCGTAATCGTGAGATTCACTCCGAAACCGCCCGGCCACTGATTAGTGATCGTGTACGTCACCTGACAGCTCGCACCAGCTCCCTGCGTTGGAGTGGGAGTAGGAGTGGGCGTGTTGGTTGGTGTGGGGGTAGGTGTCGGAGTGTTCGTCGGAGTGAGAGTCGGCGTCGGTGTATTGGTAGGTGTGGGCGTAGGCGTTATCCCCACACCGGGTTGCAGAACTACTGTGGTGAGTGAATAGGGTGCGATGGTAACGCTGCTGGACGAGCCAGATGCGGAAGTAATCGCGCTGCTGTTCTCACCATAGGTGTACACCGTCGTGGTTGGGCTGGCGCTGTAACCGTTGAGTCCCAATGAAACTGTATAGCTGTTGTTGGGGTCTTTGTTAATCAACAGCACGGCGAGATTGCCGTTGGCCTGCTTGACTGCGTGAACGGCGACCAGACTTTGATTCGAGGAGGCCGAGACCATCGTATCCCCAGGCTGGCCGAGATAATTCAACATCTGCAGGCCATAGTAGGCCGGGAAAGGTGTATCTGCCGCTGGCTCACAGATGCCCGAAGTAGTCGAAGTACAACCGGCATCAGATAAGACGCCGTAGTCGCCATATTGGGCCGTGCCGTAGAGCGAGGAGCTATTATTCGTGCCTCCGACCGGGCCATTGTGCAACGTCCACCAATCGACATTGGCGACCCCGTTCTCCAGCCAGCTCATGTAATCATCGGCCAGATAGAGCGCGTTGACCAGGCCGACCGTCTGTTTGCCGGGATTATACGAAACCGAATTGGTTTCTGTAACCATGATCTGGACCGCGCTGGCGTGGGAACCGCAATATTGATTGATCTCAGAGCGCAAGGTGGAAACCATACTCGCGATCTGGCTGGTACTCGACAACAGGGTTGCATCTGATTCGCTCCCTGGTCCCTGTGGATACCAGTGGGCAATCACGAAATCGATGGAGGAACAGGCATTTGAGAGCACAGTTGTGTTCCACGGCTGAGGTGAGCTTGAGTTAGTGACTCCATCAGGCCAGTTGTTCGGAGTGGTGACGACGAGACCAATTTTGATGCTGGGATCAACCGCCTTCATGGCCTGGCTATACGTGACAACATTGGTGGCATAGGCGGCTGGCCCATGCGTATTGTTGTTATATTCCCACGAAGAGCCATAGGTTCCATCGCCATACTGCTCGTTGCCAATTTCCCAATACTTGATCCCATACGTATGACCGGTGCTACTGCCTCCTGCATAGGTCGGGACCGGGCCACTGTAGCCAGCTCCGCCTTTATTGGCGTACTGGACCCAGCCGGCTGCCTCCTGTGGCGTGCCCGCGCCGTAATCGACGGTAATCATCGCTTGCGCGCCAACATTCTGTGCCATGCCCATGAATGCGTCAAACGTGTTGTTGACGTTGGTCGAACTCTGCCCCGGTACCGTCGTATTGGATTGCCAATGATAGACATCCGAGGTTGAGCCGCCGGGATAACGCAGCAGGGAGACGCCAGCGTTTTTTACTTCGGTGCTCGCCGCGCTATCCAGAAGGTTGCCGTCCCACACGGCGGTGTTGAGTCCTTTACTGGCAGTCGTCAGCGTGCCTGATGACTGGCTGGTATTAATCGTCACCTGCGCAGCCGTTGCGCTTGCCGCGTGTGCTGAGAGAGCCAGTGGACTCAAGGCGAGCAGAGAGACAAGCAAGAGACAAATGGCCCCTGCACAAGGTATCCATTTCGCCCGTTTCCCCGGTAAATGGATACCGATAACCTTCATCATAATAAATTCCCTTTTCTCCAGGCAGCGTGTAATCGCGAGCCTGGCGTACTCTGTCTCAATCCTAAGCAGAGCAACCGTAACCGTTCACGTAAACGCTTACGCATAGATGCCAAAAAAGACCTCTGCGCTTCGCGAGAGGCTGAATTCAGGCAGCGGAACTGGTGAAACTGAATGATTGCAGCATTTGCATAAAGCTCACGTTTGCCTGCCCAAACGTCGAGGCTGAACCATAATACTCAATCTGATAGGTGACGGTATTTTTTGACTGCGGCGGGTAACTCGTGACCAGCAAGAAGAGATTGCCCTGTGCGCCGGGATCGGCTGTGGTCAGAACCCCCGTCTCACTGAGCTGAATCCAGGTCACTTTGCCTGTGATAAAGGTTGGGGGAACGGTAACAGCCTGTGCGTGCGTGAATAAGTTTCCTGCAAAGCGTGATATGGATTGACTGGCCACGGCACTTGAGTCTGGTTCACCACTCAGATCGGGGTCGGCGAAAATGGTCAGCACGTCTTTCCCATCGAGCGCTGCGAAAGTGACATGATCGCCCGATACGCTTTTTTGCCAGTTCGAGGGGTAATGCATGCTGAAACCTGTCCCATTATATGTTTGCAGGGTTACGGCGGGTGTGGGCTTTGATTTACTTGCGGTTGAGCCACCGCAGGCTGCCAGCATCATGACCAGCACCCATGCGCTTAAAGCCAGCGAAGCGAAGCGCGTAACCCGTTTCCAGCAAGGAAGCATAAGTGAAAGCTATCCCTCCTATTCTCAAAAATATGCAGCGCATTTTACGCACAACATCTCACAGCGAGATATCCAATCATAAACGTATCCTTTTTTGTCTCAGAAAACCATAGCACCTGCTAGGCAGGTATTAGACAGATAGGCAACAGTTCTCTCACTTAAGCAGAAGCATAAGTTCTTTATGCTGTCTCATTGACGGGTAAGTGTCTGTTATCTGCTCTGGATTCCTCTCGTTCCTCCTTCTATGCTTTATCTGGGCCGTAATCGTTCACGTAAACGATTACGGGGCACGCGAGAAATCTCTATTGATGGCGCAAACGCTCTGTTTGCGAGAGGAGGATAACCAGGAGCGTATTGCCTTAGTTTCACCCATAGGAGGGGTAGAATGCGCGATATCAAGCGCACAATCTCTGAGGGCAAGGTGCGCAAGTTCTTCATCAGCAGTCCGCTTCGCATTTTTGTCCTATTGATTTGTACATTGCTCGTCACTGCGAGCAGTCTTTTTCTCGGAAACACGGCCACTACGCACGCGGCATCTTCGTACTGCCAGGTGACGTATACTATCACCAATCAGTGGCCCGGTGGTTTTGGGGCAAGCTTCACCATCACCAATACCAGCGGCTCGGCCTGGAGTGGCTGGACGCTCACCTTCGCTTTTCCCAATAGCGGCCAGGCCATTACCCAGATCTGGAGTGGCAACTATACCCAGTCTGGTTCGAACGTCTCGATCACCAATCTCTCGTATAACGGCGCGGTGCCAGCGGGAAGTAGCGTGAGTTCGGAGCCGGGCTTCAATGGTTCATGGACGACCAGCAATCCCGTGCCGACGAGCTTCTCTATCAACGGGAATGTGTGTGGCGGCTCATCAGGTGGTACGCCGACTCCAACGCCCACCCATACGCCGACGAGCACACCCACTTCAACGCCAACCAGTACACCTACGTCAACCCCGACGAGTACACCCACCAGTACACCGACGGCGACGCCGACCAACACTCCCACACCGACGCCAACCGGCACGCCTCCCCCGCCGGGTACCCATGTGCAGAACCCGTACGCGGGCGCCGTGGGCTTCCTGAATCCCAACTATGTTGCGGAGGTCCAGGCGGCTGCGAATTCGGTTGGCGGCACGCTGGGATCTGAAGAGGCTCAGGTTGCACAGTACCCAACGGCGATCTGGCTCGATAGCATGGCGGCTGTCACTGGCGGAACAGGCTATTCCACCAGCCTGCTTGGCTACTTGCAGGATGCAGAGACACAGGCCGCCACGAGTAGCTTGCCAGTTGTCATGACCATCGTCATCTACGATTTGCCTGACCGTGACTGTTCCGCTCTCGCATCCAACGGTGAGCTGCAGATTGCCAATAACGGTTTGCAAACCTATGAGACCGACTATATTGATGTGATCGCATCAGATCTGAGCCAATCGCAGTTCTCCAACTTGCGTATCTCTGCGATCATCGAGCCGGATTCCCTGCCCAATCTGATCACGAACCTGAGCATCTCGAATTGTTCTCAGGCCAATTCCAGCGGTGTTTATGTACAGGGCATCCAGTACGCGCTGAACAAGTTGCACGCGATCTCGAACGTGTACAACTTCCTCGACATCGCTCACTCTGGCTGGCTGGGCTGGAACAGCAACTTCCAGCCGTTTGTCAACCTGGCGACCAGCGTAGCGAAAGGCACGACCGCGGGGGTCAGCAGCCTTGATGGCTTCATCAGCAACACGGCGAACTATACGCCGACTGTTGAGCCGTATATGACTGCCAACCAGCAGGTCGGTGGCAACCCGGTGCGTTCTTCCTCGTTCTTCCAGTGGAACACCTACATCGACGAGCAGAGTTACGATGTTGATATGCGTAATGCGCTCATCGCTGCTGGCTTCCCCAGCACCATTGGGATGCTGATCGATACGTCGCGCAACGGTTGGGGTGGTCCCAATCGTCCGACCGGTCCCAGCACCTCAACGGATTTGAACACCTTCGTCAACGCCACCAGGATCGATCAGCGCATTGCCTGGGGCAACTGGTGTAACCAGCCTGGCGGTATCGGTGCGCGCCCGGTGGCGAACCCGACTTCCGGCTTTGACGCCTATGTATGGATCAAGCCGCCCGGTGAGTCTGATGGGTCAAGCTCCTTAATCCCGACCGGTCCCAACAACCCGACGGGCAAGGGCTTTGATCGCATGTGTGATCCGACGTTCGGCGGCGATGCGCTGAACAACAATAATCCCACGGGAGCGATGGCGAACTCGCCGGTCTCCGGGGCCTGGTTCCAGGCAGGCTTTGATACACTGGTTACGAACGCCTATCCAGCGCTCTAGTAAATCAACTCATCTATGTCCTTTGGCGCTGCTGATGCACCAGAGAGACAGGGGGAAACAGGATGTCTGCCATGTATGGCGGGCATCCTGTTTCTCTAAAAGCTGTGCCTATGAACGTCCATTTTTTTTGGCAAATTCTATGAGAACGGGATGAATCACAAATTTTGCTGAATTCATCGTAAAAGACTTGACAAGAAATCGGTTTCCTATTATTTTTTGATTAAGAAATCGGTTTCATTCGATGCAGAATGAGAGGCTAGAAAAAAACCACTTGCTTTGCCTGCCAAGCGGCGAGTGTACAAACAAGTTACCCAATAATATTTGTGATACTCCAGCGTAGAGGATTTTGAGAGCAAAAGCTCCTTTATCGGTCATTTTACAGTGAAGTGATTTGGAGGACACACCTATGACGTCTAATCGTCGTTTGAAACAGGCGCGCGAACTACGGGGCTGGTCTCAGGCGAAGGTTGCCGAGCAAATCGGCACCGATGCAACTACAGTGAGCCGTTGGGAACGAGGTCTCTTTTCACCCACCCCTTATTTTCGTGAAAGGCTATGCACCCTGTTTGGTAAGAACGCGCAGGAGTTGGGGCTGCTGGAAGGCTCGCATCAGTTCCGTACAGAAGAGTATGCGGCTCTCCCTGACCAGGAGATGCCTGCCAGTTTATCCCCATTTCAGGCCAACGGGCGGTGGCAACAGGCAGAGATGTCCGCAAAAACCATTGTTCCGCCAGCGACGCCGTGCTGGCCGGCACGGACAGATACGTTCACGTACATTCTGCACAGCGCCGCACACGATCAACAAGCGCATATGCTCTGGGAAGATGCCTATGTCCGAGCGCAGCGTGGCCAGCTCGCCGAGGCGCAACAGTTGGGCGAGGCTAGTCTGAGCGCATTTGAGAGTGTTGGCCACTGCAACGCGGTTGCTTTACGTGAATGGCTTGGACAGAACGAGCTGGCTTCTTCAGGTGGTCCACCATCGATGTCTCCGCCGTCCCTGCCTGCCCACTCGGAACAGCATCGATTCTCAGTCAAGCAAACGCTTCGCCGGAAAAGCGCGAGTGCCACGCTTGCCGTTATCCTCATTTCGATCTTGTTTCTGGCTGGTTTCTCTTTGTATCAGCTCCCTGCAATGCTAAATACCGCGCCGCAGGTTGTTCATGCTTCGGCAATCACGAATGCCAATGGAGCTACTCAGAAACATGCGAATAGCAATGCGCTTGTGCTTGCTACACCCACAGCAACATCCTCGTCAACTCCTATCATCAAGTTCAGCCCAACGGCTTTAAATTCAAAGGGATGTCACCTGGAGTCGCTCGGCTACCGTTGCGATGTGGTACTCTGGTTCTATACGAGCAACCCGGTCGCAACTTCCTGGAAATGGCAGACTGGTCAGGCCACGATGCCCGTACTTTACAGTTCGACCAGCGGAATCGGTCAACCGAATCAGTCATGTCAATTGACGGTGTATATCAACAGCGCGCCGGGCCAGCCGGGGCAGTTGACTTTTATCTTTACCTCTTCCGCTGGAGGTACTACGGCAAATCTCAGCTGGCAAGGATAGAGTCCATGGCTTGCCTGGCTCTCTTTGGGAGGATTTTGTAGTGCATATTCCTGTTCCGTTCGTGACGTTCTTTGATAACGCGAACCGCTGGCTCTATACGTTCACAGGGGGACGAGTTGGTGGCCAGTTGTGGCGCTATCCCATGCTTCTCTTGCATACGGTTGGGCGGAAAACCGGTCAGACGCGCACCCATACCCTGCTGTATGTGAAAGATGGTCCCGACCTGGCGATCTGTGCTTCCAATGATGGACAGGCTCATTATCCTGGCTGGTACTGGAATTTGCGGAACCAGCCCAGGGCGCGTGTGCAGGTGGGGCGTTTGACCTATGATGTCATGGCTGAGGAGGTTACAGGAGAAGAGTATGAGCGACTCTGGCAGCGTTTTCTCAAAGCGACGTCATTGTACGCCGACCATCGGACGAGGACCGAGCGCCCTTTTCCGATTCTGCTGTTGAAACCGGTCGTCTTCGGTGAGAGACAGGACGATGCTCCTACGCCCATGACAGGCCTGCGCCGAAGATGATACAATTGATGGGGATAAAGCTCATTTTTCATCAAGAATGGAACGAAAGTGAGATGAGCGGCGTATTTTGCTGAAGAGTAAAGGAAGACGAATAGATGTCAACATCCCCGCACGCGAGAAATAGTGAGCAACCCAGCACGTATATTGTCCAGGATCGAGAGAATCAAGCTGAACTGGCCCGCCTGACGCTTCAGGATCACCTGCTCACCGTTTCGATGGGAGGTGTGCTCGCGGAACAGCCTGATCCGGCGTCCTTGCGGCGTGTCCTTGATATTGGCTGTGGAACCGGAGGGTGGGCGATTGAGGCCGCACAGGCCTATCCATCGATGCTGGTGATTGGAACCGATATTAGTCAGCGTATGATTGCGTATGCTCGCCAACAGGCTAAGGACCAGCAGGTCGCGGATCGGGTTGAGTTTCACGTCATGGACGCGCTTTTGCTACTGGAATTTCCCAGTGATTTCTTTGATCTGGTAAATCTACGGCTGGGTGGAAGTTTCCTGCGCACGTGGGATTGGCCCAAATTGCTCAGCGAGATTCGGCGTGTCTTGCGCGTCAACGGGGTTGCTCGCATCACTGAGCAAGAGATTCTCCATGAAAATTCTGTCGAGGTGGGGACGCGCATTAATGAGATGGTGCTGTGCGCCTTTTACCGGGCTGGCTATCTCTTTGAGCAGGCGTCAACCGGTCTGTCCGCGCATCTGCCGGGTTTGTTGACACGCTACGGTTTCCAGCATGTGCAGACACAGAATCACGCGCTAGAGTATCGGGGCGGTACGCCAGAGGGACAGGCGTATAGCGAAAATCTGATCGCTGCATCTCGCACGTTACGCCCATTCCTGCAAAAATGGGGTTGCCTGAGCGACGACTATGACGAACTCTGCCAGCAAATGGCTACCGACCAGGGGCAGGACGATTTTCATTCGACCTGGAAATTTCTCACGATCTGGGGAACAAAGCCAACGGATTGAGCATGAGGCAATCAGCGCATCCTTGCGTTCCGTCGGCTTCATGTTGCGCAATTGCTCTTCTCTAAAGAGATGATGGGTTTCCGAGGTCAACGGTGCCTGGATGGCAAGGAAATCACGCTTTTAATGCCTGACGATCGTTCAAGGATGCACGTCACCGCCTGCTCGATGGGCGTGCGTTCTGCCAGGAGCGCATGCACAGTCTCTGGCCAGCGCTGATTGAAGACTTCCAGATCGGCGATGGCCGCGTCGAAATCGTGCGGTCCCGCGTTGACCGTCCCTAACACCACCTGATTTTTTAAGACCATCTCGCGGAACAGGGTCGCGAGATCGGCCTGAATCAACGCCTGGCGACCAGGAACACCCGTCAGCACAAAGATGCCATTGGGACCCAGGGCATGCAGCACCTCCAGGGCGAGCAGGGAGTGGCCCGCCGCCTCGTAGACCAGATCGATCGGGCCAATCCGCGCTTCCAGTTGCGAGGTGGGAACATCCTGGCTCGAAAGATAGGTCGCGCCGATGGCCTGTGCAATCTCAATGCGGGGATCTGGCGTTTGCTGGCGCGAGTAGATAAAAGTCTCGAACTCGGCAGTGCGCAAGGCCATCGAGCCTAACAGGCCAATCGGGCCAGCGCCCAGGACCAGCGCTCGATGCCCACGCCCCTGTGAGCGTTCGGCCACTGTCGGATCAAGCCAGGGCGGACGGCGCTGCGTGAGCGTGTAGAGTTGATACTCCGCCTTCTCG
>Ga0068857_100004188_pt1 | contig 12143 bp, 8 predicted proteins | sample KBSCornC72_FD_66591 | JGI IMG/M metagenome (GOLD analysis project Ga0068857, IMG submission 66591) | Corn rhizosphere microbial communities from Kellogg Biological Station, Michigan, USA - KBS Corn C7-2 | ecosystem: Host-associated > Plants > Roots > Rhizosphere > Soil ...
GGAGAGTTTTTGATGGAGGACTTTTACTACGCAGGCGGCTTGCGAGCAGCACTCAAGGAATTGAGTGAACTGTTGGAACTGGATGCTCCCACAGTGTCTGGCGACACTCTGGGTAAGAATATCGAAACGGCAACGGTAACTGACCATGAAGTTATTCGTCCGCTGACAAATCCGGTGGCCAGGTCCGGAGGAACAGTGGTGCTTTTCGGGAATCTCGCCCCCGACGGCGCTGTCATAAAACCTACCGCCGCTGAAACGCGCTTGCTAAAACATACTGGACCAGCTGTTGTCTTTCGAGACTATAACGACCTGTCCGCTCGGATTGATTCTGACTCGTTAGCAGTCGATGCGGATTCGGTTCTGGTTTTACAGAATGCTGGTCCACTGGGTGGACCTGCTATGCCGGAATGGGGGATGTTGCCGATTCCGCAGAAACTTTTGAAGCAAGGCGTGCGTGATATGGTTCGTATTTCCGATGCTCGGATGAGTGGTACAGCGTATGGAGCGTGTGTTCTGCATGTGGCTCCTGAGTCGTTTATTGGAGGACCGCTTGCACTCGTTCAGGACGGCGACTTGATCGAGTTGGATGTTGCCGCACGTAAACTGGAGATGCACGTTCCAGATCACGAGTTGAACCAGCGGCGATCGAATTGGAAGCAGCCGCCCCCACATTACCAGCGAGGGTTTGGTGCGCTCTATGCCGCACACGTAACGCAAGCCAATAAAGGTTGCGACTTTGATTTTCTCGAGGCAGGACCGGAGACGCCGGAGCCGGAGATACACTGAAGGGAAAAGATTATTTCTTAAATTCCTTCTCTATGTAACAAACCGACAACTTCTTGTTTTTCTGACGATGCTTTTATGCGAGGACGTTTCAAGGGGGCAGTAGGCAGATCGGCAATGCGAGACCGGTCAGTACCGAATCGCGGTAGCGTCGGGTGAGTCTTAAAATGCTGACCACTGCTTGATCCTCGAGACTCACCCGACGCTACCGCGATTCGGTACTGACCGGTCTCGCAACTTGATCGTTTGGTTGCGGCCAAAGGTTGCTCAGAGAAAAAGAGCGGGTATCAATCAACATGTTAAATAAGCTTCTCGTTCTCATCGCGATTCTTGTGCTGGCTAACGCTACAACAAAGGCGAGGACGCTAGACGTTTACTTCATAGACGTCGAAGGAGGAGCCGCAACCCTGATTGTGACTCCGGCAGGTGAATCGCTCCTGGTCGACTCAGGTTTTCCTTTGCAACGAGATGCAGACCGAATAATTCACGTCGTTCGCGATGTCGCAAAACTCAAACAAATCGATCACTACCTGACCACCCACTGGCATCGAGATCACGTTGGGTCCATTCCGATGGTTGCGAAGGTGATTCCGGTCAGGAAGTTTTACGATCATGGTTTACCAACGGGACCCGTATTCGATATCACTCCTGGTTACATTGAACTCTATCGTCAGGCCGCCAAGAACAACTCGGTAGCACTAAAAGCCGGTGACGAGCTAACTTTGCGCGACCCGTCGGTTCACGTCCGGATTAACGCCGCGAACGGGCTTGTTATCGGCGAACCTGCCGGCGCGCCTCAAATTAAAAGTTGTGGCGCAGACTTCACACCGATTCCCGAAGATCGTACCGACAACGCAAATAGCCTTGGCTTTCTCATGACCTATGGGCCATTCAAGTTTTACAACGGCGGCGACTTAACCTGGAACGTCGAGAACAAGCTCGTTTGTCCCGATAACCTCATTGGCGGCGTGGATGTTTTTCAGGTAAATCATCACGGCGTGGACAATAGTAATAATCCGGCGCTGGTCCGCGCTTTGAATCCCGGAGTTGCCATCATCGGTAATGGTCCAAGAAAGGGCGGCGATGAGCGCACTTTTAAAACTCTGAAAGAAGTTCCAAACGTAGCTATCTATCAATTACATCGCAACGTCAGGACAACGGCCAATGCTCCGGCGGAATATGTGGCGAACGATGAAGAATTCTGTCGTGGAGAGTTCATCAAACTGTCCGTTGCGCCGGGCGGCAAGACGTACATCGTAAGTATTTCAGCTAAGCGGATCAGCCGGCGCTATCAAGTCCGATAAATACCAGGCAGTTTGAAACCTAAAAAAGGAACATGAAAACTCATTTAATTGCGCTCGCAACTCTGTTGTGCGTCGTATTCGACTGTCTGTCAGCTTTCTCCATCGGAATGTGCCAAACTCCGGCGCCCTTTAATGGGCCAAAGAAGGAAATCTATCACTCCGGCTGGATCGACCTGAACAAAAACGGTCGCATGGATGTGTACGAGAATTCTAAAGCTGATATTGAGAAGCGCGTCGCTGATCTCCTGTCGCAGATGACACTCGAGGAGAAGACTTGTCAAACGGCGACTCTCTACGGTTACGGGCGCGTTCTAAAGGACGAACTGCCGACTCCGGGCTGGAAAAATGAGATCTGGAAAGATGGCATCGCCAACATCGACGAGCATCTCAACGGTTGGGGGCCGAGTGCCAAAAGCGTCTATGCGACTGATATCGAGAAACACGTCTGGGCCATGAACGAAACTCAGCGCTTCTTTATTGAAGATACGAGATTAGGCATTCCGGCCGATTTTACCAACGAAGGGTTGCGTGGTGTCGCAGCTCCAGTTGCGACCAGTTTTCCAAACGAGTTGGGTCTGGGCCACACATGGGACAGCGAACTAGTCCGCGAGGTGGGCCGGATAACCGGTATCGAAGGACGAGCGCTCGGCTACACGAATATTTATGCGCCAACCTTGGATCTCTTACGCGATCAGCGCTGGGGCCGGGCGGAAGATGTATACGGCGAAGATCCGTATCTCGCTGCAAAGCTCGGTGTTGAAATGGTTAAGGGACTCCAGGAAAAATACACGGTTGCCTCGACGGCCAAACACTTCGCCGTCTACAGCGTCGCGAAAGGTGCGCGCGAAGGACAAGCCCGCACCGATCCGCAGGTCAGTCCTCGCGAAGTTGAAAACATCCTCCTACCTCCATTTGAAGCGGCCATTAAGGCGGGCGTGCTGGGCGTGATGAGTTCCTACAACGACTACGACAGTATCCCGGTAACGGGCAGCGACTACTGGTTGACCAAGAGATTACGACAAGACTTCGGATTCAAAGGCTATGTAGTTTCTGATAGCGCAGCTGTTGAATATCTCTATAACAAGCATGCTGTCGCTGCAGACATGAAGGACGCGGTCCGAGAATCTATTCTCGCTGGTCTTAATGTCAAGACTAATTTCACCCCACCAGTAGACTTCATTTTGCCGTTACGCGAATTAGTTAAAGAGGGAAAAGTTCCGGTTAAGGTACTCGATGATCGGGTACGAGATGTTCTGCGTGTGAAGTTTCTTATTGGTCTATTCGATCGTCCTTATATCCAGGATGCCGCAAACACCAAGGCAGTCGTGAATTCGGCGGCTCATCAGGCCGTGGCGTTACGAGCGTCGCGCGAAAGCCTGGTGCTTTTGAAGAACGATAAGAATGTCCTGCCGCTCAGTAAACAGATAAAGTCAATTGCCGTCGTCGGACCAAATGCTGACGATCAGAGTTTGATTCAGTACCGTTATGGACCTTCAGCCATTGAAAGCGTGACGGTAAGACAAGGAATTAAGAATTTGCTGGGCCCGCGTGTCGAAGTTAATTACGCGAAGGGATGCGATGTTACCGATGAACACTGGCCAACTACCGAGGTGTTGCCAGAGCCGCTCACCGAAACCGAGAAAACTCAAATTGCAGAGGCTGTTGAGGCCGTAAAGAAGTCTGAGGTGGCGATCGTGGTATTAGGAGACTCGCGGAAGACGGTGGGTGAGAGTGCCAGTCGCACGAGTCTGGATTTGCCAGGGCGCCAGCTGGATTTGGTCCAAGCCGTTTACGAACTGGGCAAGCCGGTGATTGTGGTCCTACTTAATGGGCGTCCTCTGAGTATCAACTGGATTGACAAGTATGTACCTGCTGTAATTGAAGGCTGGTTCCCCGGTGCGCCTGGGGGGACTGCTATTGCCGAAGCGCTTTTTGGCGATCTAAATCCAAGCGGCAAGTTGACAGTTACGTTTCCCAAAACCGCCGGGCAGATCCCCTTTAATTTTCCAACGAAACCAAATGCGCAATGGGAAGGTGAGAAATCACGTGTCAATGGCGCGCTCTACTATTTTGGGCACGGGTTGAGCTACACGACATTCGCATACAGCAACTTGAAAATCAGTCCGGAGCAACAGAAGGCGAATGCGGAAGTTACGGTCAGCGTCGATATTCAAAACACCGGAAGTCGAGATGGCACCGAGATCGTGCAACTTTACACGCGCGACGTGGTGAGTAGTGTGACCACGTATGAAAAGAACTTGCGCGGCTTTGAACGGGTAAGTCTGAAGCCTGGTGAGACTAAGACGGTTCGGTTCGTCTTAACCCCGGCCGATCTTTCATTGTGGAATCCGCAGATGCGATTTGTTGTAGAGCCTGGAAAATTCAAAGTAATGATCGGCTCGTCTTCAGAGGATATCCGATTGAACGGTGAGTTTGAGATTGTTCGATAGGTGGTCCGTGTCCGTAGACTGTTCAACCCGATTCTCGCCGACCTCGTGGTCGGAATTGCCGCCTGTTGTGAGGATGGGTAGCTCTGCGTCTCTGGGCAGATCTCTGCGCCACTCTGCGACTTTTCCGGTGTCCATTTGAAGTTTTCAATTTGGTTGAATTAGAAGCATCGTAGACGCAGAGATCCTTTTGTGCCCTTCGTGATTTCTTAGGTGATGGTTTGCTGAGGACCTTACTTACCACCGAGGCACAGAGGACTCAAAGGCTGCACAGAGTTAGGACACTACATAGTCAACATAATTTTTGACGGCTTTATTGTTTAGTCTTCAACCGGGAGCGAGACATGAATCGACGAACTTACCTTGCGTTGATGAGTACAGCGGCTGGCGCTTTGACCACGACTTCGGGATTGACATCGGCTTTGGCCCAACAGACACCCGCGTCTGATTCCGGATTACCAACCACTTCTACTGTCGAAGACCGCACGCGTCGAATGAAGTGGTGGCACGAAGCAAAGTTTGGCATGTTCATTCATTGGGGTCTCTACAGCACGCTCGGCCGCCACGAGTGGGTGATGGAAAACGAAGGTATCCCGGCCAGCGAGTACGAACGTTACGCTGATAACTTCAAGCCTAAACCAAATTGCGCCCGCGATTGGGCTCGTCTCGCAAAACGCGCCGGAATGAAATACATGGTGATGACCAGCAAGCATCACGAAGGGTTTTGTAATTTCGATTCAAAGCTTACGAGTTACTGCGCGACTAAAAAAGGACCCGGTCGAGATCTACTCCGCGAATATGTTGACGCGGCCCGGGCGGAAGGACTCAGGTTCGGCTTCTACTATTCTTTGATGGATTGGCACCATCCGGACGGCGCCAACTGCATGAAGGACGAAGCAGCCCGACGACGTTTCGTTGATTACATTCATGGACAAGTCCGAGAGTTGATGACCAACTACGGGACAGTCGACATTTTGTGGTACGACGTGCCGTGGCCACTCGATGCAAAGGGCTGGGAATCGGTTGAAATGAATACGATGGTAAGAAAGCTCCAGCCGGATATCATCATCAACAATCGATCCAAGATTCCCGAGGACTTTGATACTCCGGAACAGCGCATTGAGGCTTCAGCCAATCGACCCTGGGAATCATGCATGACACTCAATGACAGTTGGGGTTATCAGATTGCGGATCGCAATTGGAAGAATCCCACGACGGTCATTAAAAATCTAATTACCTGTGCTCGCGACGGAGGCAATTATCTACTGAATATTGGACCAACTGCCGATGGTTCAATCCCTCCTGAGTCAGAACGCATACTCACAGCGGTTGGCGAGTACATGGCAAAACATGGAGACACGATTCGTTTGTCAGACATTTGCCAGCCGCGCCGTGGTAATTACGTATCATTCACGCGAAAAGGCAATTCACTATTCGCCCACGTCTATTACTGGCCTGGAGAAACAGTTGTCATCGGTAATTTGCTAAATAAGGTATCGTCTGTAACGATGCACGGTACCAATCAACCAGTGAAGTTTATCCAGGACGACTTTCGCATCACGCTCACTGGGCTGCCAAAAGAAGCGCCTGAACTGGTTACAACGTTTGCCTTGGAGTGCGATGGAGAACCGCGGCAGAATCACGAGTTGAAGCGCGCTGAGAAACCGCGACAAATCAGATTTAGTTGAGCCGCAAGAGATGATTATTGATTCGCACCAACATTTTTGGCAGGTCGGTCGTTTCGATTATCCGTGGCTGACGCCTGAACTAGGGGTCCTTTTCAAAGATTACCTTCCGGATTCGCTGGAACCGATCCTCCGGAAAAATCACATAGCAAAGACGGTCCTCGTTCAGGCGAGTAATAGCGTCGAAGAGACACGTTGGCTGTTGAAACTCGCGGACGAACATGAGTTCATCGCGGGCGTAGTCGGGTGGGTGGATCTAAAGAGTTCTTCGGTCGCACCGCAACTCGACGAATTTACGCGCCATCCAAAGTTCAAGGGTGTCAGGCATCTGGTTGAAAGCGAACCGCTGGACGATTGGTTGGTCCAACAGGAAGTCTTGGCCGGCCTCAAAATCCTGGAGGCGCGCAACGTCCCCTTTGATCTGCTCGTCCATACGCGTCATCTAAAATTGGTGCCAACTGTTGTTGAGGCTTGTCCGAACCTTCGTTTGGTCATTGATCATCTTGCAAAGCCACCGATTGCAAAGGGCGAGATTGAAGAGTGGGAGGCGAGTTTTGCTACGCTCGCAAGATTTCCTAATATGTTTTGCAAATTATCGGGGATGGTCACTGAAGCCAACCAAGTGAACTGGAAGAACGACGACTTGCGTCCATATGTATCAGTCGCGCTCGATTCGTTTGGACCCGAGCGGCTAATCTTTGGAAGTGATTATCCGGTTTGTCTACTGGCGGCGAGTTATGAACGGGTGATTGAGTCCTTTCAGGCCTTGCTGTCGGAGCTGAGTTCTGAATCACGTGATCGAGTCTTCGGCGCGAACGCTATCAATTTTTATAAGTTAGGGTGAGCAAAGCACACACAATGAATTACCTAATTACAGGCGCACAGGGATGTATCGGATCCTGGGTAGTAAAAAATCTAATCGAACGAGGTGACGACGTAACCGTCTTTGATCGAAGCCGAGATGCTCGCCGCCTCGAGGCCATCACGAATCAAGATGACCTTCAAAGAGTACAGTTCGTCACTGGCGATATAACTGACGGTGCGAGTGTTCATTCGACCTTACAGAAATCCGGCGCAACGCGTGTCATTCATCTCGCGGGCCTTCAGGTTCCAACTTGTAAGGTCGATCCTGTTGCCGGCGCCATGGTTAATGTTGTTGGCACTCTCAATGTGTTTGAAGCCGTAAGACAACTTGGCCTCAAAGGTCTGGTTTATGCGAGTTCGGCTGCAGTCTATGGTTTCAGCGAGGACGAGCCCGTCGATGAAGATGCCGCCTGTGAACCTACCACGCATTATGGCGTCTTCAAACGCACCAACGAGGGAAATGCGCGTGTGTTCTTTCTCGATCATGGCATTTCAAGTGTGGGCCTAAGACCGTTGACTGTTTATGGCGTGAACCGTGATACAGGGCTGACGAGCGATCCGACCAAAGCGATGAAAGCCGCAGTGTTGGGCAAGCCTTTTCATATCCGGTTCAGCGGAGTCACTGACTTTCAGTACGTCGCCGACACAGCCGCCGCATTTATTGCCTGCGCTGACAAAAATCCCGAAGGCTCTCACGTCTTTAATCTCCATGGTGAGACTGTTCCGGTGGCAGAAATTTCTGAAATGATAAATAGCTTTGCCCCAGTTTCAAATCACGAGCTCGTAACGTTTGGTGGACCACCAATTCCAGTCGCCCACTCAATGAACGACGCCGCTATCAGACGCGTGATTGGTCCCTTGCCTTCAACCTCGCTTAGATTAGGCGTGCAGGAGACCATGAATCGATTTGCTCAATTGCAGACTGAAAATCGACTCGATGTGAGCGATCTCGAAAGCTAATCACAATCATGGGTGCAGTAAATTCTTCGAGAGGGCCTGGTTCGACCGCGCTTTTGCGCGAGACGATGAAAGCTATTGTCTTGTCGGGTGTGCGGTGTCTCGAAGTCCGCGATGTACCGCGGCCAGTGATCTCCTCCCACGAAGTGCTGGTCCGAATAGCTGCCGTCGGCCTTTGCGGAACTGATGCGCACATATTTGCCGGCCACGCAAACTACAACACCAATAACCTGGGCCAGGCAATACCGCTCGAGTTACAGCCGCAGATTCTTGGTCACGAAATCACCGGGGTGGTCGAAGAGATCGGATCGGAAGTCTATGATCTGGTCAGTGGAGATCGCGTCGTCATCGATCAGGGATTGAATTGTTTTAGTCGCAGGCGTGAGTTGCTTTGCGAATACTGTCGCACTGGCGATTCCCACCAGTGCGAGTTTTATCGAGAGCATGGAATTACCGGGTTGCCCGGCGGTTTGGCAGATTACATAGCGGTCCCGGCTGTCAACGCCGTCAAGATGCAGTCGGAGCTTGATTTTGTTTCAGCAGCCCTGGTCGAGCCATTGGGATGCGTGATCCATTCTTCGGACTCTGTAGCGAATGCTCGCAGCCGGTTTTCATTGAATGCGGATAGTTCCGAGCGTCGTGTGCGTGGCGTGTTAATATGCGGCGCTGGTCCTGCAGGTCTTCTGTTTACACAATATCTGAGATCGGTGCTGGGATACGAAGGATCTTTGTTAATCACTGATCCTAACGATCTCAAACGCGACTTGGCCTGTCGATTAGGCGCCACTGAAGCTATCGATGCGGCTAGCTCAGATTTGGTAGAGGTGGTCCGAGAACATACCGGCGGCAAAGGTGTGGAGTATTTAATCGAAGCCTCTGGATCAGGTGTAATCTTTGCTTCGATTCCAGGATTAATACGCAAGCAGGCTACGGTGCTGATGTATGGACATGGGCATTCGGGGAATGACCTGAGTCTATTGAATAATATTCTCTTTAAAGAGCCCGCTTTGGTCGCAGCGGTGGGAGCATCGGGTGGATTTGGTGCTGATGGCCGCCCCTCGGTTTACGCTCGATCACTGAAACTAATTGAACAGAATAAGATCTGCGTCGAGCCGTTTATCACTCATAAATACTCGACACTTTCCGAGGTCGAATCAGCGCTTACTTCCGATATGCAGTCGCATGATTATATTAAAGGCGTCGTAAGTTTTTCCTGACCTGCAGTTTCGCTCGCATAGTCAAATCTAATGCTTGTCTCGCTTTTCGTTACGTGTCTCGTCGACCAACTGTGGAGCAGTGTGGGTGTGAGCAGCGTCGAAGTGTTGCGCCGTGTTGGCTGTGAAGTCCAGTTTGACGACAGGCAAACTTGTTGCTCGCAACCAGCCTTCAACACTGGATATCGTGACGAGGCACGACAGGTTGGCCGAAGATTCATTGAAGTGTTTGAAAGCGGCAACGCTGATGCGATTGTCACTCCGTCGGGATCGTGTGCCGCCATGGTTCACCATCTTCCGGAACTTTTCAGTAGCGATGAGCACTGGCAAAAACGTGCCCGTTTAATAGCTGACAGAACTTTTGAACTGAGCTCGTTTCTTGTGCGCGTTTTGAATCGGGATGATGTCGGCGCCAGCTGGCCTGGCCGGTTAACCTGGCACGATGCTTGTCATGGATTGCGCGATCTCAATATTAAAACCGAACCACGCAGGCTCATCAGCAAAGTAAGAGGCGCAGAATTTGTCGAGTTGGACAACGCCGATTCGTGCTGTGGTTTCGGGGGGACCTTCTCAGTTAAGTATCCGGAAATATCGCTCGCAATTCTTGACCAAAAGATCGAAGCGATCGAACGCGCCAAAGTCGACGCCGTAATATCTGGCGACGCGAGTTGTTTGATGCAGATTGGTGGCCGATTATCGCGGAAGGGTTCGAAAGTAAGAGTCATGCATATTGCTGAACTCCTCGCGTCAAAAGCTTAAGTGAGTCTGAATGAACCATCTCACCAGCGAAACCTTTGACGATAATGCCAGGGCAGCCCTTGACGACGTCCAACTGCGCGGCGCGTTGCGAAATGCAACTTCCTTGTTTGGCAAGCGTCGCCTGGCAGCAGCCGCCGGATTGCAAAACTGGGAAGAGCTTCGAAATCGTGCGCGTTCGATCAAGGACGACGTCCTATTACATCTCGATCAGTATCTCGAGCAATTCGTAGCTAATGCCGAAAGTCGTGGCGCAAAGTTTCATTGGGCGCGGGATGCGTCCGAAGCCAACGCAATCATCTGCAAACTAATCCAGGATCGCGGCGGCCGCAAGATCGTCAAAAGCAAGAGCATGACGACTGAAGAGACGCACCTCAATGTCGCGCTTGAAGCAGCGGGAATGCAGGTCGTAGAAACTGATCTCGGCGAATATATTATTCAACTCGCCGAAGAAACTCCCTCGCACATCATCGTTCCGGCAATTCACAAGACCAAAAGACAGATCTCCGAGTTGTTCACTTCTGAGTTGGGAATTCCTCCTACTGATGATGTCGATAAGTTAACGGCCACAGCCCGCGCAACGCTGCGTGATAGATTCGCGGAGGCCGACGTTGGCATCAGCGGCGTTAACTTCGGGATAGCGGAAACAGGAACAATCCTGATCGTCGAGAACGAGGGCAACATTCGCTTGACTACGAGTTTGCCGCGGACACACATTGCGGTGATGGGAATCGAAAAGGTACTTCCACGATTTGCCGACGTAGACGTTTTTCTGAAACTCTTGCCGCGGTCAGGTACCGGACAACGCCTAACGACCTACCAGTCGTTCATCACGGGAGTAAAACAGAACGCCGCTGATGAAGGTCCCGACGAACTGCACGTAGTGATCCTGGACAACGGCCGCTCGCGAATGTTGGCCCACCCGATTACGCGGCAATCCCTCGCCTGTATCCGTTGTGGCGCGTGTTTGAATGCTTGTCCTGTCTATCAACAGATCGGCGGTCACGCATATGGGTCCGTTTATCCTGGTCCAATCGGAGCTGTGATAACTCCTCAACTTGTTGGTCTAAAAAAGACGGCTCAGCTGCCGTACGCGTCAAGTTTGTGTGGGGCCTGCCGCGAGGTCTGTCCCGTGAAGATCGACATTCCGCAGTTACTTCTCCATCTGCGAAGTGAAATTACTGAGGCCTCAGTAAATAAGCGAAGGTCAGAGCAGTTTGCGTTCAAACTGTGGGCCAGGGTAATGACAAGCAATTGGTTATACAGAATGAGTGGAGAAGTGGGACGCCTTTTTCAGAGGTTCGTGGTCCATAACGGCAAGATTGGAAAGCTTGAGAAGGCAGGAATACTTGCGCCACCACTGGCAGCGTGGACCAGCGGACGCGATCTTCGGCCCATCGAGAAAAAGACGTTTCGCGAACGCTGGCATTCTGAGTTGAAGCGGCACGACTAACGAATGAAGATAACTAATGCACGTGAAGAAATTCTGCACTCAATACGCACAAACCTTGCTGCCAGTGCGGTGTTTGACGTTAATTACACGACTGGTCATGCCGCTCAAAATGAGCAGCCGGTTCCAGCATTAAAGCCGAATCCGGAATCTCTGGTAGAGTTGTTCGCTGAAAGTCTAGAGGCAGTTGATGGGCATTGTGTCGTTGTCGAGGGTCATGCTGAAACTGTTGAGGCCATTAAAAAGATAATCGCTGGGTTGCGTTCAACGAAGCTAAATCCACGTAGAGTTGCTGTCTCGGACTCACTTGAGATTAAAGATTTAATCGAGTCAATCTCCTCAGCGGTTGAAGAAGTCGAGATGACTCCAATCGCTGCCGACCTATTTAGTTTTGATGTTGGGATTAGTTCCGTTCAGGCAGGTATCGCCGAAACAGGGACCCTGGTACTCGAAGCAGATCGAGAACGAAACAGACTTGTCTCGTTGGTGCCGCCAGTGCACATCGCGATTTTGGATGCCAGTAAAATTTTTAATACATTGGGCGAGACTCTGGCTGCATTATATCGTGATGGTAAAGTAAGCCAGGCGATCACGTTTATCTCCGGGCCTTCACGAACTGCCGATATCGAATTGACCCTGGCAATCGGAGTACATGGTCCACAGGAACTGTTTGTGATCATAAG
>Ga0068857_100004194_pt1 | contig 12133 bp, 9 predicted proteins | sample KBSCornC72_FD_66591 | JGI IMG/M metagenome (GOLD analysis project Ga0068857, IMG submission 66591) | Corn rhizosphere microbial communities from Kellogg Biological Station, Michigan, USA - KBS Corn C7-2 | ecosystem: Host-associated > Plants > Roots > Rhizosphere > Soil ...
ACGGAGGCGGTGCGTTCGCCCACCAGGTTTCGCTACAGTTCGGCGCACGCGGCCATCAAGGTGAGGAACATGCGGCCCAGAGCCGACGCCGGGTTCATGCCGGTGCCGCCCATGTCCCCCAGGTGCAGGGCGATCCCGGCCTTGTCCCACGCCTTCGTTTGGCACAGTGCGTCTTCGGCGTCCCGGAAGAGCCGGTCCAGTACCCACACCATTCCTGTCGATAAATCCCCTTCGCACAAGCGATGCGGCGTAACGTCGGCGTTCCGGATCCAACTCGGGTTCCGGGAAGTTGACCGTTGTCCACCTATCGATTTGCCGGTTGACCGCTTCTTTCCCGCTAATTATTCAGAGCCCCCAGCCGTGTCCCGCGGCGGTTTCTGTCTGGTTACGTTGATTTCTCCCCGTTCAGCCGGTAGAAGAGACAAGAGTCGCCGCAAGGAACCTGGGACTCCTCTTCGCATGTTGAGACGGGAGATTCCCATGGCGCTTTCCCGTTGTGAACACTGTGGGCTTCCCAGCAAGTCGCCGGACCCCTACACCGATAGGCACATTGCCGCATCTGCTTCTGGCCGCCAAGTGAGATGTGGTGGGTAGTGGGTCAGTTTGATGACCCACTACCGATGTGGTGCGGCAAAGAGCTTTAATCTGTAGCAGGGCAAGTCCGCGTAGCGTGGATCACAGCTTTGTAGACTCGGGCCAGGGACGTTTTCGGGGGAGGAGGCGCGGCCAAACTCGGAGTCGGGTGCGAGGATTTGCGTAGGCCATCTAGAATCAAGGACTTTGCGAGCGTCTCTCCAGCGTCAAACAGCCTTTGTTTCACTCGGGAGCCAAACTTACAGCCATCCACTGGCCGGACATGCTGGTCGTACCACGAGGAGCAGGCGACGCCCCACCGGATTCGCGGGGTCTCCAAATGTTTTGATAGGCGGTATCATTCCTACGCAATTGACCTGAGCCATTTAATCAGGTTGTACTTGTTCCAACGGTCCTGCGAAGGACTTGGGGAAGGCTAAAGGGTGAATCATGCTTAAAATTCTTGCAGGTGTAATTCTCTGTGCAACCGCGCAGGTTCTCTGCGCACAGGGGACCGCTTCGATCTCGGGAACTGTGCTGGATCCTTCGGGGGCATCCGTAGCTGGCGCCACCGTCACGGTGCGGAACACTGCCACTGGACTGACACGCAGCCTCAAATCGGACGCTCAAGGCCGCTATCTGGTGCCCGATCTTCCTATAGGGGCTTATGAAGTCCAAGGCACACAGGTCGGCTTTCAGACGGTTGTCCGAAAAGACATTGGACTCACGGTCGGAGCGCAGCCCGTGGTGGATTTGCAACTCCCCGTCGGCCAGGCCGAACAAGCCATCAATGTCACCGCCGAGGTATCGCAAGTGGAAACCACCTCTGCCGCGGTCTCCTCGCTGGTGAATCAGACGCAAATGCGCGAACTGCCTCTGAACGGTCGCAACGTTGAGCAGTTGATCTTGCTCGCTCCTGGTGCTCAGACCTATCCCGCAGGCCAGCAATCGGCGTTGGTCGGCCGGTCAGCACCATTTTCGATTTCGGGTTCGCGCCCTGAGGGCTACGCTTACCTGCTCGATGGTGAAAACTGCCTGAATTGGTGGCAGCGCGGCTGCGGCGCCGCGGTAACAGGCACGTCCCTGGGCATTGAGGCAATCGCGGAATTCCAGACGCTGACGAACACGTACAGCGCCGAATTCGCCGGGAATGGCGCGGCCATCAATGCCGCAACCAAATCGGGAACCAATCAGTATCATGGCTCGTTGTACGAGTTCTTACGCAATAACAAACTTGATGCGCGGAACTTCTTTGAGCTGGGCTCCGCGGCTCCTTTCCGGCGAAACCAGTTTGGCGGCTCCGCGGGCGGTCCGGTAAAGAAAGACAAAGCTTTCTTCTTCTTTAACTACGAAGGTCTGCGTCAGCATCTGGACCAAACGTTCACCGCACTGGTCCCAACGGCCGCCGCCCGCGCCTCCGCTGTTCCAGCCGTCCAGTCTCTTGTGAATCTTTACCCCCTGCCCACCACCGACTTGGGCAATGGTATTGGATCGCTCATCACAGTGGGTGGCCAGACGGCGGACGAAAATTACTATTTGGCCCGCTTCGATTACAACCTGTCCGAGAAAGACACGTTTTTCGGACGCTACGTACACGACTACGGCAGCCTGGTATCGACCACGGCGATCCCTCTTTGGCCGACGCAGGATCTTTCGAGGAACCAGTACTTCGTGCTCAATGAACGCCACATTTTTACTCCGCGTCTGGTGAACTCGTTCAGCGCTTCGTTTACCAGGCCGGATACTTCCGAGACGCAGCCAAATACGTACGCGCCTCTGCAGCAGGCTTTTCCCGGCCGTCAGGACGTCACGATTTCGGTAACCGGACTCTCGCCCCTGGGCGCGAATTTTGTGAACCCGTTCCGTTTTCTCCAGAACAAGTTCACGTATTCCGACGACGTAATTTGGACCGTGGGCAACCACACCGTGAAATTTGGCGCTCGCGTACGCCGCCAGCAGATCAATTCGTTCAGCTACACCTATTGGAACGGCAATTACACATTTAGCGGGCTTTCCGACCTGCTCGCTGCCCGGCCGAGTTTTTTCACCGGCGCGCGCGATGGCGAAGCCTACGGCAACCGCGACTTCCGCGACCTGGGCTTGGCCCCCTACATCCAGGACGACTGGCGTGTCAGCCGACGGCTGACGGTGAACGCCGGTATCCGCTACGAATTTCAGACCAATCCTATCGAGCGACATAATGTTCTGCACAACGTGGTGAATCCGCTGACCGACAAAGACTACACTCTGGTTCCCAACGCCTTCAAGACGAATCCGTCGGTGCATAACTTCGATCCGCGCATCGGTTTCGCCTATGATGTTTTTGGCGACCACAAAACTTCGCTGCGTGGAGGTTTTGGCTTGTTCCACAATCCGTACCAGACTTACGCGTACTTCTCCGGCTACGTCGGCACACCTCCCTTCAATTCCCTGAACCAGCAGAATCCGTCATTTCCGGTTCCCTTTCAGGGAGCCGGCGTGAGCGCACCCCTTCCTTCTCTCACCTTCGGAACGAAGTACGACATCGGAACCACGCCTTATCAGATGCAATGGAACATGAACATTCAGAGGGAGCTATTCCGCGATACGGTGCTGACGGTAGGATATGTAGGGTCGCGTGGCGTGGATCAGCTTTCCTTCCGCGATTTCAATCCTCCTCAAGTTCAGACCGATGCTCAGGGTGTACAGCACTTCGGCACTCTGGTGCAAATTGCGAACGGCAGCTACTCGATCGTTTCTAACCCCCGTCTGAATCCGAATTTCGGAACGCTGTCACTCACGCAACCGTCCAGTACATCTCGATATAACGGATTGCAAACCAGCCTGAACAGCCGCTTCTCGAAGGGCGTGCAAACCTATGTGTCCTACACCATGTCGCACTGTACGGATCTGGCGTACACCTACGGCGGTCTAGGCGGCAATAACGGCACCTCGAACTGGAACAATCCCTACGACGGCAGCACCGATAAGGGAAATTGCAGTTACGACATCCGGCATAACCTGACGGTGAACGCGGTCTACCAACTGCCGTTCCACGGCAACCGGCTTGTGGAAGGCTGGCAGTTGAGCGGGATTGAGAGTTTCCACACCGGAGTTCCGTTTACAGTGCTCTCCTACAACGGGCGCGACGGGTTGGGAAACAACTTCGCCACCTCGCGTCCGAACCTGATCGCCGGCTGCGATATCACCGCCAACCAAAGCCGTCTGCACTGGTTTAATCCGGCCTGCTTCCAATTGCAGCAGCCGGGAACTCTCGGCAACGCGGGCCGCAACATCGGAACCTCTCCGAGCTACGCCGCGTTCGATCTCAACGTGGCAAAGGAAACTCGGCTTACTGAGGGCACCACCTTGCAGTTCCGCGCGGAGTTCTTCAATATCATGAATCACACGAACTTCAATTACCCGACGCTGAACGCGTTTAACGGAAACCCAAACCCCGCCAACGGCGGGCTGCCCGGCAGCCCTGCTCCCACGGCTGGATTGATCACATCGATCGTCGGCACCTCGCGTCAGATTCAGTTCGGATTGAAGCTGCTCTTCTGAATAATTCCGCGCGGCTGATCGAACGAATCTCGAATTCTGCCCGTTATGGGGCATTAACGGAAGTGGTTCACCGTTAGAGGGCTTTACCACGCCGAGAATCTATTCGTGACCTGTCGAAGACGCGGAAGCGTGTTGCGTGAAGTCATTTAACGAAGCTCGGGCGCTATTGCTTCGCTGCAAGCGGCGCCGGCTTGGGCGTTTGCTTGTCTGGCGCCGCCGGCCTGTCCACCTGCTTGAGCCGCTGGTCAAGCTTCGCGGCGTCTGCCGGACGTTTCAGATCGCGCAGCAAGCTGGAATATTCGGTGAGAATCACCTTCAGGAACTCCGGATCGCCGTTGTTGCCGGCGTCCAGCACGGCCAGGGCGCGAGTGTAGAGCGGCAGCGCCTCTGCGCTTTTGTTTTGTGCTGTCAACACCAGCGCTAGGTTGCGAAGACTTAGGGTGTCGTCGGCATCTCGGAGCTTTAGCGCCTCGCGATAATGCGCCTCGGCTTTCGCGTACTTTTCAAGCATCGCCTCGGTCACTGCCAGGTCATCATAGGCGCGCGCCAGCTCCGGATTGTCCGAACCCGGAAGCTTAAGGTCGATGTCGAGCGTCCGCTGAAAATACGGCTCGGCGTCGCTAAAGCGTTTGGCGTAGTAAAGGATCTTGCCGAGATGATCGGAGGTCGCGGCGACATCGGCGTTCACAGTGCCCAGGTTCAGCTCCCGGATAATGAGCGCCCGCCGCAACGCGTCTACAGCTGGGTCCACCAACCGCATCTCGAAGCGGCAATCGCTGAGGCGGTCCAGGGTGTCGGCTAGACGCAAGTCCTCGTCTCCATATGCGCCCGCTTGAATCGCGGCCACAGTTTCCCAGGCGTCCGCGGCCGCCTGCCATTTCTTCTGAACTTGAAAGACCCGCGCCAGGAGCGCATTGTCGCCGGCCAGATCGGCCTGATTTGCGCCGGGGAGATTTGCGGCCACTGCGCGCGTGCGCACGGCAATCACCGTGTACCCTTCCTGCTCAGCTTCAGGGAATTTCTTTTCTGAGACTAGTACCTGCGCGAGACGGACCCGGATAGGAATGGACGCCAACAAATCGGGATTCCCATCCATTCGCAGCTCCAGCGATCGGCGGTAAAGAGTTTCGGCACGGTCCAGAGAGCCGAGGCTCGCTTTGATGCGCGCCAGATCCTCGAGGTTGGCGATGGATCCATCAAGTGCGACCAGCCGTTCGAGCACGGAGTCCGCGGCATCGAGCCGACCCGTTGACCTGTAGACCGTTGCTAGCCCGTGCAGCACTGGGGCCGTTTCCGCCTCCGCTAACGCCGCCTTCAGAAGTGGTTCGGCCTTGTCCCATTCATGCCTCGCAAGTGGCTCCTCCCAAGCTGCGGGCGTCTGCGCCAATGCCAGGGAGGTAAACGCGGCCAGGATCGCGAGGAGAGGTCGCATACGTGAATGTTACTAGACTCCCGCGAGATGAGAAAGGTTCCAGGACTGTCGCTTTGGGAAGCCCGTTAATTATCATTATCGGTAGGTCTCGCGGGAACTAGCCGATTACCTGCGTTTGGTGTGGGATATCAACCACATTGTTTGGCTTGCGTATTTGGGCGGTCAACGGCCTCGGTCTTGACGATCCGCGAAAACGATTAGGTCGGCTCTCCGGTGAGATCAACTCAAGAGCTTGAATCGCATCTTCGACAGCCTGCAGGTCAGCATAGAGCGGTGTGAGTAGCTTGTCGATATTCACCTGGGCATCCAAAGCCGAGAAGTCCATTTGAGCCAACGGTCCAGCAGCGGATTGAAATTCGTCGGCTTCGGGCGCAGCTTCATTAGGTACAGCTGTGAGCGAGGGCATGGACCTTAGTGATGCGAAGCCCGGGATCGTTTCACCTATTTCTCTCGGGGATACCCTATACCATATGCATGCCGGTTCTGCCCAACAGAATGTTTTTCGGCATGCCGCGGCTGTTCCGACCTCCCATGCCGCCGGACCGGCCGTAGCTCCTCCGGATGCGCGTGCACGTACTCGAGAATATGGCGCCGCTTTTCCTGGCCGCGTATTCCGGAATCGGAGTGCGCTGGCGGCATCAGGTTGCGGACCTCGCGCTCGGTCCGCGCATAGATGTTTCGCCATGCGTTCTTGACGCTATCCACCGACATCCCAAGTCTCTCGGCGATCTGCAAATCCGATTCGTTCAAGAGCGCACCTTCCAAAACACGCCGCTCGAGAGCCGAAAAACCGATCCGGGACGGAGCCGCGAAAAACAGGTGCGATAACGGATGAACCGCCCCGGGCTTGACCCATTCGCGCCGCAGCGCGAACAAGTACGGACGTCGTTCGGGTGGCGCGTTCTTAAATTCCGCTGGACAGGCAGCGTGAAAATCACGCAGCAACCGGAATCCGCCTTGTTCCATGTACGCGCAAGGCTGAGGGCCGTAGACCTCATTCATTAGCACGTGAATACGATAGCCCGCGTGGAAGAAAAAGAAGGCCGAACTGCCAACCGAGAGTACTTGTGCTGTCCTGGGATTGGACAAATCCTCATTGCTCAGCCCGAAATGCAAAACAAGCACGTTCAGGCCCGTCGTCGAATTGATGGCAGCTAGTTCTGCCCCGGTGAGCATGGGGTCGTCGCCGGCCAGCATCCGTTCGTAAAACGCAGCGGCCAAGTAGGGGCGAGGAGACGTCCAGAACTCTTTGAGGAAACTCTCCCGGACGAAGACGCTGATCCCGAATCCTTCTATGTTCATGGGACGCGGACGCTCCAGGTCTTCTACGATGGTGAAGGTTCTGGCTTCGGAAGCCAATATGTCCTGCCAGATCTCGACCAGTCGCCGTTGGACCGCGGCGCTCGCACGGAACCCGGCCGGAAGCAGTTCGGCGCAACGGTTCAAATCGGCCGGTCCAGCCAAGCGGAAGCGCAATGCGGCTGAGCCGGCGAGCGCTCCGTCGTTTGCGCCTGGGTGTGCGGCGGAACCGGGTGGCATTTTAGCCAAAAAACGCTCCTGATGGTACTGAATCCAACAGTTTACCCTTTTTGGGGACTTGTCGCCATTCAGGCAGGGTGTTAAATTCCGACAGTGGAGATTAATTGCCAGAGTGCCATTCATGTTAGACGTGCAGGATGACACTTAGCCTCGTCGGAACGCTTTTAGGGACGATGAGTGCCCGTCGCGGCCTCATTAAAGTGACCTCCTACACGGCGCCCGCTGATTCCACGGTTGGTCGACCTATTTTGACTTCTGTTCTGCATCGGAGGCGCTATATGACATCGTTTGCGGCCGCCATGTTTGGAATGGCGATTCTGATTGGTACCGCATCGGCCAGCAGTTTCACCGTCATCAACTTGCTTACGAATAGTTCTTCGAGCAGCCCCCTCTGCGAGCCTGGGGCTGCGACTTCCTCCAGTGGCGGCCCGGAATCCGCAGCGGGGTGCGCCGGGGCATCTGTCGGCAACAAGGGTTCTGCGGCCTCGGGAGGCGGCACGATCAACTCGCTCGCCGAGACAAGTGGGTATGCCGAGTCCAACATCGACGATGTGATCTTCACCGGTCCCGGTTCTTTCGTGAATGCCACCGTCACCCTGCCGTTTCTCAGCCTCCAGACTGGGGAGTTTTGGCTTACGCCTTTCGGTAACTCGGGTGCGAGCGGAACACTGACGTTCGGTGTCAGTTTCTATCAATACGCGGGTTCTATCGGACTTGGCTACACCGGGGACGACTTTACACATCAACTCGTGCCTACCGGCTCGGGCTGGGACTATAGTCTGGTTCAGACCATTGGTCCCCCCGTGTTATCGGCCTGCGGTGACCCCCAGGATGCGGTGTGTGCACATTGGGGTGTATCGTACCAACTCAACGGGAGCGTGACTTTCACGGAGTCGTTTCCAGTGGGAACGCCCCTGCGGCTGGTAATGACCGTGCAAGGGAGCTGCGGCGCGGGCGGTATCTTCCCAGCCGACTGCCAGTACGATGCCCTGGACCCGTTCGGCCTCATACCGGGATTCTCCTCGTTCGATCTGCCCGACGGGTACTCCGTAAATGCGGAGTCGATCGGATTGGTGAACGGCCAGATCCCTGCGGCAGTGCCGGAACCGGCGCCGGCCGTTCTCTTCGGCGTGGGTTGCGCCCTGATTGTGGGGATGAGAAGAGTAATCAGGAAACGGTCAATACCTATTTGAGGGTAAGCGTACGGGGAACCCATATTGAGAAGCGCGCGCAGATGCCCGAGGATGTGGCATGGGCAAAGAAACGCGACGTGACGGTCAGGAAGAACCGATGCGAAAACGCCGGGCTGTCAGTGCAGCGACGCGGGCAAAAATGGCTGCAGCACAGCGCAAGCGATGGGCTGCCAGGAAGAAGTCGGCAGCATAGTCCACCGGCTCACGCACCGGCCAAACTTGGCCGGGTAGCCGACATCTTACGCACGCCTTCAAAGGATCCCGTTAAGTATCATTGTCGGCAGCGACTCGGCGAACCCAAAGCCGCGCTGACTTCCGACAAGCGCGTTTCTCGTTCCTAATCCCGTTCTGGGCGCTCAGCCTCGGCTTTTTCCGAGTAGCGCGTCATCCAGACGGAGCCCGCCGCTGAGTCGGCCACATACCCAAAGATTTCGCACTCAGCTGACTGGGAACGCGGCTCTGGCACAATCCTGATGCTACTTTGAGCGTCATCTCTCATGGGACCGATTGCTGTAATCGTGGTCTTTTCTCGGAGCCTAGTGCTGGCCCTATCGAAGCGCGGTGACAGGATCGATTCGGGTCGCACGCCGCGCTGGGATCAGGCTACCGGCGAGGGTCATGGCGAAACAAAGTCCGATTGCGGTGGAAAACGTAAGCGTATCGGCCGGGCTGACGCCCGCAAGCAAAGCTTGCATGGAACGTCCGGCGGCAAAGGCAAGCGCGGTTCCGACAACCACACCAGCCGCGGCCAGAATCAGCGCGCGCTTGAGAACCATGTTGAGGATCATGCCCGGGCGGGCTCCAAGCGCGATGCGCACACTGATTTCTTGAGTCCGTTGCGATACCGCGAACGCGAGCAAGCCGTGGATGCCGAAAGCGGCGAGGAAGAAAGCGGCGGCGGCAAAACTTCCCAAGATGCGAAGTTGGATGGAGCGCGTTCCCGTCTCTCCGTCGAGGATATCGTGTAGCGTCTGTACATCCGATATAGGCTGCTCAGGGTCGGCATCGTGAATGATGCGGCGAAGCGTCGGCGCCAGCGCTAAGACATCGCCAGAGGCGCGAACGACTAGATCCTTGGGCGCATACCAGGACCATTCGGCGTCGCCGGCTTGTTGGTATGACAAGTAAACCTGCGGTTCACTCGCGCGCTCAAGGCCACGCACTCGGACGTCGCCCACCACGCCGACCACCACGTGATCAAGGAAATTGAACTTGAAGTGGCGGCCGAGCGGATTTCCCCCGGGCCAGTAATGGTCCACAAAAGAACGGCTGACCACCGCGACCAAAGGCTTTTGCGGGGTATCCGATTCTTCGATGCCGCGGCCCATCACAAAAGGAATCCCCATAGCGACGAAATAGTCGGGCGTAATGAACCGAGCGCTGGCGGACTCTTGCTGCGCAATATCTTGGGGCCGGCCGGCAATTTCTACGTGCCAGACTCCGCCGGGCATCACCATGGGTAGGAAGCTGGTATAGGCTACGCTCGTCACGCCGGGGAGTTGGCGAGCACTCGATAGAACGCCGTTATAGAAAGTCCGCCGCGTTTCAAGTTTCTGGTATTTCGGGAATGGCAGCATGGTGCGGAGCGTAAGGACATGATCTGAGCGGAACCCAGGATCGAGCCCTCGGATGCGCGACAGCGCGCGAATCAGGAGACCGGATGAGATCAGGAGCACCACACATGCGGCAATTTCCGTGACCACTAAGGCGGAACGCAAGCGTTCACGCCGACCACCGCCCGAACGTACATTGTCGCGGAGAGCGCCTTCTGAATTGCGGCCGGCGCGCAGGGCAGGAAACACTCCGAAAGCGATTCCGGTGATCAGGGTCAGCAGAACGGCGAAGGCGAGGAGGCGCGTATCGATCGACGGTGATTGACCCCAGGGCAAAGCGTTCGGCATGAGGCGCGCAAATAAGGGAACGGCGGCGTAGGCGATGAGAATCCCTAACAATCCGCCTGCCAGAGCCAGTAGCACAGATTCGGTGAGCATCTGGCGGGCTAGCCGCTCGCGTCCCGCACCAAGCGCGGAGCGAACGGCGAACTCGCCCCGCCGGGCCAAGGCTCGTGCGAGCAGAAGATTCGCGAGATTGGCACAGGCTATCAGTAACAGACAGAGAGCGGCGCCCATTAACGCTTCGAGCAGCAAACGCGCGCGCGGCGAAATGTCATCGCGCAGCGGAACAACGTTCGCACCGACATTGGCCAGCTCTTTAGGATAGGCTCGCGCTAGCTGCGCGGCGATGCCGGTCATCTCTGCTTGAGCCTGACTCCCAGAAACGTCGGGGTTCAGGCGAGCCAGACCGTGGAGATACCAGTTGGAGCGATCGGTGAAATCGATGGGCGCCAAGCGCAGCGGCACCCAGAGCTTGGCATCGCGATCTGGAAAAGAAAAACCGGCTGGCATGACTCCGATAATCGTATGCGGGCTGCCATTGATTTCAACCTTACGGCCCAGCACGGCGGAGCCGCCGCCAAATTCATCCTGCCAAAGCGAGTAGCTGAGCACTACGGTCGCCGGCGCCGAATGCTTCAGATCTTCGGCAGAAAAGACTCGGCCAAGAACCGGCTGCTTGCCGAGCAGCGGAAATATTTCGTCAGTGAACGCAGCACCGAAGATGCGTTGCGGCTCGCCTGCACCTCTAAAAGTCGCGGCCAGACTGGCAAACGCACCGAACGAGGAAAAGGAAGTGGCGGCGTTCTTCCAATCGCGGTAATTGGCGGGTGAAAGCTCCAATTCGCGAAGATGTGAAGATGGCACGTTCTGCCAAATGTTGACCAGCCGGTCTGGATCAGCGAAGGGCAGTGCGCGGACCATGACGTGGTCGATCAACGTGTACGCAGCTGTGGCTGCTCCGATGCCGAGGGCGGCGACTGTAATGGCTGTGAAAGCGAATCCGGGGGCACGCGCCAGCGTTCGCGCAGCATAGCGGAGGTCCTGGTTGAGGACGTCCCAGTGTGCGGCGAACGCGCTCGAGAAAACCTCGATCAAGGTGGCCATCCAAAACAAAACCGTGCGGAACCCACGACTTTCCTTACGGGTTCGGAGGAAAATCGCACGCATTTCCTCGCCATACTCGGCGCGAAAAGAAGCGGGATAGAGACGGAGCAGGAAACCGTAGAAGTGCATCAGGCTTTCCCCGGAACGAATCCGCTGGCGCGCGCAAAACGAACGAGTTGCGTAAGGCGGCGCGCCTCGGCTCGGCCGACCGCATTTCCGAAAGGCGTAATTCGGTAATAACGGCGCCGCTCGTCATCCTCCTCCGGAGCAGGGCGGTCGCGCGTTTCAACCAGCAAGCCCTGTTCGAGCATGCGCTGGATCGAATGGTACAGTGTGCCGGCGCTCAGTTTCAGTTCGCCGTCGGTGCGCGCGGCCACGTCTTGGATTATGGCGTAGCCATGTCGATCCTCGGTGGCGAGCGCCAGGAGGATATGGAAGGTCGCGGTTGGAAGAGGAAGCAGCGATTCGGGCGAGGGAGTTTGAGCCGCCATGGCTCCATTATATTCACACTAGATATATTGTCAATGGGTATAGTGTCATTTATTGGCTCTGGACGACTGGACGGCACTCGGAAAAAGACGAGCGTGGGCGGCGGCCGAATAGATCCCCGGAAGTCGGCTTGTGGGAAGTGACCCGTTAACTACTATTATCGGCAGCCATCCGAGCGCTCTGAGTCAGCTCTCTGCATGATTGCATCCCACACTTCGAGCGGAATTTGGCAGCCTTTTACTTCATCGTCTCCGGCTAGGATCTTATCGACCCGTTCGGTCCAGTAGTCCATCCACTTCTGAGACCCGGACACCAAGCCGGCCTCGTCGGTAATGAGGGCTTCGAGTTTCTTGAGTCGCCTGTGA
>Ga0068857_100004195_pt1 | contig 12131 bp, 9 predicted proteins | sample KBSCornC72_FD_66591 | JGI IMG/M metagenome (GOLD analysis project Ga0068857, IMG submission 66591) | Corn rhizosphere microbial communities from Kellogg Biological Station, Michigan, USA - KBS Corn C7-2 | ecosystem: Host-associated > Plants > Roots > Rhizosphere > Soil ...
ATCGGCAACCTGTACCGCTACATCGTCTCGGACGTGCAGCGCCGGACGCTCGAGTACCTCGGGTACCGCGTCAAGGCCGTAATGAACATCACCGACGTCGGGCACATTGCCGGAGACGTAGACGAGGGCGAGGACCGCATGATGATCGCGGCCAAGCGTGAGGGCCGCGATCCCGAGACACTCGCGCGCAAGTACACCGAGCAATTCATGGCCGATCGCCACAAGCTGAACATCCTCGATCCGCACGTCATGCCAAAAGCGACCGGGCACATTCCGGAGATGATCGAGCTGATCAAGCGGCTCATCGCCAAGGGCAACGCATACGTGGCAGCCGACGGCGTGTACTTCGACATCTCGACATTCCCCGAGTACGGAAAGCGGCTGGCCGGCGAGCTGACCGCAGACCTTGTGGCCGGCGCGCGAGTCGACGTGAATCCGAACAAGAGAAATCCCGCCGACTTCGCGCTTTGGCGCGCGAAGAAGCCAGGCGACCTCCAGTTCTGGGACTCACCGTGGGGACAAGGCAACCCCGGCTGGCACATCGAGTGCTCCGCCATGTCAATGAAGTACCTCGGCGAGACCTTCGATATCCACTCCGGGGGAGAGGACAACCTTTTTCCTCATCACGAGTCCGAGATCGCCCAATCAGAAGCCGCGACCGGGAAGCCCTTCGTCCGCTACTGGACGCACGTGCGCTTCCTCAAGGTGGACAGCGGCGCGATGCACAAGTCTGCGGGCAACGCGTATTTGTTGAAGGACCTCGAGTCATGGGGCTTCGAACCGCTCGCGTTCCGACTGTTGGTGCTGAACAACAAGTACCGCCAGCCGCTCGACTTCACGCGCGCGGGCCTTGCAGGGGCGCAGAACCGCCTCGATCGCTGGCGCGGGATCATCCGCGACGCGTGGCAATCGACCGGCGGGACGCCCATCGACGTCGCCCCCGAGGATCCGCGACGCACTGCATTCGTTGGCGCGCTCACCGACGATCTCAACACGCCCGCGGCACTCGCGCAGGCAGAGGCGGTGCTCGATCTGGCCGCGACCGGCGACGTTGCGACGAAGCGCCATGCGCTCGAGGTGCTCTTCGACATGGATCAGGTCCTCGCTCTATCGCTGCGCGAGCGCGCGAGTGACGCCGATCTCTCTAGCGAGGAGCGTGCCGCACTTGCGGAACGGGATGCGGCACGTAAGACGGGTGACTACAAGCGCTCGGACGAGCTTCGCGCGGAGCTCGAGCGTAGATACAGCATCCGCGTGAAGGACACCAAGGACGGCACGCGCTGGGAGCGCATCCGCCGTAAGGGAGCATGACCATGGAAGAGTTCGAGGATCGACAACAGGAGACCGGTGCGCACGACGACGGTCCGGCGGATAGCGGGCCGTCAAACGCCGGTCCATCCGACGGTGCACCGTCGGAGGCTGGCCCCGCCGACGCGGGTCGCGCGGACGCCGGTCCGAACCAGCGGCCGATGATGGCCGCGTCCGGACCAGCGAGCGCGGATGAGCTCGCGCGCCGTCGCCGCCGCGGACGTCGCGGACGCGGAGGCGGACAGCGCTTCGGCGCACCGCCGCGCGGACCGATGCCGCCACGACCGTTCGCGCCACGTGGACCGATCCCACCGCGGCCGATGGCACCGCGCGATGACGAAGAGAACTCGCAGGCTCGCGAGCTCGCGAACTACGAGCGTCGCCAGCAGGCTCAGCGTCAGCGGACGCAGGGCGGATGGCGGGGCGGCAATCGTGGCTGGGTTCCCGGTGTCGGCACCGGGACCGGCGCAGGCGGCGGCGGGAACTTCTTCGCCGGAGGCGCTCGCGGCCCACGCCGCAGCCCGATCGGCCAGGCCCAGTACAGCGAGACGATCCGCCGCGCCACCGCAGGCCCGCGCACCTCGGCCGCACCGTCGCACGATGCGGGTGAGCCGCTCGCCGGACCGCACGCGGTTCTCGAGGCGATCCGCGCCGGCCGCGTCATCAAGCGGCTGATGATCTCCAACGAGCGTGGGACTCGTACCGGGCCAGTCAACGAGCTGCTCACGGAAGCGCAGGAGCGCCGCATCTTCGTCCGGTATGTCGACAAGCTCGAGGTCCAGCGGCTCTCGCCGATCGAGAACCATCAGGGCGTCGTTGCGATCGTCGAGGGCAAGGCCGGTGTGGATCTCGACGAACTCCTGCTCCATCTCGATGCAGTGTCCGAGCCTGCGCTCGTCCTCGTTGTCGACTCGCTGCAGGATCCGCAGAACTTCGGTGTCCTGCTTCGTTCCGCGGAGGGAGCCGGCGTGGCCGGCGTCGTCATTCCGCGGCACCGCGCGGTTGGTCTCACACCGGCCGTCGCGAAGACGAGCGCCGGTGCGAGCGAGCACCTGATGATCGCCGACGTCGCGAATCTGCGGCAGGCGATCGACGCGCTGAAGGAGAAGGGCGTCTGGGTCATCGGTGCCGACGAGAGCGGCGACATGCTGTACGACGAGGTCGACTACCGCGGACCGAGCGCCATCGTGATCGGTGGCGAGGGTGAAGGGATTCGCCGTCTGGTGCTCGAAGGGTGCGACCAGGTCGTTCGCATTCCCATGTCGGGCCATGTCGAGTCACTCAATGCCGCGGCCGCCGGAACGGTGATCCTCTACGAGGCCCTGCGGCAGCGTCGCCGCGATGTGGCACCGCCGGACACGCGCACCGCGCGCCCGGCCGCACCGCTGCAAATCCCGAAGGACGCGGCGGACGACGTGGAATTTGCCGAGGGCGACGAGGATGTCGTGGTCGAGGCTGAAGCGCCAGATGCAATGCCGATCGCGGAACAGGAATTGCCGGAGTCACCGTCCAGCGAACACGGGGGTGGCGATGCGGAGACGATCGAGGCGACCGCGCCCGTCGAGGCCGCGGCGCCGATCGTCAAGCCCGCTCTTAAGAAACGCGTCACGCGTCCGCGAGCGAAGAAGAAGACCGACGACTAGGTAGCATTGAGCTCGCGCGCCGACCTAGCTCAATTGGCAGAGCAGCGGTTTTGTAAACCGCAGGTTCCGGGTTCGAGACCCGGGGTCGGCTCAGCGTTTCGCTAATGAGTCGCCTGTTCCGACTGGTCTCGGTAACCGGGCGATTCCGCGGTCGAGTGTGATCGCTGCCTCGCGCTGCATACCGGCGTCACGTGGCTGTAAACGTTCAGCGTTACGGTCGGTGTCGAGTGACGACGCTAAGCGACGATCTTGGGATGCGTCCCGGCCGCCAACAACATCGTCGGCCGCTGTGGCGGAGTGCGTGGAAGTTCAGGAGGTATGCGGCTCCTCCGACGATCAGAATTTTTCGGTTTCGAGTCACTTCCGGATCTGCTGTCGCAGCGCTACTTGTAGCCCTGGAAGAGCAAGACGTAGGCAAACGGCGTCGCCGCGACCAGCAACAGCACTGCGACCGGGACGACATATCGCCAACGCAGGTAGGTGCCGACGAGCGCACGCGGTGCTGCTATGACAGATGAGAGCGCCGCCTTTTCTTTCCGTGTCGCAACCTTGGACAGAGACGCGCGGTTCCATCGGCGGAGACAACACAGTCGGCTGCGGCTGGCGGGCCCGCCACCAGCGTCTTCGATGCATCCGGTAGCACAAGTCTCCCGACCGCGTAATAGGTGGCGGCTCGGGCCCGGAAGAACCCGCCGTCGTCGTCAGCGGTTAGTGAAAGAGCCGTGTTGCCGTTGACCGGCATAGGGTTCGTAACACCGTCGTGAGCTGCATCGCAAGCGCAGGTGGTGCCCGCTCCGCCTCCACCGAAGATCGCGGCGATCACGCCAGCGTTGACGTAGTCCATCAGATGAGTTCGCGCTGGATCGTCAAGGAGCCACTCGACGTGGTTGTCCTGGTAGTGGCCCCAAGCGTTGTTCTGCGCGCGCATCTTGGTGTTTCCCAACGGCATTTGCCAGAGCACGATTCGCTTCCCAACACTTGAGGCGAACCCCGCGAGGAAGCGGACGTCGCGGGTGTAGTCATCGTCGGTCCACCATGCCGCGGAATCACCGTATTGGTACTCCTTGAACGCCGCGTCCCGGTCGGTCGAATCGGCGAAGACAATGTCGAAATTGGCTTGAAGTGACTTGTAGAAGGCGCTCGCGCTCTTGGCGAGCAGGTCCAGGCGCGAGTCATCGGGATCGGTGTGGATGATGTCCAGCCCGGTTCCCCATGTGCTGAGGTGGTACGCGACCAGGACGTTTGGCGCGTAGCGGTCACGTAGTGCAATCAGAGCCTGCGCAAGACCCGCGGCTGAGTTGGGGAAGATCTCCAGTCCTTCGACCTGCGTGGCCGCGACCTGTGCGGGCACTCGCGCGGCGTTGTCCAACAACGCGCGCTGTTGCATGAAGCCCCAGAGGTCGGGCTCGAAGTGGAGGATCACTTGCCGGGGTGCGAACGCTCCGGCGCGCTCGAAGAACATCTTGAGGTCGGCGAAGTACGCGCTCATCGTGCTGGCGTTGTTCAGGTTCGCGTAATCGCGTTCGCCCTCGTCAGCGCCTGTGCTCGGACTTGAGTGCAGCAGCATGTAGTAGTCGAACACCGGCGTAATGCCGTGATCGAACGACTCCCTCGCGTACTGCGTTACGTAATCGCCGTGCGGAGCCCACGTCGTCCAACCGGTGCCGGTGTTCACGCCGCCTGCTAAGTACTGAGAGCGCAAGGCGAATGGCGCGGTCGCTCGGATGCCCGCCGCGTCTCCGAGGCCGTCGGCCATGCCGAGCTCGAACGTCGCGGGCCATCCCGAGGGTAGCGGTGGAAGGAGCACCGCACGCGCTGCTGTGCTCTGACTCGACAAGGCGCCAGCTAAGAAGAGGACGCAGGCGAGTCTGCTGATCGACCGCAAGGGAGAGTGCACGGCTGAAGTAAGTGCCAGCTTGGTGCGCCGCGCGTTTTTCGTCAGTTGAGCGTTGGTTGAGCGAGCGTGGCGAACCCACCATCCCGTGCGAGGAGCCGGGGAGCTCCGAGACCGTGGAGGTCGCGTCGGCCTCCGACTTGTCGTTGGGATCGCCCAGGCCTACGACGACCGTCGGGGTCCGGGTTCGACATTCGCCCGTTCCGACTGGGCTCTGTTCCGGGCGAGTCCCGGCTCACGTGAGAAGAGCGAGTGAGGCGACCCCAGATCGGGGCCGCCTCTACTCCTGTGTTCGCCAGTCGCTCAACTAGAGGCAGATGACCTGCACCTCGATGATCGCCGGAAAGAGGATGTCGACGTTTGTCGCAACGATGCGCCAGCCGGTGAGATCGCTGCTCGGTCCGCTGAAATCGATTATCGCCGCGAGTGAAACGTCCACGATCGTGCGTCCACTTGTGAAACTTGTGACGTGCCTGCCCGAGGGGCAGGGCGTGGTGGCGTCGAGGTGTGCGGGGTTCCCGATCGAGCCAGCCGGCACGGTGTATCTGCCTGCGGTGAGAACCGGTGTCGCTGCCGGGCCGGTCGCTCCGGTCTCTCCAGTGGCTCCGGTTGGGCCCGTCGCTCCTGTCGCTCCTCGCGCGCCCGTCGCTCCGGTGGCCCCCGTTGGGCCGATCGGCCCCGTTGCTCCCATCGGGCCCGTGGGCCCGGTCTCACCTGTCGCCCCCGTGGCACCGGTGGGTCCAGTCGGACCGGACGGTCCAGTCGGCCCGGTGGGACCGGGTGGTCCAGCCACGCCCTGCGCATTCCATTCGAGCTGAAGCTCGTTGGCTGCGCATGCTGTCGTCGCGCTCACCACTTTGATCGTGCCACTGCCGTTGTTCACACAGGCGTAGATCAACCCCGTGGTCACCGCGGTGGCGAGACCCACCGTGCTCGAACCGATGATCGCCGCTGCGATCGTGATGGCCATCGCGAGTCTGCTCCGTAGCAACGCTCTCGCCGGCAACACAAGCCCTCCCGTGTGCACCTCAGCCCTCCCATAGCGCTTTGCGCTTGGGCGCACTCTCCTGCCTGGCGGCTAACTCGCAAACGTGGAAACCCCCAGACTTTGAGGCCTCAGGAACCGCGGTCCTGGGTCGGAGACCCGACTCTGAATCCGCGCTGCGTTTCGTCCATCGGTTCTTCGACCACCACGACGATCCGCTGGAAGGGCAGCGCCGCGCTCAGGCCTGCCTCGCCGAGCGTCTCGGCCGACGGTGCGTCGAACAGATGGAGGACGGTCTCGTCTGCCGGCAGGAAGATCGTGCGCAGGTATGTGACCCCGTCGCCGAGCTCCGCTGTTCGTCGTGCGCGCTCACGCGCCTCGTCAACGCCCGCGCCACTCGAGTACGACTCGACGATGTATCTCGGCATGTCGGAGAGCCTTGTCCGTGGCGCTGTCGCGCGTAAACGTGGAAACCCCCAGACTTTGCTCAGTCTGCGCGGAACCTCCGGGCCAGCTCGGTGCGGGAGCGCACGTCGAGCTTGCGATAGATGAGCGTGAGCGCGGCTTCGACCGTTCGTTCGGTGACGACGAGTGCCGCGGCCACCTCGCGGTTCTTCTTTCCCTGAGCGACGAGTAACGCGATTCGCCGCTCGCTCGGCGTCAGCTCGTCACCGAAAGCGCGGCGCCCGCCGATCCGGTCGATCTCGCTGCGAGCCTTGTCGGCCCAGAGGCTGGCGCCAGCGCGCTCGAACGCTGCGCCAGCGCGTTCCAGTGTGTCTCGAGCAGCGCTCCGTTGTCTTGCGCGACGCTGCGCAACGCCAAGCGCAAGGAGCGCGCGGCCCAGATCCAGCGGCAACGCGAGCGCCTCGAGCTGTCGCACGGCGTCGTGCAGCGAAGCGAGCCCGACGTCGTGCTCGCCCCTTGCTTCCGCCACAAGTCCGCGCGCAAACGTGCTGAGAGCAACAAGCCACGGGTTTGTCGGCTCGCGCTCTAGCCACATGACCAGGCGTTGACATTCGTCAACGAAGCCGACGGCGCAGAACACGTCGACCGCGTCAGCTACCACCGTTGGCAGCACGAGTCTTGTGTGTGCGACCGGCGGAAGCGTCTCGAGGCTCTCGTCGAACACGCCCGCAACCGCGTGTCGGAAGTGCGCGACCGCGTCCGACACGTCGCCGCGCGTGAGATCGATGAAGCCTCGTATACCGCGCGCCTGTATTGAGCGACCAACGTAGCCCGCGGTGTCACCGATGGCGATCGCCTTATCGGCGTCGGCCTTCGCGCCATCGATATCGCTGAGCCACGCCGATGCATACGCGCGAGCGCAGAGTGCCGCCAACTGCGCAAGGAGATTTCCTTCGGCCACGCCGTACTGGAGGAATTCCTCGGCGAGCTCACGACCGCGCAGAGGGTCGCCCGCGCGGGTCTCCGCATAAGAGAGCAGGGAAATGACGCGGTTGTGCGCACGCAGGCCGGCGGTCAGCGCTGTGTCGAGGAGTCCCGCCAGCTGCACGCGTCCCACGTCCGATCCGCGGTAGAGCTGCGCCCACGCCACCTGAAAGCGCGCTTGCACGCTGGCCCGCGAGTCGGCCTCGATCGCGGCGGCACGTTCGAGGGCATCGATCGGATGGTCCCTCAGAGCAGCCTGGGAGGCGAGCGCCGCGGCGAGCAGACCGGGATTGCCCTGCCTTTCGGCGAGCTCGATCGCGCGCTCCGCATGCGCGAGTGAACGCACGGTCGGCGCGCGGAAGTTCGGATTCACGAGCTCCAGCCGGATCTGCAGCTCGATCGCGGGATCTGAGACGTGGCGTAGCGCGTCCTCAAGAAGAGGTGATGCAGAGCTGGGCTCTCGATTTCCGCGCAGCTGCGCAAGCAAGGTCAGCGCTCGGGCCCGGAGGTCGCCGGTCGTCGATGCGAGAACGCTCTCGAGCATCGGCTCGGCACCAGGGAGGCGTGCCTCGACGCAGAACTCCGCCGCATCGACCGACCGTCGAAGCCGCTCGATCGTCGCGGTCACCGGCGTCAGATCCCGAGCCCGCTCCATGAGCTCGGCGGCCGCGCTTGGCGCGCCGCGGCCGCGCGCAAGCGCAGCCGCCGCATCGAGCCTCGCGGCGATCGCGACGTCGGGTCCATCCGCGGCGAGCGCGAGATGCCGGGCGGATTCCTCCTCATCGCTCGACAGTTCCGCGAGGTGGCGGTGCGCGCCGCGTCGCTCTTCGGCTGTCGCCGTCGCGTACAGGACGGATCCGAGCAGTGGATGCGTGAACCGCAACTGCTCGTCATCGACCTCGACGACGTCAGCGAGAAGTGCCTCGGCGAGGCTTGCTTCGTCCATCACGGCCCGGCCAGGTCGCGCACTCGCGGCAACACCGATCAGCGCGCCGCGCGTTCTCGGCGAGATCGCGGCCAGTCTGTTCGCGACCAGCTCGCGCAAGGTGCGCGGCACCGGTAGCGGATCGATCGCTTTGATCGTTACACCAGATGCGCGAAGAGCACGCGCGATCTCGAGCGCGAACAGCGGAGAGCCCGCAGTCGCCTCGTGCATGCGGGCCAAGGCCGGTCGGGTGAGTGCGATCCCCACGCGATCGTGGATGAGTCGCTGCAATGCGCCAGGACTCATAGGCCCGAGTCGCAGGTGCTCGGCGTCGATGGCGAGCGCGATAACGTCGCGATCTGATCGTTGCGTGACGATGAACGCGACGCGCGGAGGAAGCCGGCGGGCCACGTACTGCAGGGCCAAGCGGGACGGAGCGTCGAGCCACTGCGCATCATCGATCGCAACGAGCACCGGCTGAGCTTTGACGAGCAGCGCGAGCGCTGAAACAGCGGCGACCGCGACAGCGTGTGGCTCAGGCGGATCGCCCTCAATTTCCTTGAGCAGCAGCGCCGCCTCGAGCGCCGCCCGCTGCGGTTGCGCGAGCCCGTCGACTATCGCTGCAAGCTGTGGTTGGACCAGGTCGGAGAGCGCGGCGAACGAGAACGCCGTCTCAGCTTCGACCGGCCGTGCGCTCAGGACGAGGAATCCGCGTCGGCGCGCCCGAGCAATCGCTGCCGCAAGCAGAGCCGACTTTCCGATGCCGACGCCACCATCGATCACGCAAGTCGTGCTCTCCCCGCGGAGAGCCCGACCGAGGTGGCGCTCGATGGCGGCAACTTCCTCATCCCGCCCGACAAGATCGTTCGGCATCTCACGGATTCTGCGGCGGCAAGATCCTCAGGGCCGCTGGGCCTCAAAGTCTGGGGGTTTCCACGTTTGCGACCTAGCCACCGCGCAAGACACTGCCCCAAAGCGCAAAGCGCTATAGGAGGGATGAGGTGCACACGCGACGATTCAGGTTGTTCGCACGAGCGTTGCTACGGAGCAGACTCGCAGTGGCGATCACGATCGCGGCGGCGATCATCGGTACGAGCACAGTGGGGCTCGCCACCGCGGTCACCACAGGAATGATCTACGCCTGTGTGAACAACAGCAGCGGCACGATCAAGATCGTGTCCGCGACCACGACATGCGCGAACAATGAGATCCAGGTCGTTTGGAATGCTGAAGGCGTCACTGGCGCGACCGGACCCACAGGGCCGATCGGACCGACTGGGGCCACTGGAGCGGTCGGTGCGACGGGCGCGACCGGCGCGGTAGGCGCAACAGGTCCCGAAGGACCAATTGGACCGACTGGGCCGCAGGGTCCCATCGGACCAACCGGCGCAACAGGTGCGACGGGAGCCATTGGACCATCCGGAGCAAAGGGAGACACAGGCGCCCAGGGCCCGACCGGTCCGGCCGGTGCCAGTGCCCTGAGCCTCGTGGTCAATGGGTTCCTCGTCCCACCCGGTGCTGTCTTCAGTCCGACCCACTCGGACACGACAACCTCGTGCCCGGCCGGAAAACACGTCACGAGTGGCATGGCGCGGAATACGTCGGTCGCCGGCGGCTTTGCCAGCTTCCAGGGCGTCGTCAGCGAGTCTCCGACCGCAGACCTGACTGGCTGGCATGTCATCGCACTGAACGCCGACCTTGTCGAATCGATGTCGATCACGATCTGGGTGATTTGCCTGTAGCGCTTGGGGAGAGCAACGAAGCGGGGCGGCCCTGGAAGTAAGGGCCGCCCCCGACGTCATCTCACGTCGGCTCAGTCAGCCTGCCGTTCTTCGACAGGTCCGGGTCGGTGCATGAGGCAAGGTTGAAACAGCACGGCCGTCGCTTCCCGTTTTTCATTTTCGAGATGCTCACTTCGACCCGTCGTTTGCGCGTATCGGGGTTTGAGGTTGCATTGACCCAGCGGACCCATTCCCAGCGCGCCATCGGCGTGATCTCTTTCCACACGTCTTGGATCCTCTGGGGCGCGGCCGCCAGAGCCGTCTTGAGATCCTGTGGCACGCTCGGCTCCGGCCAGTCCTTAACCGACTCGATCTCAAGGGTCGCGCTCTTACCCACGCTCAAGGCAGCGCTCTTCTGTAGCTTTCGACCGATCTTCATCCAATGGCCGAAATTGCCGTCGGGTTCCAACACGGTCTGGAACCGATGGCCGTTGATCGTTCCTTCTACTGCGACCTGCCCACGCGACGGAAGTTTCACGCTCGCTTTTTGAGGCAAGCGCAAGACAGTCGACTTGTCGATCGTGTAGACCGCGGCGTCAAAACGGATCGCTGGCCCCGTCCCTCGGCTTGTGATCGTCACCATCGCACTGTACGACGGCGAATCTCACCGCCGACATGATTGACGCGGGCGAGCTCGAGTTGCGCTGTCTGAAAAGGGCTTGCGTGCGTGTGTCAGGCTGTTGCGGTGGGCGGAGGTGAGGCTGTGGAAGGTCTTATCACTTTGGTCTGCCGAGAACCGGGTCACCAGGGAGATCCCGAAGAGCTCTCGAACTCGATCACCGTGGTCGGGCGGGAGTGGTGCTATTGCCCCTCCGGATTAAAGGACGGGCACGCCTGGGAAGGGATCGAAGGGACGACGGTCGAGGCGCTCCGGCGCACGATTCGTCCGTCTGAGACGCGGGTTCAGGAGCAAGGCGCGCTGTAGTCGCTCCGGCCTTACGCCGACCAGCCCGTTTCGTCCTGTTTCTCGCCCGTCATTTGCTCCAGCTCGTCTTGCAGGATCTGCTCGCGCTCGCTCAGCGTCGGGGCCGGTGCCTTCGGCTCGGGAAACGCGGTTCCCTCAAGGAAGGCGCGGAAGAGCACGCCGTCCTTGACCACACCGACGACCTTCCACACACCACGCTTGGACTCATCGACGAGCTTCCTGGACAGCTCGTCCGCGTCTGTGCTGGAAACCGTGCGGTAGTCCACTCGCGAATCCTAGTGCCCTAATTCAGCAGCGAGAGGAAGAAGGCCTTCGTCGCGCTGGGGTTGATCGTTCGCCCGTAGTCGAGGGTCTTCTCTTGACCGCTGCCGACCATTGCGATGCTGAAGGCCTCGGCCCACGACTCCTGCGGCTGATGGATCCATTGCGCCATGCCCGTCATCGTCGCGGCCTCCGCAGAGGCCTGCTGCCAGGTTCCGGGGAATCCACGGAACGCCCAGTACTTCGACCGCCAATCGGTGCTGGCGTCCTTGCGATTCAGGAGCGCCTCGTAGTAGTGGCCGATCTCGTGATACGCCGTCCGCGGATTCACCACGAAGTCCTCACGCACGGTGAAGATCGGCTGTCCGATGGGAGTGAGGCCACGGAAGAACGCATCGCCGTCCTCGTCAGATGCGAAGTCGAAATCGATCTGAGGCGACGGGTACATGGCTGGGAACGTCAGACGCGCTGTGAAGTAGTACGGCAGCAGCTTTTCGCCCGCCGCGCGCGTCGTCGGTTGTGGCTGTTTGGTCCGCGTCGGAGGCGGCGCGATCGTGGGTGTCGGGGCGACCGTCGGCGATGGGGTGGCGGTGGCCGGGAGCAGGGTGAAGGTCGGGATCGCTGTAGCCTGCGGGACGGTCGGAACCGGGCTGGAGCTGGGTAGCGTCACCAGCGGGCGGGGCCACACGGAGGCGCCGATGGCGCCAACGGCCACGCCGATCACAAGCGCTGTGAGCACCGCTGCAGCGGCTTTTCGCCTGGATACCACGAGATAAGCGTAGGGCCGGCGCTGCCTCTCCCCGTCTCATTGCCGAGGCGACCAAACAGCGGCGCGCACCTCCGTGGTCAATGGGCCGCCACATCGGTTCAGCGGTATCAACTTTTCCTCTAAACTGCGCCCGTGCCAACTCCCGCCAGAACCCTGCGGATCGTGGTCGCCGACGACCATCCATCGATCCGCGAGAACCTGCGCTACCTACTGAACGCTGAGCTCGGATTCGTGGTGGTCGGCGTAGCGAA
>Ga0068857_100004196_pt1 | contig 12130 bp, 12 predicted proteins | sample KBSCornC72_FD_66591 | JGI IMG/M metagenome (GOLD analysis project Ga0068857, IMG submission 66591) | Corn rhizosphere microbial communities from Kellogg Biological Station, Michigan, USA - KBS Corn C7-2 | ecosystem: Host-associated > Plants > Roots > Rhizosphere > Soil ...
CGTGACAGCCTCTGTGGCGCTCTCCTCATTCACCAGTTTTGCCGTGGACTCTTCCACATCCTCAATCACCAGAGAATCTTCCGGCACGCTCTCGTCGGTATCCGCGACCGAAGAAAAGTCTTCTTGCTCAACCTCTTCGTCTACCGAACGTTCGTTTTTCTCGCTCACCGGGAAATCTGCTTGCTCGACCTCTTCTGGCTCTGAGATTATGCTTTCTGTACTTGCCGGAAAATCTTCTTGCTCAATCTCTTCTGGCTCTGGGATTGCATGCTCTACGCCAGGCGGAAAATCTTCCTGCTCGACCTCTTCGCTGGTGGTAGGAGCTGGAGTCTCAGGCAAGGCCATAGCCTTCATCAAAGTAACCGCCGCGACCTCGCCGGTCTCCTCACTCACCGGGATGGTGGAAGCGCCCTCTTCTGCGGTCAACGCTCGTTGATCGATGACGCGCGCACCAGGAACCAGCGCCCGCAACCCCCAGACCTGCCCATCCTCGTGCAACATCAGGCAGCGTCGGGCCAGCTTCTCCAGCGAGTCTTTGGCAGGAAGATTATGCTTTGCGGAAATTTCTTCTGCTGATGCGTCGCTCTGAAAATACTCTATAATAGCGGCTTTACGTTTACGATAACGACTCTGCTCCCTGGCCTTTAGCCCGGAAACATTCTCCTCTGGCCAGGAGGCGATATCTTGTTGACGGTCAATACGTGACGGCGAAAAGTCCATATGCGTGCTGGACAAGGTTCACCTCCATGAGTTTGTTGAATACTTAATATACACATAATTGAACATAACCCCACCTACCACCAACAGGTTTGACGAAGATGGATTATTAGATAACGATGGTTCTATCTCATCTTGTAGCGCAATAGCTCACCAAAGTCAAGTGAACTACTTCACAGTTTCTGTGTTTCGCCAAAAAACGCGCGAGATCCGGCCAGGATGTGCTGATCTCAGAAAGACTGCGCCATTCCCCTACTAATAATGATGCGATTTACTCCACAATAGTTGCATAAAATCGCGCATTCTCCCCGCTATATATATCGTTTGAATGCGCGATTCGCTAACATATAGCGGCCAAACGGCTAGTGATCCAGTTGCTCGCGCTCTAAAGCATGGTTGCGCTTATGCTGGATCACAAACGCGGTCGCCACGGTGGCAAGGATGGCGATACAGAGCAAGAAAATATCCAAATCCAGAGTGGGAGTGTAGATGCCGTTTTTGAAGCTACTGAAAATTTGACCAGCAGCAACCAGAATCGCCAGAAGTTGTGTTGACAGGAAGACGCCGCGCGTGGCCAGGCTTAACATGCTCTTCGGCACCAATTGTTCCAGACCACCAAGCCAGGGACGTGGCTGATCTGGCCGACGCGCGCGATGATAGGTTTCCCAGCCATCAAGGTTGTAGCGCACCTCTTTATCGTGCACATAAGCCCCTAACGCGCCAATCTTGCCATCTTCATCGCTCCACGCCGCCGCCAGAAAGAGACTGAGGACAGGATAGAAGAGGGCAATCTGCGGATTATTGATAGCTCCTAACGAGAGCAAACTGCCAGCGGTAATGATCGTGAAAGTAAAGAGGTTGCCGCGTTGCGCCATACGCGCATTAATCTCGTCGTGCAACGTTTCGTATTCGCGCAAAAAGAAGGTTCGCTGGAGTTCGACGTGCGCGCTGTCATCCCGCGTGGACGATGCCGCCACAACCTCCGTTGACGCGCCATCTTGCTGAGCAGCCTGGAGAGCGGTGGAATCGGTATCCGGTGGATTCATCATGGTGACTTCCCTTCCCTGAGTTTATTCTGCCTGGTTCATGCTTATTTCGCCGCCTATTGTAGCATAGTTCTCTCGCCATTTGATATCCCTGAGATTTATACGTTATTCTATAGAGACGCCGGGAGAAGTGCTTTCTCGCACCCGGCCATGTGACGTTCCATTTTAGAAAAATCACCATTATGGAAAGGTAATAGAGGGATTTTTATGCAGGAATCCACCTCCACGCAGAGTACCACCGGCCCAATCCATCTGCCCTCTGGGAGACTCCCGGCGGAGGTCCAGGTGATTGAGCTGGTCAAACATTTCGCTAAGCACGAGGCCGTCAAAGGTATCTCGTTTACGATCGGCAGGGGCGAAATCTTCGGTCTGCTCGGCCCCAATGGCGCGGGCAAAAGCACCACAATCAATATGATGTGCGGCTATCTCGCACCAACTTCCGGCGATACCCTGGTGGACGAACTTTCGATCAAGCAACATCCATACAAAGTCAAGAGCTTGCTTGGCGTCGTTCCCCAGGAGATTGCGCTCTATAAAGAGATGAATTCGCTGGAGAATCTGAACTTCTTCGGCCAGCTCTACGGCATGTCCAGCAAAGAGCGAAAAGAGCGCGCGGCAGAAGTGCTTGAATTCGTGGGACTCTACGACCGGCGCAAGGAGCCGCTGAAAACCTTCTCTGGTGGCATGCAGCGCCGCATCAATATGGCCGTGGCCATGATCCACCGTCCGCAATTTCTGATGATGGACGAGCCAACCGTAGGCGTTGACCCACAATCGCGCGAGAATATCTTCGAGACCATTGAAAAGCTGCGCGATCAGGGAACGACCATCCTCTATACCACCCATTATATGGAAGAGGCCGAGCGGCTGTGTAATCATATCGCGATCATGGACGATGGGAAAATCATCGCCATGGGCACGCTGGAACAACTCTTGAAGCTGCGCGATCAGAGCCGCGAAGTCGCGCGCCCACACGGCCTGCAAGAGCTATTCATCCAGCTCACCGGCAGAACCTTGCGCGACTAGCTCACGCGGGCAACTCACACGCCTTAGCGACAACCCCGGCGGATCAGTGACGCCGTCTGAGTAGAATGAAAGAAATTTACGATGAAAACCATCTGGTATATTGCCAAAAAGGACCTGCTGCTCACCCTGAAAGATAAAAGTTCGTTCTTCTTTATGCTCGCCATGCCCATTATCTTTATCACGGTTATGGGCCTGGTTATAGGCAACGCCTTCGGCAGCAGTTCTGGCCCGATCCAGGTCACGCTCGCACTCAATAACCAGGATAAAGGCATAGTGGGACAGACGATTCTCGCGGCGCTCAAAACCAAAAATAATAGCTTTCAGGTGACACTGAAAAACTATAGCGATCCACAGCAGGTCGTGAGTGTGACGGGCGATAGCAAAAGCAATATTGACGCGGGCCTGGTCATTCCAGCGGATGCCAGCGCGACGCTCTCCAGCGATATTGAGAACCATCAGCCCATTAATAACCTGGTCAAATTCTACACACTGCCGAGTTCCAATAACGCGCCAGCTCTCTATGTGCAGGCAGTCGTCAACGGCGTGATTGGCGATCTCGCCACCGATGGCTATGCAAGCTCGGCAGCGATCGGACAGGTCAACCAGGTCTGTCACACACCAGGCAATTCGTGCGCTCCGTCCACAGTCAACGCACAGGCTATCGCTCAGAGCGTCGTGAAAACGCTGAACAGCACGCCACAATCGTCGCCAGTGCAGGCTCTATCGGCGGGCAAAATCGTCAATATTAGCAGCTTTGACATCTACGTTCCTGGCTACGCGATCTTCTTCGCGCTCTTTAGCATCAACGCGGTCGCTGGCTCAATCCTTGAGGAGAAAGAAGACGGGACGTTCCGCCGCCTGCTGATTGCTCCGGTCCAGAGGTACGCTCTGCTGGGCGGCAAACTGCTGGCCCAGTTCATCCTGACCCTCCTGCAAATCGTTATCCTCTTTCTCTTTGGCTACATCTTCTTCCACATCCATATAGAGAATCTACTCGCGGTCGCCCTGTTGATTCTGGCTACCTGTTTCGGGGTTACGGGTCTGGGTATTCTCCTGGTCTCCTTTGTCAAGACACGCCGCCAGCTCAACCCAATCGTCACGCTGGTCACGCTGGTCTCTTCGATCATCGGCGGCGTCTTCTTCCCGTCCTGGCTGGAACCGAGCTGGATGCAGCAGATTGCTAAAATTGGTCTGCCAGCCTGGTCGATTGAAGGCTTAAACAACGTCATGATCTACGGCAAGGATCTGGGCTACATTCTGCCCGATATCCTGGGCCTGCTCGCCTATGGCCTGATCTGCTACCTGATCGCCCTGCGCTTCTTCCGCTTCCAGGAAAAATCGGCGTAATGTTCTTTCAGGCATCCTGAACATAGCCAGTTGGGGAAACGAGTTTTTCCGACCGGCTATGCTTATAATGACGCCTCCTGAAACGCTGTCTCCTGATAGAGCGTACTTGAAGGAGAAGATGGGAAAATTCCGGCTCGCACGAGTTCCAGTAGATATGGAAGGGTCAAAAGGTATGCAACATACATTGCCAGAGCCACATCGCGGTCAATTTGTGCACAATGTGCTCAAGCCTGCTCTAGATACGCTCAAAGATTTTCTCAAGAAGTTTAATAACGACTGGACCATGCAAGGGGCTGGCACGCTGGCCTATAACCTGATGGTTGCGATCCTGCCAATCGTGATCGCCATTCTCGCTGGCCTGGGCTTCATTGCCGGAACGCTGGGCTATGATGCGAGCAAAGATGTGACGGACGCCTTTAACCATATCTTTCCCAGTGGAGCTGCTAATACTATTGTACAGTCCGCGCTCAGTTCGCTCAGCAAGAACACAGGTTGGCTGGCTCTGATCGCGGTTTTGCTGGCCATTTTCGGCGGCTCGCGCCTCTTTATCGCCATCGAGGGCTGTTTTAACATCGTATATCGCACCAGGCCGCGCGGCATGATCGCTCAGAATGTGATGGCTATTCTGATGATGATTCTCTTCATCATCCTGATTCCAATTATGGTTTTTACTTCCTCAATCCCGGCGCTCTTCACCTCACTGGCGCGCAATCCAGTGTTGAGCCAGGTACCATTTTTTACGCAACTGGCCACGAACGGCCTGTTGCTTAGCATTGTCGGCGTGCTGGTTGGCCTCTTCATCTGCTGGATTCTCTTCGAAGCGTTCTTTCTCTTTATCCCCAACCAGAAGATCAGCTTCAAAAATAGCTGGATTGGTGCGCTAATTTCGGCTATTCTTCTCGAAGTTTTTCTCGCACTCTTCCCACTCTATGTTGCGCATTTCATGGGTAGTTATAGCGGAGCTATCGGTTTCGCGGTGATCCTGCTCGTTTTCTTCTACTACTTTGCCGTGATCCTGATGCTTGGCGCGTCCATCAACGCCTACTTCGCCGAACATGTCCCGCCATTGCCCGACAATCTCGCGGCGGTGCTGTGCGATCATTATGGGCAGTGCAAGGATGAAGCTCAAAGCAAAGACAAACCCGCGTCCAAAGAATAGAAAAAGCGGACATTTCGTGCTACAATTGCCTTGAATAGAGCGAGTCACGTAATTTGATGTGCGATGAAATGTGTGGGAAGGAGCAAACAGCATGGCCCTTGATCCCTCGCCCTGGCAAACGCCACCGAGCGATGGCCAGATGTCTGAGGCCGAATACTTTGAGCTGGATGAGCGTACTATCAATGGGAAGTATGAATATCTCAATGGTGTCGCGCGCCTTGTAGAAGGCGCAACTGTAGCACACAGCGAAATCGCATTTAACATGCTCAGCGCATTCAGAGAACACTTCGAATCTGGCCCCTGTCATGCTTGTAGCTCAGGTGTGCGCGTAAAAATCAATAGCGAAACGCATAGCCAGCCAGATTATGTGTATCCCGACGCCTCCGTTACTTGCGCCCTCGCGGATCAACAGCCCAGAAATACGTTAATACGTTCCCCGCGTGTACTGCTAGAAGTGCTTTCTCCTGCAACAGCAAAAATTGATCGCATCGATAAACGTAAGTCATATCAGGCCTGCCCAACCATTCAAGAAATTATCTTGATCGATCAATTCTCCCCGTTTGTGGAAACCTATCGACGCTCTGCGAGTGACACTGCCAAATGGGATCTTGTGATATACGACGAACCTGAGCAAAAGATCGTAATCCAATGTTTGGGTTTATCCCTCCCAATGGCAAAGATTTATAAGGGGATTGACTTCGACGAACCTTTAGATGAGGAAGAATAATGTCACATGATGAATGTGGAGGCAGCGCACGAAGAGCTGCCTCCACATTCATCATGTACACGGATGTTATTCCCGCGTCGTCGCTTTCAAAATCTCTGGTTCGGTCGCGAGCATGCGGCGCGCGGAGAGATTGGTGAAGATGATGTAGAGCGCGAGGCCATAGAGCAGGCTAAGCGGGATGCTCACCACCAGGCTCCAATCATTCCCCATGAAGAACGGGATACCAATGCCCAGCGCCACCGGGGCAAGCACGATCACGGTTGCGACCAGCGCTACCAACGCCATGAGCTGATTCAAACAACCACCCTGTTGCGCCTGACTCCCAGAGCCAGCAAAGCCGCGTCTGCCCATCTCACGCTGATAACGCGGGAAAAAGACCGAGACCAGATTGCCGCATCCCAAGGCGACACCCATACCCGCGAGGCCCATCACCAGAGCTGGCAGGACCATCTGTGGTTGACGCCCCAGCACCACACAGACTGCCATCAGTACGATAAGCTCGATCAGGCCTAGCAGGAGAACCGCCAGATTCTTGCCCCAGAGTAGACGCCGCCGATCGATCGGGAAGAGGAAGAGCGCGGTCAAGCTCTGGCGCTCGATGCCCAGTGTGTTCAGGCTCAAAACCAGCATCAGGAGAAGGGACACTGCCGCCGAGACAAACGGCGCGTATTGCGCGTAAAATTTATCGCCATCAGCGCTGCTCCCGTTCGAGTGAGAGAGGAGCGGTACAAAGATCACAATCACGACGTAGAAGAGGCTCTGGAAAATCCTGATCTTTAACTGTGGATCACGCCAGAAGCAGATCAGCTCTTTCTTCACCAGGGCTTGCAATTGCTCGAAAAGATTGGCTTTGAGCGGATCGGTTTCCACTCTGGCAGATGAGGTAGTTCGTACTTCGCCGCGCGCGCGCTCAATGCCAGGGCGCGCCACGACGGCGGAGGCTTGCACGGGCATAGCCACCGCTTGAGATGCCACAGCGGAAACAGTTACAGCGGCCTGTTGACGTCGTTTGCCGCGCCGGGACGCGCCACTCTCGGAGGCGCTCATACTGCGCTCCAACACGATTTGCCAGAGGTAGAGCGCGACCGCGCAAATGACCACGAGCAGGCCAAACATGGCAAAGCTCATTCCCCAGTTTCCCTGCGTGGCGGCGCGCAACGAGCTGGCCGCGACGCCTGATGGCAGCCATTGCAGGTACGGAGAGAAGGAGCCATGATCGAGCGCCGCGCCAAAGTTCAGCGCGCTATTCGCGCCGAGGGCAAAATGGCTGAACAGGTAGCACGACGAGCCGAAGAGCGCGATGATAAGCACGCTTAGATCGCGGAAACGGCGGCTCTGCAAAGTGCGCATCAGAAGCGCCAGGATCAACTGGCTGATGCTCACCATCACGACATAGAAGACCACAACCACCAGCAGCGCCATCAGTCCCAGCGCCAGCGAATGCAGCCACCAGGCCACGATGGTCACAATAAAGAGCAGCAGCAGAAACACCGTCCAGATGTCGAAGAGCGAGGAGAAGAGCAGGCTGAACATCACCTCCAGGCGCGTCAGCGGAAAGAGTTGGAGCTTGGTCACGTCCAACCCCTCGTTCGTTGAATACGAGAGCAAGGGGAGAACAATCCAGAAGAGCAACATGCCACTAAAGAGCAGGTAAAGCACTTCGGTCGCCGCCACTGTGGAGGAGGTATTAAAGACAGCGAAGATCCCCAGCGACAGCGCGCCGCCGCCGAAAAGCAGAACTATCAGACCGATAAGAGCAAAGACCAGGGTGGAGGGTCTGCGCTGGAAGCCGCGTAAGAGGATCTTCACGCGCAACCAGGCCAGCCAGCGGAGTTTATCACCGTGTACAACCATCGTTTTTCCCTTATTCCAACCAGCTCAGGTTATGCGTCTCTTCCTGCACACCGATGACGTTCATAAAGACATCTTCCAGCGTGGCATCGCGTCCATCGCCACTGGCCCGCTCGCGCAATTCCGCCAACGTTCCATCAGCGACCAGCATCCCCTGATTGATGATGCCGACACGCGTGCAGAGCCGTTCAACCACTTCCATGATATGCGAAGAGAAAAAGATGGTCGTGCCATGCCGAGTCAGATCGTTGAGAATATCGCGAATCACCTTTGAGCTGACCGGATCAATGCCCTCAAACGGCTCGTCGAGGAAAAGCACCTGGGGACGGTGGATCAGCGCCGCCGCCAGCCCGATCTTTTTGCGCATGCCGACCGAATAATCGATGACCAGCTTATCGGCATCATCGCTCAGGGTCAGGACGTGTAGCAACTCTTCAGAACGGCGCTGGATATCGGTCTTCGGCACGCCATACATATGCCCGGCGAAGGTCAGGAACTCGCGCCCGCTCAAGCGTTCGTAGAGATTGAGATATTCAGGCAGCACGCCCATCATGGAGCGAGCGCGCAGCTGGTCTTGCCAGACATTCACACCACCCACATAAGCCTGTCCGGCAGTCGGACGCAAAAGGCCGGTGAACATCTTGATAGTTGTCGATTTGCCCGCGCCGTTGGGGCCGAGGAAACCAAAAAATTCGCCGCGCCTCACCGAGAGGTTCAGGCGATTAACCGCCGTTTTCTGCCCGAAGACCTGCAACAGATCGCGAGCCACGACCGCCATTTCTTCACTCGCACCAGCCTGTCCCGCCTGCGCCCCGGTTGAGCTGGCGACCGCTGATGCATTGTATTCAGGAAAGGTTGTCATGCGTCTATCATCCTCACGCTTTCAATTTGTAATATAACAAAATGCTATAGTATTTATAGCATTTCCCAACAGTATTGTCAAGGATTTAAACGCAAGGAGTGACACGCGATCCAATCTTCCGCGTACAGATCCCAGCTCGGCTTAAGCGTTGCCCTGATTACTCTGGCTTAACCACGCCTATCGTCAAAATAAGGTTGGCATAGAGGCGCTGTTCACCGCTGGCAATTACCAGCGCCACATCATCCTGCCTTGCAAGGTCATAAAAAGCCGCGCGCGCGACCTTTTGCAATTCAAGTTCGGGCAAAAGATAGCGAAAATTCGTGTAAATTGGTGGTTCGCTGCCGTCATCCGTTTGCATGACGCGCGCCGCTTCCACCGGAATAGCGGTTAAGAGCGCGGCTAAAATATCAGTCACCGCCAGCAGACCGGGTGAGAGATTGAGATATACCCGCTCGGCGTGCGGATAGGTGTGCGTGCTCAGCGGATAATTGGCATCCGCGAGCAGGATTTTGCTGCCGTGACCCGCCGAGGCCAGGGCTTTGAGGATTGGTGGATGAAGCAATTTCGTGTAGAGCATCGTGATTTGTCTCCCTTTTTTCTCAATAGCAGATGTTTTCGCCAGCTCAGATTGCCATGATTTCGTTTCTCCGTACATACTAGCACAAGAGCATGAAACTTTTCTCAGCCTTGCCACGTAAATATAAATAGACACACCTTGAAACGGAGGTTAAGAGGCTAGCAAAAGGCCGAGGCAGGGAAGCGACTTTCATTTTTCCTGTATCTGGCCCCATCTCACCGATTCTCCTATTTTGGCAGAAGCTTGACAGTGAATCGCTGGATTCTGATGAAGTAATCTGTTATGATGAGAAGAGATGGAGACTGGCAACAGTCGTTTGCGAATCAAGGCTCGCCAGCAATGGTGCTGGTTAAGCCGTTCATGAGGCCTCAAAGGAGAGAGTCAAATGAATAAGCGCACCACAGCAACCAAAGGGAAACCCTCAAAAACTCACGGTTTACCACATCTCCGCAATGTGCGACAACGGAAAGGATTGAGCCTGGGTCAACTGGCAGATCTGACCGGCATGCGCCGCGATACGATCTCGCACCTGGAAGATGGACGCCTCGATCCACAACCCTATATGGTGCGACTTCTGGCCAGAGTGCTGGAGGTTCCACAATTCGACCTTGTCTCTTAAAAACAGAAACCACCAGTGAGCGAAAATCAGGAAATGCAATTCGCCGACCCGGCCTGGCAGCCTGGGACGACACAGCAGTTTGACCACGAGCAGACATCAGCTGCTCCACAACCTGAATGGTCGCCTGCTTCCGGCACAACCACTTCGTCCAACACAGCTCAGCAGTCCGGCGAATCAGAACGCGACTATACTCAGGGATATCGCCCGCAACCGGGTTCAACGCCCGCGTCCGATATCCCTTTTCAGAATCAGCAACAAACGCCGCCTTTTCAAAATCAGCAACCGCCTTTCCAGGGCCAGCAGTCAGCCTTCTTTCAAGGTCAGTCGCCCTGGTATAGGCGCGTGCCCGTCTGGGCCTGGTGGTTAATTGGCGCAATTGTTCTCAGTAATATCGGAGATGGCAAGGGACCTGGTGGCTCGATCTTTGGCCTGGTCATTACCGTTGCACTGGTCGTCTTCGGCTGGCTACTCTACACGCGACGTTTGCGCGTCAACCTGAGCGGCGAGACGCAGGCAGCGGAGACGCGCACCTTCGAGGTCAACGCGCTCCCCACGCTGGTCATCAACAACAAGGCCGGTTCGATCCGCCTGCATGCGGGCCAGGAGAATCAGGTCAGCATCACCACAACGAAGCGCGGCTATGTCTTTAGCCAGAGCGGGAATCAGGACTCGCAAATCTGGTTTAACCAGGAGAAAGCGGCCAATACCGTTTCCGCGCGCGTCGATGGTTGGAAGCTGCTCGGCAAAAACGCCGTCGATTTCGATATCGCCGTGCCACCACAGGCTAGTTTGAATCTCGTTACGAGCATGGGCAATATTGCGGTGCAAAATGTCTCTGGGGAAATGAAACTGCAAACAGACGCAGGCTCGATCAATACCGCTCAGATCGCGCTACGCGGCAAATCGCGCCTGAAAACCGATGCAGGATCGATCACATTCAATGGCTCCATCGAGCCAAGCGGTGATTACGAGTTCTCTACCGATTTCGGCAGTATCACCGCGACCCTGCCCGCTAACTCATCGTTCGATCTGAAGGCCAGCACCGATCTTGGCTCGGTCAACACCAACCTGCCCTTACGGCAAGCATCGCGCACCAAAGCCGCTGGCCAGGTCGGCACCGGCCCATATCCGCGCCTGAAATTGAAGACGGACCTGGGATCGATCACGGTGTATCGCAACTAGTTAGAGATTGCCTATAAGCCAATCTAGCTCATCTCGACAGAACTTGTCGAGATGAGCTAAAATTTTGAGCAAGAATATTTCGAGAAAGCGGGTATTTCCAGATGGGCGATTTACCAGAGGTTGTCGGATCAATGCCTTCTATGCCAGCTCAAAAGCCAGTTCAACCAAAACCAGGGCCGAGTAATTTTAGCGTTTCTGCTGGCTTTTTTCTGTGTGCAGGATGCCTATTGGCGTTTCCAGAATACACGCATATAGATGATATGAGTACAGGTGTTTTCTACGGGATTGGCTTCATCCTTCTCTTTATAGCTATTGCAGGTTTATGGACGGATCTTAAAAGGAGATATAATCGTCCATCAAAAACTATAGCAAAGGAGGCTATACCCAACAAACCGCGTAAAAGGAGAGGACTATACATAACTCGGATATTCCTGATCTTGATTCTGTGTGGCCTCTTTTTACTCACTTTCCCAACACAAGCAGGTCTTTTCTCGGTAGCAATTTTCCTCGTGTTGCTAATCGGAATAATAGTTTTCTATCGCGTGATTTCCCAGCGAAGTAGAAGCCACAAGCCTTTAGAAAGTACAGGCATGGAATCGGAGTCTACAATCTCACCCAGGGAGTCAAAGTCAAACGGTCTGGAAATAGGCCTGGCCTATCTCTTCATTGGCCTTTATTTTCTTGCAATCCCAAAGATCATGAACGAAAATGGTTTAGCTGCTGGGATTTTTTACGGTATGGGGCTGACCGTCCTCTCTATAGCAATCATGGGATTATGTAATGTTGTTTCCAGGCTAACCGGAAAGAATGCCTCACTAGGTCAAACTAAGTCTGTCTAGGCAGCGCAAAAAGGCGGAAGAGTGTCGATAAAAAACACTCTTCCGCCTACCATCAAGCACTAATCTGACTCATCAGCCGCCGCTTATCCAACGCGCAAGAGCAACTTACCAACATGCGCACGCGCCTCGATGCGTCGGTGCGCTTCTGCGGCTTGCTCTAACGGGAAAATTTCGGAGA
>Ga0068857_100004203_pt1 | contig 12126 bp, 15 predicted proteins | sample KBSCornC72_FD_66591 | JGI IMG/M metagenome (GOLD analysis project Ga0068857, IMG submission 66591) | Corn rhizosphere microbial communities from Kellogg Biological Station, Michigan, USA - KBS Corn C7-2 | ecosystem: Host-associated > Plants > Roots > Rhizosphere > Soil ...
CCTTGACCGCTCGCGCCAACCCGCCGAACACCTCCGCCAGACCGAGACCGAGGATGATCGCGAGCAGCGAAAAGACGAACGCGAAGTTGGTCATCAGCTAGCCCCCGCATAGCCCCATCGCCATCGCGCTATCACGGAGAGCGCGTCATGTCTGCTTTCCACCCATTCCGGACATTAGATGGTTCGCGGAAACAACGACTGGTCACCCACGTTCAAGTGAACCGTAACAGCGTTGGGGAGTGGGATGAGCCCGAGTGAAACGCAGCCGCCAGAGCATTCGTTGACCGCCGAAGCATGGCGGCAGATTGTTGATAGCGCGGTTTACACCGCAATCATTACCACAGATGCAGAGGGTCGGATTACGACCTGGAACGAGGGCGCGCGCCGCATTCTGGGCTGGACGGCGGATGAGATGCTTGGCCAAACGCTGCATCGGCTCTTCCCCGGCGATACGGGCAAGGCGGCGATCGCCCGTGAAATGGAAGAGGCGGTGCGGTCCGGTCGCGGTGGCGGCGAGGAAGGCTGGCGCGTCCGAAAGGGCGGCGAACAGTTTTGGGCTGCCGGCGAAATCGGGCCGATCCGGAATGCAGATCAGAAGGTCATCGGTTTCACCAAGGTTCTTCGCGATCGCTCCGAGCAGCGCGCCGCCGACGAAAAGGCTAAGGAAGAGCGACGCTTGCTTGAGATCCTAAATCGGGCAGGTTCCGCGTTGGCTGCGGAAACCGAGCTTCACAAGCTGGTCCAGATCGTCACAGACGCTGGCGTTGAGCTCACCCGCGCGGAATTCGGAGCCTTTTTCTACAATGCACGGGACGAGGAAGGTGAGAGCTACACGCTCTATACGCTTTCGGGCGCGCCCATGGAGGCGTTCTCGAAGTTCCCAATGCCTCGCAACACCGCCATCTTCGGTCCGACCTTCGAGGGCAAAGGCATCGTCCGCTCGCACGACATCACGAAGGACCCGCGATACGGGCGTAACAAGCCGTACAAGGGAATGCCGGAAGGTCATTTGCCTGTACGCAGCTATCTGGCGATCCCCGTTCTCCTTCGATCCAAGGAGGTCATCGGAGGCCTTTTCTTCGGCCACAAGGATGTTGGCGTATTCACGGACGAATCGGAGCGAGGGCTGAGTGGCCTCGCCGCCGAAGCTGCCGTCGCGATAGATAATGCCAGGCTCTTCGGAGAACTCAGGAGCCTCAATGAAGAACTCGAACAGCGCGTGAACGCGGAGGTTGCCCGCCGGGCGAAAGCGGAAGAGGCGCTACGTCAGTCGCAGAAGATGGAAGCTGTCGGTCAGCTCACAGGCGGAATCGCCCACGACTTCAACAATCTCCTGACGGTGGTCACCGGCAATATCGGCATGGCGCAACGGGCGCTCGACGGGGCCAATGTAACTGATGCGCGGACGCGAAGGGCTCTTACTGGCGCGATGAAAGGGGCGGAACGAGCAGCGACACTGACGCAACGGCTCCTTGCATTTTCACGTCGCCAGCCGCTCGCGCCCAAGGTCGTGGATGTCGACAAACTTGTCCTCAGCATGTCGGACCTGCTTCAGCGCTCGCTCGGCGAACTGATCAAACTGCAGATCGTGGTTGCGCCTGGTTTGTGGCGCGTTGAAGTCGACCAAAACCAGCTCGAGAACGCAATATTGAACCTGGCGGTCAATGCTCGCGATGCGATGCCGTCGGGCGGTGAGCTCGTGATTGAGACTGCGAATGCCCGCCTCGGCGAAAGCTATGCCGCTAGCCATGCCGAAGTTCCGCCTGGCCAATATGTCATGATTGCAGTGACGGACTCTGGTAGCGGCATGTCAAAAGCCGTGATCGACCGTGCATTTGAGCCCTTTTATACGACTAAGGAGATCGGAAAGGGAACAGGACTCGGACTTTCGATGATCTACGGGTTCATCAAACAGTCCGGCGGCCACATAAAGATATATTCCGAGGAGGGTCAGGGCACGACGGTCAAGATGTACCTGCCGCGCTTGCTTCGAGAGACCAACGACGAGGATGAGAGTGGCTCCCTGACACAGAGCTTCGAGATGAGTCCCCGTCAGGAGACCATCCTAGTCGTGGAAGACGATGACGACGTCAGAGCTTACACGGTCGATTGTCTTCGGGAGCTTGGTTATCGAGTGCTTGAGGCGCACGATGGCCCTTCCGCACTTCGATTGCTAGAACGGCAGGAAAGCCCGATCGACCTCCTTTTCACCGATGTCGTGATGCCGGCAATGACGGGCCGCGAACTCGCCGACGAAGCACGCAAGCGGCAGCCGCATTTGCGTGTCCTCTACACCTCCGGCTACACGCGGAACGCGATCGTCCACGCGGGCAGGCTTGATCCGGGTGTCGATATGATCGCAAAGCCCTTCACCTTCGAAGCGCTTGCGCAGAAGGTGCGGGACTCTCTCGATTCGGGACGCACGCGATGCGCCCTGATCGTCGACTCCGACCCGGCGGTATGGACGAGCGGAAGCTCAATGCTCGCCGACCTCGACATGCGTGTGGAGGTGGCCGGATCAGGAACAGAGGCGTTGAACAAGGTGCGCGCCGCAAAGGGTGGCTACGACGTCGTCATTCTCGATGACACACTCGATGATCATAAACGATCATCGCTCGCGAACGAGCTTCGCGCTCTGCATCTGCATTTGCCGCTTGTCCTCACATCGAGAGAGCACGCGTCCGAATTGAAAGATCGATTTTCGGATGACCCTTGCGCCGCAGTTCTTGAAAGACCCTACTCGCCAACGGATCTTGAGCAGGCGCTTCGGCAACTTGATGTACACTGCGGCAGGCCTGAGTAGGCACGCCTACCGCACTCGGCACAGGTCAGTTCAATGCGCATCGGGTTTGGCCCCCTGCGGACCTAGCGTCGCGACAAATCGGCCCTGCTGCCAAAGTTCGCATTTGACCGGCAGCTTCAATTCCCTCGCCTTGTCGACTGCGTCATGGTCGCTGTCCGCAGTGATATCGCTCGACTTCGAGAACCGTCCTTCATCATTAAGGCAGTATAGTCGATATTCGCCCATCCGCCCCTCGCATTTTAAATCCTTGCACCTCTCTCGTTACGTTCCACTCAAAGCGAGGGATTAAGACAGCGGAGGAGCCTTAATCTCACGTAGGCCGGCTGCTGGTGAGTTTGCCGCCATAAACATGAGCGTGAAGAGGGTGAGGCCGTTCCCATCGGTGACGTCCATCGTCCATTCGTCCCCGGTCCAAAAGCGAGCCGCATCTTCCGCCAACAATCTGCCGATGCGCTGGACAGCTTCGATTCGAGCGGCTTCGAGAGTCGGGCAGTGCGTTCCGAGGGTATCTGGGTAGGAACGACCGTCGTGCATGTTGAAATGGTAAACCACGCTATGGCTCCGCAGTAAGCGGGAGCAAATCCGCTCTCAGTCGTCAGGGCCTACGAGAATCATTTCTAGCGATTAAGCTCGCATACGCCTCATTTGGAGTGCTGTCGCGAAATCATTGACAGTGCCTGTCATGCGAATGGTACGCAGGCTAGCGGCCGCAGATACTCGTCCGACAATGCCGCCTCCTTGCAAAGCGTTTCCAGCCGGTCGTCAGTGGGCAGTGAGCGACGACAGGTGATTTCTCTCAACAACCGTGGACGATTAGAGTAGGGCTGAGGTGACCTCCAGTCGCGGAAGAGCCGTCGCACCGGCGCAAATGCTGATCGATTGCATTTCTGATCTGCGCGCATTCGTCGCAGTGATTGAGCATGGTGGCGTGAGCGCGGCATCTCGGCACTTGGGCCGGTCGATTCAGTCAGTAAGCAGATCACTGGCCGCTGTCGAACGAGCCGTAGGAACTGAGCTCGTGCGGCGAACCACCCGCAGCTCCTCGGCAACGTCCGCCGGCGCTGCGCTTTACCGGCGCGTTGCCGGGGCGCTCAGTGAAATCGATCAAGCGAGTGCAGAAGCCGCGGGGGCACGCGACCGGCCTTTGGGGGTGCTGCGGGTGAGCGCGCCGCCGGGTTTCGCTCCGGTATTCGTCGTTCCGGTCGTGGCTGCCTACCTGGCCGCGAACCCGCAAGTAGATGTCGAGCTTAAATTGGAGGAGCGATACGTCGACCTTGTGAATGAAGGTCACGACCTTGCCGTGCGCATCGGCGCGATGCCCGATTCATCGCTAAAAACGCGGCGGCTCGGCGGAATCCGCAACGTCACCTTCGCTGCACCCTCATATCTTGCCGAGCGCGGAAGGCCCACGCATCCTCGTGATCTCGCTTCGCATGCATGCATCATAAGGAGTGCGGCGCGCGATCCCGGCTCTTGGACCTATGCCATCGACGGTGAGCTCGCTTCTTTTGCAGTCGCGGGCCCGTTCAGGACGAACAATACAGATGCAGCCACCCGCGCTGCCGCCGAAGCCTCGGGAATCGCGAATGGGCCTTATTGGAATGTCCGCCCTATGCTCGACGACGGCTCCGTTGAGTTGGTTCTGAGTGAGTTCGAGCCGCCTGCCATCCCCGTTCACGCTGTCTGGCCGGCGACCGCCCAAGTGCCCGCCAAGACGCGCCTGTTCGTCGATCAATTGGCGGCTCACCTGAAAAGACAGCAGCTCTAGTCGCTCATTGCGAGAAGCTGTTTTCCGGATGATGGCGGTTATCGGCCGTTTGCATGGCCCCGATTTGCCTCGTGCAAATCGCTGCGGGAGACTTCACGTGCCGCTGACCTCAATTTCGCTACGCAAGGGGAAGAGCCCCGGATATCGTCGCGCCGTGGCCGACAGTGTCCACGCCGCGCTGGTAGAGACGATCGGCATACCGGCCGATCACCGGTTCCAACTAATCGACCAGTATGAGCCCGAAGACCTAATCTACGATCCGAGTTTCCTTGGAATTCAGCGGACCGACGATCTCATTATCGTAACGGTGACACTGGTCAGCGGAAGGCCGCGGGCGCTGCGCGCCGCCCTACACCGCAGCATTGCCGAAAAGCTCTCTGCATCACCCGGCGTCCGACCCGAGGACGTCTTCATCAGCTTGGTCGAGAACGATCGTGCGGACTGGTCGGTAGGGCGCGGCGAATCGCCCCTGCTGAGCGCCGCTGAAGCCGCCTGACCCAGCGGGGATCGCCTCAATATTGCTCTCAGGAGCACTCGCATGAAACTTTATCATTCCCCGGGCAGCTGCTCCCTCGCCTGTCACATCGCGCTTGAGGAAGCGGCAGCTGAGTTCGAACCCGTCACGATCCGCCTCCCCGCAGCGGAGAACTTCGAGCCTGAGTATCTAAAGATCCAGCCGACCGGCTTCGTGCCTCTGCTGGAAATGACGAACGGAGAGCACCTGACCGAAGCAGTTGCGATCCTGCTCCACGTAGCGCGCGCTTACCCCGACGCCGGACTTCTCCCAGAAGCCGGGTCCGGCGAAGAAGCGCGTGTATTCGAGTGGCTCGCGTGGCTCACCAATACGATGCACATCGCCTACGCGTGCCTATGGCGTCCGGAGCGCTTCAGCGCCGACCCGGCTGCACGCCGAGCGATAGCCGATGAGGCCACGGCCCGGATCAAACAGTTGAATTGGATAGTCGAACGACGGCTCGCCGGTCGCGATTTTGCAGCTGGGACGGCTTATTCAGTGGCCGATCTGTTTCTCCTCGTCTTCTTCCGCTGGGCCAATCGCATCGGCGTGGCTGCCAGTCGGGAGCATCCTGCGTGGACAGCGTGGGCGAGGCGGATCGAAGATCGCCCGGCGGTTTCGCGCGTCTTGCACCGCGAAGGCATCTCTCTCTGGAAATGATATGCGGTAATTGAGACCTCGTCCGCCCTGCGGCGTGACGCAGGCTGAAGCATCGCGAGCGATATCGCTCCGGGATCGCCCGGCGCGCGCGCTTTGACCATTTGAGACACCGGAGTGGCATCGGTGATGATTGTGACGCGCGAAGTCCCCTATGAGGTAGATGGACTGACAATGATCGCCCATCTGGCGCAGCCGGACAGTCCTCGTCCCTGGCCGGCGGTGCTGATTGGACATGATGGAGTTGGCCTCGACGAGTACCAACGACAGCGAGCCGACGATCTCGCCGCGCATGGCTATGCGGCGTTCGCGATGGATTATTACGGTGGTGAGACGTTCTTCAATCGACCGGATGAGATGTTGGCCCGGGTCTTGCCGCTGATGGCCAATGAAGAGCGAATGCGGGCGATCGGCCGTGCCGCTCTTCATACCCTTCTTGCGCTCCCCGGTATCGATCCTAATCGCATTGCCGCTCTCGGCTATGGCGCCGGTGGCCTGATCGTGCTCGAGCTTGCCAGGGTGGGCGTTCCGTTCAAGGCGATTGCGGTCGTCCATCCTGCACTGCCAGACGCCAAGACCGATGAGTGGAGCGCTTTGAGCGGCCCCTTGCTCCTGTGTACGGGCTCCGAGGACCCGCTCTGTACCCCTGACCAACTTTTGGCTTTCGGCGGCGCGCTCCAGCACGCCGCCGCCGACTGGCGCGTAACCATATATGGCGGAGCCGAGCACGCCTTCTGGGCGCGACCGAGAAACCCGGATGCATCGCCCGCTGAAGGGGCCGCGCACACGATGGCGACCGTGCCCGGCGTCAGCTATCACCCGAAGCACACGCCGCGTGCATGGCGGGCGGTTCTCGACCTATTTGGCGAGGCCTTCTAGGCTTTGAGCGCTCGCGCTTGGCCGGTGACATAGATGCTGCATAAATCCAAGCAGTTTCTTGCAGGCATAGTGCTTCGCGTCGAAGCAGCTCATAAGCAACGCTTATCGGCGGATGACCGCATTCGATTGGCGGTCATGACCCATGGTTCTTAGCAGCGCTCCATGACTGAACAGACCGGCCCTATTAACCCGCTGGCGCTGAGCCGAACGATCACCAGCGACTATCACAATGCCTCCCTCGCGAGAGTCAATGACCACGAAATACGGATGAGCGTCATGACGGCGCAATTCCGCTGGCACCGCCACCCCGACTCCGACGAGACCTTCTTCGGTGTCGATGGGGATCTCGTCGTCGAGTTCGAAAACGGGGAAGTCGTGGTTGGACCCGGGGAAATGATCACTGTGCCGGCCGGCACCCTGCACCGGACCCGCCCGCGTGGTGATCGATCGGTGAATCTTACATTCGAGCGCATAGACGCGGAGACGATTTACGAATGACGGTGACCGCGCTGCTGATGATTGTGTGGGAGCAGCGATCTTACTCAGGACGCAGCTTCTGCATCTTGAGGTAGAGAAGCTGGTCCCAACAGCCGCTGGAACAGGATTCGGCCGGAGCACACCGTGAAGATCCGCACCCGCGCAGCCCCGTTGATCTCGCCACTCCAGCGCGATCGGGTTCTCAAGAGTCCTTGGTTGCGGCTGGTGGCCCGCCGCTTCCCAAGAGTTGAGGAGTCTGCTGATGATGAAGTTGTTGCTTGGACTAACGCTCATCTCGCTCGTGGCCGCTCCGGCTGTCGGACGAGGTTGCGAAACCGGCCTGTATCGTTCGCCCGATGGCAAGGAGAGCGTCGCTGTCACGGACCTGCCCGACGGGTCCTTACGCTACACGCTGGATGACGGGATCCGCGGTATAGTGGGGCAACCCGGCGCGCTTTTGTCCTGCATAGGCGAAGAGATCCGGACGACGGCAGCGAAAGGCTCCGCTGCGCAGTGGCAGCGCGTTCCGCTCAAGATGAGGCAAACCCAGTTCCAGAGCCATGGGACTACCTTGAGCGGCGTTCTCATCGAGCCGCCGGCTCCCCGGCCGCACCCGCTCGTCGTGTTCGTGCACGGCTCAGAGCGCTATTCGCCACTCAAGCTTTACTATCCTTACCTCTTCGCATCCTACGGGATCAGCGTCTTTGCTTACGACAAGCGCGGCACCGGGCAATCGGAGGGCGAATATACGCAGAACTTCGAGTTGCTGGCAGACGATGCATCGGCCGCACTCCGCGAAGCTCGTCGCTTAGACCAGGGTCGTTTCACCAAGGCCGGCTTTTTCGGCGGGAGCCAAGGCGGCTGGGTAGCCCCGCTGGCAGCGACACGATCGCCTGCCGACTTTGTTGCGGTCGGCTTCGGACTGATCTCGAGCCCTATCGAAGAGGATCGCGACCAGGTCGCCGACGATCTTCGAGAGAAAGGATTCGGACAGGGTGATATCGCCGAAGCTCTCGAGCTCGCGTCCGCGGCATCCGCCATCGCAGCTTCCCATTTCACCCGCGGATTCGAGCAATTCGACGCCCTCAAGCGGAAATACTCCAGCAGGCGTTGGTACCCGTACATCAAGGGCGAATATACGGGAGCCATGCTCAAGGAATCTGACGCGGACTTGCGACGCGTCGGTCAGCCGCTTTTCGACAACGTCGAGCTCATCTGGAACTATGATGCACCCGCTGTGATCCGTAAGCTGAAGGTGCCGCTCCTGTGGATCTTTGCTGAGCGGGATCGCGAAGCGCCGCCGGCCATCACGCTCAAGCGATTGTCCGAGCTCAAGCGCCGGGGCGCAGACGTTGTCATTTACAGCTTTCCGCACACCGATCACGGAATCTACGAATTCCAACAAGCCGCCGACGGCAGACGGACCGTGACGCGGATCGCTTCGGGCTATTTTCCCCTGCTGACTGATTGGATCAAGGGAACGGCTCTCAAGGACCATTACGGAACTGCGCGTAGGCATCGCGGCGTGCGCTGATCGGTAGTTCGCCCAGCCCTTCCGAGCGATCATCATATGACCATCGGTGCGATGGCTGCTTATGCTGTGCTCGCGGAAGCCGCTCGGTGGACTAGATGCGGCAGTCGCTCATGACCATCCGAATGGGCGTGGCCGTGCTTTTTCTCACGGTCGTCGCCGCGGGGCTCATTCTTCTCCCGCTGAACCCGCGTTTAGTGAGTAACTTAGGGACCGGCCCCGGTTAGGGCTTCCTGGGGAGGGGGCAGGTGTGCCCGATCCAGCAGCTTCTGTGTCCGGTCCAGCAGCTCGCGACACTAAAGCGCCTCGCGAAGCCCCAGGTTCTCTTCTCTGACGCCATTGCGCGGGTTGTCTCGTGTAGTTTGCGAAACGCGATGAAGCGACCTTCCCGCGCGCACGATGTTCTTGATTTGTTCCAACAACGCAGCTATGCTACTGGTGCGGGGGACTGAGCGCGAAAGGGGAGCGCCAATGAGGGGGAGGTTCAGTGTTGAGTACGAAAATGTCGATCGAGTACCGCGAGGTAACCGAGTTGCGAGCATATGCGGGTAACGCTCGAACCCATTCGAAAAAGCAGATCCGGCAGGTCGCGGACAGTATCGCCCGGTTCGGATTCACCAACCCAGTCCTCACCGCCGACGATGGCTCGGTCATTGCCGGTCACGGCCGCCTTCAGGCTGCAAAGCTGCTTGGCATTCAGGAGGTCCCCACTGTCCGGCTGTCGCATCTGAGCGAAGCCGATCGACGTGCCTACATCTTGGCCGACAACAAACTCGCGCTAAACGCTGGCTGGGATCGAGAAATCCTCGCCATAGAACTTCAGGCGCTCGTGGACCTCCATTTCGACGTTGAGCTCACCGGCTTTTCCCTTGCGGAGGTCGACTTCGTGCTCGACGACGCCAGCGAGAGCTCGGCGGAAGCTCCAGACCAATTGCAAGACGAGATCCCGATCCTCACCGGCGAACCGACATCACAGTCTGGGGACATATGGGAACTCGGACGCCATCGGTTGCTATGTGGCGATGCCAGAATCGCAGACGATCATGCGCGCCTGCTCGATGGCCGCCGAGTCGACCTCGTTTTCACGGACCCGCCTTACAATGTGCCAATCGACGGCCATGTGTGTGGCTTGGGGCGCGTGCGACATCGCGAGTTTGCGATGGGTGCTGGCGAAATGTCCGAAGCAGCGTTCACATCCTTCCTGGCTGAGACGCTGGAAAATGCCGCGAAGGTTTGCCGCGACGGTGCGATCGCGTTCGTCTGCATGGATTGGCGCCACATGAGCGAGCTGCTCGTGGCCGGGCGCCAAGCATTCACTGAACTCAAAAACCTCTGCGTGTGGAACAAGACCAACGGCGGAATGGGTGCATTCTACCGCTCGAAACACGAGCTCGTGTTCGTGTTCAAGGTGGGCACCGCGCCCCATACAAACACCTTCGGCCTTGGCGAAACCGGCCGGTACCGAACGAACGTCTGGGACTATGCCGGGATTAGCAGCCCGACGGCCTCGCGTAGTGAAGAGCTGTCGATGCATCCGACAGTCAAGCCGGTCAGTCTCATCGCGGACGCGATCCGCGACTGCAGTCGGCGGGGCGATGTTGTCCTCGACTGCTTTGGCGGCTCAGGCTCCACGCTCATTGCCGCCGAGAAGACCGGCCGGTGCGCACGGTTGATTGAGTATGATCCGCTCTATTGCGACACAATTATCCGCCGCTGGGAGAAGCTCACCGGCAAGCGCGCGATGCTCGTGAGTGACGGAAACTGCTTCGAAGACGTCGCCGAAATCCGTGCAAGGTCCCAGTTGGGAGCCGCGGCATGAGCGACGATGAACCCAAGCAGGTGACCGGTTATATCGTCGGCTACGGCAAGCCTCCGGCCGAGCACCAGTTCAAGAAGGGTCAGTCGGGCAATCCGCTGGGCAGGCCTAAGAGCAAGAAGAAGGAGCCTAAGAAGCTTCGAAGCTCAGACCGGCCCACGCAGGACATGCTCCTCGACGAAGCCTATCGCCCTGTCATGTTACGCGAAGGTGATGCGATTATCGAGCTTCCGGCAATCCAGGCCGTATTTCGCGCGATGGGCGTGGCAGCACTGAAGGGCAACCGCTTCGCGCAAAAGACGCTCGCCGACCTGGTTCAGAAGGTGGAGCAGGACCACCGCGACATTCAATATGCAAACCTCGAGGCATTCACCGAATACAAGCTTCAGTGGAACCGCGAGATCGAACGGTGTCAAAGGCTCGGACTTCCTGATCCAGCGCCGCTGCCACATCCTGACGACGTAATCATCGACTATCGCGCGGGCACGTTCCGGATCGCCGGTCCAATGACGAAGGAAGAGAAGGCACGCTGGGATAAGCTCCTAGAGCGTCGTGCCGACTGCCAGGAAGAGGTCACTTACTATCGCAAGATGATGGCCGAAGAGCCCGACCGTGGCACCTTCTGGAAAGAGCAGCTCATGTTCGAACAGCGCATCTTCGACATCATCAACGACAAGCTTCCGGAGCGCTACCAGGCAAAGCTCGAGGGGCGCATCTACGGTCCGAGCGAGGCGGAAAATGGTTCGGACGAGCAGCAGGAAGCTGCCTGATATTTCCGCTCGACTTCGGTTGAGAACCGAGCATTCCTGAATGTCTGAATCCAGGCCCGCGAATGCGCTGGCTGCTGCCCTGACCGGCTGACCGGCGGGGCTGTGGGTGGTGGGAGCGGCATCGTGCCGCCCTCGCACGAAAGGACCACCCACATGGCTGACGAAAAGACCCGTGCCTCCGCGAATGCGAAGCGTGGAACTAAGAACGACAAGGTGATCGCGCTCCTTAAGCGCGACGGCGGTGCAAGTCTCGACGAAATCACGAAAGCAACCGGCTGGCTGCCTCACTCCGCTCGCGCGGTGCTCACCGGATTCCGGAAGAAGGGTTTGAAGATCGCGAAGGCCAAGATCGATGGTGTCACCCACTGGTCGGTGGCAGCGGAGCCAGGCAAGTGAAGAAAGCTGAACGAGTGACGCGGGAGGTTCGAGCGCTCGAGGCGCTCGACCTCCACCAGCTTCGCGACGAGTGGCGGAAGCGCTATGGTCAACCGCCAAAGATGCGCTCGCGAGAATTGCTTGCGCGATTGCTTGCGTGGCGCATCCAGGCGGACGCATTCGGCGGCCTGGATGCGGCGACTATTCGGCTGCTGAGGAGTGATCGACTGCCAGCTTCTAAGCCGGTATTAGCTCCCGGAACTCGCCTCACGCGCGAATGGCAGGGCCGGTGCCACGAAGTCCATGTGCTGGAGCACGGATTCCGGTACGCCGGAGCCGATTATCGAAGTCTGTCGCAGGTGGCGCGAGTCATCACGGGCACTCGCTGGAATGGGTTGCGCTTCTTCGGCTTTCGCGAGCAGCAGAAATGAGGACGCGGGCTCGCTGTGCCATCTACACCCGCAAATCCACCGAGGAAGGATTGGACCAGTCGTTCAACAGCCTCGACGCTCAGCGTGAGGCCTGCGAGGCCTACA
>Ga0068857_100004212_pt1 | contig 12118 bp, 13 predicted proteins | sample KBSCornC72_FD_66591 | JGI IMG/M metagenome (GOLD analysis project Ga0068857, IMG submission 66591) | Corn rhizosphere microbial communities from Kellogg Biological Station, Michigan, USA - KBS Corn C7-2 | ecosystem: Host-associated > Plants > Roots > Rhizosphere > Soil ...
GGCTCTCGTTTCGCGGATGATCTTCCCGTCGACACCGGTGCGATGAAAGGCGCGCGCTCGGTGAATGTGCGTGACGCGCTCACCGGCGCGGCGGTCACCACGGCCAGCGTCGTGGTCGCCGACTCGGCGCTGGCGGCGGACTCGCCGTCCGGGAACTATGGTTTCGTGGCCACCAATGCGCAGGCCAGGATCATGGCGCCGGGTTATCGCCCGGTTGCCGTCACCGCGAGCAACAGCGTACAGCTCACGCCGTGGTTCGGCGGAGCCCTGCTCGGAAAACGTTTCGTGCTGGACGCGCAGGGCGGACCGCCGCGCACGGCAGGTGTCGGTGCGCTCGGGCTCGCCGCGTCGTACGTGAATCTGCGCGTGGCGAATTACCTCGCGGCGTTTCTTCACGCCGCCGGCGCGGAGGCAAGGCTCGCGCGCACCACCGATGAAGTTCCACTCGCCGAGGATGTGGCGCGCATGACAAACAAATGGCGCGCGGATCGCTACATCGAGCTCCGGCATCCCGGCGCTGCGCCCGACAGTGCCCTGGCCGTGCGTTCGTACTACTTCCCCGGCAGCGCCAACGGCAAGAAGATGGCGGCCGCCATCGCCGACGCCGCGGCCAAACGGCTGGGGCGGCCCCACCGGGGTCCGTCCGAAACTGTCACCTATCCGCTTCAGCAGACGGCGTGCCCGGCCGTGGTCATCGCGCTGCCCTCGATCTCCAATACCGAGGAGGAAGTGCGGCTGGCCCAGGCGTGGTACCTGCGTGAACAGGCGTACGCCCTGTTCACCGGTATTCTGGCCATGTCCGCGGTGCCACCGGATGGAACGCTCGAGGTGAACGTGACGGCCGCCGACCGCCGCGACTGGATGGTGACGCTCGATGATACGTGGACGCTGCAGAGCGACGAAAAAGGCCATGTCGCGTTCCAGAACGTTCCTCCGGGTTCCCACGAGGTGCGCATCCGCCGCGCCGGAGTGGGCTTTACGCAGTCGGTGATCACCAGCGCTACCCAACCGACGGCCACGATCTCATTCGACGCCACGCGCTGAGCGCACACAGGGCGTTGACCGCCGCTTTCTCGATTCATTATCCTTATAGTAGCGAACGCGGCGCCCCGCCTGCCCCGCCGCGCGTCTTTGATCAGGGTTCAGAACCAGTCGTGGAGCGTCGTCGTGCGCAGGGCCCTCATTGCTTCATTCCTCTTCCACGCCGGAGTCGCCGCCGGCGTCATGGGCTGGGTCAGCACCAGCCAGGTCAAGGTCCCTCCCGAGTTCGTTTACGAAGTGAAGCTGGTGGGAGGACTCCCCGGTACCAACGCCGAAGCCGCCGCCAATCTGGTTCCTGCCCCGCCCGAGACCGCACCTGTGGACGAGAAGAGTGCGGACGACATGCCCGAACCGGTGCCGAGCGACGACAACGCCCTCAAGTCCGAGCCCAGGAAGCACGACCTCGCCGCGAAAACGGAAGCGCGCAAGACGCCGGCGCAGGCGGATTCGGACCTGGTCGATGTGCACGTGGGGCGCATTCGGGTTGTCTCCCCTTCCAGAGCCGGCCGCTCGACCATCGACGCGCCGCTCCAGGAAAAGCGCAGCGCACAGCCCGGGCCGGGCTCATCCGAGAACATCGAAGCGCGCGGAACATCCCGGGGCGATCCCATCAATCTCACCCACAGCGGATCGTACTCGGAGACATACATCATCCTGCGTGCCATCCAGCCCCGCTATCCCGATCACGAACGCGAGCGCGGCATCGAGGGCAGTGTGACCGTGGAGCTGTTGGTGAATGAGTTGGGAACTGTCTCCGACGCCAATGTGATCGAGCTGGTGGGACCGATGAGCTTCCAGAACTCGGCGCTCGATGCGGTGAGGCAGTTCGAATTTCAGCCGCCCATCGAGAACGGTATTCCCACCCCGATGTGGATCAAGTTTCTCATCAAGTTCCGGATCAACAGTTGAACAAGCCGCGGGTGATTCACCCGCGGCTTGTTTGTGCGCATTGATCGCGACCGTTGCGGTCGTGAGTGCGAGCGTTATCGCGCGTACGGCGCGATCGAGCCCGCGTGCACGCGCACCAGCGGCAGCGCATCGGCGCGGGCACGTCGCGCGGCGGCGTCTCCGCGCAGATGAGAATCGAGGAAATCGCGCACGTCGTCGCGCGATGACGCACCCGACGACACGGCGTCGAGCACGGCGCGCGTTCCGTAGTATGCGGCCACGGCCACCGGGTTCACATCGGTGGCGCCCGAGGTCATGATGCGAGCGCGCAGCGCCTTGTCCTTTTCGGGCGTCGAGCCGTAGTGGGCCTCGGCGGGAAAGATGGCGCCTTCGAGCTCGTCGCGCGCCAGCCGCAACAGCTTGTCGGAGTTCCACTGACTCGTGCCGAGCAGCTGCGCCTGCAAATCGAAGAACTTGGTTTGCGGAAGAATCTGCAGCAGCTCTTCGACGCTTCCGATGGCGAACAGGCCGTCCGGGCCGGCGTCGCGGATCTTCTGCAGCTGTTCCTTGAAGTCGGTGGCACCCTCGGCGAAATGCTCGTCGGCGGTCACCTGCCCGCCCAGACGCTTTACTTCATCCGCAAAGAATTGCGCGGTGGCACGACGGTCGCCGCGCGCGGGTGATAGCACCGCAATGTGCTGGAGTCCAAGTTTCTTTACGGCCACTTCCGCAAGTACCGTCGCCTCAATGGTCGCAGGCACACGCGTTTGAAATACCCACGGCCCGATTTCCACGAGGTCATCGGTCGCTACGACCGGTGATACAATCGCCGCGCGCCATGCATTGCACTCGATCGCGCTCGCGATGGCGGGGAGCGTGAACACGTCGCCCACGACGGCGACGGCGCCGTCTTCCACGACCAGCTTGCGCACACCCTTGACGGCATCGACAGCGCTTCCACGCGAGTCCGCTTCCACCAATGACATGTGGTGCGCCGCTTTCTCGTTGTACTCGTCGACGGCCGCCTTCGCGCCCTGCTCGAACAGGCGTCCGTAAAGCGCCAGCGATCCGGTTTGCGGAAAAATGAGCCCGATGCGGTCCGCGCTCACGCGCGTGGCCGGCCCGGGGGGCGGTGTCTTGCGGCGCTCGCTCGCGTTCTCGAGGAGACGCTGCGCGTCACCTGCACTTTCCTTGGGCACCTGCTCGAGGTACGCGCTCACCAGCTCGTAGCTCTTGTCGTAATCGCCGTTGGCGTACGCGGCGCGCGCCTGGCGATAGAGCGAATCACGCGCCAGCGCCGAGTGCGGATACTTGTGCGCCAGCTCGTCCACCTGCGATGCGGTGAGCTCTTCCTGCGAGACGGTCTGCAGACGCCGCGAGTTGGCATCGCGCGTCTTCTGGTCCAGCGGCGACGCATCCAGCATCAGGAGGCGCTCCGCCTCGCGGTAGGAATCGTTGAGTTTGGCGTAGTCGTCGGCCGCTGCCGCGAGCGCCTGCGCGCGAAATGGGCTGGTTTCGTACTGGCCGGAGAGATGGTCGTAGTAGGCGGCGGCCTGGGCGTGCCGGTTCTGTGCGTCGGCATTCTTGCCGGCGAGGAAGTACACCTCGTCCAGATGTCCGAAGCGCGGATAGCTGTTGATCAGCTCCTCCGCCGTGGTCGCCGCCTTGTCGTGCTGGCCGGCGGAGACAGCCGCTTTGAGATCGCCATAAAGGGCTTCGGCCCGTGTCTGCTCGGCGGCGCCGTAGCTGCCACCTTTGCCCCCCACCGAGGCGCATCCCGCCATGGCGAGCACGGCGGTGGCCACGGCAAGGCTTCGAAGCAAAACGAATCTCAACATCAAAACTCCCCCGGGTCGAGATCCTTGAGATAGCGTCGCAACTCGTCGTCCGCGCCGGGCGAGGTGCCCGCATCGGGCTCGAGTGCGCGCTTGTGAGCACTGAACACTTCGCGCGCAACAAAAATGGGCGCGTTGGTCTTGAGTGCCAACGCCACCGAATCGCTGGGGCGCGCGTCGATCACCAGAATGTCATCGCCGCGCTGCAGGTGGATCTTCGCGAAGAAAGTGCCTTCGCGCAGATCGGTGATGGCCACCTTCACCACGGATGCGCCCAGGTTCTCGATCAGCGTGCGCAACAGATCGTGGGTCAGCGGCCGTTCGAAGTGCGTCCCCTTCAGGTGCAGCTCGATGGCCATGGCCTCCGCGTGCCCGATCCAGATCGGCAGCACGTCCTCGCCCTCGTCGCTCTTCAGGAGCACCACCGGATTGTCGCGCGGATCGCGCGCCATTCCGCTCACCGAAACGCGGACGAAGTGGCCTTCATTCGACATGGCGGCTCGCTAACCGCCCGACTTCTTCTCGATGGTCTTGTTGAGCTCGTCGAGGTCCTGGAACTTCGGCAGCGGCTCGTCGAGGTTGTCGACCATCCAGCGCGCGGTCTTCGCCATTTCGCTTTCCGGATATTTCTCCATCAGCGCGGTGAAGGTCCTGTCCGCCATGTTGCGATCCTTGAGCTCTTCCGCGTACACGAAGCCGATCATGAACATCGCTTCGGGCGCCACCTTGTCCTGCGGGAACCTGTCGACGATCTGCTGGAATGCATTGATGCGCACCTGCGGATCGTTCGAGCTCTGCGCGAAATCAAACAGCTCCTGCGGGCTGCGCTGGTTCTTGTCCAGCTTCTCCTTGAGGACGTTGCGCACCTTGTAGTTCTTCGCCACGGTCTCGAAGTGCGCATCGCGCACCTGGTCGAGCTTGTCGGCCGACATGCGCTTCGCGATGTCCTCGCGCACCTCTTCGTAGGGCACGACCGTCGCGGGCACCTTGTCGTTGATGCGAACAATCGAGTAGCCCTCTTCCCACTTGATGGGACCGTAGACCTTGCCCGGCTCCATCACCGAGACCTGGTCGCTGAACGTCTGTGAGAAACCGATGCCCTTGATATATCCACCCGGATTGAAATAACCGAGATCGCCGCCTTCCGCCTTGGTGACGGGATCTTCCGAGTAGGTGTGCGCGAGGGTTGTGAACTTCTCGCCGCCTTCTTCCACGCGGCGCTTGAGGTCCTCGAGCTTGGCCTTGTCCTTCGAGAAGATGTGCTGGCCGCGCAGGCGCTCGAGCTGCGTGTAGAGATCCTGATGGCTGTCGTAGTACTCGTGCAGCTCTTCATCCGTGGGACGCGCCTTCGTATCCACGACTTCCTCGATGTACTTGGAAACGAGGATGTCGTGCGTCGCGGATTCGATCATCTTGGCGATGTCCTCGCGCTTGGCGAGGCCCAACCTCTGCGCTTCGCGGTAGGCCAGCTGTTCCTGCATCATGCGCTGCGTCAGGATGGCCATGCCTTCGGGCGTGGAATATTTCTGGCGCTGTTCGTCGGGAAGACGGCGAACGGCTTCCTCGAGCTGGTCCCTGGACAACTGCCAGTCGTCGACTTCGCCAACCACCTTGTCCGCCGGCACCTCGTCGCTCACCTTCTCGGCCTTTTTCGTGCAGCCCGATGCGATCGAGAGAACCAGTGCCATCGCCACAACCAGGGTCTTTCTCATCTCGAAGAACCTCCGTCTCAAACCAGATCGTTTCGTCCCCGCCGCTTGAGCTCGGCGACCAACTTGCGCACGTCCTGTGCGCGATCGCGCCGGCACACGAGGATGGCGTCGCCGGCGTCAACCACGACGACATTTTCGACGCCGATCAAACCTACCAGGCGGTCGCGGGAGACCACCGTATTTCCATTCGCGTCGATGGTCACGTGATCACCGACAAGCACGTTGCCGTCCTGATCCGCGGACTCGATGTCGCGGATGAACTCCCAGCTGCCCACATCGTTCCAGGAAAAATCGGCGCGCATGACGGCCACGTTGCCGGCTTTTTCCATCAGACCATAATCGATGGAAATGGCCGGGGCACGGCCGTACTCATCATTCAACACCTCGTCCAGCGGCCGCGTTCCGAGGGCCTTTGCAATGCGCTCCAGCACGGCATTGAGATCCGGCTGATGGCGTTCGAGGCCGTCGAGGAGCGTGTCGGTCCTCCACAGGAACATGCCGCTGTTCCAGAAACAACCTTCCGCCACCAGCTCACGCGCGCGTTCGGGTGACGGTTTCTCCAGAAACGCCCGGGCGCGAAGAATGCCGGCGTTCTTTTCGTGCTCGAGCACCTCGCCGGGGCGAATGTAACCGTAACCGGTTTCGGGGCGGGTGGGGACGATGCCGAACGTGAGCAGCTCGCGGTGCGCGGAAATGAACTTCTCGCCCGCACGCACGAGCTCGCGAAAACGCTCCGCCGGCTCGACCAGGTGGTCGGCCGGCAGCACGAGCATGCTTCCGTGTCCGTGCCGGTTCTGGGCCACGACCGCCGCCAGCCCGATGGTCGGCGCGGTGTTGCGCATTTCCGGCTCGCCGATCACGTTGGCTTCGGGAAGAAGCCCGCGCACATCGGCGAGCACGGCCTCGCGTTGCTCGCGGTTGGTGTAGACGAAGATCTCGTCGGGCCTCGCCAGGTCACCGATGCGATCGATGGTCAGGCGCAGCATGCTGCCGCGACCGGTCAGGTCGAGCAGCTGCTTGGGCCGCAGGCGGCGGCTGGAGGGCCAGAAGCGCTCCCCCACACCACCCGCCATGATCACGACGAGCACGTCGCTACTCCTTGACCACCTGAACCCTGACCGGCGTCGTCACCTCGCGGTGCAGGCGCAGGTCGATGGTGTACTCACCGAGGGCCTTGATGGGCTCGGCAAGCATGACCTCGCTACGATCGATATCGTGGCCCTGCTCCTTGAGCTTGCGCACGATGTCGAGGCTCGTCACCGAGCCGTACATCTTGTCCTCTTCGCCCACCTGCACCGTGATCGACACGGAGAGATCGCCAAGCTTGGCCGCGCGAGCGCGCGCCGCCGCCGAGACCTCCATGTCGCGCTTGATGAGATGGCGCTCGTTCTCCTGGAACACCTTCTTGTTGCCGTCGGTGGCCGGGAGCGCGAGATTGCGCGGAAAGAGATAGTTGCGCGCGAAGCCCGGCTTCACCTTGACGGTCTGGCCGCGGGTGCCGAGCTTTTGCACGCTGTCGAGCAGTATGACTTCCATGATCTAACCTTTCTCCGCGCCTAGCGGTAATACTCGCGCACGTACGGCACGAGCGCGATCAGACGCGCGCGCTTGACCGCCATGGCGAGCATGCGCTGGTGTTTGGCGCAGGTTCCGGTGATACGACGCGGCGCAATCTTGCCGCGGTCCGTCATGAACCGGCGCAGACGACGTTCGTCCTTGTAGTCGAGGAACGTCACGCGGTCGAGGCAGAACTTGCACTTCTTCTTGCGCAGCGGGCGCTTCTCGCGCTTCTCCCGCTTATCGCCTTTCTTCCCTTTCGTGTCTTTCGAACCTTTCGTGCCTCTCGCCACGGAACTCCACCTCCTCGCGCATTTCGCGTTCCGGCTGGCGGAACGACGGCTCAATCGGACCTTCGAGCTTGGGCTCGTTGCCGACGGCCTGCTCGTCGACGACGATCATGTGACGCAGCACCTGCTCATCGATGCGCAGATTGCGTCCCAGCTCGTCAACGATGGTGTTGGGGCCGCGGAACTTGTAGAAGAAGTAGGTCCCCTCGGCCTGCTTCATGATCTCGAACGAGAGACGGCGTTTGCCCCACGTCTCGACGCGCGTGATCTCCCCGCCGGAGCGGGCAATGATATCAACGTATTTGACCGTGCTTGTCTTCAGACCGTCTTCACCGACGGCCGGATGAAACACCACGGCGCACTCATAACTCCTCATGGATACCTCCCTGTGGACCAAAGACCCAACGGCAGCGGCGTAGCCGGCAGATGGGTAGAGAAGTCTCGGCGTGATTTAAGTATGGGAACTAACCGGGGGAGACTATAGGCGATACACGGCCGGAGGTCAAGCGGGCCTGAAACGCCGCCAGGGGCCAGGGTACCGGCCTCAGGACCGTAACGGTCCGGATATCAATCCTCAGGAGGAGCTTTCTTCGCGTTGAATTTCGACATCGCCTTGCCGATGCCGTCGAAAGCCCAGGATTCGCAGCACGCGACGGACTCTGTGATCATCGCATCCACAGTGGCCTCTTCTTCAGGAAGAAATTCCGCGAGCACGAACTCGGCCGCGTCGACGCGCGGGGGCACGGGGCCGCAGCCCATGCGCAGGCGCGGGAAATCGAGCGTGTTCAAACGCTCGATGATGGATTTCAAACCATTGTGGCCGCCGTCTGTGCCGGAGGCGCGCAGGCGGATCTGGCCGAGTGGAAGCGCGATGTCATCGCAGACGATGAGCATCCGTGAAGGTGGAAGCGATTCTTCGAACAGGATCGGTGCGAGCGCATCGGCGGAAAGATTCATGTACGTGAGCGGCTCGACCAGAAGCCCGTGTCCACCGCCCAGGCGGACTTTCGCGGTGCGCGCTTTGCGCGCGGGCTCGCTCCAGCGGCCGCGCCGTGCAGCCGCGAGTGCTTCCACCACGCGAAAGCCGAGATTGTGCCGCGTGCGATCGTAACGCGGGCCGGGATTACCGAGACCGGCGATTATGAACTCGAGTGGCATATGAAGCGATGGTGGCTACAAGAAAAAGCCTCGCGGGGATATCGCACCACCGCGAGGCTCTTCACATAGCGCCAGGTCGGTGGCGCTACTACTTCTTGTCTTCTTTCTTCTTGTCGTCCTTGCCGCCGGCAGCGCCCTTGGCGCCTTCTTCTCCTTCGGCTTCCGCACCCGGCTTGCGAATGAGCTCGGGCTCCGCCGTCGTGGCGCCCTCGGCGCCGACTCCCGGCACTGCGGCAAGCTCCACGTTGGGCGGGATCACGCCGGCCAGCATGGTGTCCTCGTCGTCCAGGAACTCCACCTGCGGGTACGAGGCCGCGATGTCCTTGATCTTGATCGAGTGGTGGATGAGCAGCGGGGTCGCATCCACTTCGATGGCGGCCGGGATCTCCGTCGGAAGACACAGCACGTTCACGACGCGCGTCCCGTGTTCGAGAATGCCGCCGTGTTCCTTGACGCCGACCGGATTGCCGCTCACGTGGACGTGAATCTCAACGCGCAGCTTCTCGTCGAGGCGGATGCGCTGCAGGTCGATATGCACAAGCTTGCCGCTCGCAGGATGGCGCTGCACATCGCGCACAATGGCGTTGATGGTGGTGCCGCCGGCGATGGAAAGGTCGACGATGGCGCTTTCGGGGTGTTTGCGCAGGATGCCCTTCATCTCCACTTCGGAGAGCGAGAGACCCACGGGCTTGTCCGCGCGCCCGTACAGGACGGCCGGAAGCCGGCCCTTCATGCGCAGCTGGCGCGCCACACCTTTGCCCGCGCCTTCGCGCGGTTCTGATTGAAGCTGGAAGCGTTCCATGATGGTTGTTTCTTTCTGGTATCAACCCCGCGTTCGCGGGATCGGCACCGGGTTTGAGAACCGGCTCCGCGCCGGAATCACGAGCGCCACGCGTGTGGCGCTTACTACACGAACAGAGTACTGACCGACTCGTTGTAATGAATTCTCTTGATCGCTTCCGCGATCAGGCCCGACACGTCGAGCATCTTCACCTTCGGGCACTCGCCGAAGCGGTCGAACGGAACCGTGTTGGTCACCACCACTTCGCGAATGGGCGACTCCATGATGAGACGGCACGCGTCGCCCGCGAAAACCGCATGCGTCGCGCACGCCACCACCGAATTGGCGCCCTTCTCCTGCACCGCGCGCGCCGCCTTCACCAGCGTGCCGCCGGTGGTGATCATGTCGTCGAGAATGATCACGTCGCGACCGCGCACGTCGCCGATCACGTTCATGACCTCGACGTTGTCCTTCTCGCTGCGACGCTTGTCGACGATGGCGAGATCCACATCGAGGCGCTTGGCAAACGCGCGACCCACCTTGGTCGAACCGATGTCGGGCGACACGATCATCAGGTTGCGATGATCCATGTGCTTGATGTAGTCCAGGATCACGGGCGCGGCAAACAGGTTGTCGGCCTGAATGTCAAAGAAGCCCTGTATCTGCGTCGAATGCAGATCCATGGTGAGGATGCGGTTGGTACCCGCGACCTCGAGCAGCTTTGCCACCAGCTTGGCCGTGATGGGCACGCGCGGCTGGTCCTTGCGGTCCTGGCGCGCGTAGCCGTAATACGGCGTTACCACCGTGATGCGCTCGGCCGAAGCCAGGAAGCACGCGTCGAGCAGGATCAACAGCTCGAACAGGTTCTCCGCCGGCGGCTGCGTGGACTGGATGATGAAAATGTCCACGCCACGGACGTTTTCATTGATCTTGCACTCGATCTCGCCGTCGGCAAAACGACCGAGAGTCACGTCGCACAGGGGAACTCCGAGTTGCTCGCCGACTTTTTCCGCGAGCGCCCGGTTGGAGTTCCCGGTCATCAATTTAAGTCCGTCCATTATGGCTCCGTTGAGCTAATCGTCGAAGGGCGCACCCGTGGTTGGGGCGGGAGGATTCGAACCCCCGATGCTGGGACCAAAGCCCAGTGACTTGCCGCTTGTCGACGCCCCAGGAAAAAATCGTGGAGGAAAAATCAGCGGTCGGAGAAATGTGACGACGAATCCGACGTCACCTTCGCGCGCTCTCGCTCTTTCCGATATTCATCCAGGATGATGCGTTCCATCTCGGCGCGGGCCTCATTGTTGATCGGGTGGGCGATGTCCTGATACTCGCCATCCTTGCGGCGGCGACTCGGCATGGCCACGAACGTTCCCGTCTTTCCCTCGATGATCTTGAGGCCCCGGATGACAAAGCAGTCCGCGAGCGTGATGCTCGCGAAAGCCTTGAGTTTTGCGTCCTCTCGAAGAGACACTCGTACTTCAGTGATGTCGATCTTCATCGTCACCCTTCTCCGCAGGCGCATCCGGGCGGAAACTGGTTCGGGAACCGCTACCGGATTTCGATGGCCTGTCTCGTTGGTTTCGCGACGGAGGCAAACAGGCCTCTCTGCGCGAAACGTCGGGCAACTTCAACGGCGCGATCTTCGTGTGTAAAGATCGCGTAAACCGCAGATCCGCTCCCCGTCATGGACGCAAAACAAGGTTGTTCGGAGAGCAGCTCTTCCAACAAACGCGCGACCGCCGGAAATGCCGGAACGACCGCAGCTTCCAACGCATTCCGAAAGGGCAATGCGCTCCGAGGAAACCTTGCCAAGACGGAATTAGCAGCCCTCAGGTTAAGTCTGGGTCTATGGGATGTCAACCCAAAAGTCGGTTGTGCATAGGCCCACGGCGTGGGGATGCTTACTTCAGGCTTAACAACCACAAAGACGCCCTGCTTGAGAGGTTCCATCGGGGTCAAAAGTTCCCCTCGCCCCCTCCCCAACATGGTCCCGCCGTGCAGAAAAAACGGAACATCGCTGCCCAGCGTCGCGCCGATGCGAGCGAGCTTCTCGGGAGCCACATCCAGGCGCAAACCGCGGCACACGGCGAGCAGAATTCCGGCCGCATTCCCGCTTCCGCCGCCCAGGCCGGCGCCGCTCGGTATGCGCTTTTCGATGCGCATGCGCGCGCCGAGACTCGGCCCCGCCACGGGGCGCATGGCGACGATGGCGCGGTGACAGAGATTGCGCTCATCGGTGGGAATACTCGCATCGGTGCACTCGATCTCAATACGAGCGTCCGATGTGAGCTCGATTTCAATCGCATCCGCGAGGTCGATCGACTGAAAGATCGTTTCAATCTCGTGATAGCCGTCTTCGCGACGGCGAATGATCTCGAGCGAAAGATTGACCTTCGCGCACGTGGTGACGTGAAGGGGCGCGGGAGTGTGCGGAGATTTCGCGGCCGCTGTCGCCGCCGCGTCACGTACGCGATGAACGCGAGGACCGGGGCGCGGACTCACCGCTTCGCGTATTCGCGGAACAGGCTTCCCCATTCCGTGCGCGAGAACTCGCGGATGCGGCTCTTCCCCACCGTCGGATACCACATCCAGTCGTGATACACGTTGGATGCGAACGGCGCCCACACCACCAGCGGCGAGTGCAGCAGCAGGCGTTCCGCAAAGCGCAACGGTCCGAGGCGGATCAGCTGATCGCCCCAGATGACGAGACTCTTCTTCGTCTGGAAACCGAAGTTCACATCGTCGATGGCGTCGCCCACGAGCTCGATGTGTTTGATGCGCGCTTCGCCCAGGCCCATTTCCGTGGCCATGCGCAGATACGGAATCTCCATGGGCTCGAAGCCCATGAGCTTCGCG
>Ga0068857_100004220_pt1 | contig 12110 bp, 9 predicted proteins | sample KBSCornC72_FD_66591 | JGI IMG/M metagenome (GOLD analysis project Ga0068857, IMG submission 66591) | Corn rhizosphere microbial communities from Kellogg Biological Station, Michigan, USA - KBS Corn C7-2 | ecosystem: Host-associated > Plants > Roots > Rhizosphere > Soil ...
TCCGTCTCATAGGTGTCGAGCAGCGCCGGACTGGCTTCGCCCTTCACAACTAGCGCGAGTTTCCAAGCGAGATTGTGGGCGTCCTGCACGCCGGTGTTTCCTCCGAAACCACCGTAAGGAGGCATGACATGCGCGGCATCGCCGGCTAAAAAGACACAGCCGTTCTGCAAGTGTTCAGCGACGTCGGCCCGTGTGTTCCACTTCATAACGCTGTCGATATGGAGAGGAATGTGGTCGTCGCCCAGCGCCGCGCGCAGGTACTCGATGCAACGCTGATCATCGAGTCCGCCCCACAGGTCGGTGTTGGGATTCGCCGGATCGCCGGTGGTGTTGACCACCAGAAACCCGGATTCGAAAGGTTTTTCGATGCGAAAGAACCCGCGCAGCGTGGGATTGTTGACCATGATGACGCTGAGATTGCGGTCGCGCAGCAACGGGCCGACGGGAGCGCGGAAGTAAATAGTGATGCTATTGGAGCGCACACCCCGTCCCAGCATGGGGATGCCCAGGCGTTCGCGAATGCTGCTGCGGGCACCATCAGCGGCAATCATGTAGCGAGCACGAACAGTTTCGGTCACGCCGGTGTCGCGATGGCGGATAACGGCGCTGACGCCAGTGGAGTCCTGCTCGAAGGACACCAATTCGGTGGAGAAGCGCAGGTCGGCGCCGAGCTCCAAAGCGCGTTGCTGCATCAGCGGCTCTAGCAGCTTCTGCGTGATGAAAAGGCGAATAGTGGGGCTGACGTCGCGCACCCCTTCGTTGATGTTAGGGATGAACCAGGCGAGTTCCTTGCCGGCCAGGGTTTCCACCGCCATGATGGCGCCGTCCTGCGGGAATTGCGTTTCGGATTGTTCGCGGACGATGGCTTCGAGGCCCACCGTGCGCAGCACCTCCATGGTGCGCTGGCTGATCATCGCGGCGCGCGGGTGAATGGCGGTGCCGCGATGGTGTTCGACGGTGAGCGAAGGAACGCCGTGATGGGCCAGGAGCATGGCCGTGGACATGCCCACCAGGCTGCCTCCGGCGATGAGGATGGGGACTTCGTGGTCCGGCATGAGTTCCATAGTATCGCTCGGGGGCGCGCTGAGAGCAGAATAAGGAGATGATGCGGTCCGGCGCGTGGATCTTGGCGGCCACTATTCTCGGTTCGAGTATGGTGTTCATCGACGGTACGGTGGTGGGCGTGGCGCTGCCCGCGATGCAATCCGGTTTGCACGCAACCATTGCGCAAGTTCAGTGGGTGATCGAATCTTACGCGCTGCTGCTGGGGGCCCTGCTCCTTACGGGAGGATCGCTGGGCGATCTCTACGGGCGGCGCAAAGTTTTCGCGGCCGGCGTAGTCTTGTTCTGCGCGGCGTCGGCTTGGTGCGGACTGGCGCCAAACATGTGGCAACTGGTGATCGCCCGCGGCGTGCAGGGCGTGGGCGGAGCGCTGCTGGTGCCGGGCAGCCTGGCGTTGATCAGCGTCAATTTCTCGGAGGGAGAGCGAGGCCGCGCCATTGGGACGTGGTCCGGTTTCACGTCCATTACGGCGGCGATCGGGCCGGTACTGGGTGGATGGCTGGTGCAGCACGCGTCCTGGAGGTGGGCGTTCTTCATCAATCTTCCGCTGGGCGCCGCGGTGCTGCTGCTGACTCTCTGGCATGTGCCCGAAAGCCGCACTGCGGATGGTTCCGCCCGCCTCGATTTGGCGGGCGCGCTGCTGGCAACGGTGAGCCTCGGAGGCATCGTGTTTGCCTTCATTGAATCGGCTCCGGCAGTGGGCGTCGTCGGAGTCCTGGCGTTGCTGGCATTTTTATATGTGGAAGCGCATGCGCACGCGCCCATGGTCCGGCTTACGCTATTCCGGTCGAGCAACTTCAGTGGAGCGAATCTGCTCACGTTGTTTCTATACGCGGCGCTGAGCGGAGTGCTCTTCTTCTTCCCGCTGAATTTGATCCAGGTGCAAGGCTACACTGCGACGCAGGCGGGCGCGGCGTTGCTGCCGTTCATCCTCTTGATGTTCGTGTTGTCGCGCTGGTCCGGCGGATTGGTGGAACGCTATGGCGCCGAGCGGCCACTGGTGATCGGACCACTGGTGGCGGCCGTGGGGTTCGCACTCTTTGCGAAGCCGGGCGTCGGCGGTTCCTTTTGGACCACATTCTTCCCGGCAGTGACAGTACTTGGACTGGGCATGGCGATCAGCGTTGCACCGCTGACCACTACCGTCATGGGCAGCGTCGCGCAAAACTACGCCGGTGTGGCTTCGGGCGTCAACAACGCCATGTCCCGCGTGGCTGGTTTGCTGGCTGTAGCGGTCTTTGGATTGATCCTGAGCAGCGTGTTCAACCGCACGCTGGACCAGCGCTTGGAACGCCTGGCGGTGCCGCCAGCGGTCCGCATGGAGATCGACGCGCAACGTCCGCGGCTCGCGGCCGCCGAAATTTCCGATCGCGATGGCCGCCTCGCCATCGACGAAGCCTTCGTCGCCGGTTTCCGCGTGGTGTTGTGGGTCGCGGTCGGACTGGCGCTCGCAAGCTCACTGAGTGCGGCGTGGTTGATCCGGACGGAGACTAGCCTTCCAGTTGTGCGTCGAGAGTGATGGTGGTGTTGAAGAGCTTGGATACCGGACACCCACTCTTCGCGGCACCGGTCGCCTTTTCGAAAGCTTCTTGAGTTGCACCCGGGACTTTGGCCTTCAACTGCAGGTGGCTTTCGGTAATCGCGAAGGCTCCGTCTTTCTGTTCGAGCGTAATGGTGCAGGAAGTTTCGAGAGTCTCCGCTTTCAATCCGCCTTGTGCGAGCTGCGCGGACAGCGCCATCGTAAAGCATCCAGCATGCGCGGCTGCCAGCAATTCTTCCGGATTCGTTCCGGCCTCTTGCTCGAAGCGGCTGTGGAACGAGTAAGGCGTGGTGGCGAGCGTGCCGCTGGCGGTCGAGATGGTGCCCGTGCCGGTCTTCAAGTCGCCTTGCCACTTCGCTTGTGCCGATCTTTTCATGGTGTAGAGTCTCCTGATTTATTGTCGCTTGCGCGAGGCGCATTGAAAATTGGTATATAACTGTACTGTTTTAGATTCCATGGCTACAATTGAAGGGATGCAGGGTTTTGTCTACGATCAACCGGCGACACGCGTCATCTTCGGCGTGGGTACGCTGGAGCGCCTCGCCGAAGAGGTTAAGCGGTTGGGTGCGAAGCGCGCGCTGGTGCTGGCTACTCCGGAACAACGCAAAGACGCTGAAGATGCCTCGCGGCGCCTGGGTGAAATGTCGGCGGGCGTTTACGCCGAGGCGGTGATGCACGTGCCGATCGAGACCGCGCGCAAGGCCCGCGAAGAAGCCGCGCGGTTAGGCGCGGATTGCTACGTGGCGGTAGGCGGCGGATCGACAGTCGGTTTGGGTAAGGCCATCGCACTCGAAAGTGGACTCCCGATTCTCGCGGTGCCGACGACTTATGCAGGTTCCGAAATGACGCCAATCTACGGCATCACCGAGGCGGGCATGAAGAAGACGGGTAAAGACCGTAAGGTGCTACCGAAGACCGTCATCTACGATGTGAATCTGACGCTCTCGCTACCGGCGAAGATCGCAGGTCCCTCGGGGATGAACGCCATGGCGCATCTGGTGGAAGGGTTGTACGCGCAAGACGCCAACCCGATCATTTCGCTGCTGGCGGTGGAAGGCATCCGCACGCTGGCGGTATCGCTGCCCGTGGTTGTGAAAGAGCCACAAAATCTAGTGGCGCGCAGCGGCGCTCTGTACGGAGCGTGGCTCGGCGGAACCGTTTTAGGCGCTGTTGGAATGGCCCTGCATCACAAGTTGTGCCACACCCTGGGCGGCTCTTTCAACTTGCCGCACGCGGAGGTGCACACCGTGATTCTGCCGTATGCAGCAGCCTATAACCAGCAAGCCGCGGCGCAGGAACTGAATCGTGCGGCGGAGGCGTTAGGAGCGCAATCGGCCGCGCAGGGAATTTACGATTTGTCGGTGAAGATCGGCGCACCGGTGGCGCTGAAGGATATTGGAATGCCTTTCGACGGCTTGGATCGCGCCGCGGAAATCGCGACGCAGAATCCTTACTATAATCCGCGCCCAGTGGATTACGCGGGCGTGCGCCAGTTACTCGAAGATGCGTATTACGGAAAGCGGCCCTTATGAGCGTACTGCTGCCGACCACCTTAGTGGGTTCGTATCCGCAACCCGACTGGCTGATCGATCGCGAGATGCTCACCAGCCAGATGCCTCCGCGGACCCGGCTGCTCAAACTGTGGCGGATAGCGCCGGAATGGCTGGAGGAAGCGCAGGACGATGCCGCGCTGCTGGCTATTCGCGAGCAGGAGCGCGCCGGGATCGATATCGTGACCGACGGCGAAATCCGCCGCGAGAGCTATTCGAACCAGTTCGCGACGGCGCTCGAAGGCATCGATCTGGATAACCCAGGCAGCAGGATCAGCCGTACCGGCACCAAGGTTCCCGTGCCGCGCGTCGTCAGTAAGATCCGCCGCAAGCATGCCGTGAACGTGCGTGACGTAAAATTCCTGCGCGCGAATACAGATCGTTGTGTGAAGGTCACAGTACCGGGCCCGTTCACCATGACGCAGCTCAGCGCCAACGATTTCTACGCGAACCCCGCGGAGCTTGCGCTCGATTATGCCGCGGCAGTGAACGAAGAAATCAAGGACCTATTCGCGGCCGGCGCCAACGTGGTGCAGATCGACGAACCGTACTTGCAAGCTCAGCCCGAAGAAGCCCGCTCTTACGCACTGTCAGCACTGGAGCGCGCGCTCGACGGAGTGACTGGGAAAACGGCCATCCACACGTGTTTCGGCTACGCGGCGCTGGTGCAGGGCCGGCCAGCCGGGTACTCATTCCTGCCGGAGCTGAAGAATTGCCGGGTGTGCCAGATCTCCATCGAAACCGCGCAGGTGAATCTGGATTGTTCCATCCTCGAAACCGTGCGCGGCAAGGATATCGTGTTGGGCGTGCTGGATCTGTCGACACACGAAGTGGAATCAGCCACAACTGTCGCAGAGCGCATCCGCCGCGCGCTGCCGTTTGTCAGCCCGGAGAACATCATCCTAGCTCCGGATTGCGGCATGAAATACCTGCCGCGGGATGTAGCTTTCGCGAAGTTGAAGGCTATGGTCGACGGCGCAAAGATCGTGCGCGCGGAACTTTAGCTTCAGTTGTTCTTGCCGCCGCTAGCCAGATCCGCTTTCGACGCCGCTTCATCTTTCAGCGGAGCGATTTTCTCAGGATCCAGGCGAATCATCAGGTAGCGAATATGATCGTCGATGCGCGTGAACAAGTGCCCCGTGCCAGCCGGAATCACTATAACGTCGCCGGCTTTTAACTGGTACGTCACGCCGTTGCGGATCGAAGCGCCGTTACCGCCGGGCCCATTCAGCAGACGCACCGCGCGGTCATCAGCGGGGCGTGGCTTCAGGTCGACGATGTCGGGACCCGTCATGAGCGTGGCCGAACCATCGATGACGTGATACACCTCGCTCACCTTGTCGTGTTCGGCTACGGACTGCTTGGCGGGCGCTGCGAGTTTGCCGCGATACACCACCGCGATATCGACGTTGGTCTTGCCGATATCGAGAGCGCGCACCTGCTGATCGCTCACAGCCATGCCTTCGACACGCTTCAGATACGCTTGAAGCTCATCGCTGCTGACGTAAGTAGCAGGACACTTATTGCAGTTAGGCTGCGCGGACAGCGGCAGCAGGGCGATGGCCCCCAGCAGAAGTATGGTTGCGTTACGCATAAAGCTCCTTATGATTTACCGGTCTTGGGCCAGACTACGCCTTGATCTTTTTTAGTCACCGGCGCGAGACCTTTATATACGAACTTTTGCACGCGCTGGCCGCGATAGGTTTCTGTGGTGTAGATGTTGCCTTTGGAATCCGTAGCGATGCTGTGCACACCGTAGAACTCGCCAGGCTGGCGTCCGCCTTCGCCGAAGCTCGTCAGCAGCTCGAGCGATTGGCGATCGATGATGTGAACGCGGTCGTTTTCACCATCAGCCAGATAGATGTACTTCTGCTGCGCGTCCTTCGAGAAGGCAATGTCCCACGCCGACCCTGACCCCAGAGTTTCTTTGTTGATGAACACTTCCTTGATGTACGTTCCATCCGGTTTGAAAACCTGTATTCGGTCGTTGACGCGGTCGCAAACGTAGAGCTGATTGTCGTTCGCCAGCTCAGCGCAGTGCACCGGATTGCGGAACTGCTGCGGCGGCGGGCCGTTAGGATTGTAGCGGCCCATATCGGCATCGTCGGGCTTGTGGCCATAAGCGCCCCAGTGGCGCTTGTACTTGCCTGTATCAGCGTCGAAGACGATCACGCGGTGATTGCCGTAGCCGTCCGCAATGTAGGCTTCATTGGTTTTAGGATCAACGAAAATCTTCGCGGGCAGTCGCAAGTTTTCGACGTCGTTGCTGCCCTTGCTGCTCTTGGGCTTGCCGATCTGCATCAGGAATTTGCCGTCCTGCGTGAACTTCAGCACCATGTTGTCGGCGAAACTCTGAAAGCCGGGAGCCGGACCGCGTCCACCAGGAGTCGCCGGTTCGTCGTCAGATCCATTGATCGCACCGCGAGCGCTTTGCGGACCGCGGCCGTTGCCGCCGATCCACACGTTTCCTTTGTAATCGACGGTGATCCCGTGATTCGAGTCCGGCCAATTGTAGCCCGCGCCCGGTCCGCCCCAACTCGCGAGCAGATTTCCAGCTTGATCGAACTCCAGCACTGGCGGCGCGGCAGCACAGCATTGCGCGATCTTCGGGCTGGCGCTGGCGTGCAGCTCGCCCGCTTCGAGTGAGCCGGCGCGATGAATGATCCAGACGTGGTCCTGCGCATCCACCGAAACACCAATAGTCTGGCCCATCAGCCAATGATTAGGCAGCGGCTTGGGCCATAGCGGATCCACTTCGAAGCGCGGCGCCGTGACGCCGGCAGCTTCGACTACCGAACGCTTTTCGAGCAAAACCGACGTGACGCCCAACGCTCCGGCAAGCGCGACCAAGCCGGCACCCACGTACAGATTGCGCTTCATGCTGCACCTTCCCTTCCCGAATTCTCAGGCTCTGAGAATTATAGTCTGATATCGGGGATGAGGGAAGCGTGCCGGGTTACTCGACTCCAAATGCGAGGAGCACGTTGCCGGGCCGTGTGCCAGTAACACCGTAGCCGGAATTGACGAACAGCATCCCGCCGGCGATGGTCGGTCCGGGAGCGCCCATGGAGCCGCCTTTGGCCGCCACCTTATTCACGGTGTCGAATTCGCGCGCGGTTTCGGTTTCCCAAAGTTGTTTGCCGTCGGTTGTCGAAAGCGCGTGCAACTTGCCGTCCGTTCCGCCTACAAACGCAACGCCTGGGATCGCCGAGGCCGCTGCGGCGTTCGAGACCCTCTGCCCTCCAGTGTCGAAGCGTGTGTACCAGAGACGCTCGCCGGTGGTGAGCTGGATCGCAACCATCCCGCCGCCGGAAAGGCCGTAGTAAACATTCTGCTGATCAGCAGCGCCGCCCCATACGATGCCGTTCAAGCGCTGCAGCGGCGTGCCCGGTGGGTTTTGCGACGCGACGATCTTCCACACCACCGCGCCCTTCTTGTCGGGATCGAGTGCGAAAACATTGCCGTCCTTGGTGCCCGCCACCACAATGCTCTCGCCATTCGAGAGGGTGCGCAGCACCGGCGAGTTGCCGATGTCGAGATCGGGCCCGACGTTCTCCGGACAATTCTCGGTCTTGTTCTGCGAGCAGGTGCTCAGGTAAGCGTCTCCTTCCTGCGCCTGATAAACCCACAGAATTTTACCGGTATTCATATCGGCGGCCATGATGGAGTCTGAAGTCTTCGCGGCGGGTTCGGTTTCAGAATCGCCGGTGCCGAAGTAAACCGCCTTGCGCTTAGGATCGATGGTCGGCGAGTTCCACACTGATCCGCCGGCGGGCGCATAAAGTTGCACGCCTTTCGAATTCTTGCGAGTAGGCTTCGGTTCATCCACCACGTAGGTCTTCCAAACTTGCGCGCCGGTGCTAGCGTTCAGCGCCACCACACTGCCGCGCGAAGTGCAACACGGATAATCCGGCGTCGCCGCCGAGAATTCTTCCGACGACGATACACCCACATAAAGTCGCCCGTCGTAGAGCGAAGGAGCAGCGGTAATGCGCGCCGCGAAGTGGTCATCCACTTTTTTGATCCACAACTCGGCGCCGGTTTGCGCATCGACGGCATAAACATTCGCGTGAGCATCGCCGAAGTAAACCGCGTACTTGGCGGTTGCAGTCTTCACCGGCCCCAAACTGATCGCATTCCGGATCGAGCCCTTGGTTTGATACGACCAATACACGCACCCGCTCTTGGCATCGAGCGAATACACGTAGCCAATATCGGTGCCGACAAACACCCGGCCCGACACTACGGTCGGCTGTCCGAACGACGAGACGCCTGTAGGAAATCCAAAAGCCCACTTCAACTTCAGCTTCGGCACGTCAGCAGCGGTGAGCCCTGCAGCCTTCGTGGGCTGGAAGCGCGAGTTGGATGTATCGACGCCCCAACCATTCCAAGCCGGACCCGCCGCCGGATCGGTAAGCGGCGGATTCGACGAGCACTGATTGGGCATGCTCTTCGAGTCACCCATCTGCATGCTGCCCATCGGCCGTCCGCTCATGAACAGAGCCAAGGTACGCTTCTGGTCATCGCTCAAATCTTGTCCCTGCGTCTTCATGACGCCGGTGGTGAGAGCCGTATAGATTCTCTCCGGTGACATTTCGCGAATGGCGGCGGGCGAAGGCGCGCGGTCCACATTGGGGTTGCCGTGGCAGGTCATGCACTTCGATTGAAAATAGCGGAAGCCAAGTTCGGTGCCGCCCGGAGCCGGTGCCGCTGGCGGAGTTTGCCCGAAGGCGATAAGAGTAAATGATGCCGCGAGAATTAGTTTGGTCATATTATTCGATCCCGAAAGCCAGCAGCGCGTTCCCCGGGTTGCCGCCGATCACGCCGTAACCGGAGCCAACGTACAGCATGCCGCCAACGATGGTCGGACCAGCGGAGCCCATGCCGCCGCCATGCGCGGGAACCTTGTTGACGGTGTCGTACTCGCGCGCCGTGTTCTCTTCCCAAATCTGCTTGCCATCGGCAGTCGAGACCGCATGGATTTTGCCATCGGTGCCGCCGACGAAAGCGACTCCGGGGATCGCGGACGTAGCCGCCGCGTTCGACACTCGTTTGCCGCCGGTGTCGAACTTGGTGTACCACGCGCGCTCTCCCGTCGAGAGTTGAATGGCAGCGATGCCGCCGCCGGAGAGGCCGTAGTAGATGTTCTGCTGATCCGCCGCGCCGCCCCACACGATACCATCCAGGTTTTGCAGCGGCGTGCCCTTGGGATTGGCCGCGATGTTGCGGTGCCACACCACAGAGCCCTTCTTGTCAGGATCGAGCGCGATGACATTGCCGTCTTTCGTTCCCGCCACCACCAAGCGCTTGCCGGTCGCGAGCGTATGCAGCACCGGCGAGTTGCCGATGTCAAGATCGGGTCCATTTTCCACGGGACAATTTTCAGGCTGATTGGGCATACCGCAGCCGCCCAGGAATACGTCGCCCTCCTGCGCCTGATACACCCACAAGACCTTGCCGGTGGCCATGTCGAGTGCCATGACCGCGTCAGAAGTTTTGGCGGCAGGCTCGGTTTCAGAATCGCCGGTACCGAAGTAGATAGCCTTGCGCTTCGCGTCGACCGTGGGCGAGTTCCACACCGACGCTCCCGCCGGCGCATAAAGCTGAATACCCTTGGAATTCTTGCGCGTAGGCTTGGGTTCTTCCGGAATCACATAGGTGTGCCAGATCTTTTTGCCGGTCGAAGCATCGTAAGCCGCCACGCTGCCGCGGAAGGTGCAGCAAGGATAATCCAGCGTGGATGCAGAGAATTCTTCCGACGACGACACCGGCACGTACAGCCGGTTCTGATACAGCGTCGGCGCGGCCGTGATGCGCGCGGTGAAGTGCGGATCGACATGCGCCGTCCACAATTGTTCGCCGTTCTGCGCATTCACCGCGTAGACGTTGGAGTGCGCGTCGCCGAAGTAGATCGCATACTTGGCCCTTGGGTGCTTCACGGGGCCGATGCTAATCGCGTTGCGCACTGAGCCTTTGGTTTGGAAGGACCAATACACGCAGCCTGTCTTAGCATCCAGTGAATACACGTAGCCGATATCGGTGCCGACGAAGATGCGGCCCGACGCGATGGTGGGCTGGCCAAAAGCGGAAACGCCAGTGGGATAACCGAACGCCCATTTGAGCTTCAGCTTGGGAACATCGGCGGCGGTGAGCCCGGCATTTTTTGCGCTCTGAAAACGTGCATTGGTTTCGTTGACTCCCCATCCGTTCCAGGCCGGGCCAGCGGCAGGATCGCTCAGCGGCGCGTTCGCCGAACATTGATTCGGCATGTTCTTGGCGTCGCCCTGCTGGATACTGCCCACCGGCCGGCCGCTCATAAACAGCGCCAGTGTCCGCTTTTCCGGATCCGAAAGGCTCTGACCCTGCGCTTTCATGACGCCGTTCGTCAGGGCTTCATAAATGCGCTCCGGCGTCATTTCACGAATGGCGGAGGGTAGCGGCGCGCGCTCGACATTGGGATTGCCGTGGCACGTCATGCACTTGGTTTGAAAGGTAAAAAATCCGAATTCAGTACCGCTGGGACGAGCGTTGGGCTCCTGGGCGGACACCGTCGCGGCCGCGAATACAGCCAACGCGGCTGCGCGGAAATACGTTGATAGCATTGCTTTTCGTCGCTCCAGTCAAATAGTATACTGGAGTCGGTTAAACAGACCATGAAAGTCACGGTGCGTTCTCTCGCGATTTGTGCGCTGGTGTTAGGCATGGCCGGCCTGTTTCTAGGACAGACCCCCGCGCCTCTCCCTGCTACCGACGAGATTTACGCCTGCCCCATGGATCCCGACGTTCGCGGCCACGACCCTGGCACCTGCCCACGCTGCGGCATGAAGCTGGTAGCGGGTATTCCCGACCCCGTGGAATACACCATGGATCTGAACGTGATCCCGCCCGCTCCCAAACCACTGCAGCCGCTGCGACTCGAATTCTTAATTCGCGATCCCTGGAAAGAGCGGCCCGTAACCAAATTCCAACTGGTCCATGAAAAACTGTTCCACATGTTTGTAGTGAGCCAGGATATGAAGTTCTTCGTCCACGATCACCCGGTATTCGAAAAGGACGGCGTGTTTCATTACGATCTGGCGCTGCCCACGCCGGGCATGTACCGCATCCTGGGCGATTTTTATCCGGACGGCGCCACCCCGCAATTAATCGCGAAAACCGTGCTGGTGGCCGGGAAGGCTCCCGCGCCTATCAAGTTGACGCGAGATTACTCGACCAAAGACGCCGCTAACATGCAGGTGGAGTTGGTGACCGATCCGCCACAGCCCATCGCTCACACCAAGACCATGATGTTCTTCAAGGTGAAACCGGGCGACGGGCTGGAAAAATATCTGGGAGCGTGGGGCCACATGCTGGCCGCAAGCGATGACCTGATCGACCTCATCCACACCCATCCGTTCCTGGCGGATGGCGGCCCGGAGATTCAGTTCAACATGATCTTCCCGCGCGCCGTACCCTACCGCGTATGGGTACAGTTCCAGCGCAACGGCGTGGTGAACACCGCGTACTTCGACGTGCCTGTCGAAGAGTTGAAGTAATCCCTACTGCGCGCCACCCTTGACCAGCGGATTCGCTCCCAATAACACCGTCTTGGGATCGATGGTCCGGTCGACGATCACCGCCATGGGCGCGGCCAGCATCTCCTGCCAGCTCTGATCGCCCCAGTGGACCGTATCCTTCGGGTCCGGGTTCCACTTGTTGTTGGGCGAATTATCCCAGTGCGCCGTGAGTTCGAGCGCGGTGCCCTTGGGGAGGTGCAGCGGTGTCTTTTGGTAGTAGACGATCTGCCAGTTAAAATCGTAGCGCGGGACGTTGAGCAGCGTTTCCTTCTCGCCGGTGGGATAGAGCGCGTCGATCTTCATGTCTTTGCCGCGCAGGTGCATGTGCGGCTGCATGTAGGCCAGGTCCACGGGCTGGCCGAATTTCAGCGTGGCTTTGGCTTCGGCGTTAGGATCGCCGGG
>Ga0068857_100004221_pt1 | contig 12109 bp, 7 predicted proteins | sample KBSCornC72_FD_66591 | JGI IMG/M metagenome (GOLD analysis project Ga0068857, IMG submission 66591) | Corn rhizosphere microbial communities from Kellogg Biological Station, Michigan, USA - KBS Corn C7-2 | ecosystem: Host-associated > Plants > Roots > Rhizosphere > Soil ...
CGTGAACGACTTGGGCCAATCCCACGACGTCCCCAACCTCTTCGTCTGCGACACCAGCGTCTTCGTCACCAGCGCCGGCGTGAACCCGACCCTGACCGCCATGGCCCTCTCCGCCCGCACCGCCGATCACATCGCCGAGCTGGCCCGAACGGGGGAATGGTGAACGATCGAATCGCGCTTACCGCCAACCAACTCGCCACCCTGGCCACTCTCGCCAACGGCATCATCCCCGCCGACGAGACCGACGCCGGCGCCGCCAGCGTCAATGCCGCCCAGCGCCTGGCGGAAAAGATCCAGGCCGGCGTCAATGCCAAGCTCTACCTCGCAGGCCTCGAACGCGCCGATCGACTGGCCAACCAAAGGTACGGCGGACCACCGGCCACAATCCCGCCCGCCCAAGTGCACGACCTCCTCGCCGCCGTGCGCGACACCCTCCCCGCCTTCTTCAAGCAACTCCGCATCGACGTCTCCGCCCTCTACCTCAGCGATCCCGCCGTCTGGCAACGCATCGGCTTCCCGGGCCCCTCCAGTCAAACCGGCGGCCACCCCGACTTCGACCAACCCCAGAAATAAGGGGGACATCCGCCCTTATTCGAAGAAGAACTTTGCCGGATTTCCCGGCCATTTCGTTCAAAATAAGGGCGGATGTCCCCCTTATTGCCTCCCCCTTATTGCCTTTTAGTTCGATGTTGAATGTTCAATGTTCGCATTTGAATTGAAGACTGACATCGAACGTCCAACACGAAACATCGAACATCGAAGTCAGCCACAACGGTCTGGCACGCCTCACCCCGGTCGAGTACGCTGCCCCCGCGCATGGAACCCGCCCTCCCCCTCAACACCCCCGAGTACGAACTCGCCCTCCTCCGCTCCCTCGCCCGGAAGTTCCCCACCGTCGATGCCGCCATGGCCGAGATCGCCCGACTCTCCGCCATCCTCACCCTCCCCAAGGGCACCGTCCACGTCATCAGCGACATCCACGGCGAAGACAAAAAACTCCGCCACGTCATCAACAACGCCAGCGGCACCCTCCGCCCCCTCATCGAACGCCTCTTCGCCAACCGCCTCGACCCCAAACACTTCCAGGAATTCCTCACCCTCATCTTCTACCCCGCCGAGGTGACCGAACAACTCGAACGGACATTGGCCAACGACCCGCCCGCCCTCCGCCAGTTCGCCGTCCGCACCCTCCGCAACCAGTTCGACCTGATCCGAACCCTCGCCGCCCGTTACAGCCTCAAGCGCGCCATGGAGGTCTTCCCGCCCGACTACAAGGAGCTGATCTCCGAGATGCTCCACGAGCCCACCACCGACCGCCGCAAGGAGTTCGTCGAAGCCATCGTGGACGAACTCCTCCGCCGCGGCCGCATCCTCCACCTCATCCACCTCGCCGGCCGCCTCGTCCGCAACCTCGCGATCTACGAGTTGATCATCGGTGGCGACTGCTGGGACCGCGGCCCGCGCGGCGACCGCGTCGTCGACTACCTCCGCCAGCAGCCCAACGTCTCCTTCATCTGGGGCAACCACGACGCCGCCTGGCTCGGCGCCGGCCTCGGCCACGAGGCCCTCATCTGCCACGTCCTCCGCGTCTCCCTCCGCTACCGCCGCCTCGCCCAGATCGACGAAGGCTACAGCATCCCCTTCACACCCCTCGAATACCTCGCCAATACACTCTACGCCGACGACCCCGCCACCCAGTTCATGCCCAAAGAGCAGGGCATGCGCCCCATGCCGCTCGTCGCCCGCATGCAGAAGGCCGCCGCGGTCATGCAGTTCAAGCTCGAAGGCCAGATGATCGCCCGCAACCCGCACTGGCAGATGGACCACCGCCGCCTCCTCCACCGCATCGACCCCGCCGCCGGCACCATCGAAGTCGACGGCGTCACCTACCCGCTGCAGGACCGAAACCTCCCCACCATCGACCCCACGGACCCCTACGCCCTCTCCCCCGAAGAACGCGCCTGCATGGACCGCCTCCGCCACTCCTTCACCAGCAGCCAAAAGCTCTGGGAACACCTCCGCTACATCGTCCGCCACGGCTCCATGTACCTCGACCGCGACGATCACCTCATCTTCCACGGCTGCGTCCCCTGCGACGAGTTCGGCGGCTTCCTCCCCTTCGAGATCGACGGCCGCCCCGTCGCCGGCCGCGCCCTCTTCGACGCCATCGAGCGCGTCGTCCTCCGCGCCGTCGACCGCCGCGAACCGAAAGACCTCGACTTCCTCTGGTACCTCTGGGCCGGCCCGCGCTCCCCCCTCTTCGGCAAGGACCGCATCGCCACCCTCGAGCGCGACTTCATCGCCGACAAGCACCCGCACGAGGAACACAAAAACCCCTACTTCGCCCTCATCCACGAACGCCAGTTCTGCGAAAAAGTCCTCCGCGAGTTCGGCGTCGACCCCAACCGCGGCCTCATCGTCAACGGACACGTCCCCGTCAAAATCGAAAAGGGCGAATCCCCCCTCAAACGCAGCGGCAAGGCCATCACCATCGACGGCGCCTTCTCCGAAGCCTACGGCGACCACGGCTACACCCTCGTCCTCGAAGCCGACCGCACCGTCCTCGCAAAACACCACCACTTCGAATCCGTCGACGCCGCCATCCGCGACGGCGTCGACATCGTCCCCAGCGTCACCGTCATCCGCGAGTGCGCCCCCGCCCGCCGAGTCGCCGACACCGAACGCGGCAAGGAAATGCGCCACACCGTCCGCATGTTGGAACGCCTCATCGAAGCCTACCGCGAAAACCGCCTGCGGCAGGGGTAAACGCCCGACCGTGGCACGGTCGTCTTGCCCATGTTTGCGACGATCGAAATACAAAATGCGGCTTAAACTGAAAGAGGGGTTTGCCCGCCCGCGCCCCGCGCGGCGACTGCGACAGGGTGTCCAGTGTCGATCGTGTATGTCGTGTATGTTGCCGGAGGGGGGGTGTGGGAGCCGCCACCGCGTCTGCCCCCGACAGCACCGGGGGCGGGTATCTCTTTCTGACCTTATATTAAGTAAAGAAAAAAGGGGGTTTGGAACGGGGTGGGGGGCCTCGTGCGCGAGACCCCCACACCCCACCCCGGAACACATACACGACATACACGACATACACTGGAACGGGGTGCCCCGACCTCAGTACCACGATCCGACGACCCGGACGGTGTCCTTGCCGACCGTGTTTAAGTCCACGCCGTAGCGGACCTCAATCGCCTTCAACTGGCCCAACACGTCGCGGAAGATGTTCTTCCCGTTCGACCGCGTCGAGTGCAGTCCGTACCGCTTGAGGACCTCCGCCACCCGACGGGCCGACACCCCGCGCATCGCGTCCGCGTCGGCGCTGCGGGCCATATCGAGGACCTTCTTCGAGTTGGGTTCCTTCCCACGGATCGCGCACTCCGTCAGCGTCCACAGCAGCAGGAAGTCCTCCTCGGGCAGCAGGCTCTCGCCCCCGCCGTCGCAGAGGCGCCGGGCGTACGCGAGCACCCGCGGGTGGATGAGGAAAGACGGGATGGAAACTAGCTGCGTCCTAGTTTCGATCCCCGGGATGGAAACTAGCTGCGTCCTAGTTTCGATCCCGTCTTCGTCCCGCGCTCGTCTGGATCGCTTGCCGCGCTCGCAGTCGACCCACGCCGCCAGCGCCAGGATCGGCTGCCACAGTTCGTACTGGCGTCCGCCCAGCGGGCAGCAGTCGGACATCAGCGACAGCGCCGGGGCCGCCAGTCCGAGCGGCCCGAGCAGCGCCGCGTGCAGGGCGTCGCGCAACCGCTGCCACCGCGCCGGGTCGCGGTCGATCCGCTGCCGCGGCTTGTCCGACCCCGGCGGCGAGCGGAACATCTGCACCGGGATGCACCGGCTCGCCAGCGCCGGCGGGATCGTGTTGATGCACGCGATCGCCTTGGGGCCGTAGACCTGGAACTCGCTCATCTGGTAGCCACCGTCCCCGCCGCCGGTGGATTCCAACCGGCTCGCCCGCCCGCCCCGCTTGTACCCGGCGAGCAGGATGCTCCGCAGTTCGGCGACGTCGTCCCCGGCGTCGGAGAGCCGCTCGGCCTCGTCCAGCAGCAGCGTTCCCCCGCGGTCGTGCAGCGTGCGGAAGAGCGCCGGGGCCGACAGGTTGCTCGACGCCAGCGGGCGGAAACAGAGGCGCGACAAGAGCTCGAACACCCGCGTCTTGCCGCTCCCCGCCGGCCCGGTCACGAACAGGTACGGCACCGCGTCCCACGCGACGTAGAGGTAGGTGAGCATCGTCCAGAGCGCGAGGGTGGCGAGCAGCGGGTGGGGCGGCGGCGCGGAAGGATGAATGACGAAGGATGAAGGATGAGTCGGAAACGAATCGACCGGGCGCGTCATCCCGTCTGATTCGTCCTTCATCCTTCTGCCTTCATCCTTGGCTTCGACCCTTCCGCCTTCATCCTTCGATTCGTCCACGTCCAGGTACTCGCCCAGCGCCGCGACGATCTCGTCGAACAGGGCGACGACGTCCACGTCCGCGTCCGCGGACGCGGTCAGCCACGCCCGGCGCGCCGCGTCCGACCACCCGGCCGGCGTGGACGGCGACGGGGCCGACGGCACCGGGTGCACCCAGAGCGTGCCGACCCCGCCGCCCACGTCGATCCGCGCCGCCAGTGGCCGGCACTCGCGACGGTCGGGGACGGATCGAACGGAAGAATGGGCGAGTGGGAGAACGGGTGAGGGTGGCCTGTCCGGTGTCGAGAACGCCGCCCCAGTTGGACCGCCGTCGTCGTCCCCGCCGTCGCCGTCCTTCTCCCTTTCTCCCGTTCCCCCATTCTCCCCTTCACCAGTCTCCCCCGCCGCCAGCCGCAGATACACCCGCCACCGCCCGACCGCCTGTCCGTCGCGGACGATCACCTCCGGCACGCTGACCGCGACCACGCCGTCGCACAGGATCAGTTCCGGCCGCACCACCCGCATCGCGCCCATGGCCGTCTCGCGGTCGGCCGCCGGGGCGTTCGCGTCGTCGTCGCCGGCCTTCTTTCGGGCGTCTTCCATCGCGTCCACGCACTGGAGCAGCGCCTGCTCGATCCGCTCGGCCGCGTGCGGCTCGCCGGCGCGTTCGGCCAGCCGCTGCGCCGCCCGCCTCCGCTGGGTCGCCTGGAACGGGTCGATCAAATCCGCGTCGAGCACCCGCTCGCCGTCGCGGATCGTCACCTTCACCCGCTTGCGCCCGTTCACGTCCACCAGTTCCGGAATGACTTGGATCATGACAAACCTCCCTTGATGTCCTAAGGATGAATGCCGCGAAGGACGAAGGCGTGAACCCACGCGGATTCGCCCCGGTCCCTCCGATTCATCCGTCACCCTTCACACTTCATCCTTCGGCCCGTGTCGAACCGCTTCACCACGTACCGCAGGCGCCCTTCGTCGAAGAGCTCATACATCCGCCGCCAGAGTTCCCTCCCTTCCCGCACGCGTCGATCGAGGTCGATCAACTGCGGCGCGTAATCGACGACGTCGCCGGGGCCGTCGTCGCCGTCCTCGTCGTTCCCGAAGCCGCCCGTCCCCGCCGCCCCGCCGCACGCCAGGTTCACCAGATTGGCGTCCGACCAGAGCAGCCCGCGCTCGCCGGGGTGCGCCGGGCGGTCGAGCCACAGCCCCCACGACTGCAAGGCGCACCGCGCCGTCCGCAGCACGGTCGTCCGGTCGTCGATCGTCCCCGCCCACCGGCAGCACCGCACCGCCTGGTACATCAGCAGCGCGTCGGGGCGGTCGAACGCCTCGGCGGTCAGGCCGCACTCGTCCGCCCGCAGCAGCCCGATCCGCGGCAGCCGCAGGATCGCGCCCGCCAGCCGGATTTCCAGTTCCATGCGCCAGTCCTGTAGTTCGATGACCCGCCGCTCCAGTCCCCACCACGGCGACCGGTTCACGTCGCCGTCGCCACCGCCTTCTCCCTCCGAGCACCGCGCCCCCCAGCGTCCCATGACCGTCCCTCCTTTTTGTCAAACGTCGCCTCACACAGGACCCGCCCGTGTTGCGCGCCCGGCGCTCCGCGCGCGCACCGCCACCCGCCCCACCCGCGAAATCGCGTCGGAAACGCCGAAAATAATTCGATCCCGCCCCGATTTTCCCCCCAAAAGGGGTTGCGCCCGGCGCGCCTCTGGCGCGCAACACTCCCGGATGAAATCATCAGGCCTTGTGCCCGCGCCTCTCCGCTGAACCCCAAACCCCGAACCCTATTCCGCCCCCAACGGGTTCCCAATCAACCTCACCTGACAACCCCGGCAAATCCGAAACTCCCGCGCCCAGTGCACCGAGTCCTCCAACTCCTCCGCCGTCATCCCCTCCATGCTCGCCAGCAACTCCGCCACCCGCCGCGCGTGATCGGCCTCCTCAAGGTCGTCCGACGTCACCGCCGGCATCGTCGGATCCGCGTACACTTCCATCTTGACCACGTAGTGCGCGTGAGGCGGAATCGAATCCCCACACCGATCACAAATGAATCGCCCAGTCATGACGCGCCTCATCCAACCCGCGCAACCGACCACTCACAACAGCAGGCTCGCCACGTTCGAGTAAAGCGAGTTCCCCGCCGCGTTGACCGCGTACACGCGGTAATAGTACCGGTGCCCCGGCGTCAGTCCCGTGTTCCGATAGAACGTCAGGTTGCTCCCCCCGCCCGCCAGCGCGGCGAAGTGTACGCCGTCGGTCGAACGTTCGATCTTGTAGCCCGTCTCGTTGCTCGCGTTGTCGATCCACGACAGGTTGATCGCGTTCGCCACGCTCGTGCTCTTGGCCAGCGTCAGGTTCGTCGGCGCCGCCGGCGCCCCCGCTTGGCTCACACCCTGCGTCGTCGCCGAGCCGACGTTGGAGTAGCCCGAGTTCCCCGCCGACCCCAGCGCCCGCACGCGGTAGTAATACTTCGTCGACGCCGCCAGTCCCGTGCTGGCCCACGACCGCACGTTCGCGCCCACGCCGCCGACCGCGCTAAAGTTCACCCCGTCGGTCGATCGCTCGACAGAAAATCCCGTCTCGTTCGTCGAGTTGTCCGCCCAGCTCAGGTTGATCGCCGACGAGTTCGCCGCCGACGCGAACAGTGAGGACGGCGCCGCCGGCGCGGTGGCCGTGCCCCCCGACTGACCGGCGACCGCGCTCGCGACGTTGCTGTACCCCGACGCGATCGTGCCGTTCACCGCGTAGACGCGGTAATAGTATTTGTGCCCGGCCGTCAGCCCCGTGTTGTTATACGCGTGAATGTTCGACCCGCCCCCCGCCAGTGCCGCGAAGTTCACGCCGTCGGTCGACCGCTCGATCCGGTAACCGGTCTCGTTGGTCGCGTTGTCCGACCACGTCAGGTTAATCTGCGTCGCCGACACCGAAGTCGCCACCAGGTTCGTCGGGGCCGCCAACGTCGTCGTCGGGGCCCCGAACACGTAATCCATCGTCGCCGCGCCCGCCGCGTTCCCCAGCGCCGGCAACCCCTCCGAATCCTCGATCGTGCGCAGCACGTTGTAAAGGTTGCCCGCGTTCCCGTACTGCCCCGTCGTCACCCCCGCCCCGTAAAAAATCGTCGGGATGTGGTTCGTCTCGTCGCTCAGCGTCCCCTCGTCCCACGTCACGATCAAAAGCGAACTGTGCGTCTTCGCCCACGCCGCATACCCCCCGAGCTTCGCCTGCAACCACGCGTCCGCGTCGGCGACCGGCCCGTCGTGCGAGTTGTGATCCTCGTTCGGCACCACCATGCTGACGGTGGGCAGTGTGCTGAAATCGGTCGGGAAGTTACTGAACGGCCGGTTCGACGACGCCGGCACGTTCGAGAAGTTCACCCACGGGTTGTGCTTGCGGTCGTACTTCCCCGACGTGAGCACCGTCGATCCCACCGCCGGCAAATCTTCCGCGTACCCGACGAACGTCTTGCCCGCCGCGAACAACTGCGACCCCAGGTTCGGCGTATTCCCGAAATTGAGCGGCCCCGCGTCGCTCGTCACTCCCTGCGTCGACCCCGAAAACAGCGCGACGTAATTCGGCTGGCTCGGCCGCGCCACCGCCTTTAGGTTCGTCAGCGACGCGCCCTGCCGCGCCAGCGAATTCATATACGGCGCCGCCGGGTTCCCGATGATCGCCCCGTACGACTCATTCTCCTCCATCACCACCACGACATGGTCAAAGTGCGGCACCGACAACAGCGTCCGACCTTCTAACAACTCCACGGCATAATCGGAACGACGGTCGAACGGCAAGCGGCCTCCAAGGGGTGAGGCCCCGATTGTGCACACCGCGTTAACCCCGTGTCAACGCAACATTTTGGATTTGCGAAGAAACCCGAGTTTTCGCAAACAATCGCCGGGCAACGGCTTGGGAAGGTGGGTAGTATAGTTCACTGTCAGCCAAGTCCGTTCGGGTTCAATTCACCTTTGATCGAGTCGTTCGATGATGCGATGCAATTCCGTCACGACATGGCTGGGGGGCGTCGCCACCGCCTTGGCATTAACATTGGGGGCGAGGGGCGCCGAGCCGGCGCCGGTCAGCTTCGAGCATCAGGTTCTGCCCATCTTCCAAGCGTCGTGCGCCGGCTGTCACCAGCCGGGCAAGCTCAAGGGCGGGCTGGATTTGACGACGTACGAGGGCGTCGCCAAGGGCGGGAAGAAGGGCACCTCGTTCAAGACCGGCGACCCGCAGCACAGCTTCATCATCGAGCAAATCTCCGGCGACCCGCCCGAGATGCCCAATAAGGGCGACCCGCTGAATAAGGCGGAGATCGCGCTGATCTCGCGCTGGATCCAGGAAGGCGCGAAAAACGATTCGACGGCAATCGCCGTGCTGCCCAGCGGGGCAATTCCCGGCCCCAAGCCGCTCGCCCAGCCGCCGATCTACACCGTGCCACCGGTCATCACCGCGATGGCCTATTCGCCCGACGGCAAGACGCTTGCCGTCTCCGGCTATTACGAAGTCGTCCTGCACGCGACCGACGGCAGTGGCATCAAAGGGCGGTTGGTCGGCGGCGCGCCGCGCATCATGTCGATCGCGTTCTCACCCGATGGCAAGCACCTCGCGGTCGCCGGCGGCGCGCCGGCGCAGTTCGGCAACGTCCAGATTTGGGACGTCGAGCGTCAAAAGCTGGAAGGGAACTGGAAAGTCTCGACGGATACGGCCCTGGGCATTTCGTTCAACCCCCTCGGCGACGAGGTGGCCTTCGGCTCGCCCGATAAGGCCGGACGGATCGTGCGCGTGTCGGACGGCAAGGAAATCCTGCGGCTCGACCAGCACACCGACTGGTGCCTGGGCGCGCTCTTCACCGCCGACGGCAAGCGCATCCTCACCTGCGGCCGGGATTCGGCCATGAAACTTTCGAACATCGCCAACGGCCAGTTCATCGACGACATCAACAACCCGCTCGAACCGATCATGTGCTTCGCGCGGCACCCGAAGGAAGACCTTGTCGTCTACGGCGGCGCGATGGGGACGTCGCGGATTTACAAAATCAGCGACAACCAGCAGCGCACCGCCGCCAAGAACGACACCAACCAGATCAAGGAACTGGAGCGCCAACCCGCCAGCGTGCACGCGATCGCCTGGAGCGCCGACGGCGCGCGGATCGCCGTTGCCAGCGAGGGAGACGCGAAAGTGTTCGACGCCAAGACCGGCTCGCGCGTTGCAACACTGGTGGGCGCCGAGGGCGGTGTCTTCGCGATCGCATTCACCCCCGACGGCTCGCGCGTCGCCAGCGCCGGACACGACGGCGTCGTGCGGTTCTTCGAGGTTCCGACGGGTAAACTCAGGGGCGCGTTCGTGCCGGTGCCGATCAGCACGGCGCGGCAGCAGACGGCGTCGCGATAAGACCGGGTCACGTGGATCGAGGACGTGTGATGGTTCAACGAGTGATTCAACGGTGTGCGGCGGTGGGGCTCGTGGCGATCGGCTCAATCACCATGGCCGGTGTGTTGATCGGGCAGAGGACCGCGCCCGCTGCGGAAGCGACGACGCCAAAACAGGCGGAGCGCGAAAAGATCGTCGCCCTGCGCCTCATGCCCGACTCGCTCACACTCGACGGCGCGCGCGACGTGCAGCACGTGCTCGTCCTCGGCGAAACCGTGTCCCACCAGCGCGTCGATCTGTCGGCGTCCGCCGGATTCAACCCCGCGTCCGACCTGATCGAAGTCTCCAGCGACGGCGCAGTCAAACCGCTCAAGACCGGTCAAACACGGGTGACGGTATCGGCAGGGGGGTTGACCGCCACACTGCCGGTGACGGTAAAGAGCGCACAAGTCGGCGCCGTCGGCTTCGTCCGCGACGTCGAGCCGATCATGGCCAAAGTCGGCTGCAACGCCGGCACGTGCCACGGGGCCGCCAAGGGAAAGGAAGGCTTCAAACTCTCCCTCCGCGGCTACGACCCGGACTACGACTATGAGGCGCTGATCACCGACTTTTCCGCCCGCCGGTTCGACCGGATCAACCCCGCGAACAGCCTGATGCTGCTCAAGCCGGCCGGCGGCGTGCCGCACGAGGGTGGCCGCGTGCTGCGCACCGATTCGGATTATTACGCCGTGATCAAGCAGTGGATCGCCGAGGGAACCAAGCCGCAGGATCTCTCCGCCCGCGCCACGTCGATTGAGGTACTGCCCGACGACATCCACCTCGCCATGCCCGGCGACTCGCAACGCATCCTCGTTCGCGCCCGCTATGCCGACGGCTCGATGCGCGACGTGACCAACGAAGCCGTCATCTCCTCGAACAACACCGAAGCCCTGGAGCTCAAGGGCAACAGCATGACCGCCCTCCGCCGCGGCGAGGCGGCCGTGCTGGTGCGCTACGAAGGCAACTACGCCACCCGCCCGGTCTTCATCATGGGCGACCGCAGCGGCTACGCCTGGTCCGACGTGCCCGAGTACAACTTCATCGACCACCACGCCAAGACCAAGTGGCAGCAGATGAAGATTCGGCCTTCCGAACTGTGCAGCGACGGCGAATTCATCCGCCGCGCATCGCTCGACCTGATCGGCGAGCCGCCGACCGCCGGGCGCGTCAAAGCCTTCCTCGCCGACCCGACCGAAAGCCGCGCCAAACGCGAAAAGCTGGTGGACGAACTGATCGGCAGCGACGCGTTCGTCGAGTTCTGGACCAATAAATGGTGCGACCTGCTCCAGGCCAATTCCAAGACGCTGGGCGCCAAGTCGCTCTGGATGTTCCGCGGGTGGGTGCGCGACCAGATCGCCGCCGACGTGCCCTACGATCAATTCGTGCGTGAACTCCTGCTCGCCAAGGGGAGCAGCTACCGCAACCCGGAAGTGAACTACTACCGCGCGTTGCAAACGCCTGAAAAGACGCAGGAGAAGACCACCGAAGACATCACGCAGACGTTCCTGGGCGTGCGGTTCAACTGCAACCACTGCCACGATCACCCGTTCGAGCGCTGGACACAAAAGCAGTATTACAACTTCGCCTCCTATTTCGCCGCGCTGTCGTTCAAGAAGGGCAAACTGCCCGAAGAAACCATCGTCTACGAAAACCCCGACGGCGGCGTACAGCTTCACCCCAAGACCAAGACGCCCGTCGACCCGATGGTGCCCTACGGCACGGCCGCCGACTTCAAGAAGGCCCCCGACCGCCGCGAGCCGATGGTCAATTGGCTCACCAGCGCCGAGAACCCGTACTTCGCCAAGTCGATGGCCAATCGCGTCTGGAGCTACTTCTTCGGGATCGGCATCATCGACCCGGTGGACGACATCCGCGCCAGCAACCCCGCGAGTAACGCCGAGTTGCTCGACGCACTGACCGCCGATTTCGTCGCCAGCAAGTTCGACGTCCGCCACCTGATGCGGACGATCGCCACGAGTCGCACCTATCAACTGTCGGTCGCGTCCAACCAGTGGAACGACGACGACAAGATCAACTTCTCGCACGCCCGCCCGCGCCGGTTGTCCGCCGAGCAATTGGTCGATGCGGTCGCCGTCGCCACGGGATACCGCCCGCAGATCAAAGGCATGCCCGTCGGCACCCGCGCCGTCGAAGCGCCGGACGGCGTCGTCGAAGGAATGGACGTGCTCGGTCTGTTCGGCCGGCCCAAGCGCACCAGCGCCTGCGAGTGCGAGCGGACCAGCAATTTCTCCCTCACGCACGCGATCAACCTCGTGAACGGCTCGACGATCGGCGAAGCCGTCGCCCGGCCGGA
>Ga0068857_100004225_pt1 | contig 12105 bp, 7 predicted proteins | sample KBSCornC72_FD_66591 | JGI IMG/M metagenome (GOLD analysis project Ga0068857, IMG submission 66591) | Corn rhizosphere microbial communities from Kellogg Biological Station, Michigan, USA - KBS Corn C7-2 | ecosystem: Host-associated > Plants > Roots > Rhizosphere > Soil ...
TAATAGGTAATAGAACCGGCAGATGCATTTGCGCCCGGAGTCGGCGTAAACGTGGAAGGACCGAAGCCTGTCATAACGGACAAAGAATTGCCGCCTTCCAAAATCAGCGCTTTTGAGCCATCGGAAAGCGATATCTTTTTTATCAAGCTAACATCCCACCTCAATGCGCCGGATTTTTGAAACTCCTTTATCATGTCCGGCAGCTTATCGACCGGCGGCAGTTTTAGGATCGCACTTAATTCGAACTCCCGAAGGCCCGGGCATTTTTTCTGAAGAGGATCATAAATGCCGGTGAGGAAGTGGGTAAATCCCGCGCTTTTGCTATTTTTCATTTGAAAGGCCGTAAAGCTGAGCTGCCGGCCATTGGTGGTCCAGACGAAATTTTTTAGAGCGCCGGAAGGCATTCCTTCCATGGGGGCGGAGGTGACCTTGCCTTTTACATCCAGCTGTACCAGTGTATACGACATGGGCCTGTATTCCGTCTTGTCGGGTTGGTTGGCCCCTACGCAAATAATGGAGACGATGCCATCGTCAGCCTGAAGTGCGTTGAAGTTCCCGAAATTTGTAGGGTCCTGTCTATCGGCTTCAATGGTAGTTGAAAAATTCCCCGTCGTATTCATCTGCTGATCCATTATGACGCCTTGTAAAAAAGTAGTTTTCTTTTTTCTGTCGTATTTGGTGGCTATCAAATAGTGAAATTGACCGTTGGGAGAGCTGCCAAAAGAATAGTTGAAATCATATACTTTATCTACCTTAAATAATGTAACCGGCGACGCCGTCACGGAACCATTTTTGTCATCGATCTCATACCTGGATATGCTTCCCTCTTTATCATTTGTAGTGAAGACAAATAGCCTGTCGCCTCCATATCCCATCGCCCGAAAAACCTCTTTTTTAAATTCCGGCAGACTATTGTTATAACGTGGAGATAATGACCGGGGATCGAACCTGCTGATGAAAAAGGGATCAGACGAATAAGTATAGGATAATGAAAGATAATCCCCGTCAGGGCATAGCAACAGCTGCTGGTAGGCCGGCTTGATCTCTGCATCGGATTTCTTGATAATAATGCTCTGAGCTTCAGTGTATAGGGCATAAAGCAACACAAGGGAAGAGAGGAACAGGTTTTTCATCATTCTGGATTTTATGAATTGTCAATTACTATATTCTATATGTCACCCCTTCCAATGCCAGGTCGGTGTGGGGAAATATTTCCCGGGCTTCCTGTTCGAAGGCCTGGAGCTTTTCATACTTAGAACTGAAATGACCAATGATGAGCCGTTGGACCCCGGCCTGCTGGGCGACCGTGGCTGCCTGGGCGGTAGTGCTATGAAACCGCTTGGTGGCCTGTTCGGAGAGGTCCTTTAGATAGGTGGTCTCGTGATAGAGCAGGTCCACTCCCCTGACGCTTTCGACGATGCGCGCATCGAAAAGGGTATCCGCAGCATAGGCATAAGACTTGGCGCGGGTGGCGGGTTCAGTGACCCAGCCGTTCTCTACCAGCTGCCCATCTTTGGTGAGATAGCTTTCGCCCCATTTCAGCCTGTCGAAAAAAGAAGAGGGCACTCCGTATTGCCTTGCCTTATCGGGATTCACACGACGGAAAGGGCGTATCTCACGGAACTTGAATCCCCAGCACTCGATGCGATGGTAGACGGGAAAGCAGCTGACCTCGAATTTGGATTCCCGGACGAGAACGCCTTCTTTCTCCAGCGGATGAAAATGCAGGGGATAGGGAAGATGAATATCGGCGACCTTCAATTGCAGCCCGATGATATCCTTCAGCACAGGCGGAGCATAGATGTGCATGTCCTGAGACCTGCCCAACAGCCCCATGCTGGTCAATACGCCGATGAGCCCGAAATAGTGATCGCCATGCAGGTGGGAGATAAAGATGTGATTGATCTTGCTGCGCCGGATCTTGTATTTGGCCATCTGCATCTGGGTGCCTTCGCCACAATCCACTAGGAATATCTGATCTTCCATCGTCACGACCTGGGCGGTAGGGTGACGATCGAATGCGGGTAAAGCAGAGTTATTGCCTAAAATAGTGACGGCCAGCATTACGCGATTTTAAGGTTACGATCTATAGACGAAGACCAGGCGTGATCCGCTGCTTGGGCTTCCACCACTAACGTACATTAAAAGCGTCGAATTGTGTGCAAAATATTTCCCAGGTATAACCGAGCCCCGCGAAGGTTACGGCCGAGGAGGGGGGATAAAGGGCCCCCACGACGAAGGTCTGTCCCAAAATGGTTAAGGTGAATCAATAAAGGGTAGAGGTTACAAATATCCCACTGCTGCCGATAGTTTGGAAGAAATGGATAATGCCAGGCATACGCTTCGTAAAAAGCCCGCTCGAAGCCGCCAAATAGGGTAGTCATGGCCAGGTCCATGCTCCTGTGTCCCAAAAACCGCCACGGGCGATTGACCGAAGGCCCATCATTAGAGGTTTTGGCGGGACGCGTTATATTCCAGAACGCGCGTGCCGCCAAATAGATAGACCGCTGGGTCGATAAGCACGGGATGGCCCCTGGGTGTCACAGAGTAAGTTGCCGCTCCACAGATCGACTGCATAACCGAGAGGGTCCAACAGTGTTGGAACTGCCCGAAGGTTACGGGGCGTAGCCCTGGCCGGGGCTCCTTTTCGAATATGGTGTCCAAGGCCTTGCACAGTTTCTGGAACTGCCGGATCTCCCTGGTGCCCAGGTGACCTTTGTCCACGGCCAGCTTTAGCTGGGGTTCAAGCCTCTCGTTACGAAAGAATTCTACCCAGTCAGGTGATGGGGTATTGCCTTGGGGGAAGGGAACCCATATAATTGTTCAGCGGAAGAGCAGGATCAGGGGCGCAGGAGATAATCCATCAGAGAGTGGGGCGATACTGAGACGGAAGCGAGGACCAGTGACCTGGTGAAGCCGCGCCAGCTGCCGGCCAAACGTGGTCCAGAAACTGTCAGACCGGAGCCCTTCTTCGATCCATTCCAATACAAGCACCTGTTTGCCGGCAATCACTTTGCAGGCAATGACTTGGGGAACCCGGATCGTAGCTGTAGCCCCCAATAAGGCCAGTCCCTACCTTTCCAGGACAAATAAATCCGGAAACCGGGCAGCATCATTTACCTTACAGAACCAATGCTGCTGCTGGCCTGTTGTTATAAGTGCGGAAATCGGTCCTGTGTGAAAAATAGCCCAATTTCCGCATATCGCTGATGTCTGTCCTTCGGACGAACCGCTTCCAGCGGTTCCTGGTAGGTATGCGTTGTTGATGGAACCTCCGCCACTGCCCGAACTTGTAAGGGACTGGTTTTCTCCACCCCAGACGACCGGGCAAGGACTTCAGTAAGAATAGAAGAAATACCGAAAGACATTGTGCTGATTGATTTGATGCTCTTCTGACTTTCTGTCCTGCAGAGAGGGAAAAAGGGATAAACCTGGCTGTAATCAACACATAAACAGAGGCTTACAGATCCGGTCCATTCAAGAGCTCTCTCTCCAGCTCTTCCATTTGAACGATATCCCATGCCTCGCTTTCAGTGGGGGTTACGTTCATCAGCTCGAGCAGTCCGCCGGATTCCAGGTTCTTTTCGACCTCAGATGTCAATTCGCATATAACGAAGGAGGAGCCTGCATCGTAGAAGGATTGCTGGATCCGTACGAGGCATTCGGCCGCAGCATCCTCAATGTTTTGAGTGTCTTTAAGGATAAGCACCACGTTTTTAACGTCCCTTTCGAGAAAAGGGAGTAAACGTTGCTCAAGATCCGCTGTCATATTAGCAGCAAGATTGGATTCATTGATCGTAATGGCATGAAATTTTTCCTTGGTATCAATTTTGACTTGCATAATACTTAAATATTATTAACGGCCGTTAATAAAACAGCGGAAACAGAAGTCAAAAATATTCGTTATTATTGTATAAAGCTCAATAACTTAAAAATGGATAACAATTTTTCAGCCCAGGTAAAGGAGATTATATCTTTCAGTAGGGAGGAAGCGTTGCGTCTGGGGAACGATTTTATCGGTACGGAGCACTTATTGCTGGGGTTGATACGTGAGGGGGACAATACAGCTGTCCGCATATTGAAAAGCTTCAATGTGGACTTGTATGAGCTGCGGAAGGAGGTGGAAATGGCAGTAAAAGACAAGACCGGTAAGAACATCGCCAATATCAATAGTCTTCCCCTGACCAAGCAGGCGGAGAAAGTAATACGAGTGACGGTTTTAGAAGCGAAAGCCCTGAAGAGCCCCACAGTAGAAACTGAACACCTGATGCTCTCCATCCTGAAGAACAAAGAAAACATAGCTACTCAAATCTTAAATCAATTTGACGTGGATTACGATCTGTTCAGAAACGAATTAGGCGTTGTGAAAAGCAACGACATCCGGAGCGAGTACGCCGAAGAGAACGACGACGACTTCGACGAAGAAAAGAAATATTCTCAGCAAAAGGCAAGGTCTGCCGGCAATGCCAAGAGCAAGACCCCTGTCCTGGACAACTTCGGCAGGGATATTACCCGGCTGGCCGAGATGGGGGCTCTGGATCCCATTGTAGGCAGGGAAGAAGAGATCGAGAGGGTATCCCAGATCCTGTCCCGCCGCAAGAAGAACAACCCGATCCTTATCGGAGAGCCCGGCGTGGGTAAGACTGCCATCGTCGAAGGTCTTGCTCTTCGTATCGTACAGCGCAAGGTATCCCGCGTGCTGTTCGACAAGCGGGTCATCTCCCTGGACCTTGCGGCCCTGGTAGCAGGCACGAAGTACCGTGGCCAGTTCGAAGAAAGGATGAAGGCTATCATGAATGAACTGGAAAAGAATCGCGATGTGATCCTTTTCATCGATGAGATACATACCATCGTCGGCGCCGGCGGGGCCAGCGGATCGCTGGATGCCAGCAACATCTTCAAACCCGCCCTGGCAAGAGGTGAGCTCCAATGCATTGGCGCCTCCACCCTGGACGAGTACCGCATGTATATCGAGAAGGACGGTGCTCTTGACCGCAGATTCCAGAAAGTAATGGTCGATCCCCCCAGTGTGGAAGAGACCATCCAGATACTCAATAATATCAAATCGAAGTACGAGGATTATCATAATGTCACTTACTCGGATGACGCCATCGATGCGTGTGTGAAGCTGAGCGACCGCTATATGACGGACCGCCTGCTCCCTGACAAGGCTATCGACGTGCTGGATGAAGTAGGCGCCCGGGTGCACCTGAAGAATATCAATGTTCCCCAGAATATCGTCGACCTGGAAAAGAAGATCGAAGATGTGAAGAATGAAAAGAACAAGGTGGTAAAAAGCCAGAAGTTCGAAGAGGCCGCTTCTCTCCGCGACACGGAAAAGCGTTTACAAGAGGATCTGGAGAAGGCCAAATCCGAATGGGAAGAAGAAAGCAAGCACAAGCGTTATCCCATCGATGAAGAAAATATCGCTGAAGTGGTGAGCATGATGACGGGCATACCCGTGAAGAGAATGGTACAGGCAGAAAGCGAGAAGCTGCGGAACATGTCTGTCGACATGCGCGGCATGGTCGTAGGCCAGGATGAAGCCATTCAGAAGGTGGTAAAGGCCATCCAGCGTAACAGGGTCGGTCTGAAAGATCCCAAGAAGCCCATCGGAACCTTTATATTCCTTGGTCCCACCGGAGTAGGTAAGACCGAGCTGGCAAGAGCCCTGGCGCGTTACATGTTCGATTCGGAAGATTCTCTCATCCGAATAGACATGAGCGAGTATATGGAGAAATTCACGGTGAGCCGTCTGATCGGCGCGCCTCCGGGATATGTTGGATATGAAGAAGGCGGTCAGCTGACGGAAAGAGTACGTCGTAAGCCTTACTCGGTGATCCTGCTGGATGAGATCGAAAAAGCTCACCCGGACATTTATAATATCCTGCTGCAAGTGCTTGATGACGGTCAGCTGACAGATGGTTTAGGACGGAAAGTGGATTTCAAGAATACCCTGATCATCATGACATCCAATATTGGTGTTCGCCAGCTGAAGGACTTTGGAGACGGAGTAGGTTTTGCAACGGCCGCCCGGACACAAAACGCCGATGAGAACAACAAGGCTGTCATCGAAAAAGCGTTGAAGCGTACGTTCAGCCCTGAGTTCCTGAACAGGATCGACGACGTGGTTATATTTAATGCCCTCAACAAGGAGCATATCTTCCAGATCATCGATATCCTTATGAAGGGAGTGTTGAAGAGACTCACCACACTGGGCTTTACGCTCGAGCTGACGGAAGAAGCCAAGAACTTTATCGCCGACAAGGGTTATGACCAGCAGTTTGGCGCCCGTCCCCTGCACAGGGCCATCCAGAAGTATCTGGAAGATCCTCTGGCGGAAGAGATCCTGAATATGAGCATCAAGAATGGCGATGTGCTGGTTGCCGATCTCGATAAGGAAAATGCCAAGATCAGGTTCACACTGAAAGAAAAAGCAAAAGAAAAATCCGAAGCATAACCGAGCGAAGGTTACTCGAAGGACCGTGGCGAAGCAGGTCCGACGGAGTTCTGAGTGAAGTGTGCTTGACGGACGAAATAAACGGAGGCTGTCTCGAAGGAGCAGCCTCTTTTTTTGTATTTTACGGCGCAAATGAAAAAGATCATCGTCACCATCGATGGGTGGAGCTCTACGGGGAAGAGCACACTGGCAAAACAGCTGGCGCGTGAGCTGAAGTACAAGTATATCGACAGTGGCGCCATGTATCGAGCCATTACACTGTATTTTCTTCGTAACCACGTAGACTGGACCCATCCGGAGGCAGTGCAGGATGCGCTGCGGCATATCGTGCTGGAGTTCGTATCCAATCACAAATCGGGACAGACCGAGATGTGGCTCAACGGGGAAAACGTGGAGTATGTCATCCGGGACCTGGTGATCGCTGAAAAGGTGAGCGAGGTGGCGGCTATCAAGGCAGTGCGGGAGTTTGCCGTGGCTCAGCAGCAGGAGATGGGGGAAAATAAGGGCATTGTCATGGATGGCCGGGACATTGGTACGACGGTATTCCCCCACGCGGAATTAAAGATATTTATGACGGCGGATGAGAAGGTAAGGGTTCAGCGGAGGTTTAAGGAATTATTCGAGAAGAATCCCAATATCACGCTGGAGGAGGTAAAACATAACCTGGAAATGCGGGATTATATCGACAGTCACCGGGAAGTGAGTCCGCTCAGGAAGGCCGATGATGCGGTGATGCTGGACAATTCACATTTGACGATGAAGCAGCAGCTGGAGACGGCGCTGAAATGGACGCACGAGAAATTATAAGTAAAAACCCCGCCAGAGGCGGGGTTTTTTAATATCTAGCGGAGGAACAACATTTCCCTGTATTTGGAGAGAACCCACTCTTTGTCGTCTACGAGGAGCTCCAGCTTGTCAACATGATAGCGGATCTCGTCGAAGAAAGGCTCTTTCACCTGGCTGTTGTAGGCGATGGCCTTTGTGCGGGTGTCGCCGATGGCGTTTGCCACTTTACGGGCTTCGATCATTTTTTCCACCAGGGCGCTGACCTTACTGATGTGCTCGGAGATCTTTTCCAAAATAGCTTTCTGGTTGGCATAAGCGCTGTCCTTTAATCCCAGCTCTTTCAGGCCCTTGATATTTTCGATGAGCGTATTCTGGTATTTGATGGCGGGGGGCAGGATATGGCTGGTGGCCAGCTCACCCATGATACGGGCTTCGATCTGCACCCGCTTGATATATTTTTCCAGCTCGATCTCGTGACGAGCTTCCAGCTCGATGTGGCTGTATACGCCATTGGATTCATACAGGTGCTTGGCCTTGTCGGTGACCATGGCATCCAACGCCAGCGGGGTTGTGCGTAAGTTGGGCAGACCGCGGCGTTCGGCTTCGTGGTGCCATTCGTCGCTGTATCCATCCCCTTCGAACAGCACTTTTTCGCTGCTGACGACGTATTCGCGGATGACGTGCATGATGGCGATCTCTTTCTTGTCGCCTTTTTCGATGAGGGCGTCTACATCCTTCTTGAATTTCTTCAGGGTCTCGGCCATAATGGTGTTTACGGCGATCATCGCATTGGCGCAGTTGGCGCTGCTGCCTACGGCGCGGAACTCGAATTTATTACCCGTGAAGGCGAAGGGAGAAGTACGATTGCGGTCCGTATTGTCCAGCAGGAGCTCAGGAATGCTGCGGTGCAGGTCCAGTTTTAAAATAGCTTCGTCCTGTTCATCGAACTTATCACCTACTCTTTCCTTTACATCAGCCAGCACTTTGCTCAGGTACTCACCGATGAAGACGGAGATGATAGCGGGAGGAGCTTCGTTGGCGCCCAGACGGAAGTCGTTGCCGGCGCTGGCGATGGAAGCTCTCATCACATCGGAATAGTCAAATACCGCCTTGATGGTATTAACAAAGAAAGTAAGGAACATGAGATTGGTCTTCGGCGTTTTGCCGGGAGCCAGCAGGTTGACACCTGTGTCGGTGGCCATGCTCCAGTTGTTGTGCTTACCGCTGCCGTTGATGCCTGCGAAGGGCTTTTCATGCAGCAGCACGCGGAGGTGATGGCGGCGGGCAACCCTATCCATGATATCCATCAGCAGGATATTATGGTCTACGGCAACACTAACTTCTTCGAAGATGGGAGCACACTCGAACTGGGCGGGCGCCACCTCATTATGACGAGTGCGGAGAGGGATACCTAATTTATAAGACTCCTGCTCGTAGTCACGCATGAAGGCATAAATTCTCTCGGGGATGCTGCCGAAATAATGGTCTTCCAGTTGCTGGCCTTTGGCAGGGGAATGGCCGAAAACGGTGCGACCGCTCATTACCAGATCGGGACGGGCATTGAATAAACCCTCGTCGATGATGAAATATTCCTGTTCCCATCCCAGGGTTGCCGTTACTTTGGTTACGTTCTTATCAAAATAATGACATACGTCTACAGCGGCTTTGTCCAGGGCAGCCAGCGCCTTCAGCAAAGGAGCTTTATAGTCCAGGGACTCGCCTGTATACGATACGAAGATGGTGGGAATGCAAAGGGTCTTGCCTGCACCTATCTCCATGACAAAAGCAGGAGAAGAGGGGTCCCATGCGGTGTAGCCACGGGCTTCGAAAGTGGCGCGTAATCCGCCGCTGGGGAAGGAGGATGCATCAGGCTCCTGCTGGATCAGGGCTGCGCCGTCAAACTCTTCTATGGCTGTGCCGTCGCTCTTTATAGTAAAGAAAGAATCATGTTTTTCAGCAGTAGTTCCGGTGAGAGGCTGGAACCAGTGTGTAAAGTGGGTCACTCCTTTCGCCTCTGCCCATTGCCGCATGCCGGAAGCAATCTGGTTGGCAACGGCGCGATCAATTTTCTTACCACCCTTGATAGATGCGAGTAAACTCTTATAGGCTTCGTCGCTGAGGAATTCCCGGGCTGTTTTCAACGTGAAAACATTTTCGCCGAAGATGGCGGTAATCTTGGTGGAACCCGGAAGCTGGGTTTCGTGCGTGGTAGTCAAATTGTCGATGGCTTTAAATCTTAATGATGACATGCTGTAAAGTTTTAGCGAAACTAAATGTTTGCAGCATATTAAACAATTTTTTAGAATAACAGGCCTAAAAATGAATAGGTATCAACAAAAAAACTTAAAAAAAATATGTTTTAGATATTTTAGGTGAGATTTTTATGTTTTTTTTATTTATATCAAATAATTCTAATTCAAAGGGGATGAGAAGGGGTGGGGGCAGTTATTTGAAAATATAGCGGATCAGCTTATTATTCAATCTTCTATACCTCGAATAATCATGAAGGGTTCCCAGATACGGAGGCAGCAGGAGGGGCAGGAAAATGCTGCGGTAGCGAACGATGGCTCCCACAAAGGGGATAATGCAGCCTATAAGAAGTATTCCCAGAGAAGACAATATCAGGCTGGCGGCGGCAAAAAAGCGGGGATAATAAAAGCTGGGATAGGGCTGGCGCCCGCGGACGCCATTGGTGACGAAAATAATGAAGGATATCCCGATGATGAGTCCTATGGCAATCAGTTCGAGGGAGAATGCCAGGTAGATCTTCTGGCCGCCTGTGCCCGGAAGGGGCTGGAAGAAGCCATTGAACAGGGCATCAGGGAGGATATCGCGTAAGCTGTTCCAGGTGGGTCGCAGGGTAGGCAGCGGGATACGGGAATTGCCCTCAAGAAGCTGGTATTCCTGCTGCCTGGCGCTCAATGTCCGGGGGATGCTGTTCAGGACATCGGGCTTATAGTGATTGAGTCCAACGATGAGCAATATGAGTACGCCCAGGCTGGTGAAGAAGGCAATCCGGCGCATGTGCAGCTCCCCCGCCAGCCATACCACCAGGGCGGGTAGGAGGCCGGCCGCAAAGGCGGGTCTCAGGAGTATGATCAGGCCTGTCAGCAGGATGGTCTGTACAATCCGAGCCATGGTCCATTCTTTTGTAAATCCCCGGTGCAGCCCATAGAAGAGCCATCCCAGCATCGAATAGATGATCCCTTCCGTGTGAATACAGGAGGTCCAGAACAGCACGGAAGGCAGAAGGAGCACGCATAGACCGCAGAGGGCGTCCCGGCCAAACTTTTCGTAAAATACGCGGAACAGGGCGATGTTTCCGCCGAGGGTGAGAAAGGAAAAGAAGAGGGTGTTGATATAAAGATTGTCGAAAGAAAGAAAGTTGAACAGGACATGCATCCATTCGAGGATGTTGTGCGGCCAGTAGGCCGGGTGGATCAGGTAGGAGTTGCGGGACCAAAAATAGGAGAGACCCATCGACAAGTCGTGACGGGTGGTAAAGCTATTTTGGAAGAATCGCCAGATATCTCCGTGCTGGGGATAATATTTATAGGCTATCAGGGTATGCAGACATCCGATACCCGCTTTTAATAGAAAGAAGGCTATCACCAGACCCGGACGCAGGTCCTTAAAGAAAGGGCGTCTGAGCAGTATCCAACTGAGAAGAAAGGCATAAAAGATGAATAAGAGAATATGCATTCTATCGATGTTCCTGCCGGGTGGCCAGCAGCGCCTTTATTTTATCCAGGTAGATATTGGTGACAATGTCCTGGGTAAAGTTCTCCAGGACCAGTTCTCTGCCTGCCAATCCCATTTTTCTTTTTTCCTCCGCGGGAAGGTGGTAATATTTTTCCATGGCGCCTGCCAAATCTGAGCTGTCCCTGGTCTTGCAGAGAAAGCCATTGATCCCGTCCCTGACGATGGCGCGGCAACCGGGCGTATCGGTGGCGATCAATGCCTTGCACATGCTGGCGCCTTCCAGCAGGCTCAGGGGCATACCTTCGCGATAGGAAGGAAGTACGATACAGTCTGCGTGCTGGATAAAGGGAGCTACGTCGTCCGTGTCGCCGAGATAATGCACCAGGCTTTTTTGCTGCCATAGTTCCACCTCCCGGCGGGAGATGGCTATCCGGCTGCCTTCGTCGAAGAAGCCCAGAAGCTGACATTTTACCGGCAGGCCCTTGCGTTGTAAGATCTCTGCTGCCTGGACGAACTCGTAAATGCCCTTATGCTTTATGATCCTGGCGATGAGCAGGAAGGTGATCCCAGGACGGTGATCATACGGTGTAGGATAAAATTTATCTGTGTCCACGCCTTCGCCCGGCAAAAGGAAGGTCTTTTCTTTTTTTACGAGCTTTTTTTCTATAAAGAGTTGCTGATCATCGCTGTTGAGGAACCAGCTGCTTATATTTTTCTTCAGCGCCGGCCGGAGTCCTGTCTGGACGAAAGACCTCAGGAGGCTGTTGGAAAAGGTGTAGCCCAGTCCTGTAAAGACGCTGATGGAGGGGCAATGGGCCTTCGCTGCTGCCTTGGAGCCATAGAGATTGGCTTTGACCGTATAATGGAATATAAGACCGGGCCGGATCTGGCGATAGTGTCGGGCGAGCTCTTTTTTTAGCTGAAGGTTATGGAAGGGTGAAATGCTTTTTGCCCGGAATTTTGTCAGCTGGATAAAGGTGAGTCCTTTTATATCCTCGAATTTTTCTGTATACCTGTCCCGGGGCGCCAGTACAAATACAGAAAAGCCATTTTGAATGAGTTTTTCCAGGAGATGTATCCTGAATTTGTAGATGCTCCAGCTGGTATTGGCTACAAAAGCAATTCTTTTATTAGGGGGCATACGAAGCAAACCTACT
>Ga0068857_100004227_pt1 | contig 12097 bp, 7 predicted proteins | sample KBSCornC72_FD_66591 | JGI IMG/M metagenome (GOLD analysis project Ga0068857, IMG submission 66591) | Corn rhizosphere microbial communities from Kellogg Biological Station, Michigan, USA - KBS Corn C7-2 | ecosystem: Host-associated > Plants > Roots > Rhizosphere > Soil ...
ATGTCGCGATAAGCTTCTTCGTGCTGCATCAGGAACGCTTCGTGCGATCGAAAACCAGACCGTCCCTCGCCGGCGCCGAACAGTCCGAAGAACTGCGCCGCGCGCTCGCCCAGCGTGACCAGGATGCGATCCAGTTCTTTCGATCCGAAATTTTTGCGGTGCGCCAAACCCGCGACGTCACGCGTCAATTCTTCAAATTGATAGGTGGAAACGGTAGTGCCGAAATACTGCCCCGCGACGTCTTCGATATCGTGGGCCTCGTCGAAAATGACCGCCCCGTAGTCTGGAATGATGCCGCCGGCTTCCCCCATCGGCCCGCTCTTCACTGCCAGATCGGCGAAGAACAAGTGATGATTGACGATGATAATGTCGCTTTCCTGTGCCCGCTGATGCATGGCCGTGATGAAGCAACGCTCAAACTGCGGACACTTCTGGCCGGAGCATAGCTCGCTGCGCGCATCGATCTTGGCCCAGGCGGTGCTCGATTCCGGCAGCGTTTTGATCTCGGAGCGGTCACCGGTCTCGGTGGTCTTCTCCCATTCGCGGATGATGCGGAAATCGGCGACTTCTTCGAGCCCGTCGAGGATCGGCTCCTTCTCGGCATCGTAGATTTTCTGCCGGCAGGCATAGTTGCCGCGACCTTTCATGTAGCAGGCGCGGAGCGGACCCAAGTGCTGTTCGAGGAACGGAATGTCCTTAAAGAAGAGCTGCTCTTGCAGATTTTTAGTGCCGGTCGAAATCACCACTCGTTTGCCGCACAGAATGGCCGGGACCAGATACGCCAACGTCTTCCCGGTGCCCGTGCCGGCCTCGACAATCAGGTGCTTCTTATCCGCCAGCGCGGATTCTGCTGCCTCCGCCATGGCCAGTTGCCCGGCGCGAAATTCGTAATTGGAATGCCACTCGGAAAGCAGTCCTTTCCGGCCAAAGAACTGGCGGACGGTGAGTGGTTTGGTTGCGGGAGACACCTACTCGTCGATTTTAGCAGCCGCTCGCGTCGGACCTTACTTGTTACGCCAGTTTGCGTAAACAACGACCCTTTGGACGCCAGCTTAATAAAGCGCTGATACGCCAGTCTGCAGTCGAGATGGGCACGCGCGTTACCGAAGACCTTGACCTATCATCACGAAGACAAGTCCGACCTGCCGTTTGCAGAGTCCGGTTAGAACGCCTGCGGCGAAGTGATGCCGTTGGTCTGGAGCACAACCTGCATCTTCTCGAGGGCGGCCTTGTGGATTTGCGACACCCGGCTTTCGTTGATGCCCAGAATGCCGCCGATTTCCTTCATGGTCATTTCCGCGCTGTAGTAGAGCGAAACCACTTTCTGATAGCGCTCCGGCAGAGTCTTCATGGCCACGCCCAGGACCCCGCGCAGTTGTTCGCGGGCGCAGATTGAATCCGGGTGGGACTCGGGCTTGCACGGGAAATCGGGCGCCGGTAGATCGTCGCCCTCGTTGTTACGCGTCGAGGCTGAAACCAGACCCACGTTGCGCAGGTCCAGCATCATGCTGCGCCAGCGCTCCTGATCCATCCCGAGTTTCTGCGCGACTTCCGCTTCGGTAGGGTTACGCTGCAACGTGGCGGCCAGTTCGCGAGTGGCGGCTTCCACCTGTTTATGGCGGCGGCGCATATCGCGCGAGGCCCAATCGAGTTGCCGCAGGCTGTCGAGGATGGCGCCCTTGATGCGGTGCTTGGCATAACTCGAAAACGCAACTTGTTTGTCTGGGTTGTACTTGCTGGCCGCGTCGAACAGGCCGAGAACGCCGGAGTGCACCAGATCGTCGACATCCACGTGCACGGGCAGGTTCTCATGCACGCGAATCGCGATGGCTTTTACCAGCGGCAAATGTTCCAGGACCACGCGGTCGCGCCGAGCGAGTTTGGCGTTCTGCTGGGCCGCGTTTAGTTGGGCGATGCTCTGTTTGGCGGTGCTCGGTTTCGCTATTCTTGGCTGGGCTGAACCAGACTGGGCAGTTTTCCGCGGCACGGCACTCAAAGCGGGAGCGGCCTTGGCGGCGGTTCGGCTATGGAGCGAGGCGCTCGTCGCCATGGGTTTGGGGGAAGCGTCGTTGGACGCGGCTCCCTTACCGGAGACGGCCCGCAAGCGGGCGTGGGCGGGACGGATCTGAATCTGGAGCGCGGGAGCGGTGGCAGCGGCTGATTTTAGTCTCATGATTGTTTTTCCGACGTCCCCGAAGATGCATGCTCTAGACCAATTGGTTTAGAATACCGGGGGAATCCTGGGTTTAGACCCTTGCGAGGCGGTCTAACGCCTTGATAATGAGACGGAACGGCGGAATTGGGGGTCTGGTCAATTCCGTTTGGCGATTTGGATGCCAACCCCGCTCGCATACCGTTTTGGAACCGAGTTTTCACGTTTCCCTCCCAAACCGGAACATGAGCAACTGATCTGGAATCGGTCACTCTTTCATTTCCTCCGGCTGTATAGCAGCTTATCGGGAAGGAGTAAGTTAGTACCTAGAAGGATCACCCTAGATGGGGCCTAAAATGATCCGACGCAGGGATATGTCTCACGCCTAGCCGATGCGATCTTTCAGCACAGCCAGATAGGTTTTCAACGCGAATCCGCCCAAAAGTACTAAAGTCGCGATTCGGATGATTCCGTTTAAGGTGAAGGCCGCGAGAATCGCCAGCGCTGCATAGGTCAACATGGCATAGACGAAGCGCCGGTTCATGTTGGGATTTTCTCTTCTTGGGATTATCTCGCGGAACTTGTCTCAACGGCCTTGGGGGTTGTAGGTAAATGCCAACTGGAGACGAATTTCATCGCCTTTAAACGTATTGGGCAGGGGCGGGAAGGGATAGGAAGCGCTAATCCCGGCGACCGCCGCGCGGTCGAATGCCACCGTTCCCGACGATTCGGCGATGACCAGTTTGGGGACGCCGCCGCGCCGGTTGATGATGAACTGGATCAGCACGCGGCCTCGGCGTCCCATGCGCGCGCTCTGCGGGATCACCGAAAGCCAGTTGGTGCGCACGGCGGCCAGCACCTGCACCAGGTACGGCTTGAAATCCACACCCGCAGGGTCGCTCAAGAGCTGCAGATTGCTGCGCGCCGGTCCGGGCGAAGGGACGTTGGGACTGGCGAGCGTCGGAATGTCATCCAGATCGCCAATCATGAGCCCACCAGCTGGCGTCGAAGGCGGTGAACTGGCGGGCGCGGACGGTGTCCGCAGCATGTCGGCAATCGTATTGGCAGCCGGCGGCAGCTTTACGTTTGGGTTCGAATTCGGGTGGGGTGAAGCCCCTTCTGCTCCGACCGGCTCAAAGGCGAGCTTGGGCTTTTCGACAGGCGGAGGCGCGGCCTGCGGCAGAATTCCGGGCGAGGCTGGCGGCGGAGGCGGAACCAGCGCGGCATCGATCTTGGGAGGCTCAATGGGCGCGGGGATCGCAGGCGTCGGCACCGGAGCGGGCATGGGCGCGCGGAAGCGCGGAGCCTGCGGAACGGGCGCGGGCGGAGCGGCGCTGCGGACGTCCAGATCGTGCGTAATCTTCCCGCGGTTGGGATCGCGCTGGGTCAGATCCTGCTGGACCGGCGGTTTCCGGATCACATCGGCGGGAGTGTAAAGCACCACCGCTTTGCGCAGGTCGATTCGGAAATCCCCGGAGAAGTCGGGCGGCGGAGCATTCAGGGCCGCGACCACTACGGCGATCGCCGCCAGGTGGTAGAGGATGGCTCCGACGATCGCGGCCGCGATTCGGGCGCGCGGAATAGGTTCCCGCCATTCACGCAGAAAATTAAGATCGTCGAGATCATTCCGAACATCCAGATCATTCCGAACATCCAGATCATTCCGAACATCCAGATCATTCCGAACATCCAGATCATTCCGATCGTCCAGATCATTCCGAACATCATCCAGATCGTTCCGAACATCCAGATCATTCCGAACATTGGGCCGGTCGGTTTTCACGTGCTCCCCAGCGTTTTTTCCACCAGGCGGTAGTGCTCCTCAATCTTATCAAGGATCTCGAAAGCGACTTCCAGCGCGGCCAGACCCTGGGAACCGGTCACCTGCGGAGGCCGGCGAGTTGTAACGCTCTCGAAGAACCCCTCTAATTCAAGACGCAGCGGTTCGTCCTTGGTTACCGGCAGAGGCGCGAAGTCGATGGCCATGGGCGGCTTTACGCGGTAGCGCACCGCGTCCTGACGGCCGTAGTCGAGCGAAATATATTCGTGCGGCTGGAACAGACGCAGCTTGCGGACGCGCTCGGTGGAGACGCGGCTGGCCGTAAGGTTCGCCACGCAGCCGCTGGGGAACTGCAACCGCACGTTGGCGATATCCACTTTGTCGGAGAGAATACGGATGCCCGCAGCGCGGATTTCCTGGGGCCGCTCGCCGGTGAGCGCCAGAACGATGTCGACATCGTGAATCATCAGGTCGAGCACGACGTCCACGTCGAGACAGCGCGGGCTGAATACGCTCAAGCGGTGAATCTCAAAGAACAGCGGCTTGCCGATGGCCGCGGCCAGCGCGATGACGGCGGGATTGAAGCGCTCCAGATGGCCGATTTGCAGAATGCGCTGAAGGCGCGCGGCGGTGTCCACCAGAGTGCGCGCGGCTTCGAGCGAATGCGCGATGGGTTTCTCCACCATCACATCAAGGCCCGCTTCCATCAGTTTGCACCCCACTTCGGAGTGCGTGACGGTGGGCGACGCGATGACCGCCGCGTCGGCGTTTTCCGTCAGCTCGTCGAGGCCATGGAACACCCGGCAGCCGTGCGGCTCGGCGACCGCCGCGGCCCGCGCCGGGTCCACATCATAGACCCCGGCCAGCTCGGCGTGTTCGGAGTGATGAATGACCCGCAGATGATTCTTGCCGAACGCCCCCGCGCCCGCAACTGCTACTCGTGGCTTCACGCCTGTTGTCCCGACATATCAATTCAGCATACCGGGTCAATATATTGCGCCGCTCGGCTGTGGTTTCGTAAACCTTCACAGCTCTAGGGCTTCACGCCGGAATCGAGGGCCCACCGATCCGACTCGGCTCTACATCTCCGTTTCCGACGTATCTCCTAATGAATTCAAGAAGAACCGCCGAATTTAGGATATACACGAATGCCGCGTCTGCGTCCAATCTGGTTGATCGCTCTAGGGGCTTGCTGTCTCGTGGCGCCATCCGCGTGGGCTCAACGCTACAACTTCAAATTCTACGGCGAAGAGGAGGGGCTCAAGAATCTGGCGGTGCAGGCAGTGTTGCAGGATCGCGCGGGGTTCCTGTGGGTGGGTACCCAAGACGGCTTGTACCGTTACGACGGCAATCACTTTACCGCATTCACTTTGCGCGACGGGCTGCCGGGCACGCGCGTCGAGGCGCTGTATGAAAGCGCCGATGGAACGCTGTGGGTCAGCACCGGCCGCGGCCTAGCCCGACGCGCGCATGACCGTTTCGAATCCATCGGGCTGAACGGGAAAACCGTCATCGGCCGTCAGGGAATCTCGTCGGACCGCGGGGGACATCTGTACCTGGCCACCGACCTCGGCCTGGTGATCGGCGATATAAGCACGTCGGGGGTTGCGTTCCGGCCGGTCGATCGCGCAGCGGGACTCGCGCAAGCGGGACATGGTGCGGCTGTCAGTGTCTACACCGATGCGTCCGGCTTGGTTTGGTTCGGCTGTGGTCCGGATCTGTGTAAATTCGATAACCGAACCGTCACCGACGTGAGCGCCGCGCAGGGCCTGCCGCCGGATCGCTGGGACGCGATCCTGGGGGATCTGGAAGGAAACCTATGGGTGCGCAGTGCGACGGCGCTCTATCTGCGGCGCAATGGCACGGCGCATTTCGAGTTGCAAGCAGGGCTGGCGGAATCCACCAACACCTTCCCGACCTTGGCGCTGGATCCGACGGGGCGCCTGCTTGCGCCCACCAACCGCGGACTCATGCGGCAAGCCGCCGCCGGCTGGGAGCTCATTGACGCCGATCAGGGCATCACCAGCAACGACATCTCGACGGTCTTTCAAGACCGCGAAGGTTCCGTATGGCTGGGGCTGCTGGGATCGGGGCTGGCGCGGTGGCTGGGCTATGGCGAATGGCAAAGCTGGACCGCGCATGAAGGCTTGAGCCGCGAATCCGTGTGGTCCATCACGCGAGATAGCGACGGCCGCATGTGGGTGGGCACCCAGTTCGGATTGGATTACGCCGAAGAGAAAGACGGCCGGCTCATCTGGAAGCAATTGCCGGTGGCGGGCCGGGAGATGGTGCGCGCGCTGGCCGCGAACCCCGATGGTGCCTTGTGGATCGGGGGAGAGCCCGGTGGATTGCGGCAGTTTAATCCGCGCAGCAAACAGATTCGCGCTTTCGGCAAGGCCGACGGTCTTCCGGCCGGCGGAGTGCGCTCCGTATTGGTGGACCGCCATGGATTGGTTTGGGTTTCCGCGAACACCGGCCTTTATCGCAGCCGCGCGCCGGTGCGCTTCGGAGGGAAGGCCGAATTCGAACAACAGTTTCCACCGGGAACCCGGGCGGATGAGAAATTTCTGAAGACCATCGAGGACGCCCGGGGCCAGGTCTGGGCTGCCGGTGACTTAGGACTGGCGCGCTGGTCCGAAGGCGCGTGGACCCGCTATACCAGCAGCGACGGTCTTCGCGCGGATGGGGTCGCGCAGTTGGCCGAGGACGCGGACGGTTCGATCTGGGCCGGGTATCGCGACGCGTTCGGAGTCTCGAGATTGAATTTCGGCAGCCAGGGCGGCAAGCCCGAGGTAACCGATTACAACACCACTAATGGTTTGCGCTCGGACAAAACTTTGTTCCTGGGATTCGATGCCGGCGGACGTCTGTGGGTGGGGACTGACCGCGGCGTGGATGTATTTGACCATGCGGCCTGGCGTCATTACGGGCGCTCGGACGGGCTGATTTGGGGCGACTGCAATACCAATGCCTTCTTCGCCGAGCAGAGCGGCGTCTGGATCGGCACCAGCCGCGGATTATCGCGCTTCCGTTCCGCCGCGGTGGCGCCGCCGAATGTGCCGCCGACGGTAGTGTTCACTTCGGTGAAGTTCGGCGATCTTGAGGGTGACCTGGCGACGCCCGCGGAAATTCCGTACCGCGACAACTCGCTGCATGTGCGGTTCGCCGCACTCACGTTCATTCAGGAATCTTCAGTGTTGTTCCGCTACCGTATAAGCAATAGGGCCAGGGCTTGGGTCGAGACCAGCGAGCGCGAGCTGAATTATCCCAACTTAGGCTCCGGCGATTACACGCTCGAAGTGGAGGCGCGCAACGCGCAGGGGCTATGGAGCGCCGAGCCGGCTCGCCTGAGTTTCCAGGTCTTGACGCCGTGGTGGTTTAGCTGGTGGTTCCGCCTGGCGGCGGCGCTGCTGTCGCTGGTATTCGTGCGCATCCTGTGGGGGCGCCGGACTTATCGCCTGGCAGACGAAAAGATGCGGCTCGAGGTAGCCGTGGTTCAGCGCACACAACAGCTTTCCGAGGAAAAGCAGCGGGTGCTGGAGGAAAAAGCCCGCACTGAGCAGGAAAACGCGGTAGTGCAAAAGCAGAAGCAGGAGATTGAACGCCTGCTGGTCGATGCCAAGCAATCCAATCAACTCAAAAGCGAATTCCTGGCCAACATGAGCCACGAAATCCGCACGCCCATGAATGGGGTCATTGGCATGACGGACCTGGCGCTGGCGACCAGCTTGAACGAGGAGCAGCGTGGATACCTGGAGATGGCCAGGCTCTCGGCGCACTCGCTTCTTGAATTGCTGAACGATATTCTAGATTTCTCCAAGATTGAAGCCGGACGGCTGGAAGTCAATCCCATTGAATTCTCGCTGCGCCAGTGCATTTCAGACAGCAGCCGGATCTTCCACTTCTTGGCGCAGCAGAAGAATCTCGGTTTCGACACGTGCGTGGATGCCGCGGTCCCGGACCGGCTGGTCGGCGATCCCTTCCGTCTGCGGCAGATATTGACGAACCTAATCGGCAATGCCATCAAGTTCACCGCGCAAGGACAGGTTGGCTTGCTGGTGGAGGCGGAGCCCGGGGCGGGCCACGAGTCGGGCGGAACGGCAGAGGACGCGGTGATGCTGCGCTTCTCGGTTTCCGATACCGGCATCGGTATCCCGGCCGCACAACAGCGGATGATCTTTGAGGCTTTCCGTCAGGCCGACGGATCGACCACTCGCAAATACGGCGGCACTGGCCTGGGTCTGGCCATCTGCTCGCGGCTGGTGGAGTTGATGGGCGGTACGATCGCCGTTGACAGCGAGGCGGGACGCGGCAGCACGTTCCGCTTCACCTCCCGATTCCAATTGGCGCCCGAGGCAGCTCTCCCCGCCGAGATGCGGCCCGTGGATAGCATCAGCCTGCAGAACATGGTGGGGGCGGTGGGGACCACACGCGGACGGCTTCCGGCGAACCTCTCGGTGCTGCTGGCTGAGGACAACGTCATCAATCAGCACCTGGTGAAGCGGCTGCTCGAAAAGCGCGGGCACTCGGTGACGGTGACCGGCAGCGGACATGAGGCGCTGGAACGCGTCGCCGCGGAATCCTTCGACGTGATCCTGATGGACGTGCAAATGCCGGACATGGACGGCTTGCAGGCGAGCGCCCGGATTCGCGAGATCGAGAAGAACCGTGGAACCTACACGCCCATTCTGGCCCTGACCGCGCACACCATGAAAGGCGACCGGGAACGGTGCCTGGCGGCGGGCATGGACCAGTTCATCAACAAGCCGATCGATGCGGAACGCTTTGTCGAAGTAGTGGAAGCAGCCGCGGTGGACTGGCCTGCGGGCACTCCGGCCACACCCGTCGACTACGCCAATCCCCAGCGGCTCCCTATTTAAACGCCTAAGCCTTTTGCGCTGCGGCTGCCTGCATGGCGGCCAGGCGAGCTTCTTGTTCTCGAGTCAGATGCGGCTTGATGCCCAGCATGCGCTCGATCAACATGAGCTGGCCACGATGATGCATCTCATGCTCCTTCACGCTCATCAGCATGTCGAAGCGCGTGCGGCTGGCCTGCGCGGCTCCCGGCGGCATTAAGACCACGTGCGCCAGAAAGTCGTCCGACAGTACTTCGACGGCCTTGGCGAACTTCTCGCCCTCGTCCTTGAGCAGTGTGATGATCTCGGCCTTGGTGCGCGGCTTGGCTTGTTCGGCCAGCAGGGGGCCCAGGAATCCCATGAAATCGAAGCCCTCCATAGTGGTGCGTTTCTCTACAAGGATGACCTTCTCGTGAAACTTCCAGCCGTGCGCAATGTGGGTAAGCAGTTCACCCACCGTCCTGGTACCCTCAACAGGGCGATAACCGTACTTATCTTCCGGGATCTCTTCCGCGATGATCAGCGTGTTCTTGCGCACCGTGCGGAACGCGGTTGCAAGGTCTTTGGCTCCGTAATAATTCATGCGCCTATTCTAACCCGCGCCTGCTAAACTCCGCGAGTAGGACGAGGCACCCACAATGCACCCGGAAGAGTTCACTTCGCGTCATTTGCCGCAGGAATTGATGATCCGCGCCTATGGCTGGGATAGCTGGCGGAGCTAAGATCAGTCTCCTAAACTCCCCACCCTGCTAAAATCGAATTTCCCATGGAAATTGATAAAGTCTATGAGCCCCAGCGGTTCGAGCCGCATTGGGCCGCGTGGTGGGTGGGGCACAACACCTACCGCGCCGAGGCGCATCCCGGCCAGCCCTATTTTTCACTAGCGATTCCGCCGCCGAACGTCACCGGCTCGCTGCACATGGGACACATGTTCGAGCACTCCATCATCGACGCACAAGTGCGCTGGCGTCGCATGAAGCGAACGCCTGACGGAAAAGCGGTCGATACGCTGTGGCTGCCGGGAACCGATCATGCAGGGATCGCCACTCAGATCATGGTGGAGCGCCAACTCGCCGAAGAGGGCCTGAGCAAGCGCGACCTCGGCCGCGATGCCTTCGAAGCTCGCGTCTGGAAGTGGAAAGAGGAAAACGGCGGGCGCATCGTCGAGCAGATGAAACGCGCCGGCGTCAGTTGCGACTGGTCGCGCGAACGATTTACGCTCGATCCCGGCCTCTCGCGCGCCGTGCGCGAAGCCTTCGTGCGCCTCTACGAAAAAGGACTCATCTATCAGGGCGATTACATCGTCAACTGGTGTCCGCGTTGCCAGACCGCGCTCTCGGATCTCGAAGTGGAGCATGAGGAAGGCGAGGGCAGCCTGTGGCACATTCGCTACCCGGTTGTGGGCAGCGATGAATCGATCGTCGTTGCCACGACGCGCCCCGAAACCATGCTGGGCGATACCGGCGTCGCCATCAATCCACTGGATCCGCGCGCCGCGCGGCTGCATCCGCGCAACGTGAAGCTGCCGCTGACGGATCGCGAGATTCCCATCGTGCTCGACGAAATGGCCGATCTCGCGTTTGGCTCCGGCGCGGTGAAAATCACTCCTGCGCACGATCCCAATGACTTCGAAGCCGGCAAACGCCACGACCTGCCGAGCATCCAGGTGATCGGAGAAGATGCCAAGATGACCGCGGCGGCGGGGAAATTTGCCGGCTTGGACCGCTACGAAGCCCGCAAGCGTATCGTCGCGGAACTGCAGGAGTTGGGGTTCCTCGAAAAGATTGAACCTTACAAGCTGAACGTCGGCAAATGCCATCGCTGCAAGACAGTGGTGGAGCCGCTGGTTTCCAAACAATGGTGGATGAAGATGAAGCCGCTGGCGGAGCCCGCCATCGCCGCCGTAGAAGACGGCCGGATCACTTTCGTTCCCGCCAATTGGTCGAAGACCTATTTCGAGTGGATGTACAACATCCGCGACTGGTGCATTTCGCGCCAGCTGTGGTGGGGTCATCGCATTCCCGCGTGGTACTGCGGCGATTGTAAAGGCGTGACGGTCGCGCGCGAGACGCCGGTGAAATGTTCGCATTGCGGCTCGGCGAAACTCACGCAGGAAACCGACGTGCTCGACACTTGGTTTAGCTCCGGCCTGTGGCCTTTCTCGACCCTGGGATGGCCCGATGACACGCCCGACCTGCGAGCTTTCTATCCGACGTCTCTGCTGGTTACCGGTTTCGACATCATCTTTTTCTGGGCCGCGCGCATGATCATGTTGGGCATGGAAATGATGGGCGACGTCCCTTTCCGCCAGGTCCACATCCACGGCCTGGTGCGCGACGCCGAGCGCCAGAAGATGTCCAAGACCAAGGGCAATGTGATCGACCCTCTGGTGGTCAACGACAAGTATGGGACGGATGCCGTCCGCTTCGGGCTGCTGGTCGCCGCCGCGCCCGGCAATGACATCGCGCTGAGCGAAGAAGTGATCCTTCGCGGGCGCAAATTTGCGAACAAGATCTGGAACGCCTCTGGGCTGCTGTTCAGTAAATTACCAAACGAACCCAAGCGCGAATCCCTGGCGGACCGTTGGATTGGGAGCCGGCTGAATACCGCAATTGATAGAGCTAATAAGGCCTTTGAGCACCATCGCTACCACGAAGCGGCAGATGCGGTGTGGACTTTCTTCTGGGACGAATTCTGCGACTGGTACCTCGAAGTAAAGAAGTCCGACACCGATTGGGGGTTCGCGTATCAGGTCCATGAGAAGGCTTTGCTGCTGTTGCATCCGCTGATGCCCTTCATTACCGAGGAGTTGTGGCACCGCCGCGGCCATCAGACCTCGATTGCGCTGGAGCCTTATCCGCAGTATGAGCCTGCGTTAAACGATGCCGATGCCGAGCGCGAAATGAAGTTGCTGCAGGATATCGTTACGGCCGTCCGCGAATTGCGTGCGGACCACAAGATCGATCGCAAGGTGAAACTCTCGGGTACGCTGTCGCTGGGCGGCTCCGTGCCGATGGAGACCATCGAGCGGCTTACGAATGTCGGCCTGGAGGTCCGGCCACGCGAAGGCTCGGGCTTTGATCTTAAACTCGATCTGCCCGAAGCCGCTGGCGCCTCAGACGAGCAGAGGGAACGCCTAAAGAAGGACAACGAGCAGCTCGACAAGGTCATCGCTAATTCGCTGCGCCAACTTGGAAATGAAAATTTTGTCGCGAAAGCGCCCGCGCATGTGATCGACGGCATGCGTGCCAAGCTGGCCGAATACCAAGCGCAGCTTGCCAAGAACCGGGCTGCGTTGAGCGAATGAAC
>Ga0068857_100004228_pt1 | contig 12096 bp, 9 predicted proteins | sample KBSCornC72_FD_66591 | JGI IMG/M metagenome (GOLD analysis project Ga0068857, IMG submission 66591) | Corn rhizosphere microbial communities from Kellogg Biological Station, Michigan, USA - KBS Corn C7-2 | ecosystem: Host-associated > Plants > Roots > Rhizosphere > Soil ...
AATCTTTACTACGAAGTACAGCCGAAGATCAAAAAAGAGCACACGTTAAAAAGCCTGGTCAGATTCATTACCCAGAATAAAGGGAAGAGCGGAATCATCTACACAACGAATAGAAAGACAACGGAAGAACTGGCCGAGCTTCTTCAAAAAAACGATATTAAGGCTGTTGCATACCATGCTGGCATTGACAGTAAGATCAGGACGGAAAGACAAGACCAGTTTCTGAACGAAGATGTGCACGTTATTGTTGCAACCATCGCATTTGGCATGGGCATCGACAAGCCGGATATCAGGTTCGTCATTCATTATAACATTCCCAAGAGTATAGAGAATTATTACCAGGAAACTGGTCGTGCGGGAAGAGACGACAGGGAGGGAAAGTGTATTTTATATTATTCGCATAAAGACGTATCGAAGCTTGAACATTTAATGAGGGACAAACCGCTTAGTGAGAGAGAAGTCGGTGCACAACTGATCAACGAGACAGTCGCGTTTGCTGAAAGTGGCGTGTGCCGGAGAAAGGTTTTATTGGGATATTTTGGCGAAGAGTACGCCAAAGAAAATTGTGGCAATTGCGATAATTGCAGGCATCCGAAAGAAAAAGTGGAAGCAAAGGATAAGGCGGTGGCCGTGTTAAAAACGATCAGGGCCCTGGATGAACGATTTGCCACTGAATACGTGGTGAACATTACTATTGGGAAGCTAACACCTCAAATACAAATGTTCCGGCATGATGGCTTAAACGTTTTTGCTTCTGGCAATGATCAGCCTGGCCACTTCTGGAATTCACTCATCAGGCAAATGTTACTAGAAAACTTGCTAAGTAAGGACATTGAAGAATATGGTGTCCTTAAGATCACGAAAAAGGGAGAAGAGTTTTTAAAGAAACCAAAATCGTTTAAGATTGTCCTCAATAATCTCTTCGAAGAGGCGAATGAGGATGACGAGGAAGGTGGTGAAGAAGCTGAGGGAGCAGCCGCAGATGAAAAGCTGTTTGAAATGCTAAAAGAGATTCGTCAAAAAGAAGCAAAGAAAAAAGGGTTGCCGCCATTTGTGATTTTCCTGGAATCGTCGTTGCAGGATATGGCAACCTTGTACCCAACCAACAACACCGAACTTGAAAAATGCCAGGGCGTTAGCAAAGGAAAAGCTTTACGTTACGGAAAACCATTTGTCGAGTTGATCGCAAAGTATGTCGAAGAAAATGGAATTGAAAGGCCCGACGACTTTGTCATGAAGAGTGTGGTGAACAAAAGTGGACTGAAGGTTTACATCATTCAGCAAACAGATAAAAAAATCCCTCTTGAAACGATCGCAAAAAATAAGGACATGAGGCTTGATGATCTGCTGGAAGAGATGGAAACGATTACGGCCAGTGGCACAAAGCTAAATGTCGACTATGCCATCAATCAAATGATCGATGAAAATGAGCAGCAGGAAGTCCTTGAATATTTCAAAGGTTGTGAAACGTCTTCTTTGCAGGTTGCCCAGGAAGAATTATCAGACCTTGAACTTAGCTGGGAGCAACTAAAAATTATGCGAATAAAATTTCTCGCCCAATACGGCATGTAACTCATGTGAGTTTTCGGATTTTAGATTTTAGATTGTTTGATCAATCCTATATATTTGCACCCCGATTTTGACGTCCAGATAAATCATAAATCTGCTGTCCAAAATCAAAAATCAGGGATGGTGCGGTAGCTCAGTTGGTAGAGCAAAGGACTGAAAATCCTTGTGTCGGCGGTTCGATCCCGCCCCACACCACGAAGGACCTCAGCATTTCCTGAGGTCCTCTCATTAGAGCCTAATGCGTCGGGGCTGGGGTGTGTATACCCTCTGCAATTTCCTCGATCATCTTTTTATTAAATGCATTGAGATCTTTCGGGCTTCGGCTTGTCACCAGTCCATTATCAACAATTACCTCTTTGTCATGCCAGTTTGCTCCGGCATTTTTTAGGTCAGTCTGAACTGAAGGGTAAGATGTCAAATCACGCCCTTCAAGTAAGCCGGTTTCAATTAAAAGTTGAGGGCCGTGACATATTGCCGCCACTGGTTTTCCTGTCTCAAGAAAATCTTTTGCAAATTCCACAGCTTCTGTGTTTCTTCTTAACTGATCAGGATTCAAAACACCGCCGGGAAGCATTAAAGCATCATAATCACCAGCCTTTGCCTCAGAAATATTTTTATCAACCGGCAGCTCAATACTCCAATGATCATGATTCCAACCTTTCACTTTTTCCTGCTGTGGCGATATGATGTGTACAGTTGCACCGGCTTCCTCCAGAGCTTGTTTGGGACTTGTCAATTCAACTTCTTCAAAGCCATTTTCAGTGAGAATGGCTACCATCTTTCCTTTCAACTTTTCCATAATCTGGTAATTTAAAAAATGAAGAATAAATTAGAAAAGTCTCAACAAAAACCAGACCTGTGAAAATGATGTAAATGATTTTCCACATGTCAAAGTTATTCAGCCGCTAAATCACTCTTGTTTTAGCGAAAAAAACTAATCAACTCTGAGGTTTTTCTAATAAATCTAAAAGAGCTACAGAATAATTTCATGCAAGTAATCAGATGGAGAAAAGCTTGTTGGTTCTCTGAAAAAAGCAATTACTCATCTAAAAAATTGAAATTATGTATGCATTTAAAAACAGAATTCAACTGATCGGAAATCTGGGCGGGAAACCAGAAATTAAAAAAACAGAAAGCGGCAGGAAGCTCGCGCAGTTCAGCCTTGCCACCAGCGAAAATTTTCGCAATTCAAAAGGTGAATCTATCAAAGAAACACAATGGCATCGCCTTGTGGCTTGGGGCAAGGTAGCCGAGGTGGCGGAAAAATTTCTCGATAAAGGGAAAGCTGTTGCAATCGAAGGGAAACTGGTTAGTCGCAGCTACAACGATAAAGAAGGAAATAAGAAATACATTTCCGAGGTACAGGTGAACGAAATATTGTTACTAGGGGCAAAATAACTGAAACTGGGTGTAAATCTTCCTCATTAAATGAGTAGGAAGTCATCTTCCCATATATACCATTAAGATTTGCACATCGCTTGGATTTATTCCTGAAATGCGACTAGCTTGTCCCAGCGTTCGCGGTTTTATTTTTGTCAATTTTTCCCTGGCCTCATTTCCCAAAGCATTGATCTTTTTGAAATCAAAATTTTCGGGTATTTCAAGCTCCTCAAGTTGATTCATTTTCTTTACAAGCTCTTTTTCCTTTTCAATATAGACGTCATATTTGACTTGTATTGAAGCTTGTTCAATAATGTCTGCTGGAAACGAATCTAATGAGGATTGAAGCCTTGGAAGGTTAGCCGATAGATCTTTCAAATCAATATCAGGACGGAGTAATATTTTTTCAGCTCTTTGTTTTTCAGGTATGGCGGCAGAGTCAATAGAGCTGAGATACGGGTTGACTTCGGATGGCTCAACGATATGGTCTTTCAAAATGTCTTTTATCTTTTTTATCCCTTCTTTTTTTTCAATCACTTTATCCATTCTCTCCTGTGATGCAAGACCCAATCGATAACTTAATTCGGTTAATCTGAGATCAGCATTGTCCTGTCGCAAGAGAGTTCTGAACTCGGCTCGTGAAGTAAACATTCGATAAGGTTCTTTGGTGCCCTTGCTTATGAGGTCATCGACCAGAACCCCAATGTACGCTTCGTTTCTCCTTAAGATAAAAGGAGACAGTCCGCTGATTTTTTGGTGTGCGTTTATTCCCGCTATCAAACCCTGGCAAGCGGCTTCTTCATAACCGGTTGTGCCATTTATTTGCCCCGCAAAAAAGAGATTTTCAACAAATTTGGTTTCAAGCGAATAGTTCAGCTGAGTTGGCGGAAAGTAATCATATTCAATGGCATAGCCCGGCCTGAAGATCCTTACCTTTTCAAAGCCTGGTATTATACGAAGCGCTTCGTATTGAGTTTCTTCGGGTAGGGATGTGGAGAAGCCGTTCACATAAATTTCAACTGTGTTCCAGCCTTCAGGTTCTATAAACAACTGGTGCCGCTCGCGATCCGCAAAACGGTTTATTTTATCCTCGATACTGGGGCAATACCTCGGCCCTACTCCATCGATCCTCCCTGCAAACATCGGGCTCCGGTCAAATCCTGTTCTTAATATTTCATGCACCCTTTTATCTGTGTATGTTATCCAACAGCTTCTTTGTTGTGATGGTTTAGGAGTATTCAAAAACGAAAATCCTATGATCTCGTCGTCTCCTCTCTGCTCCTCCATTTTTGTGTAGTCCAAACTTCGTCCGTCAACTCTTGGCGGAGTGCCGGTTTTCAAGCGGTCACTTTCGAAACCAAGAGACATTAATTGCTCCGTTATTCCGGATGACGGTTTCTCTGCGATCCTTCCACCTCCGAAACTCTTTTCCCCGATATGGATCACCCCGTTTAAAAAGGTTCCATTGGTGAGGACAACGGCCTTTGCCTCTATCTCATGGCCCAACCCTGTTATGACTCCACCGACTTTTTGCCCCTTAACAAGTATTCCTTTTACAATGTCTTGGTAAAAGTCAATATTGGGAGTCCTTTCCAGCTGCTCTCTCCATTTTAAAGAAAATAAAACGCGGTCATTTTGAGATCGTGGGCTCCACATCGCAGGCCCCTTCGACTTGTTGAGCATTCGAAATTGAATCATTGATAAGTCCGATATAATTCCGGAATAGCCCCCTAAGGCGTCAATTTCGCGCAATATTTGCCCCTTTGCAATTCCGCCCATCGCCGGATTACAGCTCATTTGGGCTATTGTCTGCATATTCATCGTGATGAGCAGAACCTTAGAGCCCATGTTTGCGGCAGCAGCGGCGGCTTCGCATCCAGCGTGCCCGGCACCAACAACAATCACATCATACCTGGGGAACATGGCGCAAAGATACTTTGCCGAAGCGAGTGGCCATTGTTTCACGTGAAACGTGTGAAATAAAGATTTAAGTAGAAGTCTTCTTTGGTTCGCATTCGCTTCAGCTGGGTTGCTGTTTTATCATCATAACCGCATAGATGCAACAGTCCATGGAACATAACCCGATGAAGTTCGGCGGCAAGCGGTATTTTAAGATTCTTTGAATTTTCCTTAACCCGGTCGAGGCTTATATAAATGTCGGCTAGGATCTCGTCAGGATCGTTTGAAAGATCAAAGGTTATTACGTCTGTATAGAAGTCGCGGCCCAGGTATTTGCGGTTTATTTCAAGAAGAATCTCGTCATTGCAAAAAATGTAGCTTAAGCTATTTAGTGTCCTGCCTTCATCGTTGATCAGTCTGTTCATAAAGCGCTTGAGCGCGGCCCTGTTTTTTAGCGAGAGTCGGACACTATCGCTGAAGAACTGAATAGGCTCCTTTTGTTTTAATTTTCCCACCATATTTTCAAAATTCGTAACTAAGTTAGTTTTTGCCGGGATAGCTTTGCAAAAGGAGGTAAAATGACAAAGCTTTCGAAATTAAAACCAGGGCAAAGGGCCATCATTAGAAACTTCACCAAGGCAGAAACGTACCTGAAGTTGATGGAAATGGGATGCGTGCCGGGCGAAAATATATTAGTGGACCAGATTGCTCCCTTTGGCGACCCGATCTCGATTAAGGTTGCCGGCTACTTATTAAGTCTGCGATTGAATGAGGCAGAGGACATCGAAGTTGAACTAATAAATTGATTATCAATTATTTAAATGCAAATTGGTTTATTCTTTGGCTCCTTCAACCCGGTTCACGCCGGGCACCTAATAATCGCAAATCACATTTTGAACGAAACCGGGTTGAATAAAATTTGGTTTGTGATTTCCCCGATCAACCCTTTCAAAATAAATTCTGAACTTCTGGACGAAAACGCCAGGTTATCCCTGGTTAAAAGGGCAACGGAAGGTGATGACAGAATTACGGCGTCGGATATCGAGTTTCAGTTGCCCCGGCCTTCTTTTACAATAAACACTCTTTCGTTCCTGAAAAAAAATTACCCGCAGGATCATTTTTCGATAGTTATGGGTAGTGACAATTTCCGGGATCTTCATAAATGGAAGAATTATGAAGACATTATTGCAGCTCACAAAATATTAATTTATTCAAGAGCTGGGTTCAAAGTGAAAAATAAATTTAATGCAGATATAGAAATATTAAATGCCCCGATATTGGATATTTCGTCAACGGGAATTCGCGAGCTGATAAAAAAGAGAAAATCGATTCGTTACTTACTGCCTGAAATAGTGAGAAAGGAGATTGAAGAAAAAGGGTACTATAAAAAATAACCTAACGCCAGACATAACATAACAATGACCGGGGATGGAATTCTTGTATAGTTCAGTAATAAAAACGTTCCCAAAATAGTCGCAACATTTATAAAACTCACAGTCTTTACCTGGATGATTGAAATGTCTTTCATAATGTAGAGAGTAGCTGCTATTAGGATACCCACCACTGCAGCATTAATGCCTTCAATTGAGCGATAGACCGCCGCATATTTTTTCAAATAGCTCCAGATAGGAAAAAAGAAAAGAACCAGTAAGGCGCTTGGTAAGAAAATTGAAATAGTTCCGATAAGGCAGCCTAGCAATTGCATCGCTGTTCTTTCGCTCTGTGTTTTACCCATGCCTTTCAAAGCCAATCCCCCTACAAACGATGATATTGAAAATACCGGTCCGGGAATAGCCCGGACGATCCCCATTCCATTGTACATATCGTCTTTGTCGATGGTGATTACATTCTCGTCTTTCTTTTTTTCTTTGACAACAACTGATCGAATACAAAATTGCTCATACATCATTGGCATCAACACCTGTCCACCTCCGAATACGAGGCTTCCCATTCTATACGTGTTCTCAAATAAATTGATCGGCTTTCGATTTGGCCAATCATTTTTTTTTGCCTTCGAACTTAAAATTCCGGCCGCTATAAAAATGATTGCAAACAGCCAAATATTCCACCATTTGATCTTTCTTGGTTTCTGTTCGGTTTGTGGAATACGTTTTCTGCTGAGATTTGTACTTATTCCACCCAGGATGATCAATAAAGGAAATACCCATGGTTGTTTGAATAAGAGATAAGTAGTTGCAGCACTCACCAGCATAATAACCCAGGTGATCGGATTTTTTATAGAAGTACCAAAAGAAATGACTGCAGCATATACCAGGAAACCGACAGCCATTGGCGGAATAAACTTGAAAATATGCTCCAGCTCTTTCTTGTTAACATATTCTATAAGAAAAGAAAATGATCCCATCAATATAGATGCTGGCAGGATCCAGATTATAAGAGTCAAAACAGCAAGCCACACTCCTCCTCTTTTGTATCCGATCAGTGTAATGGTTTGAGTGGAAGATGCCCCCGGTAAAAGCTGGCAAAACCCATTGTATTCAAGCAATTCTTCCTTCGTTACATAAGGTCGTTCATGAACAAAGGTTTTCATCATCATGCCAATATGTGCCTGGGGCCCACCGAAGGCGGTTATACTTTGCAAAAAAACAGACTTTAGAAAATGAAAGTGGCGAAGGATCACCATCATTAAATATAAAAAATTTCGGAATAGAGAAAATGAATTATTTTATAAACTGTTATTGAGTATATTGATCAAAAAATAAAATGAAGTATGTATTACTCACGATAATACTTTTTACAACTATCTTATGCTACTCACAAAAGAAAGACAGAAAATTACAAAAGGAAATTTCCGAACTGGTCAAAGGCTATAATGGTGATATCGGTATTTACATAAAAGATCTCAGAAATGCTAAGACCGTTTTTCTTCATGCTGATACTGTATTTCCTACAGCAAGTATAGTAAAAGTTTCCATTTTGATCGGCATTATGGATAAGATAAGACGAAATGAATTGTTTTATGATTCGGCACTTGTCTACAAAGACTCATTATTATATGAAGGCGAAGATATTCTTGGGTCTTTTAAAAATGATGAAAAAATTCTTTTGAAGAAAGTGATGATGTTGATGCTGACAACCAGCGATAATACGGCAAGTCTTTGGCTGCAAAGTCTGGCCGGAACAGGAACAAGAGTGAACGAAATATTAGACAGTCTCGGGTTTAAGTATACGAGGATCAATTCCCGCACACCGGGAAGGGAAAGTAACAGGAGTATGTATGGTTGGGGTCAAACCACGCCTGCAGAGATGGGAAGATTATTTGAGATGATATATCGTGACCAGGTTTTTTCTGCCGCCGCCTGTGAAAGAATGAAACGATGTCTTGGCAGAAATTATTGGGATGAGGATGAGGCGATCTCCCAAATTCCTCCTAACATTGAAGTATTCAGCAAAAATGGATGTGTTGACGAATCAAGAAGTGAAGTATTGTTGGTGAACGCTCCGCATAATCCATATATCTTTTGCATTTTTACAAAAAACAACAAGGACACGACCTGGAGTCATAATAACGAGGCCTGGACATTAGCGCGAAAAATATCAAAACTTTTGTGGAACTACTTTGAGCCAAAAGAAAAATGGAGTTCTGCTTTGGCGAATGAGTAACTATTTAAGAAGTTGATAAGCTATCAAGCTCATTAGATAGGCAAGTCCTGTCATGTAAATCAACTGTATCACTGGCCATTTCCAGCTTCTTGTTTCGCGTCGAACAACCGCCAGGGTGCTCATGCATTGCATCGCGAATAAATAAAAAATCATTAGGGAAACACCGGTCGCGAGTGTGTATAATGGGCTGCCATCTTCCTTCTTAGCCGCTTTCATCTTATCCTGTAGTTTAAGACTGTTTTGATCGTCATCACCTACGCTGTATAGTGTTGCCATGGTGCCTACAAAAACCTCCCTTGCAGCAAAAGAGGTAATAAGTGCAATCCCGATCTTCCAGTCATACCCCAGCGGTGTTATAGCTGGTTCGATTGATTTTCCCAGGATGCCAGCATAAGAATTTTCCAACCTGGTCGCATGGTATTCCCTCTTTAGTTCTTTAGCCTCGCCGCTGGCCTGAGATCTTAGTTGCTCATACCTTGAATCTACTCTCTGCATTCTTTTTGCAGGACCATAAGAACTCAGTGCCCAAAGGATCAGGCTAATGATCATGATAACTCGTCCGGCGTCGAACACAAAAACTTTCGCCTTGTTGATCATGGTATGAATGACGTTCTTCCATCGTGGAGAACGATAAGTGGGGAGCTCAAGAATGAAGAAACTTTTTTCTTTCAGCTTTATGAAATGTTTCGCAACAAAAGAGACAATCAGAGCCATTATGAGACCTAACAGGTACAAGCCCATCATGACAAGTGCCTGCAAGCCCAGGATCCCAAACAAGTAAGTTCTTGGGATCACTAGCCCGATCAAGATCGTATACACGGGCAACCTGGCAGAACAACTCATAAGAGGTGTGATCAGAATTGTCAGTAAACGCTCCTTTCGATTTTCGATATTTCTTGCACTCATGATAGCGGGTACCGCGCACGCAAATCCGCTGATCATTGGCATCACGCTCTTGCCGTTCAATCCAACTCCCCGCATCAAGCGATCGGTGAGAAAACTGATCCTTGCCATATAACCTGTGTCCTCTAGCAAGGTGATCAATCCAAACAATATCATTATCTGCGGAACGAAGACAAGTATCCCGCTTAATCCTGCAAGTATCCCTTGAGTCAGCAAATTGCTCCACCAAGTTTCTGGTAATACAGATGAAAGCGAGGAATTTAGTTTTGCGAAACCCGAATCGATCCAGTCCATGGGATATTGCGCTAGCCAAAATACACTTTGAAAAAGGAGGAATAGAACCGCCAATAAAATAAAGTATCCCCACCTCCGGTGAAGAAGCACATCATCTAATTTTTCAGTAAATAAAGTTTTTTGCAAAGGATCCGGTTCTGAAACTGCCACCTGCATAATGCGTTTGATATGGCTATACCTTTGTAATATCTCTTCTGCCTGGGTCTTGGTAGGATTAAAATTGTGTTTCCTTTCAATGTTTTCAATTGTGTCCTGCATTTCATCATTGAGATCAAACGACTCGTGATTCATGAGATAATGGATCGCCGTATAATCGCTCAGTGCAGGGATTATTTTTTGTACGTCTTCAATTGGTTGTGTGGCCAGCATTTTATTTTCGATAAAATCGCGGGCAGGAGCCTGGTATAATTGAAGGGCGGTTTGTTCAATGGTTTTTTTTAATTGGGGGATGCCCTTTTCCTTCCTGGGATTTACAGACACAACCGGTACTCCTAATTCCCGTTCCAATTCTGCAACATCAATTTTAATTCCTTTCTTTTTTGCAAGATCCATCATGGTTAAGGCAATCACCATTGGGAGCTTCAGATCAATGATCTGGGTACAAAAAAGCAAATTACGCTTCAGATTACTTGCGTCCGCGACAACAACAATTACATCAGCTTTGATTTCCCGATCCTGGTTTAGTAAGACTTTGTAGCTGACCCACTCATCGAGTCGGCGGGGGTAAAGGCTGTATGTACCCGGAAGATCAATCACGTTGCCCTCGATCGCTTCGGAGATGGCAGTTGTTCCGGTTTTTTTATCTACGGTTACTCCGGGAAAGTTTCCCACTTTTTGATTCATCCCGGTCAGGCAATTGAATAGAGAAGTTTTCCCGCTGTTGGGATTACCGACCAATGCAATATGTAGCTTTTTACTCTTCAAGGTAGCCTTAACCTGCAAAAGTAATTTGAACGCGTGAAGCGGGCTTACGAAATGCGATGTTAATGATTGTTAAAACTGCGGGCGGGTTGTTGTCTGCAATTCATTAGGTGGAAAAAACGCGAACATTTGTACAATTTTTAACCTTGCCATTTTGTGTTGACTGGGAAATAAGATTTGTATCAATAACTTTGTTCCCAAATCCTAACACAACTATATGCGCTCTCGGTATTGGAGGTTATTCTTAATCTTGATTCTATTTAGCCACGCTGGCATTTCCCAGAAATTAAAAAAATCGGATCAGCTTACTCTGACGAATCTGCAAAACCATATTCATTTCCTTGCCGATGATAAACTAGAAGGACGAAGAGCAGGGACAAAAGGTGAAGAGCTGGCCATGGATTATATCAGCGAGCAGTTCAAACAAATAGGGGTGCGTCCCAAAGGAACCGAAGGTTATTATCAAAACTTTGACATCAATGAGGGGAAGCAAGTAAACCCTGAAACGCAATTCACTATTAACGATAAAGAATTAAAGCTTAACGAAGAGTACTTTCCTTTTGTCTATAGTCCTGATGTGAATATTGAAGCAATGCCCGCCATCGCATTACAGGAATCGGGTCTGCCATGGTTTATTAATTTGAAAGATGTGCTAGATGAAAATTCCAACAATCCTCATTTTGATCTCGGGGAGTACATTCACCGACAGGCAATAGATCTAAAAAAGAAAGGCGCCGTTGCGTTAATATTTTATAATACTTCGGCGAAAGATGATCAGCTGAAATTTGATGGGAAAGATAAATCTGACAAGACCGGTATCCCGGTCGTGTACGTGACAAAACCTGCTGCAAAAAAATATTTAAACGACGCCTCTGCTTCGGTGGATATGAAGCTAAGGGTAAGTATTGGTGAAAAGAAGAGGATCGGTCATAACGTGATCGGGTATATTGATGAAGGTGCACCGACCACAGTGATACTCGGAGCTCATTTCGATCATCTTGGTTACGGTGAAGACGGCAATTCGATGCTGCGAACAAAGGAACATTTGATACATAACGGTGCAGACGATAATGCAAGCGGCACGGCTGCCCTGATCGAAATAGCAAGACTTTTAAAAAATTCAAAATTAGACAGGAATAATTATTTATTCATCGCATTCTCAGGTGAAGAGTTGGGATTGTTTGGCTCTAAATATTTTGTCGAGAATCCCACTGTTAGTTTAAATAATATAAACTACATGATCAACATGGACATGGTAGGGAGATTGAACGATAGTACGAAGGTGTTAACGATTGGTGGCTATGGAACTTCACCCGAGTGGTCATCATTGATAAACATGAAAAATAAAAAATCTCCATTTATTATAAAGGTCGACTCAAGCGGCACCGGTCCAAGTGATCACACCTCGTTTTACCGGAAGGATATTCCTGTTTTATTCTTCTTTACTGGCCTGCATGCCGATTATCATAAACCAACCGACGATTTTGACAAGATCAATTATAGAGG
>Ga0068857_100004229_pt1 | contig 12096 bp, 8 predicted proteins | sample KBSCornC72_FD_66591 | JGI IMG/M metagenome (GOLD analysis project Ga0068857, IMG submission 66591) | Corn rhizosphere microbial communities from Kellogg Biological Station, Michigan, USA - KBS Corn C7-2 | ecosystem: Host-associated > Plants > Roots > Rhizosphere > Soil ...
GAGATGCTGGACGACGGACGCGATTTCGGGCGCTATCTCGACGTCGATGGCGACGGCATTTCCTACCGCACCTATCCCGGCACCCACCCGACCAAAGGCTCGTTCTTCACCCGCGGCACCTCGCGCGACCGTTACGCGCGCTATTCCGAAGAAGGCTCGGTTTACGCCGACAATATGCAGCGGCTGGTGCGTAAATTCGAGACCGCCCAGGACATGGTGCCGCGTCCACTGCAGGCCAATGCCGCCAAACCCACCAAATACGGCGTGATCTATTTCGGCTCGACGGCGCCCGCCATGGATGAGGCGATCGGGCTACTGGAGGCGCGCGGGCATCAGCTTGACCGCTTGCGGATTCGCGCCTTCCCGTTCCATTCCAGCGTTGCAAGCTTCATTGCCGACCACGACTTCGTCTATGTTGTCGAACAGAATCGCGACTCGCAGCTGCGCTCGCTGATCGTCAACGAGAACGGCATCGATCCGGTCCGGCTGGTTCCGATCCTGCACTATGACGGCACGCCGATTACCGCGCGCTTCATCGCCGGCGCCATCGGCGATCACCAGGATCAGCTCAAGCTGACCCCGCTCCGCAAGGTCGTGACGTAAGCTTGCGCCCGTTCAGGACCGCGAACGCTTGTTGCCGCCGCGCTTTGATTTCTTTCCGCCGGATTTGCGGGTTGTCGGCTTTCTTCCGGATGGCGCCCCCGCGAACGCGTTCGGCGCAAAGGCGTGATCGGGGGTAAGCTCGCCCCAGATCGGGTCGCGCAGATAGCTGTCATCGAGCGCGGCATTGAGCAGCGCGCCCGCCGCGTCATAGAGATCGGGCCGTTGCAGCACCGCCAGCGTAACGCCGGCCAGCAGTTGCGCATCGTCGCCGCGACCGATGACCGACTCATTCCTCAAGATCTGACCGGCAATCGATTGGGCGATCTCCTCATCGGCATCGTCCCAGGTCTCGATGTCCTGGATGGAATGGTTGTTGAGCGCCTTGAACTCCCCGGTCGCGATGATCCTGCCGACCTGCCGGGCTGCTGCGGCGGCGTCCGATAATTTCATGGTTTCCTTGATCGGCATCCAGTCATCGTGACTGATCTGGACTAGCCCCGCGACGCTGATTTCCGTCGCACCGCCGGCCACCGCTTTGGCGACGGCTTCCACATCAGCGACATAGCCGGCGCGCGCGCTGGCGTGCAATTTCGTCATCGTCTCGATCACGCCGGCAGCAAGATAAAACCGCAGCAGATCGATCGGATGATCGTCCATGATCTCGTCGCCGTGTGCATGGTCGCGCGGGTCGGCCCGGGTCGCAACCCGCGGCTTGGCGGGACGGGGCTCGTGCTTGAGATCGACCGCGATCCTGCCCCGGAACGCCGCGAGCATCGCCGCCAGATTGAGCGGGAAACTCGGCCCCATATTGAGCACGCCGTAGACGTCTGCCGCGGCCTCGTCGATCCAGTACGACCAGATCAGGGCATTGAGCGTCGCGGTGTCGAGCTTCTTTCGCGGCTTGAAGTCCGGGGCGAGCTTGGCGCGAACGGCAGCGACCATCTCGGGCACAAGGCCCTCATCGGCATGGACGACGTCGTGGCCGCAGACTTCATGGGTCAGCGAAGCCCATATCACTGGATGATCGCGATAGGTTGCCGGCAGGCTGACGATGCCGATCGACATGCCGAAAAACTGGTGCATCAGATCCGATTCGATCGTGTAGGGACCCTGCATCGAATCGGACTGGAAAAATGCCAGCGGCGGCGTCTCGGTCACCAGTGTCACGCCAACGGCGGAACGCTTGTTGGCGTTGACGAACGACCGGTACAGATTGGAGACGACGGCGAGAAAGCGCGTCAGCTGGGCGCGGGCGTCGATCCGGGTGACCCTGGTTCCGTGCTGGTAAACCACCGCGTAGAGCGACTCCAGCCTCGCCGTCAGTTCTGCCGGGGTTTTTTGGCCGCTTTGCACCTGCTGTCGCAGCTTGTTCATCAAGTTCGGCAATTGGCCCATCATCGGCTGGTAGAAATTCTGGTGGTAAACCCGTGGCAGGAACGGCGCGCCCCTGTCCGTTGCCCTCTGGACATCCGCTTCCGTCGATAGTCGCGGCCGCATGCCGGGCAAGTTGCCGGTAAAGTCGATCCTGAAAAGGTGATCATAGAACTGGGTAAATTTCTCCAGATCGACCGGCATGATGATTTCCCCCCAAACCATGAGCGACGTTAACGTAAAGGTGGGCAAAATGGCAAACCACCTACCTCTAATTGCGATAACCGGGCGTGCAAAATCGCTTGACGCTGTATCAATTTAACTGGCGATCGTGTAATAAATGCAGTCTGACTTTCGCCGGCACTCCGGCCAATCTGGCAAGCTTCGCATGACCTATATCGCCAAGCCGAAATTCCATCATCCCGGCCTTCCCAAAAACGATCTCGGCTTCACCCACCGCGATTACGAGGGCAAGATCTCGACGCTGTGCGCCGGCTGCGGCCATGACTCGATCACGGCATCGATCATCGAGGCCTGTTTCGAGCTTTCGATCGAACCGCATCGCGTTGCCAAGATTTCGGGCATCGGCTGCTCCTCGAAAACCCCGGACTATTTCCTCGGCAATTCGCATGGCTTCAATTCGGTCCACGGCCGCATGCCGTCGGTGCTGACCGGCGCCAATCTCGCCAACCGCGATCTGATCTATCTCGGCGTCTCCGGCGACGGCGACTCGGCCTCGATCGGATTCGGCCAGTTCGCGCATTCGATCCGGCGCGGCGTCAACATGACCTATATCGTCGAGAACAACGGCGTTTACGGCCTGACCAAGGGCCAATTCTCGGCCACCGCCGACCGCGGCTCGAAGAACAAGCGCGGCCTGATGAATAACGATAACGCCATCGACCTGGTAGCGATCGCGCTTCAGCTTGGCGCGAGCTTCGTGGCGCGGAGCTTCTCCGGCGACAAGACCCAGCTGGTACCGCTGATCGCGGCCGCGATCCAGCACCAGGGCGCGGCGTTCATCGACGTGATCAGCCCGTGCGTCGCCTTCAACAACCATGCCGGCTCGACCAAGAGCTTCGATTACGTGCGCGAGCACAATGATGCTGTGAACCGCCTCGACGTGATCAGCGGCCGCGACCCGATCACCGTCGATTACGCGCCGGGCACGGTGCAGGTGGTCGAGCAGCACGATGGCTCGAGACTGGCGCTGCGCAAAATCGACGCGGATTATGACGCGCACGATCGCGTCGCGGCGATGACATTCCTGCAAAAACACGCCGCCAAGGGGCAGATCGTCACCGGACTTTTGTACGTCGATCCGGAATCGGAAGACCTGCACAGCCATCTCGACACTGTGGATACACCGCTCAACCAGCTTGGCGAGAGCGCGCTGTGTCCCGGCTCCGCCGCGCTGGACAAGATCAACGCCAGCCTGCGCTAGGGCGCGCCGACTACTTCAGGCACCGCTTTGCTTGCTCAATTCTCGGTTCCGAGACACCGTGAGCGCGCGCCCACTGCTCCGCCGCAACTTCACCATAAAGTTTTACGGCTTCGCGGACCGCTGGACATGTCACGCGGCTTAACAGTGCAACCCGATGATTCGATCTGGTTTCTGCGCCATGGGCCGGAGTCCACAGAACGAGTATGATGCAGATAATCGTTGCTTTCATTAACCACCGAACATTCTGAATCGCTGCGGCAATCCAGATCGAAAAATGTGAGAGGGCATTGGAGGGGAGACGGAACGTCGTTCCCACGTGGGCCGACGCGCCTTCAGAACAAACTATCTCGTGCGATTGCCGCGTCTTTATGTCCGCTAGGCGACACTAATGTGGGCGAGGGAACTCTGGCCTGCGAGCGGACCGGGTCTCGCGAATGCGCTCGCGCTCGTTCAACCACTGCCGCAAGACATTGACGCCGACGAACTTTGCGAGCTCGCATGCGCGCATTGTTATCGCAAAAACCGGTGCTCATTTTTTGCAGAATACGCGCGGCCATCGGCTTGACGAGCAAGCGCTTGCGTCCCGGCGCCACCGCCGCGGAAACTTCCCCACGGTGACCGACGAAATGGCGAATTGAACGCCACGCGACGCATGAACTCGCCGTGCTTCTCATTATAGATAGCGATGACGGCCTCAAACCCTTGTTTTGTTGGCTGCATTTTCCGCTCATATTTGAGCCCGCCATCTTGCCGCTGTCATAAGATTGCGCCAGATTCCCCGCCAAAACGGCTGGATTTCCCGGTGGATCGATATGTTGTGAGTAGCGTTATCCGGTCAGGATACGCATATTCCTCCCCTCGTCAGCAGCGCCTAGGGTTTGTTGACAAAATCCGGCTTCCGGCCAGAACAGGTGCTGGAACCCGCCAGCTCGAACAGAACAGGGCATTATGAATCCCGTCAAAGAACTCGAAAAGCACGGCCAGTCGGTCTGGCTGGATTTCCTGGCCCGCGGCTTCATCGTCAAGGGCGACCTGAAAAAGCTGATCGATACCGACGGCGTCAAGGGCGTCACATCGAATCCGTCGATTTTCGAGAAGGCAATCGACAGTTCGGACGAATATGACGGCACCATCGCCCGGGCGCTGAAGTCGGGCGATCGCCCGGTTGCCGAGCTGTTCGAGCAGCTCGCCGTCGAGGATATCCAGCATGCGGCCGATGTGCTGCGCCCGGTCTATGATCACTTGAGGGGAGCCGACGGTTTTGTCAGCCTGGAGGTGTCGCCCTATCTTGCGATGGATACCAAAGGCACGGTCACAGAAGCCAAGCGGCTGTGGAAGCACGTCAGCCGCGAGAACCTGATGGTCAAGGTGCCGGCGACGCCGGAGGGCCTGCCCGCGATCCAGCAGCTGACCAGCGAGGGTATCAGCATCAACATCACGCTGCTGTTCTCGCGAGATGTCTATCTTCAAGTCGCCGAGGCCTATCTCGCCGGCCTCGAAAAATATGTGACCGGCGGCGGCGATCCCTCCCACGTCGCCAGCGTCGCCAGCTTCTTCGTCAGCCGCATCGACAGCGCAGTCGACAAGCAGCTCGATGAGAAGATTGCACGCGCCAACGACCCCACCGAGAAGGAGCGGCTGGCCGCGCTGAAAGGCAAGGTCGCCATCGCCAACGCCAGGCTCGCCTATCAGGAATACAAGCGCCTGTTCTCTGGCGCGCGCTGGGACAGGCTGGCGGCAAAAGGCGCCAGGCCGCAGCGATTGCTGTGGGCCTCGACCGGCACCAAAAACAAGGATTACAGCGACGTGCTCTACGTCGAGGAGCTGATCGGTCCCAACACCATCAACACCGTGCCGCCGGCGACGCTCGAGGCATTCCGCGACCATGGCAGGCTGCGCGACAGTCTTGAGGAGAATATCGAGGATGCGAGGGGCGTGCTCGCAGAGCTTGAGAAATCCGGCATCTCGCTCGATGCGATAACGACCGATCTGGTCAAGGACGGCGTCAAGCAATTTGCCGACGCCGCCGACAAGCTTTACGGGGCGGTCGCGCACAAGCGTGCGGTGGTGCTTGCCCACGTCATCGACCGGCAGGAGCTAAAGCTCGGCAGCCACATCGCCAGGGCAGTCGAGAAAAGCACCGAGGAGTGGCGCGCGTCGGCCAGGATACGCCGGCTCTGGCAACACGATAAATCGGTGTGGACCGGGACCGATGAGGACAAGTGGCTGGGCTGGCTGAACGGCGCCGCGTCGGCCGATATCGCCGATTACGAGGACTTTGCGCAACGGGTGAAGGGACAAAACTTTACCGACGCCGTCGTGCTCGGCATGGGCGGGTCGAGCCTGGGCCCGGAGGTGCTGGCGGAAACCTTTGCCCGCAAGCCCGGCTTCCCGAAACTGCGCGTACTTGACTCCACCGACCCGGCGCAAGTGCGGGCGATGGAGGCCGCGATCGACATCGCGAAAACCGTGTTCATCGTCTCGAGCAAGTCCGGCGGCACCACCGAACCCAACGTGATGAAGGATTATTTCTTCGCCCGCGTTTCCAAGGCCGTGGGCGCCGACAAGGCCGGCCACCGATTCCTCGCGGTGACCGACCCCGGCTCGTCGCTCGAGAGGGTCGCGACCAAGCAAGGCTTTGCCCGCATCTTCCACGGCGATCCTACCATCGGCGGACGTTACTCCGTGCTGTCGCCGTTCGGGCTGGTGCCGGCCGCGGCTGCCGGCATCGACATCCGTACGCTGCTGAAGCACGCGCTCGCGATGGTGCGCTCCTGTGGACCGGACGTGCCGCCGCACGAAAATCCCGGGGTGCAGCTCGGCCTCGCCATGGGGCTCGCTGGTCTCGAAGGCCGCGACAAGGTAACCATCCTGTCGTCGAAGAAGATCGCCGATTTCGGCGCCTGGGCCGAACAGCTGATCGCGGAATCAACCGGCAAGGACGGCAAGGGCCTGATCCCGATCGACGGCGAACCCGCGGGCGATGTCGCGCTCTATGGCAACGATCGGTTCTTCATCGACATCAGAACCGAAGGTGAAAACGACGCCGCGCATGACGAGCGACTGGCCACGCTGGAGAAGGCCGGGCATCCCTTGGTCCGCATTGTCATGAAATCGGTCGATTATATCGGCCAGGAATTCTTCCGCTTCGAGATGGCGACCGCGGTAGCAGGCTCAGTGCTCGGCATCAATCCGTTTAACCAGCCCGACGTCGAGGACGCCAAGATCAAGACCCGGGAGTTGACTGCGGCGTTCGAAAAGACCGGCGCGCTGCCGCCGGAAAAACCTGTGATGTCCTTCGCGCAGGCCGATATCTTTACCGACGACAAAAATGCCGCGGCACTGCGCAAGGCCGGCGCCGATGGCGGGCTCGGCTCCTGGCTGAAAGCCCATCTCGCCCGCGCCCGTTCGGGCGATTATGTCGCCCTCCTCGCCTATATCGAACGCAATCATGCCCATATCGGCGCGCTGCAGCAGATGCGGCTTGAGGTCCGCGACAAGCGCCATGTCGCGACCTGTGCCGAATTCGGCCCGCGCTTCCTGCATTCCACCGGGCAGGCCTATAAGGGTGGCCCCGACAGCGGCGTGTTTTTGCAGATCACGTCCGATGACGCCAAAGATCTCGCCGTGCCCGGCCAAAAGGCGAGCTTTGGCGTGATCAAGGCCGCGCAGGCCCGCGGCGATTTCGACGTGCTGACCGAGCGCGGCCGGCGTGCGCTGCGCGTGCATCTCAAGGGCGACCTCGAATCGGGACTAAGGATGCTCGATACCGCCATTGCGAATGCATTGAATTAGAGCATGATCCCGAAAAGTGGGCACCGGTTTTCGGATCAGATCATGCTCAAACGACAATAGAGGATGCAAATGCAGCTCGGCATGATCGGCTTGGGGCGGATGGGCGGCAATATCGTCCGCCGGCTGATGAAGCACGGACACTCCACGGTCGTTTATGACAAAGACCCGAAGGCCGTCGCAGCGATCGCGGCCGACGGCGCTGATGGCGTCGGCGCGCTGGAAGATTTTGTCGGCAAGCTCGAGAGGCCGCGAACCGCGTGGATCATGCTGCCGGCAGGAAAGATCACCGAGTCGACCATCGATGCGCTGTCGAAGCTGATGCAGGCCGGCGACGTCATCATCGACGGCGGCAACACCTTTTGGCAGGACGATGTGCGCCGCGGCAAAGCACTAAAGGAGCGCGGTATCCATTATATCGACGTCGGCACCTCAGGCGGCGTCTGGGGTATCGACCGCGGTTATTGCATGATGATCGGCGGCGACACCGCGGTGGTGGATCGCCTCGATCCGATCTTCGCGGCATTGGCGCCGGGCATCGGCGACATTCCACGCACCATGGGGCGCGAGGGACGCGATCCCAAGATCGAGCAGGGTTATCTTCACGCCGGCCCGGTCGGCGCCGGCCACTTCGTCAAGATGGTTCATAACGGCATCGAATATGGCCTGATGCAGGCCTATGCCGAAGGTTTTGATATTTTGAAGAACGCCAATATCGACGCGCTGCCACCGGAACATCGCTTCGATCTCGACATTGCCGACATCGCCGAGGTCTGGCGGCGCGGCAGCGTGATCCCGTCATGGCTGCTCGATCTCACGGCCTCCGCACTTGCCAGAAATCCCACGCTTGCGAGCTATTCGGGATTTGTAGAGGACTCCGGCGAAGGCCGCTGGACCGTCAACGCCGCGATCGACGAGGCGGTGCCGGCCGAAGTGCTAACCGCGGCATTGTTCGCGCGCTTTCGCTCGCGCAAGGAACACACCTTCGCCGAAAAGATTCTTTCAGCGATGCGCGACGGCTTTGGTGGTCATAAGGAGCCGCAGCAGCATCCGGACCCGGCGCGGCAGAACGCGCCCGACATCGTCAAGCCAAAGGCGTAAACGCCGATGACTCCGGCTCAACCGACGCAAAAAAAGCCCGATCCCTGCTCCTTCGTCATTTTCGGCGTCACCGGCGACCTGACGCATCGGCTGGTCATCCCCGCGCTTTATAATCTTGCGGCGACCGACCTGCTGCCCGACAAATTCTGCGTGGTCGGCGTCACCCGCAGGGGCATGTCGAACGACGATCTGCGCAAAAGCCTGATGAAAGGCCTGCGAGAATTCGCCACCCGCCCGGTGGACGATACAATCGCCGAACGCCTGCTGGAATGCGTCACCTCTATTGCCGCCGATCCGAAGGACTCCGCCTCGTTCGACCGGATGCGCGCACAGCTTGAACGGCTGGAAGCAAACCGGTCGACCGGCGGCAACCGGCTGTTTTATCTGGCGACGCCGCCCGACGCCTTTGCTCCGATCAGCAGGGAACTCGGCCGCACCGGTTTGCTAAGAGAGGAAAACGGCGCGTGGCGGCAGCTGGTGATCGAAAAGCCGTTCGGGACCGATCTTGCTTCGGCCAGAGCCCTCAATGCCGAATTGCTCAAAATCGTCGATGAACACCAGATCTATCGGATCGATCATTACCTCGGCAAGGAAACGGTGCAGAACATCCTGGTGCTGCGCTTCGCCAACGGCATGTTCGAGCCGATCTGGAATCGAAATAACATCGATCATGTCCAGATCACCGTCGATGAAAAGCTCGGTGTCGGCCACCGCGGCAGTTTTTATGACTCAACCGGCGCGTTGCGCGACATGGTGCCGAATCATCTGTTCCAACTGCTGTCGCTGGTCGGGATGGAGCCGCCGATCCGGTTCGATGCGCATTCGGTGCGCTCCGAGAAGGCCGACGTGCTGGCGGCAATCCAGATCCAGAGTGAAGAAGAAGCGCTGCGCAATTCCGTGCGCGGCCAGTATCTGGGCGGCATGATCGGCGACACCGCGATTGAGGATTATCGCAAGACCAGGGACGTCAAGCCCGACAGCATCACCGAAAGCTATGTCGCGATGAAACTGATGATCGACAACTGGCGCTGGGCCGGCGTTCCCTTTTATCTGCGCACCGGCAAGGCGCTCGGGATCAAGCGCACCGAAGTGGCGATCAAGTTCAAGCAGGCGCCATTCGCGATGTTCAACTGTACTCCGGTGGATCGCCTGTCGCAGAATTACTTCGTCATCAGCGTCGAGCCGACCGAGGGCATCACCCTGCAGTTCAATACCAAGGTGCCGGGGCCGACGATTACCACCGATGGCGTCGAGATGAAGTTCCGCTACAAGGATTACTTCAGGGCGGAGCCGAGCACCGGATATGAGACCCTGATCTACGATTGCATGATCGGCGACAATATCCTGTTTCAGCGCGCCGACAGCGTGGAGGCCGGCTGGCAGGCGGTGCAGCCGTTCTTCGATGCCTGGAAGAAGGCTGGCGCCAAGGGTCTGGAATTTTACAAAGCCGGCAGCGAAGGGCCTGCTGGCGCCGAGGAACTGCTCAAGCGCGACGGGCGAAGCTGGCGGAAGCTCAGTTAGAATGGCTTCGAACCACAATCGCCATGTGGTCACTGTTGCGGACGCCGACGCGCTCGCCAGAGCCGCCGCGGATCGCATCCTGGCAAGGATCGCCGCCAACGGCGACGGTGTCGCGATTTGCCTGGCCGGCGGATCGAGCCCGCAACGGCTCTATCAGTTGCTCGCGACCGAGGCCTATCGAAGCCAAATCCCGTGGCAGCGCGTGCACTGGTTCATCGGCGACGAACGCTTCGTCCCGGCGGACGATCCGCTCAACAACATGGCGATGGCGCGACGAACTTTTCTGGATCTCTGCGCGCCGGCCGCCAACATCCACCCGATTGCGACCGACACCGCCGATCCCGAAAAAGCCGCGCGCCGCTACGAGCGCGAGTTGCAATCGTTCTATGGCGCCCGTCAACTGGATTCCGCCCGTCCCCTGTTCGATGTCGTGCTGATGGGCGTCGGACCTGATGGTCACACCGCATCGCTATTTCCCGGTGATGCAGCCTTGGGCGAGGCCGAGCGCTGGGTGGTCGGCGTTCCCCATGCGCATGTCGAGCCATTCGTGCCGCGGGTTTCGCTGACCCTGCCGGCGCTCAACTCCTGCCGCGAAATGCTGTTCGAGGTCTCCGGCGCGGACAAGCGCGCGATCTTGACGCGCGTGCTCGCGGGCGAGAACCTGCCGGCGAACCGCGCGCATTCCATCGGCGAGACGATGTGGCTCGCGGACAAGGCCGCGCTTCCGGAGAGTTTTCGTGGACGATGACATCGGCCGAACGCCGTGCGCACTGGTCGTGATGGGCGTGTCCGGCTCGGGCAAGAGCACCATCGGGGAAAAGCTGGCGCAACGATTGGGCTGGAGCTACGAGGATGGCGACAAGTTTCACCCCTTGAGCAACGTCGCCAAGATGAGCGCCGGCCAGCCCCTCACCGATCAAGATCGCTGGCCGTGGCTGCAGGCGATCGCCGATGAAATCGACAGGGTCTGCGAGGCCCGCGGGCATGCCGTGATCGCCTGCTCCGCGCTTAAGCGCGCCTATCGCGACATCCTCGTGCATGGACGGCCCGAGGTCCGCATCATCTATCTCCAGGGCACGCAGGATTTGATCGCGGACAGGCTCGCGCTTCGCAAAGGTCATTTCATGCCACCGGGGCTATTGGCCAGCCAGTTCAAGACGCTTGAGCCGCCAGACGCCAGTGAAAATCCCGTGACCGTATCGATCGACGCTCCGGTCGAGACCATCGTCGATGACATCGTTCGCCAGTCGGGGCTAAGCCCCGCTGACAAGCGGAGCCAATAGCAGGAACCGTAATGACCCGCATCGCCCTTGTCGTCTCCGATGTCGACGGCACGCTACTGACCAGGGACAAGACCCTGACCGACGGCGCCAGGGGCGCGGTGCGCCGGCTGCATGAGGCCGGTATCGGTTTCACCATTACTTCCAGCCGTCCGACCATCGGGATGGGGTTTCTGATCGAGCCGCTTGCGATCACGCTGCCGGTCGGGGCTTTCAACGGGAGCTGCATCGTCGATCCGCAGCTGAAGCCGATCGAGCAGCATCTGATTCCCGCATCCACGGCGCAACGCAGCCTCGAGGTGCTGGACGAATTCGGTGTCGATATCTGGCTGTTCACTCCTGATCTCTGGCTCACGCGCCGGCCCGACGGCGAATACGTCCCCCACGAAAAGCGCGCCATCCGGGCCGACCCCACCATCGTTGAGGATTTTGCGCCTTATTTATCGACTACCTGCAAGATCGTCGGCTCAAGCTCCGATCCGGCGCTGCTGCAACACTGCGAAATCGCGATGCAGCAGGCATTGGATGCACGGGCCACCGCCGTGCGGTCGCAAAGCTATTATCTCGACGTCACCCCGCCGGGCTGCGACAAAGGCACCTTCGTGCAGGCGATGGCCAAACGTCTTGATATTTCGACCGATGCGGTCGCCACCATCGGCGACATGCAGAACGATCTGGCGATGTTTGGGGTGAGCGGCATGTCGATCGCGATGGGCAACGCGACCGACGACGTCAAGGAACTGGCGAAGCATGTCACCGTCTCGAACGAGGACGAAGGGTTTGCCAGGGCGGTCGATATGATTTTGAAGAATGACGGGGCAGCGTGATTTGGCAGCTCGCACCGCTCTCTCCGCACGTCGTCCCGGCGAACGCCGGGACCCATACGCGGTATCCTCTCGTTTTGGCCGTGTGGCAGATACCTCTAGCAACAATCGACGCCAGGGGTTATGGGTCCCGGCGTTCGCCGGGACGACGTAAATCAGC
>Ga0068857_100004230_pt1 | contig 12096 bp, 10 predicted proteins | sample KBSCornC72_FD_66591 | JGI IMG/M metagenome (GOLD analysis project Ga0068857, IMG submission 66591) | Corn rhizosphere microbial communities from Kellogg Biological Station, Michigan, USA - KBS Corn C7-2 | ecosystem: Host-associated > Plants > Roots > Rhizosphere > Soil ...
GCCCCGTTGACATAGAGCTAGCGTCGTGATCCTGACGGAGGCGTGAGCCAGACCTCGAAGCGCGGCGCCGTTTGTTACGAGGCCGAGTCCAGCTCGATTCTCGGCGAAGACATCACCACGTTCAGCACGTTCCGAGTCCCGATCGTCGGCAAGGTCGACTGCTCTGGACTCAAGGAAGAAAAAATCGACTCCGATAAGGTCACGCAGCGACGCCAGGAAGGCTCGCAGTGGATCCGCACGACGGTCGGTGGCTCGTTCAAGCTCAAGTTCTCGCTCCCCGGCCATGGCAGCTCGACCGCCGGCGCCGGCCTGGCACTCTCGGCGCGAGAGACGCTGCTCGGACGCGTGCTCGGCAACGTCGCGCTCTCGGCTGCGGCGGGCACCACATACACCGGCGGTACCGCGACAGTTCCGACCACGACGGCGTCGGGCACATTCTCGGCGGGCTCGCTCGTCGCGTCCGGCGTGCTCGGCGACGGCCGCGGCAACGGCCAGATCCACGCGATCGCGACGCACGTCGGCGCGAGCATGACGCTGCTCACCGGCCTGGGTGCGGCGCCCAGCAACGGCGACCTCGCGCGCGCGCCGACCGTGCTCTACCCGTCGGAGAGCTTCGGTTCCACGGCGATCCAGGGGACGCGCTTCCTGCTCCAGACCGCCAATCTCCAGTACGAGTGCCACGGCTGCGTGTGCACCGGCTGGGAAATTACCGGCCAAAACGATGGCGAGGTGCTCCACGTCGACACGACGTGGGAGGTCGCATGGTGGCGCTACTCGACGGCAACGTTCCCGAGCGCGGTGGCGAGTGACACGTTTGTCCCGGCTGCCTGTGCGGCCGGCTCGCTGTTCGTCGCTGATGTTGGCACTGCAACGCGCGCCAGCAACACGCGCACGTGTCGCGACTTCAAGCTCGACTGGAAGCTCGGCGTTCAGCTGCTGTATGGACCCGGCGGATTCCATCCACAGCAGAAGCTGATCGGCGCGGTCCGCACGATCGACGAGATCAAGGTGTCGTGGACCGAGGACGCAGACTCCGCGACCACGACGCCCGTCCTGCCCGGCTACGGCACGGGCACGAACTTCAAGCACCTGCTCCGCACCTGGAACACGACCGACGGCAAGCAGATGGCGTTCTACGCGCCGAACTTCTGCATCACCAACGTCCCGGTGCAGTTCGACGACAACGGCATCAATCGGCTCCGCGTCGAGGGTATGTGCTACACGGGCACGACCACCACGAACGACCTCACGATGTCGGCGGGAAGGCTGGCGTTCGCGTGAGGCAAACATATTCACTCGAGGATCTCGTGGTTGTGCTCGACGCATGGCTCCGAGCCGAGCAGGAGTTTGACGCGTGAGTGTCCTACGACCCGCAAGTTTGATTCGCGAGTATGACGAGTTCAGCTCGTTCGATCCGGCGTTCGAGTGGAGCGAAAGCGACGGTGAGCGCACGAACCAGATCCGCGTTGCGCGCGAGACCGGTCAGTGGCCAGTTCGTGAAGGCGCAACCCCGGTGAAGTACATCATGCGCCGACTCGACTCGGTGTGGCGCGAGGTGATGGACCGGCTCGGACTGCCCGACGGCAACCCGCGCCACATCGGCTTCGTTACCGCGACCGCGCTGCTGTTCCGGCTCGCGTGCGTGCGAATCGTCGGCGGCCCGGAAGGCACCGAAGGCAAGCTCGAGCGCGCGCCCGACCCGCGCTGGGACGGCTGGCCGATGATCCCGTCGTCTGCGGTCGACGCGCTCGACGCGCTCGATCCGCGCATCGTCACCGAGCTCGGCGCGGCCGTGCTCGATCGGGTGCGCGCCTCCCCAAAGTGATCGAGGGCTGGCGGCTTCTCCCCTGGTTTCAAGATGCCGCGAGACGCGAACCGGACGCGTTTGAATATCTGACCGACTGCCAGCTTTGTATGAGCGCGAACGACGCCACCATTCGACAGACGATGGGATGCGGCTTCGAGTCGCCGGTGGAAGGCGCGCGCCCATGGACGCCACCAGGCGGTGCGGCCGGGTTTCGCGGCGATATCGAGCACTGCGCCGGCTACACCACGCGACTCCCCGAGGTCATCGAGACCGCGCGCGCGTATGCGCACTGGAACAAGGGGCAGCTCGAGCTGTTCTGCGGCAAGGACGAGCCATCCGAGGATCTGCTCGATGGACTGATCGCGCTCGATGGCGAGTTCAACAGCGTCCAGAACTACTGGATGACGCCCGTCGAAGAGGGCGGAGGGCGCGAATGAGTCGCATCCGCGCCGTGCTCGACGAGTCCGGTCGGTCGCCCGAGGGTGCCGTCACGATCAAGGCGGACCGCCTCGAGATCGACATCGACACCACGTCGCTAGCCCGAGCGCTCGCACAGGTCGGCATCGACCTGATCGTCGATGGCATTCAACAGGGTGGTGGACCCGCGTCGCCGGCGACGATCAAGCGGCGCAGGGCACAGGGCATCACGAGCACGACGAAGTTCCACGCGACCGGGCGGCTCGCGCGCGAGCTCGCCACCAGACAGGTCGGCGACGCCGAGTACGAGATCCAAACCCCGCCGGGGTACTTCCAGGATCCGGCGCTGCTCGACGAGTTCATCAAGGAGATCGTCGATCCGCTGATCCGTGGTCGCATGTCGCTCGAGATCGACGCGAAGCTCGACGACTTCGCAGACGAGATTGCCAGGGTGTCCAATGGCTGACGACACCGTCAAGCGCATCATCCTCAAGTTCGAGGTTCAAGCCGGCAAGCTCAACGACGAGCTCGACAAGATCAAGAAGAAGGGCGAGGAGTCCAAGGGCTGGTTCTCCGGCTTCAAGGAGCTGAACGAGCACGTCAACGATGGCGTCGAGAAGCTCGCGAACCTGACGCTTGCGTTCGAGGGCATCAAGAAGGTCGCGGAGTTCACCTTCGAGGCGATTCGCGAGCGCGCCAAGGACATGCGACTCGAGATGTCCACAGCCGGCGTGTCGATCGACGCGCTCAAGGAATCGGTTCACGGTCTGCTCGACGAAGACACACTGCGCGAGTCGGCCGCGAAGCTGATCCACGGCGCACTGCGACCGACGCAAGAGCAGATGCAGACGATGGGCGAGGCCGCCGTCGCGCTGCGCGACACGATGGGTGTCGACCTCAAGCAGGCGATGGACACGCTGACCGATGCGATGGTCACCGGTCGCACGCGCGGGCTTCACGAGTTCGGCATCGAGGTGCAGGAAGGCGCCAGCAAGTTCGAGACGCTCAAGAACATCATGGGCGAGCTCAACAAGAAGATCGCGGAGAGCCACGGACCTGCGAGCACGGCCGCCGACGACCTCGATCGCCTGACCGTCAAGTACAAGGAGCTCGACAAGGAAGCGAAGGCGTTCTGGGCGGACGCTGCACAGGCGCTCGTCGCCGAGAGCCTCATCATGAAGCCTGAGCTACTCAAAGCGCAGGCGCTCAAGGATCAGTGGCAGCAGTTCAACCAGATGTTCGGGAGCGACTACCGCAGTTACCTGTCGACGCTGCACGCGAATGCCGCGGGGTTCGTTGCTGGCAAGAATGAGGTCGCGCAGTCGCAGAACATCGACTTCGACGAGGGCTGGAAGTTCAACACCGCGCTCGGCCAGAAGCATGCCGCCGAGGCGTCGCAGGCCAGCGCGCTCGCAACACTTCACGGCGCCACCTACGGCGAAGACCGCAACGTCAACCCATCGTTCGGCGGCGGACTGTCGCTCGGTGCCGCCTCGTCGATTGGCTACGACGAGAAGGGGCTGCAAAACCTCATCGAGTTCAACGCCCAGCAGCAACAGGGACGAGAACTCACGGCGCAGTGGATGGCCGAGTCGCAGAGGTACAGCAAGGAGAAGACGTTCCTTCAGACCCTAGGCCTCGATAAACCAGACGCGATGGACGTCGCGATCACAGGTCTAAAGAAGTTCTCAGAAGCATGGCAGATGAGCCTGAAGGCGATCGCCGACGGCTCGCTCTCGGCCGCGCAGATCTTCAAGAAGGGCCTGGCCATGATCCTGGCGGGACTCGGCGACAAGTTCGCTGCGATGTCGGCCTCGTACATGGTCGAGTCGATGATCGCGCTCTACGAAGAGAACTATATCCTGGCCGGACAGAAGGCAGCGGCCGGAGCGGCGGCCGGCGCAGGCGCGGTCGCGCTCTACGTCGCGGCCAACAAACTCAGCCCGGGCACCGCGAGTGGCAACGCCAACTCGCGTGACATGAGCACCGCTACCGGAAGTGGAAACAGTCGCACTGGATCGAGCTACCGCGGCGGCAACAGCTACGGCAGCACGGGCGGGCCACAGACGCAGTCGACGATCATCGTGATCGGCGAGACGTTCGCCGACATGAACCCGCGCGAGCGAGCTCGCAACGCGCGCGAGTACATGAAGGCCGGTGGCATGAACACCGGGGTCGAGGACAGCTGATGCCGAGTTTCCGTGGTCGCGTTGAAGCTCGGATGACGGTGCCGACGGGCGGGGCCATCGTCGCGGCGTCGAACGCGAACGGCAACGCATCGACGACGACCGTGACGGTTCCGGCTGCGAACTACTACCTGACCGCTGCCGGAGGCGTCTCGAGTCTGCTTACGACACTCCAGACGCAGCTCAATAACAACCGACAGTGGTACCCGGAGACCGCAGCGGCGATTGCGGCGGCTATCGGATATGGCACCTGGACCGGCGCCGCTGGCTACCTCTGCAACGAGACGTCCGGCAGTCTTGCCGCGATCTACGGCGCACCAGCCACGCTAACCGCGACCGGGACCCCGGTCTACTCGCTCGCCGGACCGCGTGGCGGGATCGATCTCGCGATCGGGTTCGACAGCAGCACCGACGGTTTCAGCGGTGGCAACGTCTTCGATCTCGGTGGCACGGACGATCTGATTGTGGCTGGCGTGGTGTACGTCGCGACGACCACCGGCAACCAGGACATGTTTGGCAAGGGCCTGGGCACCGGGACCGGATATCTGCTTGCTTGCGAAAGCAACACGTTCAACTTCTACGTCAGGGACGGAGTTGACCAGGTCGGATGCGGCGTCGCGGCAACGGCGGCGACCTGGTATGGACTTCTGCTCGCAGTCGACCGCGCGAACAACCAGAGTCGCATCGCTATCGTCAATCTCGCGACCGGCGCGACGACCGTGTCGACCGCAGCGAATATCACCGTAGTGGGATCGTGCTCGAACGCGTCGAACTTCAAGCTCGGCGACGCGGGTGTGTACGGCGCGAGAGATACCCGATTCGCTGACTTCAACATCGTCAAGGCATCGGGCGCTGCTGGAACGATCATCGCGAACATGTCCACGGCGATCACGAACTGGGGCGCCATGATCAACGCCGCGTGGTCGGTTTCGATGGCGAGCTCGACGAGTGTGAATGCGGGCCGCGTATCGATCGGACTGTCACCGCTGCCGCCGGCCGGCGCGCCGTCGTTCTCGCTCGACTGGACGAACACCACACTGCGCAGCGTGCTTGGGTTCACCCGCAACCTGAACTACCCGACGACCGCGGCAGAACTCGCGGCGCTGGTCGGCTACGGAACCTGGACAAGCGGAGCGCTGTGGTTGTGCGACGAGGCGAGCGGCAATCTCGTGGCGTCGTTCGGCACTCCGAATCTCACGCCGGTATCAACGCCGACGTACGGCGCCATCGGTCCACGTGGCGGCCCGGACAAGGCTGTCGGCTTCGACTCGAGCGCTGACGCCTTCAGCGCTGGCGACACCTTCGACATCGCGTCGACTGCCGACATGGTGGTCTTGTGGGTCGGAAAGTTCGCATCCAATCCCGGCGCGAATCGGGACGTGATGGGGAAGTGGGAGGCGTCGGTAAATGGCTGGAGCATCGTCAACCGCCAGACCACGCTACGCTTGTCGCTCAGCGACGGCGTGTTCAACAGCTTCACGGAGACGAGCAGTCTCTACTACGGGGAGTGGCACGTCGGAATCGCGGTCATCGACCGTGGTGCCGCGCGAGCTCGCATCGGCCTTTTCGGACTGACGAGCCAGACGTCGAACCTCGGATCTGAACTCGACATCACAACGATGGGTGCGATCTCGAATGCGGGCTCGACGCTCTTCGGTTGCAACCCGCCACAAGTGAACTCGGTGGATACAGGGCTCAGCTTCGCCATGATCGGACTCGTCGTGGGGACGTCGGTCGCCTCGACGATGAGTGCGAACCTCGCAACGGCGCTGTCGAACTTCGCCGGCACGTTTCGCACGTGGACCGGCGCGAACCAGGCCAAAGGCCTGTGGTTCCCCGATTGCCCACTCAACCTCGACGACGATCCGCGCCAGGCGCCACGGCAATCGGATCTCCGCACGTCGATGTCACCCACCGGCAACGTGCTCGGTCTGTGCGGGAACGAGCTCTATCAGCACGCGAACCTACGCTGGGAACGCTCGCCGATCGCCCAGATCCGTGAGGCGAGCGCGACGTACGCCAACGCCTCGCTCGAGACGTTCTGGCGCGACACGCAGACCGCGCAGGGCGGTATCTCGTGGTTCTCGCCGGCGAGCCGCGTCCAGGTCTACTGGGACAACGCGGGCGTCGAATCACTGCTCGGCTCGGATGTCACGATCTCCGGCTGGTCGATCACGGGCGGCGCCGGGATTCGCGACGTCTGCAAGAAAGCCGACCAGCGGTGGACCGGACAGTGGACGGTCAAGTTCCCGTTCCTGGTGAGCGACGGCTGACATGGGTCTCACGCTCGACGCAATGCAAGCTGGCTCGTTCAGCCACAAGTGGGTGGCACTGATCGAGGGCTGCAAGTACGTGCTCTCCGACGCGCCCCAAGCTGCAGTGCAGGCGGCGCTCGCGGGAACCGACTGGGCGAGCGCGCCGGTGATCTCGGGGCTGTTCGTGGACTGCAAGCTCAAGCAGTCGATCAACCCGTGGAACCCACTCTCGAACAACGCGAGCAAGTGCACGCTGCGCGTTCACGACCCGGATGACTCGTTCGGCAAGTTCGTGCACAAGCGCGCGGCCGGCGCCGAGACGCAGCTGTCGGTCACCGCCGGACGCGGCGACGCCACGCTCACGGTCAACAGCACGACGGGGTTTTCTGGGTCCGGTGAGATCTTCATCGGCACCGAGTGCATCGGCTACACCGGAACAACGGCCACGACGTTCACGACGTGCACGCGCGGCAAGTACTCGCCGTTTGGCACGGAGCCAACGGGATCTGGTGCCACGCGATTCGGTAACCGCCATCGCATCGCGCTCGATACCAACCACGTCCAGCTCGATCCGATCGTGACCCAAAACCCGCGGCACTGGATCGGCAAGCGCGTCGGAGTGTGGCTGCACACGTGGGATGGCACGAGCCTCAATACGAAGGCGAATGCTCAGCTCGTGTTCGCGGGCCGCATCGGCGCGATCAACGACGACCCGAACACATTCCACACGGTCATCGACCTCGATCACGCAGCCAAGGAGATCGAGGGCTCGATCATGGGCCGCGAGATGTGGTCCGGGACGCTGCGCTCGGGCCTCAATCTGGTTACCGGTCGCAAGTTTAGGATGCTCGACAGCACGAGCACTGCATCGAAGCAAGCTAACGATCTGGTGGTGGTCGCGAGCGGCGCGAGCGGCACGAACCAGATGAACGCCGGTGTCTACGGCCTGGACGAGCTCGTCGGCATCATCAACTCGTGGCTCGCGGGCGAGCTCGCAGCGACACGAATCTACGGCTACTACCACTGGGAGTCTCCGGTCACGACGGATGACGGGCTCCGCACGCGGTGCAGCTGGTACATCTCCACGGCATCACAGGAGCCGTGCTTGTGGCAGATGACGGTGCCCGCCGAGGTGGATGCGTTCCTCGGCTTGAACAAGGAGACGCCGTCGGATGGCGGTGCCTCGGGTGGTGCCGCGCACGGACTTACCAGCAACCGAGCAAACACGTTCGTCGGCAAGTACTGCCCGATGACGCAGCTCGTGTTCAAGCCGAGCGGGCCGGCGAAGATTGGCCAAGAGTTCTCGGAGTCGCTTGTCTACAGCGTCGACAACGAGAGCGGCTCGTTCATCGATCAGCGCGCGTTGTTCCCTGCATCGATCAAAGCCGGGACCATTTCGAGCGGCAACTGGGGGCTGTTCTTGCTCGACGACAAGGTACTGCTTGTTGCGCAGTACGCGTTTGGATCGATCGCCAAGGCATGGCTCGCACCCTTCCAGCTGATCGCGGACAACAGCGGCGAAGCGGTGAGCTACATCGGTCGCCGCGCCGACGACAAGCAGACTGGACCGATCACGATCCGCCAGGTGTTCGTGCTCGAGGCCTCGCTCACAACGCTGCTACTGCAGCTCATCTATTCGACCGGTTCGAGCGCCTACAACCACGCGACTTACGACACGCTCGGCTATGGCCTCGGGCTCGACATGCCAGGCCAGCTGTTCGGGCCCGAGTTCGAACGGTCGGTCAACAATCTCCCCGGCTCCGATGTCGCGCTCCAGGTGGTGATCGACGAGCCCATCCGATTCGCCGAGCTGTTCAGCGCCGACATGATCATCCGCCGTGCCTTCGTGCGTTGGAAGGATCAGCACTTCGAGGTGCACCAGTGGCGGACGCCGATGCCGGAGCTCGCTGTCGCGACGCTCTCGGATGCGAACAAAGCCGCGCCGAGCGGACAGGTCGTCAACCATCGTTCGGCGATGACCGAAACGGACGAGCATGTTCGGCCGATCGTGAAGATCGACTTCGGTCGCGACTTCGCATCCGGCAAGAACGAGCAGTACCTCAAGAGCGTCCAGATCGAGGACCAGACTGCGGTCGACGACGCTGGCGGCAACGTCAAGCCGATCACGATCAAGATGCGCAACACCTACTCGTCGCTGGCCAACAGCGGCCCTGGTCTCGAACGGTTGCTGCCCGACTTCGTCGCCTTTGCTCCGATGATCACGCGGCCGTGGAAGGTGTTCTCGCGGTCGATCGACCAGCGACTCTTCGAAGGCTATGCACCCGGCGATGTCGTCAACGTGACCGATACCTACGCACGCGATCCGCTCACCGGCGCACGTGGCATCACCGGCCGCGCGATGACAATCATCGGTCACTCGTACGACCTGGGTGGGCCGTCGCCGGATGGTCACGCGGCCAGGCCCGCTGGTGGTGAGGTGACTGTGTCGTCGCTCGATTACCACCGCGGCGGCGTCTACGGCCCCAGCGCAGACATCGACGACACCGCGAGCGCCGGTGGCTTCGATCACGGCTACAACAGCGGCACCAGCACGATCCGGTGCTACGCGCAGCGCTATAGCCATAGCGTGACGTTCTCGACGGGACGCGGTGCCGTGGTCACCCTGATCGATGCGCACGACGCCACCAACTTCGTCGCGGGCGACAAGATCCTGATCTGCGAGCGCGACCCCGCGAACACCGCGAGCCCGGTTTCGTGGGAGCGCACGGTGCTGAGCCAGAACGCCGACGACATCGTGCTCACGTCGGCGCTGAGTTCGCCGGCGTGGGACAACACCAAGAAGTACGTGATCACGTACCAGAAGTACTCCCAGGTGCAGGCGAGTCAGCAGGGCAAGACGTTTCAATCCCTGGCCACCGCCGAGATGATCGAGAGCACCGAGGTGCCTGATCACTACTCGGCAACCGTCGAGACGAATGACTACCTCCCCAACGGCAGCACGAAGGCCGCGTTCATCGCCGATCTTCATATCGCCGACGGTCGATCGGCCTCGACGTACCTGCACAAGGAGCTACGCCGACTCGTCGACAACTTCATCGACTACAAGTCGGCGCACAGCGCTCCATTTCTGAGCGAGAACGCCTCGCAGGCCGGCCTCGCGGTTGATCCGTGGTCGATTCTTTGGGCGGGCCCCGTGTTCTTCGGCACCGAGCACCTGACGAGCACGGTGAAGCGCACGCTGACGGTTGCGCCGTTCTGGCGTTCGAACGGCGGCGGACTGCCGTCGAAGCTGCGCATCACGCTCGTACGGTCGCGTCCAACGATCGCAACCGGACAGAACCCGTCACCCGGATCGGCGTACTACGACACTCGTTGGGACAGCGACGTCTATGCGACGAGCGCCGAGTACTCGACGAGCTCGACGACGTGGACCACCGACGCCGATCGCACCTTCGATCTGTCGGGCATCAAGGACACCGAGGGGATGCTCTGGCTCATCATGGAGGGCCAGGGCAGCGCGCAGTGTCGTGGCCCCGCCAAATGGATCGAAGGCATCAGGACGGTGACCTGATGCCGGTAAAGCCGATCTACGGCGACCCGCTCGGCAGGTTGCTCGCCGACATTGCCAAGCTGCCGACGCTGCCGACGACGCAGCAAGCGACAGCGCCGATTCAGGAGGATCAGTTCTTCCGCAACGGCATGCATCCAACGGCAGTGGCACTTTCCAAGATCTCCGAGGCCGGCAATCAGGCGCTCCTCTATCGCTCCAAAGAGGCGTTCCGGTACCTGGGGCCGCTCTCTTCTTCGAACGCGATCGCTTCCTTCGGCGTCGGAGCGCGTGACCGTTGGCGCTTCGCATTTCACACGAGCCCGTATCACGGCTGTCTCTTCGGGCGCGTCGTCATGCAGTGCCAGACCGCTGGATTCTCGACGGACAGCTACTGTCGCGTTGCGATCCTGAATGGCGGCGGATCCGTGGTGGTGAGTCAGGACATCCACTACGGGACCTCGCCGGCTGGACCAAACCTGCAGCTCGGCTGGCAATACCTGCGTGTGCAGGACATCTATCTCGAGGGCCTCGCGAAGGACACCGACTACTACGGCCTTATCACCGATTACGACTACGGGATCGTCGTCGCGATCTCGCTCGCCGATATGAACTCGCTCTCCGAGAACGGCGGCTATCTCGCACAGAACTACACCTCGCTGACGTCGATCACCGAGGCGCAGCACGGCAACATCAACACGCTCATCAAGAACCAGTGGAAACGCGGCGGCGCCACGTTGTTCAACTGGACGGCCAACGATCAGTCCGCCCCTCAACAAATCTCGACGGCGATCGCCACGAATCTGATCGACGCGACGAGCACCACCTACGGCTCGGCGATCCCCGGCTTCTACCTCGACCTCACCAACCACGATCGCGTCTCCCAGACCGCCGGCATCCCGTGCGTGATGAAGGTGTACGGCAAGTTCAGCGCGGCAGGCCCGAACGGCACGCTCGAGCTTCGCAACTCGGCGGGCACCGTCGTGGCATCAATCGCGAATGGCTGGACTTCCACCGCGAGCTGGCAGAGCGTAGCCTTCAACATGCCAGCGAGCGCGGACAAGTACTACCTGACGTTCTCGCGAGCCAGCGCCGGTATCTTCAGCTGCTATGCGGTGAGCATCTACGAATACGAGTAGTCACGAGCAGAAGTGGATCTTCGCGGCAGTGCAGTCCGTCGAACCGCAGACGACGACACCGCAGATTCCGGGCGGCGCCTCGGCAGCCGCGCAGGCTCGAACCTCATCCTCGTTGGGCATCGCAGCGCAGCATCCGGTCTGCACGGTCGGCACGCAGACCGCGTCGACAGGCGTACCCGTCTCGCCATCAACGGCACCGTCGGGCAGCGTCACGACCGGCCTCGAAGCGCACGCCACCAACATAACCATCAACCAGCGCATGGCTGAATCGTCACATCGCCATCGTCACGCGCCAGGTACGTCAGGGGTAGTCGAGCACGCCAGCCGCAGCATTCTGTTGCGTTGACTGCGCGCTCTGTTCGGCGACGATCGAGACGATGAGACAGCTCCAGCTGCAATGCGCGAAATGCGGCGACTGACGCCGGCGGCCCGGCCGCCGCGCTTGACGCCGTAGCGCGCTCGTGATCCTCCACGGGATCGATGCTGCTGATCGCATTCGTGCTCGCGATCTCGGGCTGCTCCCTGGCTGATACGGCGGCGGCCTACGTCGCTGATCATGGCTCTGTCTTCGAGTGTCGGGCGACCGCAAACGATGTGCTCGAACTCTGCACCGATCTCGACGAGAGCGACCTCGAGGCCGCGACGGGCTGGGATTGCTGGCCAACGACGCGGTGGTGGCCGCGCATGTTTGGCTGCGTCTACCGCTGCGGCATCGACGCGTCTGGCTGCAACGCCCATCACGGCTGCTTCTGCCCGGAGAGTGGCTGATGGACGGCGACGCCCT